>ERZ772881.149-NODE-149-length-78342-cov-6.923218_pt1 | contig 78342 bp, 76 predicted proteins | sample MGYA00580581_ERZ772881 | MGnify/ENA primary metagenome ERZ772881 (study PRJEB29015, sample SAMEA2737668) | human gut metagenome | biome: human gut; feature: human-associated habitat; material: faeces | place: China | collected 2012 ...
GGCGCGGATCAGCTCGACGGTCATGGCCTCCGTCTCGCGGGAGGCCGTGCCGTTGCCGATGGCAATATGCTCCACGCCATCCTTCCGGATCAGGCGGGCCAGCGTATCGATGGCCTCCTGCTTTTTGCGTTCGCTGAACGTGGGATAGACGACAGCCGTATCGAGCACGCGGCCCGTCGCATCCACGACGGCGACCTTGCAGCCGTGCGCGTAGCCGGGATCCAGCCCCATCGTCACATGTCCCTTCACCGGCGGCTGCATCAGCAGCGGCCGGAGGTTCAGCGCGAAATTATGGATCGCGCTCTCCGCAGCGGTATCCGTCAGCGTGCCGCGCAGCTCCCGTTCCAGACTCGGCGCCAGCAGGCGGTCATAGCTGTCGGCGCAAACCGCGCCGAGAAACGCCATGGCCGCCGTTCCGGGTGTCACGACCGCGCGGCGGATCGTCTGCACGGCCAGCTCCTCGTCCATGTCCACGGAAATTCTGAGCCAGCCCTCGCGCTCACCGCGATTGAGCGCCAGCACCTGATGGCTCTGGAGCCGGGAGACCGGCTGCGTGAAGTCGTAATAGAGCCGGTAGACCGAGTCCTCCTCCTTTGCCGCCTTTGAACGGAGCACAGCCCGCTGCGCGGTCAGCTCGCGCAGGCGCTTGCGGAGCGCCGCGTCGTCCGAGATCCGCTCCGCCAGAATATCGCCCGCACCCGCAAGCGCGTCCTCGACGCTCTCCACACCCTTCTCCGGGTCGATGTAGTCCAGCGCCAGCTTCTCCGGCGGGAGCATATCGCGCGTCTGCGCGAGGATCGCATCCGCCAGCGGCTCAAGTCCCTTTTCCTTTGCAATCGTCGCGCGCGTCCGGCGCTTCGGACGGAAGGGACGGTAGATGTCCTCAAGCTCCGCCAGCGTCGCTGCGGCGTCGATCTGTGCGCTGAGCGCGTCGGTAAGCTTCTCCTGCGCGGCGATCAGCTCCCTGACCTCCGCACGGCGTGCCTCCAGGCTGCGCAGATATTGCAGCCGCGTTTCCAGCGTCCGCAGCGCCGTGTCGTCCATTCCGCCGTGGGCCTCCTTGCGGTAGCGGGCGATAAACGGGATCGTATTGCCCTCGTCGAGCAAGGTGACAACATTCTGCACATATTTTTCCGCACAGTCAAGCTCTGCGGCCAGTATTTGCGTGATGGTCTGCATAGGTCTCTCCTTTGGTTCCGGCTTTGCGTCCGCAGACGCTTCAAATTCCTTTGCATTATAGCATAGCTTCCGCTATAATGGAAAAAAAGATTTTTGGGAGGCTGTCATGCGCTACGACGTTGTTCTGATCGATATTGACGATACGCTTTTTGATTTCCGGCAAAGCTCCTTTGAGGCGCTGGAACGGGCCTTTGCGCGCCGGGACGTTTCCTTCACATGGGAGGACATGCCGGCCTACGAGGTCTACAATGACCGGCTCTGGCGGGCATTCGAGCGCGGCGAGATCCCGAAGCCGCTCATTTTCACCGAGCGCTTCCGGCTCTACTTTGCCGAACGGGGACTGGACATCGATCCGGAGGCGTTCAACCATGATTATCTCCTGTTTCTGGCCGAAGGATACGCCTTTATGCCGCACTGCCGTGAGCTTCTCGAGGCGCTGCACGGAAAATGCAGGGTCTACGTCGTCACCAACGGTGACACCTTTGCGCAGGAGTCGCGCATCGCGCGTTCCGGCCTTGCGCATCTGTTCGATCTCACGCTTGACTTCTGCGCGTTTTGCCTCACGCTCTTCACTTGCACGCTTCTCGGCCATCAAGACGATGTTCTCGGCCTTGACGTTCGCCTCAGCGAGCTTCGCCTTGTACTCGGCCAAGAGCTTGTCGGCCTCCTCAGCATCCGCATCCGCCTTGTCGAGGCTCTCCTGGATGCGGTCCTGACGAGCCTTGAGCATCCGGACGACCGGCTTATAGGCAAATGCGCGAAGGATACCAGCCAAGATCAAGAAGTTCAAGATCTGAGCGATCAATGTGGCATTGATATCTATCAATTGCTATGCCCCCCTTTTACGTTCTTCATCAAAATGGAATTATTTGATGAGCGGGTTCGCATAGAGCATGATCAGAGCAACGACCGTTGCGATGATCGCCATGGACTCGATGAGGCCGACGGAAATCAGCGTGTTCGTGAAGAGCTTGCTCTGTGCTTCTGGCTGACGCGTGATACCCTCGATGAAGCGGCTCGTGACAAGACCATCACCGAGGCCAGCGCCGATGGCAGCCAAACCCATGCAAAGACCTGCACCGACGAGAGCTGCTGCGACCATGATTGCGTTTTCCATGAAAAGATCCTCCTTGAATTCAGAAACAGAATCAATAACGTTTTCCTAAAAGTTTTTCCTACACCATTGCGACAGTCATCACGACTCTTCTTCGTCTTCCTTGACCGCGTTGGCAAGATATGCCATCGACAGCATCGTGAAGATGAACGCCTGGACTCCGCCGACAAAGATACTGAATGCCAGCCAGAGAACTGACGGGATCGGCATCCAGATCGGCATCAGCTTGAGCAGGATGATGATCAGGATCTCACCTGCCAGGATGTTGCCGAATAGACGGAACGACAGCGTGATTGGCTTGGCGATTTCTTCGATCGCGTTGATGATGACAAATACCGGCGTCGGCTTGAAGAAATGCGCGATATAATGACCGCCTTTCATATGGACACCGAGTACATGTACCAGTACGACGACGAGCAACGCCAGCCCTAAGGTGGTGTTCAAGTCATTCGTCGGTGAAGACAACGTAGGGATGAGTCCCAGCCAGTTCGACGTCAGCAGGAACATGAACAGCGACATGATGAACGGCGCAAGGAACAGTCCCCGCTTGCCCATCATGGAGCTCACCTGTGTATCGAGCCACGAGACGAGGATCTCCACCATATTCTGCCAGCCCGTCGGGATCATTTTGAGATTCCGCGTGGCCAACCATGAGATCAGGATGACGATCGCCATCGTGAGCCAAGTCATGCACAGGGTCTCCCAGTTGAATGTGAGACCGGCGAAATGCACTACTTCGCGAACACCAATTTCATGCATAACCTATACCTCCCTCCTAGGTAAAACCCCAATTATTTTTTACCGAGGTTCATGTGGATGAACAGAAACAGGGCCATCCCGTAGCAGACGAGGAAGCCGAGCGCCGTGACGAGGAATACCGGGACGGAGATCGTCACGGCGACGAGCAGTACGAGAAAGAGCACAAGCATCCGGAGAGCCATGCCCCAGAGCATCTGCCGCTTGCCGCCGTCCTGCACATACGTCAGGCGCCAGAGGCGCCAGGCCATGTTCCAGACAAACACCAGCGCCGCGAGATATCCCAAGAGCAGCGCGCCGATGAGCATCCCCTCTCCTCTCACGAAGAGCAGGCTGCCGATCATCAGCGTCGCGAGCGCAAGGGCAATCGCAAGGCGCTTCATGAAGACCGATAAAATTTGTTTCATATTCCTCCTCTGACGACGGCGGGCGCCGTCTTTGATGAATATCATAGTGATGAACGGGAAGTCATAGCTTCCCACTTCTCTTAGTTCGACATCTGCCATGGGATTCCTGCTATTCCAGAGACCCAAACGGTAAAAACATCTATTTTCACTATCATGGCAAACGTTATCCATAAGAGAGATTTATACTGTGATAAATCATTTGTATTATTTCTTATTGATTCATCGCAATGACTATTATATGCGATAGTAGATGAGATAGCAAGCTTTTTTTCATCAAACAAAAAAGTCGCATGATTTCGACGCGTCAGACTGCAAAATGACTCAGACAATCCCGTTTTGCTTGAGCTGCCGGAACAGCGTGTAGAATGCACCCGGAAAGCCGATGAGGATGCCCGTGAGCTTGCCAAAAGAGCCGCCTCCGAGCAGGTAAGTATCCGCCAGGCTCCCGAGAAACAGGCAGATGCCGACGAAGACGGCGAGGTAGATGCCGACGCCGCTGAGGACGGCAAAGGCCTTGACGGCCTGCCGCAGGCCCGTGCGCAGCATCTCATGCTGCGTATCCTTATCTTTCTTCTGGTCCATTTGACCCCTCCTCTCATTTTAGCGCACACCTTGCGGATTCGATAAAAACCGACACGAAATCATAAAATAATCACATCGTCTGCCTAAATCGGATTTATGATGCGCGGGCAGTAAAAAAGCCCTCCCAGTGGGAGAGCTTTTGCTTTTTGTTCAAGATATCCGTCAGCCTTCGAAGACGTCCGGACGGCCATCGGCCAGACCGTAGTGGTAGAGGATGGCCTGGATGATGCGCGCGGCGGCCTTGCCGTCGCCGTACGGGTTGACCGACTCGGCCATGCGGCTGTACTCCGCCTTGTCCGTCAGGAGCTTCTTTGCCTCTTCGTAGACGCGCTCGCGGTCCGTGCCGATGAGCTTGACCGTGCCGGCATCGACGGCCTCAGGGCGCTCCGTCGTGTCGCGCAGCACGAGAACCGGCTTGCCGAGTGCCGGCGCCTCCTCCTGGACGCCGCCCGAATCCGTGAGGATCAGGTGAGCCCGGTGCATGAGGTTGGCGAACGGCTCGTAGTCGAGCGGGTCGATGAGGTGGACTTTCGCCAGTCCGCCGAGCTCTTCGTTGACGACCTCGCGGACCTTCGGATTCTTGTGGACAGGGAAGACGACCTCGACGTCGTCGAACTCCTCCGTCAGCTGCTTGAGCGCCTTGTAGACGTGGCGCATCGGCTCGCCGAGGTTCTCGCGGCGGTGCGTCGTGACGAGGATGATGCGCTTGTTCTGGAAGTCAACGTCCTTGAGCGACTCCTCCTGGAAGTCGAAGTCATCGCGAACCGTGTGGTGCAGTGCATCGATGACCGTGTTGCCCGTGACGAAGATGGATTCCGGCGGGACGTTCTCCGCGAGCAGGTTGGCCTCCGACGTGCTCGTCGGCGCAAAGTTGAGGTCGGCGATGCAGCCCGTCAGGCGGCGGTTCATCTCCTCCGGGAACGGCGAGTACTTGTTGTGCGTACGCAGGCCGGCCTCGACGTGCCCGACGGCCGTCTGGTGGTAGTAGGCAGCCAGTGCGCCGGCAAACGTCGTCGTCGTGTCGCCGTGGACGAGCACGATGTCCGGCTTCTCCTCCGTCAGGACCTTGTCGAGTCCCATCATGGCTCTCGTCGTGATGTCGAAGAGCGTCTGGCCGGCGGCCATGATGTTGAGATCATGATCCGGCTTGATATGAAAGAGATTGAGTACCTGATCGAGCATCTCGCGATGCTGTGCCGTGACGGCCACGACCGGCACGATCGTATCCGGATGCTTCTGGAGCTCGAGCACGATTGGTGCCATCTTGATTGCCTCCGGACGCGTGCCGAAGACCGTCATGACCTTGATCTTCTTCTGTTCCACTGCAAGACCTCCTTAATGCTGGTGTGCAGAATCCTTCATATGGAAAATCCCGAGTTTCTTGGCGCCGAAGAGCACGACGGCAACGACGACGCAGACGATCGCGATGGCGATCTGGGTGCTGACTTCCGTCAGGGCCACGGCACTGAGACCGAGGAGCGCGCTGATGACGTACATCAGCAGCACGGCCTGGCGCTGCGAGAAACCGAGATCGAGCAGGCGGTGATGAAGATGTCCCTTATCCGGCTTGAAGATCGGCACGCCGCCGCGGTAGCGGCGCACGATGGCGAAGGTCGTGTCGAGAATCGGCAGGCCGAGTGCGAGGATCGGCACGATCAGCGCGATCGTCGCGGCGCTCTTGACGGCACCGATGACCGAGATGCCCGCGAGCATAAAGCCGAGGAACTGGCTGCCCGAGTCGCCCATGAAGATCTTGGCCGGGTTGAAGTTGTAGTAGAGGAAGCCGAAGGCTGCGCCTGCGAGAGCGGCCGTCAGCACGGCGACGAGGATGATGCCCTGCTGCAGGGCCACGAGGAAGATCGTGATGGACGCGATCGTCGAGACGCCTGCGGCGAGGCCGTCGAGGCCGTCGATGAGGTTGACCGTGTTCGTCAGGCCGACGAGCCAGAAGATCGTCGCCGGAATGGCGAGGAACTCGAGGTAGATGTAGTCGCCGAACGGGTCCGTGATGAAGTCGATGCGGACATCAAAGGCAAAGACGAGCACACAGGCCGCGATGATCTGGCCCAGGAGTTTCACCTTGGCCGGCAGATTGACGTAGTCGTCGATGAGGCCGACGATGAAGATGATCGAACCGCTGACCAAGAGGCCGATGATCTCGTAGAGGACCTCCGGCGAGACCTCGGTGAAGGCCAGGACGCTGAGGATTGCCACCATGAAAGCGAGATAGATGCCAATGCCGCCAATGCGCGGAATCGGCTTCTTGTGGACCTTTCTCGCATCCGGGGCATCCATTGCCCCCGTTTTCCCCGCAAGGCAGATGACACCAGGCGTCAACAGCAGTGCCACACCGGCAGCAATGATGAACGCCAACATATAGACTGGCATACAAGCGCACTCCTTTTTCTCGAATACACAGCTGCACTCCTGCAATGCGACAGACATCCAGAGTGCAATCCATTATAACAAACCTATTTTAACGCAAGGGCCTGAGCCTGTCAATCATTTGTCAGTCGTGGATCTCGTCGGGGCGGCAGCTCACGACACTGCCATCCGTCTCGTAGTAGACGACCTTGGCGAGTTTGGCATTGCGCAGCATGCGGCGGCAGAGCAGGCACGGCTTGCCCGATGCGAGACTGCCGTCAGCGTTGACGCCGACGATGTAGATCGTCGCGCCTTCCATCGCCGCGGAGTCGGCATTGATGATGGCGTTCTGCTCGGCGTGGACGGCCACGCAGAGCTCGTATTTCTGCCCCTTCGGCACGTGGAGGCGCTCGCGCTCACAGTTGCCCGTGTCGATGCAGTTGGCCTCGCCGCGCGGCGCGCCGTTGTAGCCCGTGCTGATGATGATCTTGTCCTTGACGATGATGGCACCGTAGCGGCGGCGCAGGCAGGTCGCGCGGCGGCCGACGGCCTTAGCGATGTCGAGGAAGTATTCCGTCCAGTCGGGACGATGCTGTTTCTCATTCATGATGGTTCTCCTTTATATAACGCGATGCGAGGATGACGGCGACGAAGTCGTCGACGGGCTCCGGCGGGACCTGCATGGTCACCGGCAGCAGGCGGCGCCATCCGCGCGGCGGCTTTGCCTTCCAGTACGCCTTCTTGGCGAGGTCCGTCGTCCGATACTCGTCGATCACCTCGATGCATAGGTCCGGCAAAGCCTTTTGCAGGCGGGCACGCGCCTCGCGGCTCGTCGTGCCATTGCCCTCGACGAGCACGCAGAAGCCATGCTCCTCCCGTGCCGCCCGGACTTCCTGCTCGAGCCGAGCCGTCTCGATGACGCGCTGCATGAGCACCTTGCCGTCCTCTCTGAGCACGGCGAAGCCACACTTCTCGCGGCCGGGGTCGAGTGCAGCAATCCGTTCCATAAGCATTTCCTTTCTCCTCTTTTAAAATCCTCCGGATGACGACAGCAAAAGGGCTCTGCTCAAGGCTGTTGGCCTGGCAGAGCCCTGCGTATCACGGCTGGTCTGGCATCTGTTCTTCTTTGATGATCAGGCGCAGCGGTCCGAGCGCATCCGTATCGCCCTTGGCGTAGGCGGAGAGCACGACCGTGCCGTGCATCCCGTTGATGGCATTGACGACTTCGTAGAACTGCGCGCCGTCCATGACGCCGATCGACCCGCGGATCGGGTCCGGCAGGATGCCCTTGGCCGATGCCGCCGCATTGACCTCCTTGAGGAAGCCCATGACGGCCTGCTCGGCTTCGCCATTGCCGACGCCCTTGAGCGCGATTGGGCGCGCGAGGATGAACTCGCGGTCCTTGTAGATGACGCTGTTCTTGTAGAGCTCGAGCGAAGCGCGCACCTCTTCACCGCGCACGAGGTTGCCGGCGGCCACGATGCGTACGACCATGTCCTGCGGGCTGCTCGCGATGGCCTGCACGGCCGAATTGTACTCGGGCTTGTAGATCCAGACGTCCTTGTCGGAGACATCCTGCCCGAGGCGCGTCGAGACATTGCGGCTCGCGAGCTGTGCCAGCGCCTGGAGGTCCTTGTCGACCTCCACCGCCGGGCGGTTGCCGCGGATAACGCCGCTCGCGATGACCTCACCGGCGCGGAAGACGATGTCGCCCTCGCGGATCGTCAAGAGGCCGTTGCGCAGATCCTGGTTGCGCTTCTCGAGGTCCTTGTTGTCCGCGGTCAGGCTCGCATTCTTGCCCGTGAGCTCCGCGTTCTTGCCGGTCAGCAGCGAATTCTGCCCCTGCAGCGAAGTATTGGCCGAAGAAAGCTCGCTGTTCTGCGCCCCGAGCTGGTCATTCTGCGCGACGAGCACATCGTTGCGCTGCATGAGCTCCGCCTTCGCTAGCTCTAAGAGGCGGTTGCCTTCCTGCAGGCGCTGCGACTCTGCCTCGAGCTGCTGCTGCTGTGTCTTGAGCGTCTCGACGTCCTTGCGCGACTGGTCGAGCGCGTCGTTGGCCTCCTGCTGCTGCTGCTGTGCCATCTGCAGATCAGCCGTGGCCTGATTGAGGTCCGCCTGCGTCGTCTTCATCTTCTGGTTGAGCTTCTCCATGCCGAAGAGCGCTGTGCGCACATTCTGCGAAGCCGCCGCCATGACACCGAACGTCAGAGTCGTGATGCAGACGCCCGTGAAGATCGTCACGATGATAGATGTATGACGAGGGCGCAGGCCGAAGATGGAGAGCTTCTTCTTGCCCACCTTCGAGCCCAGGCGGTCGCCGATGAAGGCAATGGCTCCGCCCGTGATGATGAGTACGACGATTAGTAGGACACCATACATCCTGTATCTACCACCTTTCCTTCTTTCCTGATTTCTGTCCTTAGGCTCCTGTTCCCGCTGCCGTCAGCGCGAGGCCCTGCGTATGAGGATGAAGCCCGCGATGAGCCCGATGATGTTCGGGATCCAGACGGCAATGATTGGTGCGACAGCGCCGCTGCGCGCCAGAGCGTTGCCCATCGTCATCAGCGCGTAGTAGAAGAAGATGATGATGACGCTCATCGCGAAGCCCGCCGAAGAGCTGTTGCGCGTCGGCTGCAGGCCGAGCGGCACGCCGATGAGCGCGAAGATCAGGCTGGCCATCGGCACGGTGATGCGCTGGTAGAGCTCCGCCTCGAGCTTGTTCGTATCGACGTACTGCGTCTTCATGATGTTGATCTGCGCGCGCAGTTCCTTCATCGTGAGCTCCTCTGGGTCCTTCTGCTCGCGCACGATCTGCTTCGGATTTGCCTTGATCGGCAGGACCTGCGTGTCAAAGCGCATGCTGTGCTCGCTCTGGCCCTCCGAGATGTCGTAGAGCATGCCGTTGTGCATGATCCACTTGTCCATGCTGTACTCGGCGTACTCCGCGTTCTCGACGTGGCTGACCTTGCCGTCCTGGTTGAAGTCCTGCATGGTCACGCCCTGCAGGGTCTGCGTGTCGCCGTCGTAGCGACGCGCGTAGACGAGGCGCTGGATCTTGCCGTCCTGGATGTCCTTGAGGATGATGTGCTCCTGCGACTTCATGCCGTTATTGCCCTGGATCTCGTAGTAGACCACATTGCGGTAGGCCGTATTGGCCCACGGCACGACGTACTCGTTGAAGGCGATTGCACCGATGCTGACGAGAAAGCCCATGATGACGGCCGGCGCGGCGATGCGGTAAAAACCGATGCCACACGACTTCATGGCCGTAATCTCGCTCGAGCTCGAGAGACGTCCGAACGTCAGGAGCGTCGCGAGCAGCATGGACATCGGGAACGTCCACATGATGACCGACGGCAGGCCGAAGACGAAGACCTTGATGACGGCCGACAGCGATGCGCCGTAATCCGTGATGTACTTGGCAATCTTGAAGAGCGTACCCGAACCGATGAAGACAGCAGAGAATGCGCAGATGCCGAAGATGAAGGCCTTGAAGACCTCCCGGAATATGTATTTGTCTAAGATTCTGATATGCATTTGCTGAGTCTCCGTTACAGTGTGAAATTGTCGCCGAGGTAGAACTTCTTGGCGATTGGGCTGTTCGCGATGGTCTGGCTGTCGCCCTCGAGGAGGATCTTGCCGCTGTTGAGGATGTAGGCCCGGTCGACGATCTGCAGCGTCTCGCGGACATTGTGATCGGTGATCAGGATGCCCATGCCGCGCTCCTTGAGGTACTGGACGATCTCCTGGATGTCGGCGACGGCCAGCGGGTCGACGCCGGCGAACGGCTCGTCGAGCAGGATGAACTGCGGCTCGAGCGCCAGGCAGCGCGCGATCTCCACGCGGCGGCGCTCGCCGCCCGAGAGCTCCGTACCCTTGCGCTCGCGCACGTGGCCGATGTGGAACTCCTCGAGCAGTTCCTCGAACTTGTCCTTCTGTTCGGCCTTCGAGAGTTTCGTCGTCTCGAGGATGGCCATGATGTTCTCCTCGACGGTGAGCTTGCGGAAGATCGAGGCCTCCTGCGTGAGGTAGCTGATGCCGAGCGCCGCCCGGTGGTACATCGGCTCGTCCGTGATGTTGACGTCCGAGAGGAACACCTCGCCGGACGTCGGGCGCTCGAGCCCCACGATCATGTAGAACGTCGTCGTCTTGCCCGCGCCATTCGGCCCGAGTAGTCCGACGATCTCTCCCTTGTCCACACGCAGAGAAACGCGGTCAACGACCGTGCGCTTCTTGAATGTCTTTACCAGATTCCTTGCCTCGATATGCAAAATCGTGCCCTCCAACATATCCTCTGCCGCGGCCGCGGCAGTCTCGCTCAACCTATCACTTTATTGTACCTTAGCGGACCCGTCATCGGCAAGATAAATCGTCATGCGGTTGCTGCGCATCGTGTTATTCTCCTGTACGGCCCAGGCGTTGCCCGTGATGACGGCCTTGCCCTGCTCCTTGCCGTAGTAGTCCATCTGGTCGCCGCCGGCTTCCATCGCGCGCGACGGGCTCACGACGTGTGCATTGCCCTCGCCGATGTAGTGCTCATCCTTGAGCCAGCCGTAGATGCGGTCTGCCGTGAAGGTGTCGTCACCGCTCGTGAGCTGGCCGCCGCGGTCGATGACGATGTAGTCGTTCTGCTGCGGGAAGTAGTCGACCTGCTCACCCGAGAAAGTCTTGTCGTCGCGCGAGCCGCGGACGTTGCCCGTGGCCATCATGTGCTCCTGGCCGTCCGACATCAGGTAGTCGCAGGTCAGGCGCGTGCCCTGATAGACGGCGATGACATTGCCCTCGACCGTCGCGGCCTGCGTCTTCGAGTTGTAGGTCGCGCGGTTGCCTGTGACGTGCGAGTCGCCGCGCGTCAGGAGCACGTAGCCCGTGGCCGTGGCCTCGCCCGTGCGCATGTCGTATTCGAGCGTATCAGCATCGAGCGATGCCGGCACACTCTCTGCGGCGTAGATCGTGCCCATGTGCAGGGACAGGATGGCTGCAGCTGCTGCGAGCACGCCCTTCATCTTCTTACTGTTCATTGTTGTTCTGCCCCCTCCACGAGTTTCTCGATGTGTGCTTTGCCAGAGATCTTGATCTTGTTGAAGCCATCGGTGCTATCGATGCGCTCACCCCAGGCGCGGATCGTGTCATTCGACACCTTGGCCTGGCCAATGGCAGAGAGCATGCCCTGCTCTGCTGTCCATAAGAGCTGGTCGCTCGTCAATGTCGCACCGTCACTCGTCGTGATCTTGACATTGCCGTCGATCTGGATGTCCTTCGTCTCATTGTCATACGAGCCGTGATCTGCCGTGACCTCGGCCGAGCGGCCGTCCTTCTGGTAGAAATGACCCGTAATACCCGTCATCTCCGCATTGCGGGAGTCGATGTCGACCTCGAGGTGGTCCGCCGTGAGATCCCAGATCTTGACGCCGTCCTTCTCCTCGCTGATCGTATTGTTGTCGTACGACATGATGCGCGGCTGATCGTCATCTGAGTGGTCAACCTTCGGTGCCTCCGGCACCGTGCGCACCGCCCAAATGACCACACAGGCAAAGAACAGGATGCCGAGTGCGACTAATGTCTTCTGCTTGCCATTCATTTCTGCTGCTCCTGCCCCCTTACCGTGTGATGCTTGCCCGTCTTCTGCTGCTCCGGCTTCGTGTTCCAGCGCTTCTGGAACCAGAGCCACTGCGTCGGGTTGTCGCGGATGATCTGCTCGACGACCTTCGTCATGCGGGCCGTAAAGTCGAAGAGATCCTTGTCCGTGTCCCCCGTATCATGATAGCGCATGACCTCGCCGACGACAACCTTGTGCTTGCCGTTTGGCTGGCGCAGGATGAACGCAGGGATGACGGGCGAATTGAACTTGCGCGCAAAGACCGCCGGGCCCATCGGCGTCGCCGCAATGCGGCCGAGGAACGGCAGGAAGGCGCCGCCCGGGCCCGCATCCTGATCGACGAGAAAGCCGAGAATCTTGCCACTCTTGAGGGCCCTTGCCGCCGCGATGAGCTCGCTCGTGCCGCGCGAGAAGATCTCGACGTGGATGGTCTTGCGCAGGTCGTTGAGCGCGTACGTGTACTGCATGTTCGGCTGCGGCTTGGCGATGGCCGTGACGGGCAGGCCGTTCAAGGTAAAGGCGGCCGACAGCCATTCCCACGTGCCGATGTGGCCCGTGACGATGGCGACGCCATGGCCCTCTGCCAGCGCATCCGTCAGTCGCTCGAGATGGTCGATCTCGATGTACTCACCGAAGTTCTTCTCATTGAGATGCGGCATGTAGAGGATTTCCAAGACATTGCGGGCAAGGTTGATGAAGGACAGCCTCACGAGGTGGCGGGCTTCCGGCTCCTCGATGCCGAGCGCCGGCATCATCTGTGATACGGCGCGTTCGCGCTCCTTCTTGATCAAGAGATAGTAGAGATTGCCGAGCACCCAGCCGACAGCCATCAGCAGCCGGTACGGCGTGTGGCAGGCCACTTTGCTCAAGAACATCACGAGTTTATACTGCATGAAAAAATGCCTCCAATGTCTTTCTGATTCTTACTGGGCAAGGCCTTCCATGCTCTTCTTCGCCTGGAAACCTGCAACTAGATCTTCCCACTTGCCCTGCGCCTTGAGGATGAACTCGATGAGCTGGCGCACGGCGCCGTGCCCGCCCGGATAGTCCGACTGCAGGACGGCTGCCCGCTTCACTTCCTGCACGGCGTCGGCGACGGCCGCGGGGAAGCCGACCTGCCCCATGATGGGCAGGTCGACGAGGTCGTCGCCGAAGTAGGCGATCTCCTCATCTGCGAGACCGAGCTTTGCCTTGAGGTCCGCGTAGGCCGCGCGCTTGTCGAGATTGCCCTGGTAGACCTCCGTGATGTGGAGCTCCTTGGCGCGGTAGCGCAGGTGTTCCGACTCGCGCCCCGTGATGATGGCCGTCTTGAGCCCCGCGCGGTGCGCGAGTGTGATGCCGAGGCCATCGCGGCAGAAGAACGGCTTGAAGAGTTCGCCGTCCGGGCCGATGTAGATGCCGCCGTCCGTCAAGACGCCGTCGACATCAAAGATGATGAGCCGCACGCGCTCCGCGCGGCGGATTGCTTCTGCTGTGAATTCCATATCAGACCACTCCCTGGCGCAAGAGGTCGGTCAGATGGACGATGCCGACCGGAACGCCCTTCTCGTCGATGACCGGTAGGACCGTGACCGGACGCGGCTTGTGCTTCTCCATGACGGAGAGCGCAGCCGCCGCCATCTGCTGCGGCGCAATCGTCAGCGGCTCCGTGAACATGATCTTCTCCACGGCCTCGTCGAGGAACTTGTAGTCCTTCGCGAGCGCGCGGCGGATGATGCCATCGGTGATGAGACCGACGAACTTGCCCTCGTCGTCGACGACGGAGACAGCGCCGAGGCCCTTGTCCGTCATGACGAACAGCGCATCCTTGACCGTCTTGCCGCAGTGGATCAGCGGGTTGTCCTTGCCCGTGTGCATGACATTCTCGACCTTCAGCAGCAGGCGGCGGCCAAGCGCGCCGCCCGGATGGAACATCGCGAAGTCCTGGCTCGTGAAGTTGCGCTCCGACATCAAGGCCATGGCGATGGCATCGCCCATGGCGAGCGTCGCCGTCGTGCTGGCCGTCGGGGCGAGCCCTAGAGGGCACGCCTCGCGCTCCACGCTGATGTCGATGAAGTAGTCGCAGAACTTGCCGAGCTGCGACTCGCGGCGGCCGCTCATCGCGATGATCGTCGCGCCGATGCGGCGGATGATCGGCAGGATGTTGACGATCTCCGTCGACTCGCCGCTGTTGGAGATAGCGATGACGACGTCGTTCTCCGTCACCATGCCGAGGTCGCCGTGGAACGCCTCAGCCGGATGCAGGAAAAAAGACGGCGTGCCGGTGCTCGCGAGCGTCGCCGCGATCTTGCGGCCGACGTGGCCGGACTTGCCCATGCCGGTGACGACGACGCGCGCCGGGCACTTGAGGATGCAGTTGACAGCCGCGACGAACTCGTCGCCGATGCGATCCTTGAGTGCGAGGACGGCCTTGCCCTCGATGTCCAGGGTCTCGATTGCTCTCTCTTTGATACTCACGCTAGTTCCTCCTCATGCCTGACGATGGACGATCTTGTGGATGGCCAGGGCGTCCGTCAGCAGGCCCTCGAGCTTGTCGAGGTAGACCATGTTGGCGCCGTCCGACAGCGCTTCTTCCGGATTGTCGTGGACTTCGAGGAAGAGCGCGTCGATGCCGGCGCCGGCCGCCGCGCGCACGAGGTACTCGACGTACTCGCGGTTGCCCGAGGATGTCGTGCCGTTGCCGCCCGGCAGCTGCACGCTGTGCGTGCCGTCAAAGACGACCGGATAGCCGAGGCTGCGCATGATCGGCAGGCTGCGCATGTCGACGACGAGGTTGTGGTAGCCGAACGAAGCGCCGCGCTCCGTCAAGAGCATCTGCTCGCAGCCGCACTCGTGCAGCTTGTCGACGACGTTGCGCATGTCCTCCGGCGCGAGGAACTGCCCCTTCTTGACGTTGACGACGCGGCCCGTCTGGGCAGCGGCGTGCAGGAGGTCCGTCTGACGGCAGAGGAATGCCGGGATCTGCAGGATGTCGGCCACCTTGGCGACGGGCTCTGCCTGCGTCGTCTCGTGGATGTCCGTCACGATGGGCACATCGAGCGTCTCCTTGATCTCCTGCAGCATCTCGAGGCCCTTCTTGAGACCGGGGCCACGGAAGCTATGATAGGATGAGCGGTTCGCTTTATCGAAAGAAGCCTTGAACACGTAGTTGATGCCGAGACGGCCGCAGATTTCCTTGATCGTGCGCCCGATCAGCAGGCAGCGGTCCATGCCCTCGAGGACGCAGGGACCTGCGAGCAGTGCGAGGGGCTCTCCCTCACCGATCATGAATTTTCCAACCTTGACCTTATTCATGCGTTTCACCTTCCACTTTCTATTCTATCTCTACCCGGCTGTCATTCATACTGACATCCATAAGGATTCGATACGGGCAGGGCTTATCCCTGCATCATCTGGCGGTAGATTGCGTTGACCTTCGCGAGGTCCTCCGCCGTGTCGACGCCGACGAAGCGGTACGGCGTCTTGATGACCTTGATGCGGTAGCCGTTCTCGAGCGCGCGCAGCTGCTCGAGGCTCTCGGCGTGCTCCAAGGGCGTCTCTGCCATCTTCGCGTAGGCGAGCAGGAAGTCGCGCTTGTAGGCGTAGATGCCGATGTGCTTGTAGACAGGCGTGCCCGGATGGCGCGGGTACGGCATCAGCGAGCGCGAGAAGTAGAGCGCGTAGCCCTGCTTGTCCATGACGACCTTGACGTTGTTGGGGTTCTGTTGCTCAGCCTCATCCGTGATCTCGGTGCAGACCGTCGCCATCTGCAGGTCCGCATCGCCGTCAAAGGCGGCAGCCAGCTCGTCGATGAGCTTCGGCTCGATGAGCGGCTCATCGCCCTGGACGTTGATGATGAGGTCGACATCGGGGTACTTCTCGGCGACCTCGGCGAGGCGGTCCGTACCCGTCGGATGGTCCTTGCGCGTCATGACGGCCTTGCCGCCGTGCTGCAGGACGGCGTCGTAGATGCGGCTGTCGTCCGTCGCGACGATGGCGGCCGCCACGCGCGAGGCCTTGGCCGCGCGCTCGTAGACGCGGCAGATCATGGGTTTGCCGGCAATGTCCTTGAGCGGCTTGCCGGGCAGGCGCGTCGATGCGTAGCGCGCCGGGATGACACAGAGAACATTCATGGGTTTCCTGTCCTTTCTCTATACACAGCGGGGATCAGTGGCCGAAGCGCTCAAAGAGGCGCTTGTGCAGCACCTCGTTCAGGCCCTCGCTGCCCTTCTGGAAGTTGACTTCCACGCAGATGACGTAAATCGGGATGGACCACTTCTCGCGGGCCACATCCGCCGGGATCTTGACGGCGTCCTTCTCCGTGATGACGATGGCCTCCGCGCCGGCGTTCTCCGCCTGCTGGAAGATATCCGTCATCTCAGACATCGCGTAGTCGTGATGGTCCGGATAGCGCAGGCTCTCGATGATCACCGCGCCGAGGTCGGAGAGCGTCTGCTCGAACGAGGCCGGATTGCCGATGGCCGAGACGGCCATGATGCGCTTGCCGTGCATCTTCGCGATGTCGATGCCCTGGCTCGCGATGTTGACGTACCACTCCGTCAGTGGGATGAAGCAGCGCGGCTGGTGGATGCTCTCGACGATGCGCGCATCCGGATTGTAGCGGTGCACGGTCTCGCGGATGTAGTCGCAGGAGCCGGCCGCCGCCTGGTCGACCTTCGTCATCAGGCAGATGTCGGCGCGGCTGATATGCGAGATCGGCTCGCGCAGCGTGCCACGCGGCAGGATGTAGCCGTTGCCGAAGACGTTCACCGCGTCGACGAGCAGGATGTCGAGGTCGCGCTCGAGCTGCCAGTGCTGGTAGCCGTCATCAAGGATGGCGACCTCCGCGCCGAAGTGCTCCATCGCGTAGCGGCCCGTCTTGGCGCGCTCCGCGCCGATGAGCACGGGGACCTCCGACAGGTGCTTGGCGAGCATGTAAGCCTCGTCGCCGGCCTCCGCCGCATCCATGTGCAGGCGCTTGCCGTCGGAGACGATGCCGACCTCGCCGTGCCACTTGGCACGGTAGCCGCGGTTGAGGATGACGACGCGGTAGCCCATGTCGCGGATGTCGCGCGCGAGGCGCTGCGCCGTCGGCGTCTTGCCCGTACCGCCGACCGTCACATTGCCGAGGCTGATGACGAAGCAGTCGAGCTTCGCCTTCTTGAAGATGCCACACCGGTAACCGGCCAGCTTGATGTTGACGAGCAGGCCATAGATCAGCGAGAAGACGTAGAGGATGCCCATGATGATGTTCGGGAAGAATCCATCCACTTCTTTACTATGGACAAGGTCGATGAAATAGGTCTGGAAGTTCGTGATCTTCTGGGTGGAGCGCACGTGGTGCCGGTTCTCGGGGCTGCTCTCGTATGCGTCGAGCATCTGGTGGAGCAGGACGGCCGACTTGCGCGAAGCACCCTTGTTCTCGCGCACGATGGCGCGCGTCTCCTCCTCCATGCGATGGCGGTGCTCCGGCTCGTCGAAGAGGCGCGTGACCTCTGTCGCCAGCTCCGCGCCGTTCTTCACCGTCAGGCAGGCGTCGCGGTTCTTGAAGAGCGCGTACGTGTCCTTGAAGTTGAACATGTGCGAGCCGACGATGATGGCCTTGCCGTGTGCGGCCGGCTCGAGGATGTTGTGGCCGCCGTGTGGCACGAGGCTGCCGCCGACGAAGACGACGTCGCCGATGCTGTAGATCTTGCCGAGCTCACCGATCGTGTCGAGGATGACGATATCCTCCCCCTGCGGCACCTCGCGCTGGAGTTTCGTGCGCGTCGTGACCGTGAAGCCGGCCTTGCGGCAGAGGTGCACGACCTCCGTCGTGCGCAGGAGCTCGCGCGGCGCGATGACGAGGCGCGCGTGAGGATGCGTCTTGCGCACGGCCTTGAAGGCCTGCAGCACGGGCTCCTCTTCGCCGCGATGCGTCGAGCCCGCTAGGAAGATGCCGTCATTCTCGGTGAGCCCCATCTCCTCGATGATGCGCTGCTTCTCCTCGGGGCTGACATCCGTGTACGTCTGGTCGAATTTCGTGTTGCCCGTGACCGTCACGAGTTCCTTCGGTGCACCGAGGCGCATGATGTACTCCGCATCGATTGGCGACTGCATCGCAAAGAGCTTGACCGTCCCGATCATGTCGCGCAGTAGGCCGTGCAGATGCTTGTACTGCTTGACGCTCTTGTCGCTGATGCGGCCGTTGACCATCATGACCGGCACGTGGATCTTGCGCGCCGTGCGCAGGAAGTTCGGCCAGAGCTCCGTCTCGACTGGCAGGAAGACGCGCGGCCGGATGCGGCGCAGCACGTGGCCGGCAAGCCACGGCAGGTCGAGCGGGAAGTAGATGATGGCGTCGGCATCCTTGATGATGCGGTTGGCCATCTCGTAGCCGCTCGTCGTGACGACAGAGACGAGGATTGGGCTCTTCGGGAGCTCCCTGCGGAACTCCTTGATCAGCGGGCTCGTCGCGACGATCTCGCCAACGGAAGCCGCGTGCACCCAGATGCAGTCCTTCTTCTCCACCTTGTCGAGGGTATGCTCGGGGAAGAAGCCCATGCTCTGCCGGATGCGTTCGACAAAGCCTTTCTCACGCACCGCGCGGACCATGAACATCGGGATGATCAGGATCACGATGATGATGCCCGCTATATTATACAGTAGTTGCATATCCTCTTCCCTTTCTAAGCGTTTTTCTTGTTGAACTGGATGTTGTAGAGATAGCTGTAGAGGCCACCGAGCTTGAGCAGCTCTTCATGCGTGCCGTGCTCCTTGATGTGGCCGTTGTCGATGACGTAGATCTGGTCGGCGTTGAAGATGGTCGAGAGGCGGTGCGCGATGACGAACGACGTGCGGCCGACCATGAGCTTGTCGAGGGCCGCCTGCACGATCTTCTCGCTCTCCGTGTCGAGCGCGGAGGTCGCCTCGTCGAGAATCAGGATCTGCGGGTTCTTGAGGATGGCGCGCGCGATGGCCATGCGCTGGCGCTGGCCGCCCGAGAGGTTGAGGCCGCGCTCACCGATCTTCGTGTCGTAGCCGTTCGGCAGCTCGCGGATGAAGCCGTCGGCATTGGCGGCCTTGGCCGCCTGCTCGACTTCCTCGTCCGTCGCGTCGAGGCGGCCGTAGCGGATGTTCTCGCGCACCGTCGTCGAGAAGAGCATCGTCTCCTGCGGCACGATGCCGATCTGCTCGCGCAGCGACGCGACCGTGACGTCGCGGATGTCGAAGCCATCGATGGAAATACTGCCCGAGGTGACTTCATAGAAGCGCGGGATCAGGTTGGCGATCGTCGACTTGCCGGCGCCGCTCGGGCCGACGAAGGCGATCATCTGGCCGGGCTTCACTTCGAGGCTGACGTCCGACAGAGCCGGCACGCCCTTCTTGTACTCGAAGGAAACGTGGTCGAAGACGACGTGGCCCTTGACCTTCGGCAGTTCCTTGGCATCCGGCTTGTCCGCAATCGTCTCCTTGAGGTCGATGACGGCGAAGACGCGGTCGACGGCCGCCATCGCGCGCTGCAGGTTGCCGTAGACGCGCGAGAGGCGCTTGACCGGGTTGGCCAGGTTGACGGCGTACGTCAGGAAGGCGACGAGTGCGCCGGCCGTCAGCTGCTCGTTGACGACCTCGTAGCCGCCGAACCAGATGATGACCGTGACCGAGATGGCCGCGAGGAACTCGACCGAAGGCGTCAGGAGGCTCGTGAGCTGGACGTTCTTCATCGCCGCCTGGAAGTTGAGCTCGTTCTGGCGGCAGAAGCGCTTGATCTCGTAGTTCTCGCGCACGAAGGACTTGACGACGCGGATGGACGAGACACTCTCCTGCAGAAGAGAAGTGATGTCAGCCATGCGCTCCTGGATGACCGTGCCGTTGCGCTTGATCTTGCGGCCGAAGATCTTCATGGCCTGGCCGACGAGCGGGATGATGACGAGCGTCAGGATGGAGAGCTTCCAGTCCAGCACGATCATCATGACGAGCGAACCGATGAGGATGGAGCCCTCCGTGACCATCTCGATGAGCTGGTCGACGAGAGCCGACTGGATGGCCGCCACATCATTCGTGATGTAGCTCATGACCTCGCCCGTCTGATGGCGGTCAAAGTATGCCATCGGCATGCGCTGGAACTTGCGGAACATGACCTCGCGCACATCGATGATGACCTTCTGGCCGATGAAGGAGACGAGGTACGACTGCCCGTAGTAGAAGATGCCGCGCAAGAGGAAGACGACGACGATGCCGACGCAGATGAGGTTGAGCATCACCATGTCCTTCTCGGCCAGCACCTTATCGATCATGTCCTTGATGATCCAGGGCAGGTAGAGGTTGGCCGCCGCCGCCATGATGATGCAGATGATGGCCAGTATGAACTGCTTGACATATGGCCGCATGTATTGGAGCAGCCGCTTGTAATTCTTCATGTTATTCTCCTGAATGTCGTTTGTCGTGCGCCGCCTCTAGGATCTTGGCCGCCACGCGGCCCGCCGCGCCCGGTGGGCCGAGTCGCTGGCAGGCTTCTTGGAGCTTGGCACGCGTCTTCTCGCGCGCCGCCTCGCCGCGGTAGAGGCGCGCGAGCGCATCGGCGATGCGATGGGGCTCGACCTCGTCCTGCAGGAGCTCCGGCTGGATGGTCTCGCCGAGCAGGATGTTCGGCAGGGTGAAGTGCTCGACGTGGACGAGCGCGCGCCCGATCATGTAGTTGAGCGGGGCCAGGCGGTAGAGCGAGACGCACGGCAGCCCCATCAGGGCCGCCTCCATGACGACCGTCCCCGAAGCCGCCGCCGCCACATCGGCGAGGCCCATGAGCGCATAGCGGTTCTCATGCGTGAGCTTGACCTCTACGCCGTGCTCCGCCACGAGCTGCTCGATGAGCGGCTCGTACGAAGCGGCCGCCACGGGCAGGAAGAACTTCGTTCCCGGACGCTTTGCCGCGAGCAGCTTCGCTGCCTCGAGCATGGCCGGCAAGAGCATCGTGATCTCCTGACGGCGGCTGCCCGGCATCAAGAGCACGGCGTGGTCCTCCGGCGCAATGCCAAAGAACGCGCGCGCCTCTTTTTCCGGCAGCTCCGCCTTGACCGTGTCGACGAGCGGGTTCCCGAGGAATGAGATGTTGGCGCCAGCCGCCTCGTAGACGGGCAGCTCGTGCGGGAAGATCGCGACGAAGGTGTCGGCGAGCGCCGCGCACTTCTTCGCCCGACCCTTGCGCCAGGCCCAGGCCGACGGCGGGATGTACGAGAAGACGGGGATGCCGAGCTTCTTGGCGCGCTTCGCGAGGCGCCAATTGAAGTCGGGGTAGTCGATAAGCACCAGGAGGTCTGGCCGCTCCTTCTCCATGTAGGCCGTCAGGTCGTCGAGCAGCTTCAGGATGCGCCTGAGGTTCTTGATGACCTCCCAGACGCCCATGACATTGTAGTCCGCAAAATTGCGGAAGAGCTTGACGCCCGCGCGCTCCATGCGCGCTCCGCCGAAGCCGATGAGCTCGGTATCGGGTGCCTGCTCGCGTATGGCGCGCGCGAGGCGCTCGCCGTGCAGGTCGCCCGACACCTCGCCGGCTGACATCATGATCTTCATCCACACACCTCCTCAGGATCGCATCTCATAAGAAAAGCCGAAAAGACGCGAGGGTACCAGCATTCTTGGTTCCGCCGCGTCTCACAATCACACGCTTACAGGGCTGCAATCGTTATGTTGTTGGCCTCTGCCAGGGCAAGCATCTCCTCGCGCTCGACGAGCAGCGTCTTATCTGCTTCGATGGCCAGAGCCGTCGCCCCGACATCCACCATGCTCTGGATCGTGGCCAGGCCTACGGTCGGCACGTCGAAGCGGTCATCCTGCTGCGGCTTGGCGACCTTGGCCACGACCGCGCCGCCGCGCGCGAGCTCGCCGCCGCGGTGGATGCAGGCATCTGTGCCCTCGATGGCCTCGAGCGCCATGACCGCCATGTTCTTGACGACGGCCGTCTGGCCGACATCGAGGCGGCCGATCTCCTTGGCCATGCGGAAGCCGAATTCCATATCCTTGCGCTCCTCGGCCGTCGGCTCGCGCTTCGTGATGACACCGCGGTGCGGCATCAGGCGGCGGATGAGTGCCGTCTGGTCAAAGGCCTGGATGCCGGCCTTGGCGAGTTCACGCACGAACATCATCATGATCGTGTCATCCTTGCGGTCCGGCAGCTCCATGATGAGCTTCATCATGCGCGCATCCGGCTGGACCTTGCCAGAGAACAGCAGCTCCTTCGTGACCTTGCCGATCATCGTGACCTTGCTGACCTGATGTTCCTTGAGGTAGTTCAGCACATCGTCGAGATGCGCAATGCTGATGAACTGGCAGTCCGCCGTGCATTCCTTGAGCTCTGCATCCGTCTCCGGCAGCAGGGCGACGGCATAGACTTCATAACCGAGGAGCTTTGCCGCTCTCGCACACTCGACTGGCAGTTTGCCGGCACCGGCCAGCAGTCCGATTCTTTCCATAACGATTCCCCCGATATTTCTCAAAGCTTCTGGCCGATTCCCGACCGTCTCAGTCGCGCTCTCTGCGCTCACGGCAGATGCCGCGCTCTGCATTGCGCAGGAAGCGCAGGAAGTGCTCGACCTCCTCGCAGGAATCGACTTCCTGCTCGATGACGGCAATCGCCTGCTGCAGGCTCAGGCCCGACCGATAGAGGAGCTTGTATGCTTTCTTGATATTGCGGCGCGCATCGAGCTGGATGCCGGCGCGCGAGATGCCGACGGCATTGAGGCCGACGACCTTGGCCGGCTGCCCGTCGACGATCGTGTACGGCACGACGTCCTGCGTGAGCTTCGACATGCCGCCGACCATCGCATTGCGGCCGATCTTGACGAACTGGTGAACGCCAGCCATGCCGCCGATGACCGCGCGGTCCTCGACGATGGCGTGGCCTGCGAGGCTCGCGAGGTTCGACATGATGACGTGGTTGCCGACGACGCAGTTGTGCGCGACATGCGTCAACGCCATGAGCAGGCAGTCGTTGCCGACGCGCGTCTCCTCGCCCTCACCCGTCGCGCGATGGATCGTAGCGCCCTCGCGGATTGTCGTGCGGTCACCGATGATCGTGTAGCTCTTCTCGCCCTTGAACTTGAGGTCCTGCGGCTCTTCGCCGATGGAAGCCCCCTGGAAGATGCGACAGTCCTTGCCGATCTGGGTCCAGCCGTGGATGACGACATGCGGGCCGATCTTCGTGCCCTCGCCGATCTCGACGTTCTCGCCGATGACCGAGTACGGCCCGATCTCGACGTTCTCCGCAATCTTCGCACCAGGTGCGACGACAGCTGTTTCATGTATATTTGCAGTGACCTTGTTGTCCGTATTCATCTGCTCCAACTCCTTAACCTTCCTCCAAAGCCGGTCTTTCCGGCCAATTTGCTCTGTCCTTTTTTATATACTCCTGAATACCCTCATCATTCTTGTATCTCATTTGACTGCAAATCTGGGCGTTTTACGAGTTGAACAAAGACTACATGCGATTAGGCAATTGATACAGGCTGAAATCAAAGATCTTCGCCCTTTTTCAATGCAAACTTGAAGTCTGCCGAAGCGGCGAGTTCGCCGTCGACATAGCCATCGCAGTGGAGCAGGCCGAAGTCACCGCGCGTGCGGACGAGCTGTGCCTTCGTGACGAGCTGGTCGCCCGGCACGACCTGACGCTTGAACTTGACGTGTTCCATGCCGCCGAACAGTGCGATCTTGCCGCGGTGCTCCTCCGGATACAGCATGGCGACGCCGCCGACCTGAGCCATTGCCTCGAGGATCAGCACGCCCGGCATGATCGGATGGCCCGGGAAGTGGCCCAGGAAATGCGGCTCATTCATCGTGACGTTCTTGATGCCCGTCGCCGACTTGAACGGCTCGAGCTCGATGATGCGGTCGACGAGCAGCATCGGCGGACGATGCGGCAGGATCTTCTGGATGTCGTTGATATCTAATACCATGATTTCTCCCTCTTCCTCTAAAACGTTGTCAGGATAGTTTCTTACAAGTTCTCATTGATGCTCATAGGCAGCAGCGATCTGCTTCGCCAGCTGCGTGTTGAGCGCATGGCCGGAGGCCACGGCGATCACGTGGCCGCGGATGATGCCGGCAAGGCGCAGGTCGCCGATGACGTCGAGGATCTTGTGGCGCACGAGCTCATCTTCGAAGTGGAGCGGGTTGAGCCAGCCCTCGTCGTTGTAGACGATGACGTTCTCGAGCGAACCGCCGAGGCCGAGCCCCATCTCGCGCAGTGCCTGGATCTCCTTCTCGTACGCGATCGTGCGGGCCGGGGCGATCTCCTTGTGGTAGACCGCCTCATCGACGTGGAAGTCCTCGTACTGGACGCCGATGAGCTTGTGCGGATTCAGGGACGTGAAGCTCACGCGGAAGCCGTCGTACGGCAGGACCATGACGAAGCGGCCCGTCTTCTCATCATCGATGCGGTAGACCTTGTCGATGACGATCTCTTTGCGGTCCTTCGCCTGCTCCACGATGCCGGCCTTCGCCATGAGCTCGAAGAAAACGAGCGAGGCTCCGTCCGCCACCGGCGGCTCTTCCGAATCGAGCTCGACGTAGGCATTGTCGATGCGGTGCGCGTGGAACGCGCTCATCAGGTGCTCGATCGTGAACACCTTGTTGCCGTTCTCCTCCACCGTCGTCGCGCGCAATGTCGACGTGACATTCTGGGCCTTCGCGTGGATCTGCGGCTCACCGGAGAGATCCTTGCGCACGAAGACGATGCCCGTGTCCTCTGGCGCCGGCTTCAGCGTTGCATGGACCTCACGGCCGGAATGCAGCCCGATGCCCGTATAAGAGACTTCTGTCTTCAATGTTCTCTGTTTCTGCAAAATCATACCCCCTGCCGTAATATGCCTTACTCTATTGTACAAAACAATGGTCCGCGATGCAAGTCACGATGCGAGCCAGCCGATCATTCTTCCCGCATGGACTTCCAGCGGTCGTGCAGCCAGAACCATTCCTCGGGGTAGCGGCGCACGTGAGCCTCGATGCACTTCGTCAGGATCTGCGTCGTCCTGCGGATGTCCTCGCGCTTGTCCTTTGTCTTCTCGACGAAAACAGGATCCTGCACGATCAGCGTGTGGAAGCCGTGCTCATCGCGATGCATGAACGCGGGGAAGATTGGCACGCCCTGGAAGCGCGCCATCGAGGCAGCGCCCGGCACGCAGTTCGTCGGCTTGCCGAAGAAGTCGAGCACGATGCCGCTGCGGCGGTTCGTGTCCTGATCCATGATGAGGCCGATGGCCCAGCCCTTCTGCAGCATGTCGAACATCTCGCGCACGCCGCTCTTGTAGGTGATGTGCATGCCGATGAGCGTGCGGTACTCGTTGATGAAGCGGTCGGCGCCCGTCGACTTCTGCTTCATCGCAACGCCGACGAGCGGGATGCCGGCCTGCGCGAAAGCGCCGCCCATGAGCTCCCAGTTGCCGCTGTGTGCCGCCGCGATGATGCAGCCCTTGCCGAGCGCGAGACCGCGCTCGAGCTTGTCGAGGCCCTCGATGCGCACGTAATCGCCGATGTGCTTGCGGATGATTGGGAAGCGCAGGACCTCCATGAGCATCGGGCCGAAGCGGACACTGCTGGCCCTCGCGAGGCGCTCGGCCTCCTTCTCGTCGACGCCGAGGCACATCATGATCTGGTCCTTCGCGAGCTTCTTGCGCCGCTTCGGCACGAGAGGCCAGGCCAGGGCCCCGAGGGCCCGGCCGATGACCTCACAGACGCCGCGCGGCAGCAGGCAGCAGATCTTGCTCAGCGCCTTCAACAGATAGTATGACAACATCGTTTTCCCCTCTTTCAGCAAGAAAGCCTTCCCTGTTCCGGAAGGCTTTCATCGCGCCATGCGCGTTATTTCGACTCGTACTTGGCCAGCTTCTTCTCGAGCTGGCGGAATTTCTTGTACATCTCCGGCAGGTGCTTCATCGAAGCCTGCATGCGCAGCCACTCTGCATGGCTCTGGACGGGGAAGCCCGCGCAGAAGACGCCTTCCGGCATATCACCGATGATGCCGGAGCGCGCAGCGTAGACGGAGTTGGCGCCGATCTTGATGTGGCCGACCGTGCCGACCTGGCCTCCGAACGTGACATTGTGGCCGACCGTCGTCGAGCCCGAGATGCCCGTCTGTGCGACGATCAGGCAGTTCGGCCCGATCTTGCAGTTGTGGCCGATGTGAACGAGGTTGTCGATCTTCGTGCCGTGGCCGATGACCGTCGAGCCCATGGCCGCGCGGTCGATGCCGTCGTGTGCGCCGATCTCGACATCGTCCTCGAGGACGACGTTGCCGACCTGCGGCACCTTCGTGTGCACGCCCTCGTGCGTCGTGAAGCCGAAGCCGTCCGAACCGATGACGGCCGAGCAGTGGATGACGCAGCGCTTGCCGACGTGGCAGTGCTCGCGGACTGTCGCACTCGAGTAGATGACCGTATCGTCCTCGATCTCGGCGTACTGGCCGATGTACGTGTGCGGGTAGAGCGTCACGCGGTCACCGATGACGGCATGGTCGTCGACGACGGCGAACGGCATGATGACGACATCCTTGCCGAGCTTGACGTCCTTGCCGATGTGGGCCTGCTCGCTGACGCCCTTGGGGAACTGGAGCTTCGGCGTGAAGAGCTCCAAGAGGCGCGCAAACGCCGCGCGCGGCTCCTCGACGTAGAGTGCCGTCTTCGGGAAGTCCGCGACGCCCTCCGGCAGCATGACGGCTGCCGCACGGCATGCCTTGGCCTCCTCGATGTGCGGGTCCACGGCAAAGGTCAGGTCGTGCTCACCGGCGCCCTCGATGTTGTCGAGACCGCTGATGACGATCGAGGCGTCACCCTCGACGCGGCCGCCCACGTATTCTGCGATTTCCTGCAAGGTCTTCTTCATGTCACATCACATCCTTACTGCAGCTTGGCAATGACGTCATCCGTCACATCGACGCAGCCCATCAGTGCTGTCGGCTGCTCCTTCTCGCTGTCCACGACGACATCGAGCTTCTTCTCCTTCGCGATGTCCTGCAGCGCAGCGCTGACCTTCTGCTGCAGCTGCATCTGGTACGACTGGTTGAGGCTGGCCATCTTGCGCTGTGCCTCGGCCTGCGTCTTCTGCGCGTCCTCCTGGCTCATGTCCGGGTTGTCCTGCAGCGACTTCTGCGCCTCTTCGCGCGCCTCATTGATCTTCTGGTTGCCCTCATCGACGAGGGATTTGACCTGCGGAGCCTCCTGCATGACGCGGGAGCCCTCGATATAACCGATCTTGACCTGACCGCAACCGCTCATGAGCATCGTTGCCGCAAAAGCAGCTGCCAGGAGTCCAACGGATTTCTTACGTAATTTCATGTTGATGATTCGCTTCTTTCTATGATTGGGTTAGGGATAAGATGGTATCATGAGTTCCCAGACGAGCCGTCCGCGCCGTCATCACCGAGCGTGCTGACTTCGCTGACGAGCTCATCTGTGACATCCTCCGTATCACTGCCGACGACCGGCATGAAGCGCTCCGGCTTCATGCTCGCAGGCAGGTTCACGGGGAGCTTGAACGCGAGATCCTCGGCGGGATTCGCCAGGATCATCGTGAAGTGGTGCAAGATGGCGATCTTGGCCGCCTTGCCCGAGATGTCATTGCGGATGTGCGTGTCGAGGGCCTGGATCTCCTCGGCCTTCTGCGCCATCATCTCCTTGATCTGGGCGCGCTGCTGGAGCTTCTGCGCCGCCGTCATCTGCATCTCTTGCTGCATGGCTGCCGTGTCGCGCTGCTGCGCCTCGGACTGATTGAGCACCGCTGCGGATTTCTGCTGAGAGAGCGAGCTCTTGGCCTTCTCGCGCCAGGCGGCGAGCTTCGGGCCCATGACCGACTGCACGTAAGCATTGACCTCGCGCTCCCACTCCTTCGCGAGCTGCTGCTGGCGCATGCCGCGTTCCTCCTGCAAGAGGGCGCGCTGGTTCTCCCAGCCCGCTCGCTCCTCATCGAGGTCCTGCTGCTTCGTCCAGGGGTGATGCATGGCCTTCTGGTTGTCGATCTTGATGTTGAGGTTGAGGATCGCGTTCTGGTAATCCTCGTCGACAGCCTTGCGGCGGCTCTCGTACTCGGCCTCGTGGGCCTCGCGATACGCCTGCTCGACCTTCTTGGCCTCGCGCTCGAGCTCTGTGCGGCCGCCGATGACGGTCTGGGCATTCTTCTGCCAGACCGAATCGTCGAACGGCTTCGACTCGACCGCAGGCGGCTCCACCTGCATCTCGGGCAGCTTCTCCGTATCCTTCAGGGAGAGCTCCAGGCTCTTGTACTCCTTCTGGAGCGTCTGGAGCTTCTCGTAGTCGGGATGCGCCTCCATGACCTTCTGCATGTCGACGAGGCCGATGCTCGCAGCAGCCGTCTGTTGGACGGCTTCGTGCCCCGGCATCAGCGCGCGGATGCCCCAGGCCCCGAGGAAGACGAGGCCGATGGCGATGGCACTGCCGAGCAGGATTTCCTTGCGCTTCGTCTTCCAGAGGCCTGCCTTCTGGGGCGTGCCCGAGGGCTTTGTCTTATCTGGATTGTCCACGCGCTCTCGCCCCCTTACAAGTAGTACCGAGCGTAAAACCCGCTCGGTACTCGACGCTCCATATGACCCTCAGAGGATTACTTGCTGAGCTTGTTGATGACATCCTGCGTGATATCCTGGCCGCCGTAGACCACCGAGCTCTTCTCGAGGACGACGGAGAGGCCCTTAGCCTCTGCTACGCTCTTGACGGAATCCTCGATGCTCTTCTGGAACGGCTCCATGAGTTCCTGATTCTTCTGAGCGAGGCGCTGCTGCGTCTGCTGATAGTAGTCGTTCTTCTCCTGGTCGCTCATGTTAGCAGATTTCTCCTCGAACTCCTTCTGAGCGTCCTGGACTTCTTTCTGCATCTGGGACTGGATGTCCTGGAGCTGCGAGCTCTGCTGTGCGATCTGGCGGTAATCGACGACGCCGACATTCGAGCTTGCGGCACTTGCGATGCCCGAGCCGGACTGCGTCAGAGCAAGGGCGACAACGGAGCCGACAAAGACGAGTGCGATGAGGACACTGATGATCTTGACCTGTTTTTTCTGCAATGTAACCATTTTATCTTCTCCTTCTTACGATTCCAAAGAAACACGTTTATTATAGCAGACTTCGCAGGGGTCTACAAGGATTTCCCCTGCGGAGCATTCAGAAATTCCCGATGAGGCGGAGCCAGCCCTGTGTCTTGTCGAGGACGTACTCCACACCGAGGAAGTCGTGAATCTGATAGAGGAGCCCGGCCTCGCCGAGGTGGTCGGTGAAGCGGTACTCATAGCGAAGCTGCCAGCGCGGCGCGAGCGCCTGCATGGCGCCGAGCACGAAGCGCTTCTCGCGCATGTCGTAGCGCAGCATCGGCGTTGTGCCCATGCCGATCCGGTGGCTGTAGCCCATCTCCCAGCCCCAGTCCACCTTCTGCGGCATGAAGTCGAGCTGCGTGAAGAGCTCATCGCGAGCGGTCACCATGCGCCCGGCGTGGAGGCGGAAGCGCAGGCTGTCCATCTCGCGCTCGTACTTGCTCTCCTTGCGCCCCATGTCGACCCAACCCGTCAGCCGCGCGCGGTAGCGCGAGGAATCAGAGCGGCTCATGACTGCCATGCGCTCCTGCGGCGCAATCGTCACGACGGTCTTCATGCGCAAGGCCTGGAAGTCGCGCTGCGCATCGAGGCGCTCGGCAAACAGCTGCTCGAAGTCATGCTGATGACGCGCGACAAAGGCGACGGGCACGCCGACGAGCATGTCGACCTGCTCCTGCATGAGCTCGCGGTGGTTGAGCAGCGTGAGGTTCGGGATCGTGTCTGACCGCATCGAGAGGTCCGCCGTGCGGACGACGGGCAGGCGCGGGTAGACCGTCAGGCGGACCTTCGCGCAGCTGCCCTCGGTGTCGATCTCGAAGTCGCCGCGAAACTCCGGCAGGTGGCTCGCGAGGTACGTTTCGAGGTGATGCTTGAGGACACCGTTCGTCCAGTCGGCCGCTGCGACTGGCAGGCCGTAGAGCGCGTCCGAGAAGACCGAGCCGACATCGGCGAGGTCCTGGCGGACGAGGCGCTCCACCTCAGGCGGCATGCCCTCGACACTCGTCTCGACCGAGATCGTGCGGATCTGGTCCGACCACGGCATCAGCTCGACTGTGACATTGGCCGTATCGCCGAGCCTCAGGCTGACGCCGCGCACCGTGTAGCCGACAAGCACCTTGTCGAAGACCTGGCGGATGACCTCACTCTGCGCGGCGGCATCTGCGTCGGACGAATCGGCGGGCATGCCGAGCAATAGCTGCTCGGCGATGACCTGCACGCTCCGCTCCATGCGCTGCTGCACGAGAGGCGGCAGCCCCTCCGAGGCGGTGACGTGGGCCGCTACCGCCTCGACGCGCCCGGCCGCTGCAGCCTGAGGCTGCAGCGCCAACGCGCAGAGAGCCGCGAGCAGACAGGCCATCAGATTCCGCAAGCGCCCCATCATGGACGTCATCGTCAAGAGGCATCCCTTCTCTCAAGCCACTTTCGCGTCTGCGCGTCCATCAGAACGTGCTGCCGACGCTGAAGTGGACGCGTCCGCCATCCTCGCCCCAGCCGTAGTCGAAGCGCAGCGGTCCGATCGGCGTCGTCAGCGAGATGCCGACACCGACACTCGCGTGCAGGTCGTCCGGCGTCAGGCCGCTGTCCCAAGCGCCGCCCCAGTCCGTGAACAGAGCACCCTGCACCTTCTTGACGACCGGGAAGCGGTACTCGACCGTGCCGAGGAACTCGCGGTCGCCGCGGAACTGATCCTCGCGGTAGCCGCGCAGCGAGCCCTGGCCGCCGACGCGGTACTGGTTGAACTCCGAGATGTCGCCCGTGCCGACGCCGTAGCGGGCGCGCAGCGCGAAGACCTGGGAGCGGCCCGCGCGGACGTAGCGCTGGCCGTCGACCGTGTACTTCTGGAAGCTGAAGTCGCCGCCGAAGCCCGCGAACTCGCCCGAGAGGCTCAGGCGGCTGCCGCTCATCGGGTTGTAGACGTTGTCGCGCGTATCCGTCACATGCTCGAACGTGACACTGCGCGTCGTGCCGAAGTTGTCCCTGCGCCAGCCCTCATACGCTGGGGTGCTGCGGTCGCCGAGGTTACCGTCATCGACGTGCTTTACATATGAGTCCTTGCGATTGCGCAGCGTCAGGTAGTTCGTCGAGTACTCGCTGACCGGACGGCCAAACGTCAGCTCGCCGCCGGAGTACTTGCGCATGTACGTCTCCTTGAGGTCGCCGTCCGTATCGTAATCGTCGTACTCGTACGTGCGGTTGTAGATGCGGAACGTGCCGACCGTCTCCTTGCTGTCGAGCCACGGGCGGCGGTAGGAGAACGTGTAGCCGTGCGCATCCGTGTCATCGCCGCTCGTCTCGTACGAGAGGCTGATGGCATCGCCCGTGCCGCGGAAGTTCGTGTCGCCGATCGAGACCATGCCGATGACGCCGTCCTCGCTCGAGTAGCCAGCGCCGATGCCGAACGAACCCGTGCGCTTCTCCGTGACATCGAGCTCCATGACGACGGCATTCGGGTCGACACCCGGGTTCATCTTGATGTTGACATCCTCGAAGAAGCCGAGGTTGTAGACGCGCTGCATGCTGCGGCGCGCGAGCTTCGAGTTGAACGGTTCACCCGGCTTCTGGCGCATCTCGCGCAGGATGACGCGCTCCTTCGTCTTCGTGTTGCCCTTGACCTTGTAGCCCTCGAGGATGCCCTCGTTGACCTTGAGGGTCAGGACGCCGTTCTTGTCGATGTTCATATCCGTGATCTTCGCGAGGATGTAGCCGTCGCGGTGGTACTGCTCCTGGATAGCCATGACGTCCTTGTTGAGCTCGCGGCTGTTGAGGATCTCGCCCGTCTTCATGGTGATGAGTCCCTGGAGCGTCTCCGTGCTCTCGACCGTGTTGCCGCTGAGGCTAATGCCCTTGAGGACCGGATTCTCCAGCACGTGGTACGTGACGACCACGCCCTCCGGCACCTTCTCGAAGCTCGGGTAGATATCGTAGAAGTAACCCGTGTTGTAGATCTTGTCGCGGTCGGCCTCGAGTGCCTTGACCGTGAACATATCGCCGGCCTTCATCGAGATAGCGGCCTTCGCCGTGCCCTCCGTCAGGGCGGATGTGCCGTCGAACACCGTCTCGACGACGGTCTGACCTTCGTACTGTTTCATGCTGTCCGCAATGGCCGTCTCCTGCGGGCGCGTCTTGCCCCAGTTCAGCGTGCGATCGTCCACCGTGCTCGTCGCAGCGGCATCCGCCTGTGCTGAAGCAGAAGTATCGGTCGCCGCAGCGGCCTTTGTCTCAGCTGTTGCAGCCGTCTCAGCGGCTTTTTCTGCCACAGGTGTAGCGGTGGCCTCTGCGGCCGTCTCCGCTGCTGCAGGAGCTGCGGAAGAGGAAGTCGGCTGCGCAGCAGCCTCTGCGGCCCAGGACGTACCCGGCACAGCCGTGCAGCCGACGGCGATTGCCACGGCGTAAGCGAGGGATCTGTATTTCTGTTTCTTCAAAGGTCAAACCTCCTATGCAATACCTTCCTGATGCGGAGGGGATTATTTATCATTGCCGCAGGGTCTTGCCTGCGGTCTGCATCAATTTCTGCATCCCGTCATCCGGGACTTTCGGCGCGCTCCGCGCCGCGGGTTGCGGCTCTGCAGCCGCGGGGATTCTCTCTTGAGCAGGTGCGGCCTGCGCCACTGCGGGCGCAGCGGCCGCCTCAGCCTGTGGCAGGTGTTCAGCTGGTGCGGATGGGCCCGGCTCGGGCTCGGACGCGCTGACGGCTGCCGTCACCTGGGCCGCAGGGGCTTCCTGCGGCTCAGCGGCGTCCTCCACCGCATCGACGGCATCCACCTCGGCCTGCACCGGAGCCGGTGCCGCCGTGTAGACGGCCGACCGGCTCTGCCAGAACGCGTAGCCGCCGCCCGCGATGACGAGCGCCACGAGTGCCGGCAGCAGGCGCATGGACCACTTCTTGACAAAGCGATGGCCCGGCGTGCCTTCCACCCGGGCCAGTTCTGCCTTGGCCAGCATGACTTTGAGCTCTCCGCGCACTCTGTGATTCTCCGCGAGCGAATGCTCCGCCTCTCCAAGCCACTGCCTTGCCGCCCGGATGTGACGGCGCTGTTTCTGATTCCGGTCCTTCATGACACACCTCCTGCCTGATTCCACAGACTTATTCCTATAATCCGAGGTGTTCCCGTCATAATGACATGCCGTATCGCGCGATGAGAGCGGATGCCGTTCAAATGGCTTCTATTTTCCACTATTTCCTTGCGCTTCCTACTCGATTCCTTTTCTTTCACCAGTAATGCATGAAGCGAGAGAGCATGCCGCGGACGCGGCGGATGCCGTTCTTCTGCAGGCGGTAGATGTGCGAGGCGCTGACGTGCAGGGCATCGGCCATGCCCGCAGCGTCCTCGCTGCTCAGGTACATGCCCTCGAGCACGGCCCGCTCCTTGTCCGGCAGGCGCGCCATCGCCTGATGGAGGCGGTGCGCGAGCTCATGGCTCTCTGCCTGCTCCGGAACGGATGCCCCCGTGTCGACGAGATTCTCCTTAAGGTTTCCGCCCTCGAGATTCTCCTCCATGCAGGCGACATCGACCTGCCCCTCGCGCCGCAGGAAGTCCATCATGCGGCCGCGGATGCGGTGCACGGCAAACAGGCTGAAGGCCACGCCGCGCGTGTGGTCGTAGTGCTCCACCGCCTCGATGAGCCCGACCGTGCCTTCCTGGATGAGGTCGAGGACGCAGTCGAGCTGCGCAAACGGTGCCGCTTGCTTGAAGACGAGCGGCTGGTATGATTCGATGAGCCGCTGGCGCGCGCACTCATCGCCGCGCTCCTTGAACGCGGCCCAGAGCGCCCGCTCTTCCGCGCGGTCCAACGTCTTTACCTTGCGGAGCTCCTTCATGTAATCTGCGAGCTGCATGCGGCTCACCTCCTCTCTCAAAACAAAACTCAGAAATGGACGCGGGCTTCAAGGCCCACGATGAACTTCTGCGACTCCTTCTCGAGCGACAGGCCGAAGCGGTCGTTCATATCGTACTGCACGCCGAAGCGGTGCGTGTCATCGCCGCCAATCTGCTGCGTGTACTTGAGCATGACCTTGTCAGTGATGTACTTGCCCATCTCGACGTGGTAGACATCGATGTCCTTGCTCGACTCCTCGTCGTGCGTGTTGAAGGCAGAGCCGCTGCCGCGCGCGATCGTGAAGCGGTCGAGCCAGAGCACATTGCGCATGACGTCCTCGACCTCAGACAGGAAGCTCATCTGCAGGCCGACGATCAAGAGGTCACCGGCATCGAGATTGGCCTGCCCGGCCTTGTAGGCATCGCGCAGCGTCAGCAACTGGATGATCTCCGACTGGCTCATCTCCGGCGTCGACCGCAGCGTGAACGTCATGTTATCGAGCGGCCCCGTGATGGAGAGGTAGACCTTGGCCTGCGTCAGGCGCGTGTCCGCCATGAACGTGATGCTCGGCAGGAACGAATCGACCTGGTTGAAGTAGGCCGTGCCCTCGCGGACGTTGAACTCCGTCTTGAGGTAGTTGATCGTGCCGCCGCGCTTGACGGACACCGAGCCCGACGTCTTCGGATGGCGCGTCGTGCCGCCGAAGTGGACCTTGCCCGTCAGGTACATATCGTAGAGGTACGAGCTGTAGGCGTGGACCTTGTCGCCGACATTGACGTCGGCGTCGAGGATGATGTCCGGCAGCTCGCCGTCGCTGTCGGGGATGGCCGGCACCGAGATCGTGCAGTTTGCGAGGTCGACCTGCCCTGATATCTTCGGCAGTTCCATGCCGTAGAACTTGTCTTTGTTGACGCGCAGCTGTCCGCTCAGAGGCCCCTTGAAGAAGCTGCTCTGCACGTCGAGCTTGTCCGCTGTCAGCGAAAAATCGTACTCAGAGGGTGTCAGTCCGTTCATCTTGAGCGTGCCCTGTCCCGTATACGTACCTTCGCCCATTTTACCAGAAAAATCACGGACTGTCATCGTATCGCCATTAAAATCGATCTGAGCCGTCATCTCCGTGACCGGCACGGTGAGCGGCTTGAACTTGACCGCACCATCCGTCAAGGAGACACTGCCGTCGATGAGCGGATGGGCAAGTGTGCCCTTGATCTCCAGCTTGCCCTTCGTCGGGCCGAGCGCCCAGTCGATCTGGTCGGAGAGAAACGGCAGAATGGAGAGGTCGGCCTGGTCGAGGCTGACATCGAGCTTGACACGCTCGTAGTCATTGAGCTCTTCTTCCTTATTGGCAAAGAGCGCTCTGAGCGGCACGATACCCTTGGCTGAAGCCGTATAGTCCTTGCCGTTGATGGTCTTCGCCACGGAGAAATCCTTGACATCGACGAGGCCGTTCTTGAGGTGGAACTCGCCGTTCATCGCATCGAACGTCGAGCCCTGGAAGCCGCCGTTGTTCGCAGCAATCGTGACATCGGCAGCGGGGTTTTCTGTCGTACCGCCGAACGTCGCCTCGATGTCAGCCGTGCCGTGCACCTTGCGCGTGAGGCCGGCCGACTTCGTGAACATGCCGAGCGCGAGCTTCTGCGCCGAGAAATGCGCCTGGATCGGTCCGCCAATCGTCACATAGCCATCTGCCGTGAAGCTGCCGTCCGTGCCCTGCTGGCCCGCGAGCTTCTCGATGTAGACGACATGGTCGAGCAGGTGCAGGTTGGCCTCGACATCGTGGACGTCGTACCCGGAGATCTTGCCGTCCGCCAGCTGGCCAGTGATCGTGAGCTCCGGGTTGTCGTACGTGCCGCCAACCTGGACGTCGCTGCTGACCTTGCCGGAGACGATCTCGTTCTTGAAATTGCAGATGGCCGCAATCGCGTTGACATCGCCGTCCTGCACCTTGACGCTGCCATCGGCGTCGTGCGTGTCGACGTTGATGGAAAGCGCCGCCTGATAGCTGCCGCCGTTCTGGCGGAAGCCGAACTGGCTAAGGCTGACGACGCGGTCCTCATAGTCGACCATACCGCGGACATCCGTGAGCTCCTGGTCGTTGAGCGTGATGGAAGGTGCCGTCAGGATGCCGTGGAACGTCGGATCCATGAGCGTGCCGCCAATCTGGCCAGCGAACGTGCCCTTGCCGCTGACCGGATACGGGAACTTGTTCGCGAAGCGCTCCATGTTGATCTCGTGGACGCTCGCGATCATGTCGAGGTTCCAGTTGCGGTCGACTGTGCCGTTGAGGTCCATATCGACCATCGGCGAGAAGACGTGGAAGTCCTGCAGGCGCGTGAAGCCGTCCTCCATGAAGTAATCGCCGTCCATGCCGGAAAGCAGGATGCCATTGTAGCTGCCGCGGTAGAAGTGGATGTAGCCGACGGCATTGGGGTGGTCGAGCGTACCCGTGATCTTGATCGTGTTGTCGACATTACCCGTGATCGGCTGATCCGGGAAGGCGAGCGCCGCGATGTCCTCCATGCGGGCGCCAACCGTGTCGATGCGCATGTCGATGCGCCGCTCGCCCGTGAGGCCAACGGAGCCGTCGACGTACCACGTCTGCTTGCCGTCCTTGACGAGCGAGAACTCGTCAATCGTGACGCCGTCGAGGCCGCCGCCAGCCGTGAACTTCAGGCTGTCGTACGGCTGCTTGAAGAGCGTGCCGTTCGTCGCGGTGAACTTGAAGTTCACCACGGGATCAGCGATATCACCCTGTGCCGTGCCCTCAAAGTCGCCGAGGCCCGTGACATCAGCCTCGGGGATCAGCGTCCGCGCGAGCGAGAGGTCGACATGACCGCCGTAGAAGGCGAGGTCGATCTCGCGGCCGCCCTTGACCTTGCCCTCGATGCCAAGGCTCGAGCGATGCGGCAGGTTGAGGCTCGCGTAGTCGATCGTGATGTCCGAGCCCTGCGCGAAGAACGAGGCCGTGAGGCTCTCGATTGGCAGGCCCTTGTACGAGCCGGCCTGCAGGGCGGCGCTGCCGTATGCCTGCAGATTGCTTGTATCCGTGCCCGTGCCGGAGAGTCCCATGTTGAAGGAGACGCGGCCCGTGAGGTCCGCGAGCTCTGGGACGTATGCGGCAGCCTGCTGCACGTCGATGTCACTGCCGACGAGATGGGCAGCATAGGTCAGGCTGCCCGGCGTGAACGTACCCTCGCCGCGCACCGTGCCGCCAAAGGCGCCGGCAGAGACATCCTGCACCGAGACGCGGCCGCCCTCATAGCGAACGTGCGCGCGCGCATTCGTGAACGGGATGCCATTGGCCTCACCGGAGGCGACGCGGACATCACCGTCGACGGCGGGATCCTTCACAGGCCCCGTGACGGTCGCCTTGAAAGACGCCGCGCCCTCATAGGGGATATCACTGAGCACCTTGGCCGGGTCAAAGGAGTCCGAGGAGACGCGAAGGTCGAGATACGGGGTATCCGTGTCGTAGCGTACCTTGCCGCTGACGTGTGCCTGCTGGCCATTCGAGTCGGCATCGGCAGAGAGCAGTACCTCCGCATCCGTGAAGGAGATGAAACCGTGGATGTCGTCGACTGGCGTCTCCTTGACCGTGACGGAGCCACCCTCGTATTCTGCCTGTCCCGAGAAGGAGAGCTGGCTGCCCATGTACTGGCCCGCGACCTTTGCCTTCTTCACCGTGCCGCCGCGAATCTCGATGCCGTCAGGGATTGTCCCCTCCGGCAGCAGTGGCAGGACATCCATGACGTCGAGTCCTGCGACTTCCAGATTGAAAATCTGGCGCTCCTTGCGGTAGGTCCCCGAGAAAGCGACAGCCGAATCGAGACAGTTTGCCTTGGCCGAGAGCTTCAGCACGGGATAGTCCGAGAAATCAACCGAGCCCTCGATGTCCTGCGCCGTGACCTCATGGCCCTGCGCCGACACCGTGACCGTGCCGTTCTCCACCGTGACCGTGCCAAAGAACGAGCCCTCGCCCGAGCCCTGCGTCTTGATGTCCTCGACGTTCCAGCTGCCGTCCTCGCGCTGGACGAGGTTTGCCTTGACATTCGAGAGCGTGACTTCCTTGACGACGTAGGCCGGGTCGCGGTATGCAGAAAGCAGGCGGAGCTCCACCCGGGCCGTATCGGCCTGGGCGATGCATTCCGCCTGCTTATCATAGATGGCAAGATCATGAATCTCGAGGTCATGAAGCGAATTCACCTTGATGGCGCCGACGGAGACCGGCACACCGAGCGCCTCACTGGCTGCAGTGGACGCCGTGCTCTCTACCTTGTCCATGAACGCACTGGTCTGCACGTAGTACCAGATGCCGCCCAGTACCAGCAGCAGCACGCCCAAAAGCGCGCCGATGCCTATCCCGATGGTTTTCCGTTTCATGACAATCTCCCCAAAATTCACGCTTGCTGTATCGAATTATGAAATCTGCTTGTATCTTGTTGCTTGTGTTCCAGTAGCTTTGGCAGGATGTCTCAGTTTGCCATGTCCGAGGCGACCGCCTCGCTTGTGACCGTAGCGGCCGAAGGATTCTCTACCGCAGCCGTATTTGCCGCATCAGCCGACTTCTGAGCCGTCTGAGCCGCCTGAGTTGTCTCCTGGACCGTAGCGGCCTCAGCGGCTGCGTTGGCCTTCTCGAGCTTCTGCAGCTGCTCCATCTCGAAGATGGCATCGTCCTTGAGCTTAGCCTTATCGCGCGCCTTCGGTGCCGTATCGCCCGCCTGCTCGGCCTCCGTGTACTTGACGACATCGAGGTCAACAGGGATGCCCATCGCCTTGTCGAGCGCTGCCTTGCTCGTGTTGTAGTTATAGAGGGCCGTGTAGTAGTTCGTGCGGGCCGTCGTGAGCTTCTCGTTGGCATCCATGACATCGAGGTTCGTGCCGACACCGGCGCTGTAGCGGACCTGCGCGATCTTGTAGTCTTCCTCAGCGCGCGTCACGGCGACGGAAGTCGTCTGGATGTTCTTCTCGGCAGCCTGCAGGCCGAGGTAGGCCGTGCGCACATCGAGGCGGATCTGATCATCCGTCTGGGCCGCTTCTTCCTGCGCCTTGGCGAGCGCCATGTTGGCCGAGTTGACGCTGGCCTGCGTCAGGCCGTTGTCAAAGACATCCCAAGACGCATTGACGCCAGCCGACCAGCTATCACTATTCGTATGGTCATGACGGAACGGTTTCTCGCCGCCGATGGACTTGTTGACGACAGCATTGACCGTCGGCTGATAGCCAGCCTTGGCCGTCTCGACAGCTGCTTCAGCCGCCTTGACGGCATAGCGCGCCGCCGCGCCGTCCGCGCGGTTGTCGAGCGCGTAGTTCGTGCAGTCATCCTGCGTCAGGTCGTACTTCGTGTACTTGAGCTGGTCGCGGATGTCGAGCACCGTGTCCGTCGGCAGGCCGATGACGTTGTTGAGCGTCGAGACAGCGATGTCGTAGTTGTTCTGTGCCGTCACGAGGGCCTGCTGCGCGTTGGCAAGCTGGACCTGTGAGGCGAGCACGTCGGACTTGGCGACCGTGCCGACGCGGTACTGCGCATTGACGTTGTCGAGGTGCTCCTGCAGCGTGTTGACCGACTCCTGCTCGACATCGATGAGATTGCGGCACTGCAGGATGTTGTAGTAGTCCGACGTCGCCTGCAGGCGGATGGCCTGCTTTGTCTCCTCGAGCGCGAGATCCTGCGCGTTGAGGCCGTAGCGCGCCTGCTTGATCTGGCCCTTGACCGAGCCATTGTAGAGCGGCATCACGCCCTGCGCCGTATTCGTCCAAGAGTAATCATAGGCCGGCCCCGTGCCAAGTGCATGTGCATTATGAGCCGTATCCAGCGAATCACCGCCGATGCGGTTTGCACCAGAAGTCCATGTCACGGTCGGGCCCATCGTGCGGCGTGCCTTGGAGAGCGTCCACTTGGCCATGTCGACATCCGTCAGGGCCTGGCGGATTGTGCGGTTGTTCTCGAGCGCCATCTGCACGCTGTCGTGCAGGTCGAGCTGCACCGTATCGGAAGCAAAGGCCGTGCCCGAGACAGCGGCCGTCAGCAGCCCCGTGGCGACGAGGGCAGTCAGTTTCTTATAGAAGCGATTGTTTTTATTCAAGGTCAGTTCCTCCTCAGAGAAAATGTAACATGTCTTTCTTAAATCTTCATTCGAGCACCATTACAAAGAACGGTACCGAAATCTGCATCGTATCAGAACGACTGGCGCAAGCCGACGTAGGCGGCGCGCTTGTCACTGTCGTTGACATCATCCCACTGGCCCATGAGCCAGGTGCCGGCGTCGTTGAGCTGATACTGGGCACCGAGCCTCAGAGCGGGGTCGTTCGGGTCCATGGCATCGACCGAGAAGACGAAGCGTTTGCCGGCGTAGGCGTCGAGGCCCAGGCCGACATCGCCGTTGATGACGCCGCCGCGCACGGCGTAGTGTTCCGAGCGGCGGCCGACTTCGAGGTTGCCGCGGTTGCCGTCCCCGATGTCATCGAGTCCGGCCCGCAGAAAATTTCCCGTCTCAGGCCCCAAGTCGACGTTGAAGTTTGCCTTCCAGTCGTCTTTCGCTCCGCTGTAGAGCAGGTCAGCAGATGGCTTGACCTTGATATCTTCGAGCTTGCCCATCATATTTCCTGCTTTTTCGGACATCTGGCGCGCATTGCGGATCGTCGTCTTGATGTCCTCCGCCGTCTGCGGGTCGCCGACGGCGCCGTCCATGTTCTCGGCGATGTGCGCGATGCGGTCACTCGTGTCCTTGATGTTCGCGAGCGTCAGGCGCAGGTTCTCCGCCGTCTGCGGGTCCGCGCCGACCGTGGCGAGATTCGTCATCATCGCCTCGACCTGGTTCATCGTGCGGTTGAGGCTGGCAGAAGCCGCGTTGAGATTCGAGAGCATGCCCGTGATGTTGTCCTGGTTCTCGCGCATCGTCTGCTCCATCGCTGCGACGAGGCCGTCCATATGCGCCGTCATATCGCGGATGTTGACGGCCATCTGCAGGAAGTTCTTCTGGAAGTCCGGATTGCCCATGACCTGATTCATCGAGTCGAGCAATGCCTGGACCTGGTCCATCACGCCGCCGGCCTTCGCCATCAGGGAGTCCATGCCCTCTTCTTCCTGACCAATGAGATAGTCGCCATCGCCGAGGTAGATGCCCTGATCCTTGCCCGGCAGGATGTTGATGAATTTCTCACCCATGACGCCGGCCGAGGCGACGGTCACCGAAGAGCCCTTCGGGATCTTGGCCTTGCCGTCAATATCGAGTGCGACGGTCACGCCGCCGCCATCGTTGCGGATGCTCTTGACCTTGCCGACGGGGACGCCTGAGAGGCGCACGACCGACTCCGGCTCGACGCCGATGACCTGCTTGAATCCCGCGTAAAGTGTATATCCCTTATGCCCCGACAGAGAGACGCCGGAGAGCAGCATGGCGACTGCTGCGAAGAGCACGACACCGACGACGGTGAATGCTCCTACTTTTGCCTCTGTTGTCATCGCTCATCCTCCTTTTCGGACTTGACGGTGCGCAGCGTGCGAAAGAAGGCCTGCACGCGCGCATCCTTTATCTTCTTGAAGCGCTCGACCGTGTCGACCGCAATGAGTTCTCCATCGTAGATCATCGCAATGCGGTCCGAGATGCGGCAGGCGCTGGCCATATCGTGTGTGACGACGATGCTCGTCACCGAGAGAGCCTTCTGCGTGTTGATGATGAGCTCGTCGATCTTCTCGGTCATCAAGGGGTCGAGGCCCGAGCTCGGCTCATCGTAGCAGATAATGGACGGCTCGACGGCGATGGCCCGCGCGAGGCTCACGCGCTTCTTCATGCCGCCCGAGAGCTCGTTCGGCATCATGTCCTCCACGCCGTCGAGCCCGACGAGGTGCAGCTTCTCGCGGACGATCTCCTTGATGTCCGCATCGCTGAGCTTCGTGTGCTCGCGCAGGCCGAAGGCGACGTTCTCGCCGACGGTCATCGAGTCAAAAAGCGCCGAGTACTGGAAGACCATGCCCATCTTGAGGCGGACCTTGTTGAGCTCCGCCTCACTCATCGGCACGATGTCCTGCCCGTCGATGAGGATCTGGCCGCTCGTCGGCTTGATGAGGCCGATGAGCAGGCGCAGGAACGTGCTCTTGCCAGAGCCCGAGCCGCCGATGATGGCGAGCGTCTCCCCGTCGTAGATCGTCAGGCTGATGTGCTTGAGCGCATCCTTGTCGTCAAAGCGCATGCAGACGTCCTTGAATTCAATCATAGTCCATCCCCCTCATCAGTACAGCAGGAACGTCAGCACGGCGTTCAGCAGGAAGATGACGATGATCGAGGCGACGACCGTCTTCGTCGTCGCCCGGCCGACGCCCTCCGCCCCATCCGGGCAGTGCAGGCCGTAGTAGCAGCCGAGCACCGCGATGACATTGCCGAAGAAGATGGCCTTGATGACGCCGCCCGTCATGTCGAACAGATCCGCAAAGATGTGGATGGAGTTCATGTAGCTGTACGTCGTCAGCCCCTTGTAGAAGACGGCGATGAGCCAGCCGCCGAAGACGCCGATGACATCGCCGAAGACCGTGAGAATCGGCACGACGATCATGCAGGCGAGCATGCGCGGCACGAGCAGGTAGTCGACAGGGCTCACGGCCATGACGCGCAGCGCGTCAATCTGTTCCGTGACCTTCATCGTCGCGATCTCCGCCGTGATGGCCGAGCCGACGCGGCCGGCACAGACGACGGCGACGAGCACCGGGCCGAGCTCGCGGCCGATCGCGATCGTGACGATGCCGCCGAGCGTGCCCTGCGCGCCGAAGCGGATGAGGACGTCGGCCGTCTGCAACGAGATGACGACACCCGTGAACAGCAGCGTCAGGCTGACGATCATCAGGGAATCGACGCCGAGATGCGACATCTGCGCGAGGATATGGCGCAGGCGCGGCTTGTGGCGCAGCGCGCGCAGCGTCTCACCGTAGAGCAGCACGATCGTGCCGAGCTCTTCGAAGCGGCGCAGGACGAATGCGCCGATGGCGCTGAGTATCCGAAGCAGCATCCAGCTCCCCCTTCCTTTCTGTCTTTCTGTTTGCTTAAATTTCTAGTGGAGCGCTTATGTAGAACGCTCCATATTTACGATTGTAGCAAGCAATCCCGAAATAGTAAAGAAAAGTTTACTATCTTGAACGCAAAAATTTGATTCTTTTCTGCCCCAAAATCCCTTATAATAAGAAAAAACACGTATCCTGGAGGAAATTATGCCAAAAAAAGTATATGCCGTGCGCGTGGGGCGCAGCTGCGGGCTCTTCGCGAGCTGGGCTGACTGCGAGAAGCAGGTAGCGGGCTTCCCGGGCGCCCGCTACAAGAGCTTCGCGACGGCGCAGGAGGCGCTCGCCTGGCTCGCTGGCAGCGATGTACCGCACGCGGAGCGCCGTCCAGCGCGGCCGGCCGCAAGGGCTTCGCGCCCGCAGGCGGCGGTCAGTCTGCCGCTGCGTCCCGATGCAGAGCAGGACTTCGTCATCTACACCGACGGCTCCTGCCTGCGCAACCCCGACGGCCCCGGCGGCTGGGCCGCCGTCATCCGCGAGGTCGCGACCGGCGCAGTCACGGAGCTCCACGAGGGCAGCCCCTCGACGACGAACAACCGCATGGAGCTCTCCGCCGCCATCGCGGCGCTCGGCTTCCCGAAGCGCCCGGCCAAGGTCGCGCTCTACACCGACAGCCAGTACCTCAAGAACGGCATCACGAAGTGGATGAGCGGCTGGAAGCGCCGCGGCTGGAAGAAGGCCGACGGCCAGCCCGTGCTCAACCAGGACCTCTGGCAGGAGCTCGACGCACTCTACAGCCGCCACGACGTGACCTTCCACTGGGTCAAGGGCCACGTCGGCGTCGAACTCAACGAGCGCTGCGACCGGCTCGCCAAGTCCGAAGCCATGAAATACCGCTAAAAAAAATGCTGCATGCAATCGCATGCAGCATTTTTTGTTTTTATTCCGGCTTCTTGATGACTTCGACGCCGCCCATGTACGGTACGAGGACCTTCGGGATGCGGACCGAGCCGTCTTCCTGCTGGTAGTTCTCGAGAATCGCGGCGACCGTGCGGCCGACTGCGAGGCCCGAGCCGTTGAGCGTGTGGACGAACTCCGGCTTGCTCTTGGCATCGCGGCGGAACTTGATGTTTGCGCGGCGCGCCTGATAGTCCGTGCAGTTCGAGCACGAGGAGATCTCACGGTACTTGTTCTGTGCGGGGAACCAGACCTCGAGGTCGTACGTCGTCGCCGACGTGAAGCTCATGTCGCCCGTGCAGAGCTTGACGACGTGATACGGCAGCTCGAGGAGGCGCAGGACGTCTTCAGCCGCGTCGACCATCGTGTCGAGCTCGTGCCAGCTCGTCTCCGGCTTGACGAATTTGATGAGCTCGACCTTGTTGAACTGGTGCTGGCGAATGAGGCCGCGCGTGTCGCGGCCAGCGCTGCCGGCCTCGGCGCGGAAGCACGCCGTGTAACAGCTGTAGTACTCCGGCAGCTTGTTGCCGTCGAGGATCTCATCGCGGTGGTAGTTCGTCGTCGGCACCTCAGCCGTCGGCACGAGGTAGTAGTCGAGGCCTTCGAGCTTGAACATGTCGTCGGCGAACTTCGGCAGCTGGCCCGTGCCCGTCATGCTCTCCTTGTTGGCGATGTACGGTGCGAGCATCTCCGTGTAGCCGTGCTTGTTGGCGTGCAGGTCCATCATGAAGTTGATGCAGGCGCGCTCGAGGCGGGCGCCGAGGCCTTTGTAGAACGTGAAGCGCGCGCCCGTGACCTTGGCAGCGCGGTCAGCGTCGAGGATGTCGAGCTCTGTGCCGAGATCCCAATGTGCCTTCGGCTCGAAGTCGAACTTCGTCGGCTCGCCCCACTTGCGGACCTCCGGGTTCTCCGTGTCGTCCTTGCCAATCGGCACGTCCTCGCGCGGCATGTTCGGGATGTGGAGCATGATGTCGCGGAGCTGGGCCTCGACGTCCTTGAGCTCCTTGTCGAGCTCTGAGATCTTAGCGCCGACGGCGCGCATCTCGAGGATCTTCGCCTCAGCATCTTCCTTGTTCTTCTTCATGACACTGATCTCCTTCGAGACCGTGTTGCGCTGGCTCTTGAGCGCCTCCGACTCCTGCAGGAGCTCGCGGCGCTTCTTGTCGAGACCTTCAAAATCATCGAGATTCAGCGGGTTGCAGCGATTCTTGAGCATCTGACGGACCTCGTCGAGATGTTCGCGCACAAATTTGATATCCAACAATGTTCTCACACTCCATTATGATTCCAGCGGCCAGCACGATTGTCCAGCGCAGCTTTTCATGACTTATCTAAAATATCATTATATCAGCTTTCTGAAAGCGTGACAAATATCCGCCATCAAAAAATGCCCCAGCTGAGCTGGAGCATTGTCACGGTCATTCTCAACGGCAGGCTGTCTTGTGCGGCAGGTGCGAGATGACCTTGGCACCGGCCTGGCGCACGGCCTCCTCGGCGAGCACTTCCGTCGCATCGATGAAGTTGCCTTCGAGGTGGTACATCTCGACGGCCACCGGCACTTCCGTGCAGCCGAGCACGAAGGCCTCGCAGCCCTCGGCTGCCATCTGCGCGAGCGCCTCGTGCACGGCCGTCGTGTCGTAGCCCATATTGCCCGCCTTGACGCCGTCATAGATCATGCCGTGGATGGCTTCCTCTGCCTCGCCCTGCGGCTGGACGACCTCGACGCCGGCGCGCTCGAGCGCGCGCTGGTAGATGCCCGACTTGCAGGTGCCCGCCGAGGCGAGCAGGCCGACGCGCTTGTAGCCCTCGCGCGCGCAGAAGGCCGCCGTCTCCTCGATCATGTTGATGACGGGGATGCGGAGGTTCGGCAGCATGAGCGGCAGGAAGTAATGCGCCGTATTGCAGCCCATGATCAGGAAGTCCGCGCCGGCATCCGTCAGGCGATTCGCCGACTTCATGAGCTCCGGCAGCGGGCTCTCACCCTTGCCGAGGATGGCCGCCGTGCGGTCGGGGATGTTCGTGTTGTTGTCGACGAGGATGGGGATGTGGTCCTGATCCTCGCGCGCATCCGTCGCAAGGATGACCTTCTTCATGAGATCCACCGTTGCCATCGGGCCCATGCCGCCAATAATACCGATCGTCTTCATCTTGCTCATCGTGACCACTCCTCTATGCTGCAGCGCCTCAGCGCTCGATTCCTGAATTCCTGAAACTTTCTTCTTGTTAACAGCATAGCATTGTGCTAGCCTATAAACAAATACATATAAATATATAGTATCTATCCGAATAATCTATGGTATAAAGGGAGAAAGATTCACATGCAGGGAATGGATTACGTCTACGCCGTCTGGCAGGAGAAGAGCTTCTCCGCCGCCGCCCGCAAGCTCTTCGTCTCGCAGCCCGCGCTCTCGGCCTCCGTGCGCAAGGTCGAGCGAGAGCTCGGCCTGCCGATCTTCGACCGCAGCACCACGCCGCTGCAGCTGACCGACGCCGGCCGCGCCTACATCGAGGCTGCCGAGCGCATCTTCCGCATCAAGCGCGATCTCAAGAGCTACTGCGACGACCTCGCGGGGCTCGAGAGCGGCACGCTGCGGCTCGGCGGCACGAACTTCTTCGCCTCGTGCTTCCTGCCGCCGATGATCGAGGCGTTCAGCCGCCGCCACCCGCACATCGCGCTCTCCGTCACCGAGTCGGACTCCGCCGACCTCTTCGACAAGCTCACGACCGAGGAGCTCGACATCATCGTCGACAGCGGCGTCTGCGACAATTCGCTCTACGAGACGGTCCCTTTTTATCAGGACCACATCCTGCTGTCCGTGCCGGCGGCCTTTCCCATCAATGAGCGCTTCCCCGAGCACCGACTGACACGCCAGGACATCCTCATGGGCCGCCACCGCGAAACCTCCGTGCCGGCCGTGCCGCTCGCCGCCTTCGCGGACACCGACTTCCTGCTGCTCGGCAAGGGCAACGACATGTACCGCCGCTCACGCAAGCTGTTCCAGAACAACGACGTCACGCCGCATGTGCGCCTCTACCTCAACCAGCTCATGACGGCCTACCACATGGCGCGCCAGGGGCTCGGTGCGACGTTCCTGACGGACACGCTCGTGCGCCTGTCCGCGCCCAACGAGGCGCTCCTCTACTACAAGCTCGACGACCCCAACGCCCAGCGCCAGATCTTCCTCGCCGTCCAGCGCAAGGGCTACCGCACGAAGGCCATGCAGGGCTTCATCGCGAGCAGCCTGGCGCTCTATCAGGATGAATAGCATCACAAAAAGGCGGCCGCCCATCGGCAGCCGCCCTTGTCATTTTTGTTGTCTGTTGTCATCGTCTGCTGTTATGCCGTCGGCATATCAGAGCAGATGCGCGCGCAGCTCCTCGCCGCTCTGGGCGCAGAGGTAGGCCGGCGCGATGTCGAGCACCGTGCGGCAGCCCGTCTGGCCTTCTTTGGCGAGACGGTAGGCTGCGCGGGCATACGCGACGAGTACGCTCGTCGTAAACTCCGGATTCGAGTCGAGCTTCAGCGAGAACTCGATGATGTGCTTGTGCTCCTTCTCGTGGCCCGTAGCGCCCGAGCGGATGACAAAGCCGCCGTGCGCGAGGCCGCTGTGGTCGCGCTGGAGCTCTTCCTCGCTGATGAAGTGTACCGTCGTGTCGTACTCATCGAAGTAGTTCGGCATCGTCTTGATGGCGTTCTCGACATAGGCGGCATCGGCGCCGTCCTCGAGCACGACGAAGCATTCGCGCGTGTGCTTCTCGCGCGTCGTGAGCTCCGGGTTCGAGCCCGAGCGGACCGCCTCGAGGGCGCTTTCTACCGGCACCGTGTACTGCTTCGCGTCCTTGACGCCCTTGATGCGGCGGATCGCGTCACTGTGGCCCTGGCTGACGCCCTTGCCCCAGAACGTGTAGTCCTTGCCGTCCGGCAGGATCGCGTTGCTGTAGACGCGCGCGAGCGAGAACAGGCCCGGATCCCAGCCGACTGAGATGATGCCGAGATGGCCGCTCTCCTTCGCCGCCTTGTCGACGTCGGCGAAGTGCTCCGGGATGCGCGCGTGCGTGTCGAAGCTGTCGATGACGTTGAAATACTTCACGTATTCCGGCGTCTGCTTCGGCAGGTCCGTGGCGCTGCCGCCGCAGAGGATCATGACGTCGATCTTATCCTGCCAGTCGGCCACGTCCTTGACGCTGACGACCGGGACGCCCTGCGACCAGATCTTGACGGATGCGGGGTCGCGGCGCGTGAAGACCGCCACAAGCTCCATATCCTCATGCTCCCGCACGGCGCACTCCACGCCGCGGCCCAGATTGCCATATCCCAGAATACCAATGCGAATACTCATGAAAAAGCCCTCCTATGCCGATTTATTATTACAATAACATTATACTATGCTAAAAACCTATAATCAATAATAAATAATGCAAAACTTACGTTTGCATTATCTGAAAATTTATTATTGACAAAACAGCTAAAAAATGATATCCTTGGCACAGATACAAGGAATGTTACTGCAAAGCAGGCATAACCGCGATCGAGACGGGCTTCGTCCGCCGATCTTGTTATGCCTGCTTTTTATTATGTCTGAAAACTGGAGGTACACATCATGAACTGGCACAATCTATTCAAGAAAAAGACTCCGGCCCTGCGGCCGCAAATCCTCAAGGACAATATCCTTTACGTCCCCGCTCAAGGGACATACCTGCCACTCGATCAGGTATCCGACCCTGCCTTTGCCAGCAAGAGCATGGGCGATGGTTTTGCCATCATGCCGGAAGGCAAAATTCTCTATGCACCGGTCAGCGGCGAAGTGGCCGGAACATTCCCGACCGGACACGCCCTCACACTCAAGAGCGAGAACGGACTGGAAATCCTGATTCATGTCGGCATTGATACGGTCGAGCTCAACGGACGGGGCTTCGAGCCCATCGCACAGCAAGGCCAGCAAATTACAGCCGGTGATCCGCTCCTGCGCTTTAATCCGACAGCCATCCGGAAAGCCGGTTACGATCCCACCATCATGGTCATTGTCATGAATCCCCGGGACGTTCACCTGACACCACTGGCAGAAGGCAGCGTCCAGGCGCTTGACGAGGCAATGCAGTTTTGATTATGGAAGGGAAGGATGCCATTGTGAAAATTGAACGAATCTATAACAACAATGTCATCTTGGCTCATGACGACAAGAACGAAGAAATCATCGCGATTGGACGGGGCCTGGCATTCGGTCGTCACGTCGGCGATACCATCGAAAAAGACCGCATTGAAAAGCCCTGCATCATGTCACTCAAAAAGGAGGAAATTTCATGGATGCAAAAATGATTGATCAAATCGTCGATGCCGTCGGCGGAACCGACAATATCTGTTCCGTCGTCCACTGCGCTACCCGTCTGCGCTTCTCGCTGCGCGACGAAAAAAAAGCCGATGACGCCAAAGCACAAAGCATTCCTGGTGTCCTGTCTCTGGTAAAGAAAGGCGGTCAGTATCAGCTGGTCATCGGCAATGATGTGGATCTCGTTTACGATGCTCTGATTCAGAAATATCCGCAACTGCAAAAAGGCCAGGCAGCAAAGCCAGCCACGCCTGCCAAGAAAAAAGGCATCGTCAATGCCGTCCTCGGCGCCATCACTGGTTCCATCGCCCCAGTCGTCCCCTTGCTGGCCGGCTGCGGCATGGGCAAAGTCCTGCTGCTCGTCCTCGTCATGAGCGGGTTGCTCACCAAAACATCCTCTTCTTACATCCTGCTCAATATGATTTTCGATACAGGATTTTACTTCATGCCGGCCTTCATTGGTTTTTCCGCAGCCAAGATGTTTGGCTGCAATGCCTTCATGGGCGGCTTCATCGGCCTGGCCATGGTTCATCCGACCTGGACAGGGCTCGTGGCCAAAGGGAATCCCATTGACTTCTTCGGTGTACCTGTCCTGCTTGCCAAATATTCTTCTACTTTAATCCCGGTCCTGTTATCCGTCTGGATCATGTCTTATATCGAAAAAGGTGTCAAGAAAATCGTACCGGGGATGGTCAAGGTCTTCCTCGAGCCCATGCTCATCGCCCTCATCAGCGTACCGCTGGCCCTCGTCTGCATCGGTCCGCTCGGCAATCTCCTCTCGCAGGCCATTGCCGATGGCAGCATGTTCATCTACGGAGCCCTCGGAGCTGTTGCACTGGCCATCCTGGCGGCTCTCTACCCCTGGCTCGTTTCCGTTGGACTGCATAAGGCCCTGAGTCCGATCAGCATCATGCTCGTTGCCCAGCAGGGTTTTGACCCCGTCATCCGCGTGGTCGCACTCTGTTCCAACATGTCTCAGGCGGCAGCCGCCCTGGCCGTTGCCTGGAAGACGAAGAACAAGACCCTGAAATCTCTGGCCTTCTCTTCCAGTATGATCGCTTATCTCGGCGGTATCACAGAGCCTGCCATGTACGGTGTCAACCTCAAGCTCAAACGTCCGATGTACGGCTGCATGATTGGCAGCGGCATCGCCGCACTCTTCGCCGGTTTTGTGAAGCTCAAGGCATTCATCTATGTCACACCAGGGCTCCTGAGCATGGCTATGTGGATTGGTGAAGATGAAAACTTTATCCTGCAGGCGCTCATCACCCTCGTGATTGCCTCCGTCGCCACGTTCATTGCCACCATCATAATCGGCTTCGAAGATCCTGAAGAGAACAAGGAGGAACAGGCATGAAAGCATTTATATTCGATATGGACGGAGTCCTCATTGACAGCGAACCGCTGCACATTGAAGTAAAACTTGAGACATTCCGTCATTTCGGCATACCGTTCCCTCCGGAGAAACTGCCATCCTTTGCCGGCCGCACGAGCAAGGATCTCTTTACCAAGGCGTTGCTTGCGCATCCCCAGGAAGGACTCACTTGGCAGGAGCTCGCCTCCTTTAAGCACCAGCGCTATATCGACCGGCTTATACACGATCCTTCCATTCAGCCCATCGCCGGGGTAACTGCGCTTTTACAGCGCTTACGCGACAAGAAGTTCCGCATTGGACTGGCCTCCTCATCCGGCCGCAATATCATCGAGATGGTACTGAACCGCTTTGGCATCCGGTCCTACTTCGACACCATCGTCAGCGGTGCGGAACTGCCGCACAGCAAGCCATGTCCCGATATCTACCTGAAGGCTGCTGAAGGGCTGGGCATACCGCCATGTGACTGCACAGTCGTGGAAGATGCCACAGCCGGCATCGCTGCGGCCAAGGCTGCGGGCATGACCTGCATCGCCTTCCACAACCCTCATTCCGGCGAGCAGGACCTCAGTCAGGCTGACCGCATCGTCGAGCATTTCTCAGAGATTCTTGTTTAACTTCACCCCCTGTCCCCTTCATATAGCAAAAAGCACGCCACACGGCGTGCTTTTTGCATGCATAATTGTGCAGGATATGAATCCATTATAGATCGTCGACGAGTGCCGTGCTCTTGGCGTACGCCGTGCTGCGGCCCTCGATGAAGTCCGTCTTGATGAAGTTCGGGTTGGCGTACTGGCTGACCCAGCGCATCGAGGACGGCTCTTCCTCAAATCCCTCGTAGAGCGTGCCGAGGCCGATGCTCTCGGCGCGCGCATTGCCGAGGTAGTGCACGTAGTCCTCGATCATCTTCTCGTTGAGGCCCTCGACCTCGTTGCCGATCGCGTACTTACCCCAGGCAATCTCTTGGCGCACGCCCTCGCGGATCATCCCGCGCATCATCTCCTCGCGCTCCGGCGTGAAGAGGTCGGGCTCCTCCGCGCGCAGGTCGCGCAGGATGTTGCGGAACAGCCAGAGGTGCGTGTTCTCGTCGCGGTTGATGTAGCGGATCTCCTGCACCGAGCCCGGCATGCGGCCGATGCGGCCGAGGTTGTAGAAGAACATGAATCCCGAGTAGAAGTAGATGCCCTCGAGGATGTAGTTGGCGACGAGCACGCGCAGGAAGTTCTCGCGCGACTGCTCCTGCTGGAACTCGTTGTAGAGGTCGCCGATGAAGGTGTTGCGCGCAAGCAGGTGTTCGTCGTCCTTCCACTGGAAGATGATGGCCTGGCGCTCGTCGGGGCTCGCGATCGTGTCGAGCATGTAGCTGTAGCTCTGCGAGTGCACGCATTCCTGGAACGACTGGATCGTCAGGCAGAGGTCGACCTCGTTGGCCGTGATGTAGGCCGAGACGTTCGGCAGGTTCGCGCTCTGCACCGAGTCGAGGAAGACGAGGAACGAGAGGATCTTGCGTAGGCGCGACGCTCTGCCGCTGGCAGCTGCCGGTAGTCCTTGACGTCCTGCCCGAGGTTGATCTCCTCCGGTATCCAGAAATTGTTCATCGCCTGCCGGTACCAGTCCGCGGTCCATGTGTACTTGAGGTTGTTGAAGTCGTTCATGTTCGTCGTATTGCCGCCAATCAGGCGGCGCTGTGTGACGTCGATATCGCCCTCGGGATTGAAGAGCGGGCGCTTCTTGAGTGATGCCATTTGCCTTTCCTTTCTGTCTGCCTATCTGCTTGCTGCTGTCCGGAGTCCTGATGCTCACGAGGAGCAGCTCTCGCACTCCTCCACCTCGAGCGACTTGCTGCGCACGTAGTAGATGGTCTTGACGCCCTCCTCGTAGGCCCGGATGTAGAGCGCGAGCACCTGACGGAAGGTGAAGTCGTTCGTGATGTAGAGGTTGACGCTCTGCGCCTGGTCGATGTGGCGCTGGCGCACGCCGGCCGCGCGCACCGACCAGTGCTGGTCGACCGTGTGCGCGCTCTTGTAGTACCAGTACGTCTTCATGCTGAGGTCCGGCGCGATGCGCGGCAGGATGGCGCCCTTCTTCTCCTCGAGGAAGAAGCGCTTCATGATGGGATCGACGCCGGCCGTCGTGCCGACGAGGATGGACGTCGAGCTCGTCGGCGCCACGGCGAGCAGGTAGGCGTTGCGCATGCCCTGCGCGCGGACCTTCGCCGCGAGCTTTTGCCATGCTTCCGACATGTAGCCGCGCTTCTTGAAGTACGCCCCCGTCTGCCAGTCGCTGCCCGCAAAGCAGCCGTACGTCCCCTTCTCCGCTGCGAGGTCGCTGCTCGCCTCGATGGCCGCGTAGTTGATGCGCGCAAAGACATCGTCGACGAAGGCGAGGTGTTCCTCGCTCTCCCAGCGGATGGCATTCTTCGCGAGCATGTGGTGGTAGCCCGAGACGCCGAGACCGATGCTGCGGTACTTCGCATTCGTCAGCTTCGCGTAGGCGAGCGGCGCCTCATTGAGGTCGATGACATTGTCGAGCGCGCGCACCGCCGTGCGCACGACAGAGCGCAGCTCCTCGTGCGACGTGACATCGATGCGGCCGAGGTTGAGGCTCGCGAGATTGCAGACGACGAAGTCGCCCGGGCGCGTCGTGACCTGCACGACCGTGTCGCCGTCCTTTGTCCGGATCTCCGTAGAGACCGCCTCGACGGGCGACATGTTCTGCGCGATCTCCGTGCAGAGGTTCGAGCAGTAGATCATGCCGGCCTGCGGATTCGGGTTGAGCCGGTTGACCGTGTCGCGATAGAAGGCAAACGGCGTGCCCGTCTCGACGACGGACTTGAGGATGAGCCGCACGATCTCCTTGACAGAGATCACGCGCTTGTCGATGCGCGGCTCCGCGACGCAGGCGCGGTAACGCTTCTCCCACTCCTCCCCCCAGAAGTCCTCGAGCGCGTAGCCCATGACCATCTCGATCTCGTGCGGGTCCATGAGGAACCACGGCGCGTCGAGTTCCTCCTTCGCGAGCTTCCAGAAGAGGTCCGGATAGCAGACGGCCGGAAAAATGTCGTGCGCCTTCATGCGGTCGTCGCCGTTGTTCGTGCGCAGCTGCAGGAACTCCGGCAGGTCCTTGTGCCAGGCGTCGAGGTAGACGGCGCAGGCCCCCTGCCGCACGCCGAGCTGGTCGACGGCCACGGCCGTGTCGTTGACGAGGCGGATCCAGCGGATGACGCCGCCGGCTGCGCCCTCGAAGCCGCGGATGGCCGCGCCCGTCGCGCGGACCTTGCCAAAGTAGAGTCCCATGCCGCCGCCCCACTTGCTGACTTTTGCAAACGAGTCGAGGCTGCGGTAGATGCCCTCGAGCGAGTCCGGCACCGTGTCGATGAAGCAGCTCGAGAGCTGGTGATAGGGCTTCCTGGCATTGGCGAGCGTCGGCGTCGCCATCGTGACCTGCTGCAGGCTCAGCATGTCGTAGAAGCGGCGGACCCATTCCATGCGCACATCTGGCTTCTCGAGCATCGCGAGGTGCAGGGCGATGCCGAGGTACATCTCCTGCGGCGACTCGAGCGCCACGCCGTGATGCGTGTGGATGACATAGCGCGAGAGCAGGAGGTCGAGGCCCGCATACGTGTAGAGGTGATTGCGCTCCTCTGCCATGAAGCGGGCCGCGGCTGAAAGCTCCCGCTCCGTGTAGTGTTCGAGGATGTAGCTGCCGTAGAGCCCCTTGGCCGTCAGATAGTGCAGCTTAGCCACGAAATTCGTGATACCGCGCCTCGCTTCATCCTCCGACAGCTCGCGCGCAAAGCCGAGATAGCGAAGCCGCGCCGCAATCTTGTCCCAGTGCGGCGCCTCGGCTGAGGCGAGCTCCACCGCCGCGCGCACGAGCGCCTGCAGCTTCTCCGCCGCTTGCAGGGACGGCTTGACGAACACCTCATATTTCTCCACGAGTGCCGAAAAGTCCCCCGCGTGCTCACCGAAGTCGCGTTCCACGCTGGACAGGCAGGCGGCGAGCCCCGGCACCGGACATGCCTGCAGCAGCTGCTGCAGGGCCGGCGATTTGACAGTACAATCCATTCTCTTGCTCCTAAACACTAGATACGGTAGATGATTTCAAAAGAAATTCTCTACAACCACTACATATTGATTACTGCACCAGTATAGCAAATCGGGAGAAGGGCTGTCAATGAACCGCCGGCTCTTCAACACCTCGTTCAAAAAAGCTTGCATTTCCATTAGTTTTCATTATAATGAAGATAAAGGATTCATATGAAGCAAAGGAAGGATAGCAAGATATGATCACGAAAGAACTCATTGCACGCATCAACGAACTTTCCCGCAAGAAACGCAGCAGCGGTCTCAGCGAGGATGAGCGCATTGAGCAGCAGAACCTCCGCGAACAGTATCTCGCTGGCATCCGCGAACAGGTCCGCAACATGCTGGACCAGGTTGAGATTATCGACACGCCGCTCGGCGAGCAGCATGTCACGCATGTCAAAGAGGTTGCCTTCTCATTGCGTCCGAGTCACAAATTGCACTAATCACTCATCCAGCAATCGCTCAACCGAATTATACCAAGAATCAATGGCATCAAGAAAGCCCCGGCATCTGCCGGGGCTTTTGCTGTCTCATTATCCCTTGATCCGCTGCTTGAAATACGTGTAGGTGCGCTTTAACCCCTCGCGCAGCGGAACCTCTGGTGCCCAGCCGAGTGCGCGGCGCGCGCGGCCATTGGCGAGCATGGACTTGTAGATGTCGCCAGAACGCGCCTCAAGATAGCGCGGCTCGATTGCCTTGCCGGAAACATCGGCGAGGATGGCGACGAGCTCCTTGAGGCTCGTCTCCGTCTGCGTCGAGAGGTTGTAAGCGTGGTTAACGTGCTCGGTGCCAAGCGCGGCGTAGATGCCCGCGGCGATGTCGCCGGCGTAGATGAAGTCGCGCGTCTGCTCGCCGTCGCCATAGATCGCGAGCGCCTCGCCGAGGGCAAGGCGCTCGGCGAAGATGCTGATGACGCCGCCCTCGCCGCCATTGCCCTGACGCTCGCCGTAGACATTGGCGAAGCGCAGGATGACGAAGTCGAGGCCGAACGACTTCTGGTAGAGCCGCAGGTAATGCTCGACCGTGACCTTCGAGAGCCCGTAGAACGACATCGGGTGCAGAGGCTCCGACTCGACGATCGGCAGGCTCTCCTCCGCGACGTCGCCGTAGCTCGCCGCCGTCGAGGCGAAGATGACGCGCTGTACCCCGGTGCGGCGCGCCTGCTCGAGCACGTGGATGGAGCCGATGACATTCTCCTCGCCGTCGAGTGCCGGCGACTCCATCGAGATGTGCACCGTCGTCTGTCCCGCGAGATGCACGACCGCATCAAAATGCCCCTCATCAAAGACAGCGGCGAGTGCCGCATCGTTGACATCCATCTCGATGCACTTGACGCCCTGCGGCAGATTGTCACGCGACCCAGTGCTGAAGTTGTCGAGCACCGTCACCTGCTCGCCCTCGGCCAGCAGTTTTCTCACAAGATGGGAGCCGATGAAGCCGGCGCCACCCGTCACTAAGATATTCAATGCAAACGTCCTCTTTCCGTATGATATTCTGTACTTCTATTTGTTGGATCAATCGCGGTGGAAGCGGTAGCCAGCGCCGCGCACTGTCTCGATGTAGGCGGGATGCGCGGGGTCTGTCTCGATTTTCTCGCGGATGCGGTTGATGTGCACCGCGACCGTCGCATTGTCGCCCATCGCGTCGAGCCCCCAGATGCGCTCGAACAGCGTCTCGCGGCTGAAGACGAGCCCGCGGTTCTCCATGAGGAAGCGCAGGAGCTCGAACTCGCGGTTCGTCAGGTGGATCTCCTCGCCGTCCTTAAAGACGCGGTGCGACTTGGCCTCGAGCGCCAGCTTGCCGCACGAGAGCCGCGCGACGCACTGCTGCTCCTTCCTGGTCAGTTGCTCGTAGCGCGCGATGTGCGCCTTGACGCGGGCCACGAGCTCGCTCGGGCTGAACGGCTTCGTCATGTAGTCGTCCACGCCGAGCCCGAAGCCGCGTATCTTGTCGATGTCCGTCTGGCGGGCCGAGACGATGATGACGGGGATGTCGAGGTCCTCGCGCAGGCGGCGGCAGACGTTGAAGCCATCGATGCCGGGCAGCATGAGGTCGAGGATGACGAGGTCAAAGCCTCCCGTCAGAGCAGCCTCCACGCCCTTGCGGCCATCGCCCTCGATCGCGACCTCGAAGTCCGATGCCTCGAGGTAATCGCGCTCGAGCTCCGCGATCTCGCGGTCATCCTCGACAATCAGTATCTTCTTCATACGGACTCCACCTTTCTCGTCTCTTCCGTCTTCATGCTTTCATCAAATGCTTGCTTCGTCGGCAGCCAGATGCAGATGCATAGCCCTTTGGGAACGGCCGGCCGGGCCCAGATGCGGCCCTTCATGGCCTCGATGATGCGCGCCGTCACCGCGAGGCCGAGTCCGCTGCCCTTCGCCACGTCCGCGCGCGCCTTGTCCGTGCGGTAAAACGACTCGAAAATGCGGCCGAGGTCCTCCTGCGCCACACCGCGCCCGCGGTCCTCACACTCGATGAGGTAGCCGCCGTCCTTCGCGGCGAGGCGCACGGTCAGGCTGCCATTGTCACTGTCCCTATATTTTAACGCATTGCTAAGGACGTTGTCGAGTACCCGCTGGAACTGGATGCGGTCCAGCACGACGGGCGATTCGCCTGGCAACCGGTTCTCAAAGCGCAGAGAAAAGCCCTGCGCCGAAAGGGCCTCCTTCTGCAAGTCCACGTACTGCTGCAGAAGGGGGGCGAGTGAAGCGTTCTCCCACTGGAAGTCGACCTTGCCGAGGTCGAGCTTCGACAGCAGGAAGAGCTCGTGCACCATCTGTTCCATGCTCTGGCTCGTGTGGTAGACGAGCTCGAGGTATTTCTTCTGCTTCTCCGGCGTCGCGGCAATGCCATCGAGGATGCCACCCGTGTAGCCCTGGATCTTCGTCAAGGGCGTCGCGAGGTCGTGCGCGATGCCCGCGAAGAGCTCCTGCCGGTTCTTCTCATACGCATCGCGCATCTTCCTGCCCGCCTGCAGCTGGCGGCGCATCTCCTCGAAGACAGCCGCCGTCTCGCCGAGCTCATCCGTGCTGCAGCTGGCGACCGGCGTATCGTAGTCGCCACTCGCGATGCGGCGCGAGGCGTGCTGCAGGTCCTCAAGCGGTGCCACGATGTCGCGCGTCATGCGGCGCACGAGCAGGAAGCCAATGAAGACGATGACGGCCGCTGCGAGCAGGAAGACGCCGATGGCGATGAGGCTCCAGACAAGCCCCATGTGCGGCGGGAAATAGCCCCGGCCAATCAAGAACGGCACTGTCCCGATCGCGACGCCGATGGACTTCTTGTCCTTGGAGACGTAACGGTAGACGAGGCCCGCATCATCCCAGCGCAGGACATTGCCGTCACCCGAGGCCAGCTCATACGACTTGTTGATGAGCGAGCGCGCCTGTCCGGGCACCGTCTCGTAGACGACCACGCCGTCACGGATGACAGCCACCTCGATGCCAGCCTCCTCCATCGACGCGACATGGCGCCCGAGGCTCTCGCGCTCACCGCCATCGACATTCGTGAAGATGTGGCTGAGCCCCATGAGGACTGGCGCACTGTTCCCCGCTTCCGGCCAGAGCAGCTCGATCTCGCGCTCGCGGAAATTGCCCGTCGCGCGAAGACCGTAAAAGACCGTACTGCCGATGATGACGAGCAACAGGACCGGCACGAATACCATGATGATGTTGTTGAGGATCAGGCGATGGCGGACCGACAGATCCTGGATTTTCATATCGCATTCTCCTTTCTCACCCGTCCGGCGCTCTAAGCTGCGGTCGCCACTTATTCCCGTGCGCCCGACCAGCGCTCGAGGAGCACCTTAGGCCAGTTTCTCACGACGTCCGACTTCGCACCCGTCCGGCCCGTCGCCATGTCCTCGCGGCCGTCCTCGCGCCCTGGGACGAGCTGGTAGATGCAGTAGGCATCATTCTCGGCGACCTCCTGCCAGAACCCCGGTACATCCTCGCCGAGTTTATCGCGGTTGTCGAAGTCCGTGAGGATGATCGTCTCGCGGCTGAGGTCCATGTCCTCTACCGCGGCAAACGGCATGATGTTCGTCGCCGTCCAGCTCATCTTCTGCGGACTCGCCTTCTCGATATCCTCTTCCGTCGGGACAAGGCGCTTCGGCACAAGGCCGCTGTAGTAAGCGATTGACACGGGATAGCGCACGCCGTATGTCAGCACCTCCGTCTGCAGCGTCACCATCCGCTTCAGAGCAGCTGCCGTATCCCTGCCGGAATCCATCGGCATGACGACGGGAAGGATTGCCACAAGCAGCGCAAAGTAGACGAGCGCCATGCCCGCGGCCATGCGCGCGAAGAGTTTTGCGTGCTCCGCAAAGTACCGGCCCATCAGGATGGCCAGCGGCATCATGTACGGGAACGTGTAGGTCATGTACTTCGAAGCCATGCACTCAAATGCGATAAATACAGCGAGAGCCCAGACGATCAGGAAGCGCTCCTTCTCCTCAACCGGCCAGCGGAGTTCGCGGCGCACGAGGCGCTTGCAGAAGGCCGGCACCGCGACGAGCGACCACGGGAAGAAGCCCGCGAGGAAGACGAGCAGGTAGTAGTACCAGACGCTGTTGCGCGGATGCTCCGCCACCGTCGCGCGCAGGGCGTTGTGCACGCCGAGGAACGTGTCGATGAAGTCGCCGCCGTGCAGCAGGTACATCGGCAGATACCAGATTCCCGTGATGATGAGGAATAAAATGAGGCCGCCGGCCATATGGCGGCTCAGCAGCATGCCGAGGCAGCGCTGCCAGGCGAGGAAGACGAGGATGACGAGTCCAGGCAGCGCGAGGCCGATGGGGCCCTTCGTCAGCACCGCGACAGCAGCCGCTGCAAAGGCCAGGTAGTAGTAGCGGCCCTTGCCCGTCTCATAGCCCTGATAGAAGCTCATGAGCGTCAGGCTGACCGTCACCCAGAGCGTCATGTCCGTGATGATTGCATGGCCAAGGTACCAGTACTCAATCGACAGCGCCAGCAGCACCGCAGCGCAAAAGCCCGTGCGGCGGCCGTAGAGCTTCGTGCCGAAGCCATACGTCATGAGTACGCCAATGACGGCAAAGAGTGCCGGAAACAGGCGCGCAGCGAAGTCCGACATGCCGAAGAGCTGGAAGGCCGCGATGAGCTCCCAGTAAAACAGGATGGGCTTATCGTACCAGTAATTCCCGAAGATGCGCGGCGACAGGTAATCCCCCGCCGCGATCATCTCCTTGGCCGTCTCCACATAATTCGATTCCACCGGGTCCGTCACCGGCATCAGCCAGTTGCCGAACAAGAACAGCACCAGAGCAAAAATGCCCAGATACAGCAGGTCCTTGCGTTCCATCGTATTCCTCCCTAACTCGTACGTCTCGTATGACTTCAGACTCTCATGATTTCATGCAGAACAAATCTTTGTCTTCGAGTATAGGGAGGCTAGATAAACACGTGTTAAACAGCGTTTAAAAAGCAGTACAAGAAAGCCGCCAGCTCATTCCAGTTGGCGGCTTCGTTCATTTCTCAGTAATGTGGATGCTGTTTCACGTAGTCGACAGGTCACGCGCGCTTAAACGTACCCTGTCAGAATCCTTATATACCAACGCTTTGCGGGCTTTTCATGCTCATTATACCATACGCATCACAGATATGAAAACAGGCCGCTGACTTCTACCAGTCCGCCGGGCTGCAATTGCCCATGGAGGGTAGAAGATTCAACGACCTCACTATGCCCATTATACCACAGCCGCCCGTGCAAGGCTAGACTGTTTCCGCACTGCCGCGTTCCATTCGTCGCACAGCATTTTCAGCTGCTCCTGCTCGTACCGCCTGCAAGTGGATTCACAGCGATGCACGCGCCGCGCAATCTCTGGCCAGCGCAGACCGTAGAAGTAGTGAAGCCGGACGACGTTGCACATGTCCCAGACATAGCCCAAGGCGTCCAAGAAGGCCAGCTCTTTCCGCATCCGTAAGATTTCCTTCATCAGGCGGGCGGCCTTAACCTTGTTCTTCTCTGCCAACGTGACTGCCTGCTCCACTTTTGACGAACCAGCACTGCCACGCGCGCCCGATACGTGCCAGCCGGAATAATGTGGCAGCACATCGCCGACAAGCTCCTGCACCTCCTGAGTCAGGTCGGCAATCCTAGCAGCGTACTGCCCAGCCGCCCGCATGTAGTCCCGCATAGAATCCACCGTCATGATTTCCTGCATCGCCGCGCGCTCCTTTCTCATCGAGAACACCTGCCTTCATTGTCCGCTCCTGCCAGTCACTTGTCAACGAGAACCTGCAACCAGCCTGCCCCCATCTCTCCTGCCTGCTTTAAGGGCTGAGAAAATTCACCTTTTAGGGCCTCGGATAACTCGCCATATCCTGCCGCCCGCCATTTGCGTTTTATTCCGTCTGGCCTGTTCTCCGCGCCTGATTCCTGCTTGTCGAATCCTCGACGCATATAGTTATATAGGCCAGCGCACGGACGCCCCTAGAATCGCATCCTAGCGCGTCAGAGAGGGGAACCTGCCCTGCTCCTGTTCCATGTCAGCATATGCCAGCCGATACCACGCGCGGCCTGTATCAGCCAAGTCTTTTTCTCGTGTATGAAAAGTCGGGAAATTAGCCGTTCATGATCAGCATATGTCAGCGTGCCGACTCATTTTGCAATCCTTTCGCGCCTGCTGAGAAGGCGCCTTCTCCTGCCGCCTGTACTCAATCCGTGTCTAGAAGTGTCAAATTACACTATGTAAAAATAGAATCTAGACCTTGAACTTTTACACCGAAAATCGACGGAACTATGCGGGTTCTCGGCTTGTTTTTTGTAAAGTGCTTTATGTAAAAATAGAGCGTGCTGTAAATTTACATGATTTGCATCTTACATTGATGCGAGATGAACATCGCCTGCAACCAACGCAATCTTGCGTCCGTTGCCTAGGTATGTAACGTTTCGTTACCTACCGCCGCCCGTCCTAGGCCGTGTAGTGGTGTATCAGGACATAAGAAAAGCGGGCCGTCACTGCAACCCGCTCATCTATCTTAGGATTTCTTAGAGGCCCTAGCATTTCCTAGCAGCCTGATCAGTACCGCCCGCGCTCGTCCTGATGCTTCCACTCAGGGATGACTGGCCCCTCTAGTGGTTCCGTCGCAGGGACGAAATGCCAGCAACCGTCTGTATCCTCGGCCTTGTGCCTGCCCTTCCTGCGTCCTCGCCGTTCTTCTTCCAGCTTTGCCCGCTCATCCAGCAGCCACTCCTCGGCATCCTGCCGCGAATAGAATCCACGATAACGAGCAGCTGGCCCAAATTCTCGCACGCTTGCCGCACATGTCGCCCACGTGTCGAAAATACCAACGACCTTGCCACGACTCACAGCATAACAAACAAATGGTTTTCGCATCGCCGTCACTCCTTCCAGCTATTGACCGTGCGCATCCACTTCGGGCGGCGCGGCTTTGCCTTCAAGCCCAGCAGCTTGCCGTCCTCGTCCGTTATGTAGACACGTCCTGCCTTGTCTCGCGCTTCTCCAAACCACTTAGGAATGTGGTATGGTAGTCCCGTCTGTTCTTCCATGAATTCATCTGCTAGGCTCTTTTCGCCCCGCCGTTCCCGCATCTCGCTTATGAGACGCAAACCAGCAATGCAACAACGAGTAATGTCCCGATTGTTCAGGTCCATGAGAAAAGCAAGCACCTCGTCCGTGTCCTTGAACCGCTTCCATCCGCCTGCTGCTTCGACTGCCTGACGTGCCGTGTAGTAGTCCCGCCATTCGTATCTCGCTCCATCGTACCACTTCTCGGGTGGGAACAACTCTGCCACCTTCTCAGCCGATAACAGCGACCCCAGCAGCAGCATAGCGTTGTACATATGCTGCAACTCTGCCAGTTCCTCGTCCGTCTCGTCGTCTAGGTCCTCGCCTTTCATGAAAGAAAAGTACCGCACAAGACCAACGAAAGCAGGAACAACGTCCTTCTCGTCTGCCCACTCGATCGTGCCGCGCGCTATAATCCGCTTCATGTGCTCGTGGCTCTGCGTCAGATACCGGCACGCCTTCCGCGCTCTCAGTAATTCCTCGGCCTTCTGCCGCTCGTCCCGTCTGCCAGCAATCAGTTTCATCATGTTCATCACTCCTTATGATCATCAAATGCAGAGCAAGCAGGTATGAAGTCCAGCTTCACGGAACCTGTTCTGCCGTCTCGTACTTTCGCAATGTCCAGCGTCACGGTATTCTCATATGCAAGCGTGCCGTCCTCGGCTAGGTGGGAATCACGGTGAATCAGCATGACGACATTCGCGTCCTGCTCGATAGAGCCAGAATCACGAAGGTCAGAAAGTCGCGGCATACGGCCTTCCTTGTCGTTCGCTCGGTTCAGCTGAGAGAGCGCAAGGACAGGAACCTTTAACGTCCCCGCCATGTTCTTTAGCGTGCGCGTGATGTAGGATACCTCTTGCGTGCGGTTCTCCTCCTTCTTCCTCCCTGCACTCATCAGGCCGATATAGTCGATGATAACAAGGTCAAGGCCGCCCGTCGCCTGAATCCGCTGTGCCGTGCGCCAAATATCAAGTGGTGTCTGATTCGTTATCTCACTGACGTACAGTCCCAAACGTGCCAGCTGCTCATACCCCTGAATGTACATGCCACGTTCTTCCTCGGTCATAGCCCGCAATTCAGGCGACTTGAACTTTTCATTGTCCACGCCGGACAGGTTCGAGACGATTCGACGCGCCGTCTCAACGGCATCCATCTCCAATGTGAACCAGAGGATACGTTTGCCCGCTTTCGCTGCATTGATCGCAATGGTACACGCCAGCGCGGATTTGCCATGTGAAGGCCGTCCCGCAAGAATGACGAGATTGCCCGCTTCCATACTGCCGATATGGGAATCAATGCTGAGAAGGCCAGTCTTTACGCCAGACTTCTCACCCCTTGCACGTCTGTCAATATCGTCCTGCAAGGCAAAGACCAACGCCTGTGCATCATACACGCTCTTGTGCTCGCCGAACTGCTCCGCTTCTTCCATCAGGGCATCCTGCAATTCGTTCTCCATCGCTGCAATGTCTTTCTTCATGTCGTTTGCTCCTTCCATTACCTGACGCGCTATCTCGGCGATTCGCCGCCGCCTGCTGTATGCCTTGACCGTCTCGCAATATCCATCCACGCCCGCCGTCGTCGCTTCAACGTTGCCAAGATGTGTGATGAAGGGAATGCCGCCCACGGCATCCAGCTTGCCTGCCTTGCGCAACCTCTCGGCAAGGTTCACAATGTCAATGCTGGCTCCTTCCAAGGCCATATGCTGCATGACCTCGAAGGTATCTCTATGCGCCGGTCTGTAGAAGTCCTCCGGCCTGATCAGGCTACTCACATGGGCAACAATACTCGGTTTGATAAGAATGGCCCCCAGTATTCCCTGCTCCGCTTCAATGCTGCATAACGCCGTGTCCTTCATGCTGTTGTCGCTCCTTTCTGCATTTCAGCCAGTTTCTTCTGCCGATACCTAGCTGTAGCATCATCAATCTGTTTCCGCTGTTCTGCGTCCCTGCGCTCTATGTCGGCCTGAGTAAGACGGACAGGCCCTTGCGCGGGCGGCTGTGCCTGTGTCATCAACTCATCTTCCCATCGCTCATTGTCCAGCCACTTTGAAGGATATGGGATGTACTTGCCGCCATCCTTCTTCCAGTCTGCCGACGCCTTCTGCTGCTCTAGCCCCTTCATCAGGTGAGGGAACACGTCAGGCAGGTTCTTGATCTTGAAGAATGACTTCCGCGCCCTCGCCTTGTCTCGCTTCTTCGGATATGCCTGATAGAACTCGCTGAACATCGTCTCCTTCTCATCTTGCTGAGAGGATGCACGCTTGCGCAAATCTGCATTTGCGCTCTTATTCATCTTGCTGTTATTCATCTTGTTGTTATTATGTTGCCAATTCTGACATGGGGTAGGCGACAAATCTGTCATGCCCCCTACGCCACTCATGACACCCCCCACGTCAAATTTGACATGCCCCATGACTAACTTGACATGCCTTGTAGGTATGATGTTTCGATGACTGTTCCCTTCATCGTCGACATAAACCTTGACCTGTACATAGCCTTTTGTTTTCAGTCCGTCTATGATACGCTGCATAGTACGAATTGACTTTCCTCGTATCGCTCCTAAGTTACGATTCGACATAAAGCAATAGCCTTTTGTATATGACAGCATGACTATTATGATGTAATACACCAACTCTGGTTCGGTTAGCTCCTTGCTATAGAACAGCTCTTTGGGTGGGTCTATATACGTTTTTGCAGGTTCGTCCACATTGTTTTTCTTATCCTCCGGCATACCCGTCACCACCTTTCATTTTTCAGACAAAGAGAGCCGATGCTCCGGCTCTCCACAGTGCTTACGTCTATTCTGTTGTCATGTCCTGCCGCCGCTTCACGGAAACGACTTCCAGCTGCTGGCCTGTCGCTTCGCCATACAGGCGGCATAGAACTTTCGCGATCATCGTCACAATCCTCTGGCTCTCAGCCTCGTCCTGTGGTAGAATTGAAGTGGACATATTGAGTCGGTCAAACTCGTCCACGCCTGCCGCTGTTGGTGTTCCCGCACCTGCAACGGCTTTTTCTTTTGCAATCATTCGTGTCACATCCTTTCCAACTTGATCTCAAGCAGGCCGCCGTCATCAGGCCACGTTTTGAGAACCAAACAGCTGCTCATCAGCAGCGCACCCTCGGAATCGGCAATCACATCGCCGTCTGCATCCAGCAGGGACAGTTCCAGCGCATTGCCCACGCTGATGTGATGCACACCACGGACCGCCAGCCCTTCCCACGCCACCGCCGACACGCCAGCAAGGGCATGATTGATTGTGTTCTCGATGTGTCGCCGCTCGTCCTCGTGTTCCTCGGCATTGTGCTTTGCCGCCGACTCCCAGAACACTGAGAGGTCAACAATCTGTTTTTTCATCGTTCGTCATCCTTTCGTCTCTACTCTAGGGCGGGCGGCTTCAAATCGCTCCCCCTAGGTAACTATACCCACATGCCTTTGGATTTTTCTCTGCAAGCGTGCGCCTTTAGAGAATCGACCCTAGAATTGATTTTAGGCGTTCGCCTGTAGCTGCTTTTCTCTGAGTGCCTTCATCTTGGTACTCAGTGCCGCCCGCTGTTCGTCAGTCATGTTCGACTTTGGGACCCTTGACCGATAGGACAGCAGGCGTTTGCTCACAACGTACTCCACAGCAACGACCTCGCCAGCCTGCTTGTGTTCCTTGTGCCGCTGGTAAATCTTATCAAGGCGCGTGATCTGCGTTGAATCCGTCGTGTAGACGGTCATCGTCTCGCCGTTGCGGTCATACTGGATGACCGTCTCTTGCTCATTTGTCGGAATGCTCATAGCGTTTCCTTCTTTCTGTCATCGTGCGAACCTTCAAAGCGTGCCGAGAATGTAGCCAATTCCCAGCAGCATGACTGCCATGCAAGCGACAAAGCCGCCGCCCACTTCGATTTCTTCATGGTGCATATCGTCACCCCCTTTCCTATTCGCCGCCCGTCATCTCGTAGTAGGCACGCCGTAAGGTATGCCCATGTCTCGGGATAATATAGCCCTCGGCTTCGAGCTTGTCGTTGATTCTCTTGATGATTGTGTAGGCATGGCCCACAGAACAGCCTGTATCTGCTGCAACTTCCCGCGCTCCAATGAACCGAGACTGCCGCTCTTGCGCCTTGCGCTCCTGCTCCACGTCGCCACCTTCCTTCCACTGCCGCCAACGGGCGGCTTTTTCTTGTGCCGTCACATGTCCATAAGTTCGGACGGCTTCACACCCAACACATGGGCCAACTTGCCCAGCGTATCAAGGCGCGGTGTTCCGCCGTGCTTGATCAACTTGTTCACAGCCGCCCGCGACATTCCTGCCCGATCAGCCACTTGCGCCTGTGTCAAGCCACGACTGGCAATGAGGTCAACCAGCTTTCTCCTATCCATAGTTCCATCCTCCTTTCAACGTTTCACGTGAAACAAATTTACTCTCACGCTTCAAGATAATTTTGCATTATCTCTATATCGCTATCATAATACAGATTACTTCCTGTGTCAATAATTTTATTTTATTTATTGCATCTTGAATAATTTTGAGTTATTATATAGGGTAAGGAGGTTTATACCATGGCACTAAAAGACAATCTGAAACGACTACGAGAACGAGCTGGCTACGAGAACGGCAAAGAACTAGCCGACGCAATCGGCATAGCCTACCCACGTTACATGACATACGAGCGCGGCTCATGGCCCAATGAAGAAACGCTCACCAAGATTGCAACTCAACTCCATACATCCATCGACGAGCTGCTAGGTTATCAGCCGCCATCTCCTGATGACTTTGAAGAGTGTAAGGCTTTTATCGAGTCCGCCCGTTTTGGAGAGGAACATTACCGTGTCTCAGTCGAATCAGATGATAATATCGCGATACTGAAGGGCCTGCCAGAGGATTCCTTTATACATATTTGTTCCTTTGAAAGCAAAACAGTCTTTGTTCACTTTGTCCAAAAACTGAAACACGCTTTCCCTGATACAGATGACTATAAAGCTACCTTGACGATGTTCATCAATGAATACCTAGATAAGTTAATTCCACTAACCACAATGGGATACAAAGTCGATAAAAGTTTATCATCCATTCCTTTGCACGAATTCACATCGACAATTGAACACCTTCAGCGTGAGACGTTCTTACGAATACGAAATACTATCAAAAATCCTAAGTACGAAAACACCTTCAAGAAAAATCCTGAAATAAAAAGGGCACTAGTAGACAGTTTACAATTATTCACTGCTCTAGTGAAATCAAGCAGAGGAGAGGTTCCTCCGCTCACCCCAATCTTAGGCTACGAGCCCTTCCCTACCGGCAAGGAACCAGATAAAGCTGACAGCCCACGCGCTGATCAGGCAAAAGAAAAGGCCGCCGACCAAAAGGCCAACGGCGATAAGAAAGACTAAATGCATATTCCATTATACCAGAAGAAAGGACGAGAACGCGACCATGACCGACTTCGACTACAAGGCCCTTGACCGACTCAAGGCCGATATGTCCCGCATCGCCAGCACACTGCCGCCTGACGTGCTCGACAACTACAACCGCGACTTCGACGTGACGTATGCCCACGACTCCACGCAAATCGAAGGCAACACGCTTTCCCTTGTGGAAACAAAAGTGCTGCTCGAGGACGGCATTTCCATTGGCGGCAAGAAACTCCGCGAGGTGTACGAGGTCACGAACCACGACCGCGCCTTTACCTACGTCCGCCAGCTTATCCGAGACGGCCGCCCGCTGGATGAAGAACTCGTGAAGGACATCCACGAAATTCTGATGCAGAACATCATACAAGGCGGCATCTACCGTTCCCATGCCGTGCGCATCATTGGCGCATCGCATCGCCCGCCCGAGCCATACGACATGCTCCAGCAAATCAGGTTCTTCTTTGCAGACATGCCAATCAACAGGAAGAAGATGCACCCCGTAGAGTTTGCCGCATGGACGCACGCCGAGTTTGTGCGCATCCACCCGTTCGCGGACGGCAACGGCAGAACATCCCGCATGATCATGAACTACCAGCTCATGGCGGGCGGCTTCCTGCCCATCTCCATCAAGGCCGCGAATCAGGCTCCCTACTACACAGCCCTTGACCAGTACGCCACGGAACGGGACCTTGCGCCCTTCCTGACACAGGTCTACGACCACGAGAAAGCGGCCCTGCTCGACTTCATCGCCAGCTATGGGGAAGGTGCTGCACATGACTGACACCCCGAGGACAGGGAAACGGGCGGCCCTCTATGTCCGTGTATCGACCGACGAGCAGGCACGCCACGGCCTGTCCGTAGACGAGCAGCAGCACGCCCTGAGAGAGTATGCCGCCGCGCATGACCTCTCCATTGTGGGTGTCTACACCGACGAAGGCACGAGCGCACGGAAAAGCCTGAGTCGCCGCAAGGCATTGCAGGAACTCCTGTCTGATGTGAAGGCCGACCTCATCGACGTGATCCTTTTCATCAAGCTGGACCGTTGGTTCAGGAACGTTGCCGACTACTACCGTGTTCAGGCCATCCTAGACGAGCATCATGTTGACTGGCTCACCACATGCGAAGATTACAACACGACGACCAGCGCGGGCCGCCTTGCACTCAACATACGCCTGTCCATCGCACAGAACGAATCCGACCAGACGAGCGACCGCATCGTGTTCGTTTTCGAAGCGAAGAAGCGCAGGCACGAAGCCCTGACAGGAAACGCGCCGTTCGGCTACTCCATCGTTGACAAGCACTTTGTACCGAACGACGACGCGCCGAAAATGCTTGACCTGTTCGAATACTTTGCCGCGCATCCTGAGATAATCGGCACGCTGGCCTATGCCCGTGAGAAGTACGGCATCACATGGCGCAGAGTCTCCTTGCGCCGTGCTCTAGCGAATCCATCCTACGTCGGCACTTTCTACGGCATCGAAGGATATGCGCCTGCCATCGTGTCGCAGGAACTCTTTGACCACGTGCAATCGCTCCTAGAGCACAACAAGAAGCACGCATCGCGCCGCAGATCGCCACGCATCTTCCTGTTCACCGGCCTGATTGAATGCCCTGAGTGCCACTGCCGACTGATCGGCACGCGCGGACACAAGGCCGCAGACGGCACGTTCAAGCATCCGCTCTACCGTTGCGCCTATCACAACTTAGAGAAGTCCTGCTCATGGACAGGCAACGTATTCGAGGCCACGCTGGAACGCTATCTGCTGTCTCACCTGAGAGCCGCCATTACATCGTTCTCCGTTGACGTTGAGACGAAGCGCACCCAGAGCAACGCTGACTCAGCCGCCCGCAAGGTGCGCAGCATACGCGAGAAGCTGGACCGCCTGAAAGACCTGTATGTCGATGGATGCATTGACCGCGCCACATACGACGACGACTTCAAGCAGCTCAATGCCGAGCTGACTGCCGCACTCAAGGCAGAGAAGGCTATCGTTCGACCTATACCGCAGGCTCTACAAGCCCTGCTCTCTCTCGACATTGAAGGCATGTACGAGCAGCTGGCGCCTGCCGCCCGCCGCGACTTCTGGCACTCCATCCTAGAGCGCATCACCATCGAGCACTACGAGAAGGGATTCAATAAGCCGAAAGAGTTTGGCATCTACTTCCGCACCTGACGCAAGGCATAGCAAAAGCCCGTCCTATCCTGCTGATCACAGCAAGACAAGGCGGGCTTTTCTCTTTCATTCTTTAGCTCAGTAGTGTCTGTTTAAGCGAACGTACTCTACCGGACGGCTCCAATCGACGCTGACGTTCGTGGCACCCCAGAGGCGCGTCAGGGCCGTCTGCAGGCTCTTGAGGTCGGCCAGCGGGTCGATCTTCTCGTGCGTGAAGTCCATGAGCGTCTCGTGCGGGATGTTGATTTCGTGCGTCTTGCCGAGGTAATCTTCGACTTTCTTCTTGCCCTCTTCGTTGGCCAGATGAACGGTGGCCTTTTTAGCAGTCTCGTCGTAATCGATCCAGCCGAGGTCGTTCTTGTAACTGATTGCTACGCTGTAGGTAATTGCCATTCTTTTTTCCCCTTTTATGTGATGTCTCTCCCGCAAAATGCGGGTCTTATCTCTTTTTTTGCTGGGGATTGCTGAGTCCCCATTTCTTCATTATAAGGGATTTCTATCTTTTCTACAACCTGCCTTCTTTATTGATTTGTCAAGACTTGCACCTCTATTTTTTTTATGCTATGATACACGTAAAGAAGGACAAGCCTGGGATGTGCGTGAGCTTTAGAAGTGTCTAACCTACATTTTTCCTAGGGAGCTTGATTTGATTCCGGCAGATGCCCGCCTCGGCGACTGCAGAAACCGGACTTAAGGCACCCACCTGCTAGCCGCAGGTTTTAGGCATTTAAAGCGAACGGCACCCTGGACCCCTGCTTTGAAGAGGGATTGCTGCGTAAGGTTTGCAGTCCCTCTTCGCGTATACAACATAAAGAATCCCTGTCTGAAACATCTGTTTCGGACAGGGATTTTTGCTTTCATCAATCAGGAAATCTTGAGGCTGTGGAAGGCGCTGGCCTTGTGCAGGCGGTTCATGATGGCGAGACCGAGGCCTTTCTCCGTCGTGCCCTCGCCGAGCAGCACGTCGGCCTGCGTGTCGTTGAAGGCGATGAGCTCCTCGTAGATGTGCGCGGCAATCGCCAAGAGGTCGCCCTGCGGGCCGTAGTCCTTGAGGAGTTCCGCGGGCACGAGGTCTTGCAGGGATTCGCAGACCTCATGGCTCGCGAGCACGCCGACCGTGTGGCCCTCGCCCTGCAGGCGGCGGACCTGGCGGCGGAAGGCGGCGGCCATCTTCGCAGGCTCGCCCTCGAGCAGCGTCAGCGAGGCCTTCGGCGCGTAGTGCTTGTACTTCATGCCCGGCGCGCGCGGCACGGTGTCGGCGCCGACGAGTGCGGGGTCGAGCTTGCAGCCGCCGAGGACCTCCGTGAGCATCTCGCGCGTGATTGCGCCGGGGCGCAGGATGACGGCCACGGGGCCCGTGCAGTCGACGATTGTCGACTCGACACCGAAGTGGCACGGGCCGCCGTCGAGGATCAGCGGGATGCGTCCGTCCATGTCGCGCAGCACGGAGGCCGCCGTCGTCGGGCTCGGGCGGCCGGAGATGTTGGCTGAGGGAGCGGCGATCGGCACGCCGGCCGCGCGGATCATCGCGCGGGCCACCGGATGCTCCGGCATGCGGATGCCGACCGTGTCGAGGCCGCCCGTGATGCGGTCCGGCACGATGGCCTTGCGGCGCAAAATCAGGGTAATCGGCCCCGGCATAAAGGCCGCGAGCAGCTTCTCCGCCATCGGCGTGACCTCTGCCGCGATCATCTCGACCATCGCGCGGTCCGAGACATGCAGAATCAGAGGATTGTCCGACGGACGTCCTTTCGCCTCATAGATGCGCGCACAGGCCGCCGCGTCGAGCCCGTTCGCCCCAAGCCCATAGACCGTCTCCGTCGGAAACGCCACCAGCCCCCCGCCGCGCAAGACCTTCCCCGCACGCGCGAGTTCCTCCCGCTGCGCCTTCACATCGGTTATCGTGATGATCTCTGTCTGCATGTATCATTACCTCTCTATCTCAACATCTCAAGCTCAGTTTTTCCGCCAGCCCACGACGACGCGGTCGATGCCGGCGTAGTCGGGCAGGATCTCGGTGCGGTCGATCAGGGGGTTGGCTTTGAGCAGGTCGGCGACATCACCCGCCTGATGGATGCCGACTTCGAAGGCGGTAAAGCCGCCGGGCACGAGCATGGCAGGGGCTTCGTTGGCGAGGCGGCGGTAGAAGTCGAGGCCGTCCTGGCCGCCAGAGAGCGCGGTGTGCGGCTCCTTGAGGCGCACTTCCGGTGCGAGCTTTGCGATGTCGGCCTCGGGGATGTAGGGCGGGTTCGACAGGATGGCGGCAAATACCATGCCACTGAGCGGCTGCAGGAGGTCGCCCGTATGGAATGTGACGCGGTCTGCGAGGTCGAGGCTTGCGGCGTTCTCCTCCGCAACGGCGCGCGCCGCCGGCGAGATGTCGACGGTGTCGGCCACAGTGTCCGACAGATAGTGCAGCACCGAGAGGCAGATAGCCCCCGAGCCCGTGCCGATGTCAGCAAAGCGCAGCGGCTCCTCGCCCGCCATCGCCCTCAATCGGTCAACGGTGGCCTGCACGAGGATCTCGGTGTCGGGGCGCGGCACGAGGGTGTCGGCCGTGACCTTGAAGGTCAGCCCCATGAATTCCTTCTCGCCGAGGATCTGCGCAACGGGCACGCGCAGGACGCGCTTTTTGATCATCTCGCGGTAAGCGGCGAGCTCACCGGGCTGCAGCGGCTCGTCGAAGTGCACGTAGAGATAGATGCGCTGCTTTTCGAGCACGTGCGCGAGCAGCACTTCCGCGTCGAGGCGCGGCGATTCGATGCCCTTGTCCTTGAAGTACTGCTCCGTCCACTTCAGGATGCGGCCGATGGTCCAGATCTTGTCGTTCACTCTGCGTTCACCTTCTTCAATCGTTCTGCCTGATCCGCCGTGATGAGTGCGGCGAGCAGTTCATCGAGGTCGCCGTCGAGGATGGCGTCGATCTTGTGCAGCGTCAAACCGATGCGGTGGTCCGTCACACGGCCCTGTGGAAAATTGTAGGTGCGGATGCGCTCGCTGCGGTCGCCCGAGCCGACCTGGCTCCGGCGGTCCGCCGCGACGGCTGCCTCCTGCTCCTGGCGCGCCTTGTCGAGGATGCGCGCGCGCAGGACCTTCATGGCCTTCTCCTTGTTCTTGAGCTGCGACTTCTCATCCTGGCACTGCACGACGATGCCCGTCGGCAGATGCGTGATGCGGATGGCCGTCTCCGTGCGGTTGACGTACTGGCCGCCCGCGCCCGACGCGCAGTACGTGTCGATGCGCAGGTCCGCCGGATTGATTGCGACGTCGACGTCCTCCGCCTCCGGCAGCACGGCGACTGTCGCCGCCGACGTGTGGATGCGGCCGCCCGACTCCGTCACGGGCACGCGCTGGACGCGGTGCGTGCCGCTCTCGTACTTGAGGTACGAGTAAGCGCCGTGGCCCGCGACCATGAAGGTGACTTCCTTGAAGCCGCCGATCTCCGTCGCGTTCGCGTCCATGAGCTCGACCTTCCAGCCCTTCTTCTCGGCATAGCGCGAGTACATGCGGAAGAGGTCGCCCGCAAACAGCGCGGCCTCCTCGCCGCCGACGCCGCCGCGTATCTCGACGATGACGTTCTTCTCGTCATTCGGGTCCTTCGGCAGCAGCAGGATGGGCAGCTCTTTGTCGAGCGCCTCCTTCTGCTCCATGAGGTCCGCGAGCTCCGACTCGACGAACGCATGCATCTCGTGATCGAGCGCTTCGCCGAGCATCGACTTGGCCTCCTCGATGCCCTTGACGACCTCTTTATAGCGCCGGAATTTCGTGACGATCGGCGTCAGCGCGGCGTGTTCCTTCGTGTACGCCTGCCACTTCGCCATGTCCGCCATGGTCTCGGGGTCGCTGATCAGCGACTCGAGCTCCCGGTATTTATCTTCGACGGCTTGGAGCTTCTCCAGCACGGATTTCACCTCTCAACAGTAATATAGCTCAGGGAACAATCTCAATCGGCTTAGGCAGAGGCCCCTCTGCATGGCGGTAGTCGACTGTCCCCTCGATGATTTCCTCTTCCGGCAGCACGGCCTTGAGCGACTCGATAGCCACGGCCACCATGTCGTCCTCCGGCGGGCGCGTCGTCAGGTACTGCAGCCAGAGGCCCGGCTTGATGGCCGTCTGGATGATGGGATTCTCACTGCGGCCCGCGAGGCGGATGATCTCATACGAGATGCCCGCGACGACTGGCAGCAGCAGGATGCGCGAGGCGATGCGCTCCACGAGGCTCGGCCAGCCGAGGAATGCGAAGACGAAGATCGAGACGAGCATGACGATCAGCAGGAAGTTCGTGCCGCAGCGCGGATGGAGGCGCGAGAACTTCTGCACGTTCTCGACCGTCAGCGGCAGCCCCGCCTCATAGCAGTGAATCGTCTTGTGCTCTGCCCCGTGGTACTGGAAGACGCGGCGGATGTCCTTCATGCGCGAGATGCCCCAGATGTAGCCGAGGAAGATCGCGAGGCGCAGGAAGCCCTCCATGAGATTGAGGAAGAACGGGTCCTCCGTGATGACATGGAAGAGGCGCGCCGCGCCCGTCGGGATCGCGATGAAGAGGATGCTCGCGAGCACGAGCGCGAAGAGGATCGTGCCCGCCATCTCCTTGTCGGAGAGCTGTTCATCCTCCTCGCCGGCCATCTTGGCCGAATACGAGAGCGAGCGGATGCCGATGACGAGCGACTCTATGAGAGAGACCGTGCCGCGCAGCATCGGCTTCTTGAGGATGGGATAGCGGTCCGAGATGGAGTGGACGTCCTTCGTCTCGACCTGGATCTTCCCGTTCGGGTCGCGCACCGCCGTCGCCGTGAGCTTCGGCCCGCGCATCATGACGCCCTCGATGACCGCCTGGCCGCCTACCATTAGATGATTGCCCATAATTTGGGACCTCCTATTTATGTAAAACAAGAATTCGCTTCTACCGTATAATCTACGGCAGCCTGCTGTATTTTGTCTGGAACCCTTCAGATACAAAATAAAGCAGAGCGAGATTGCTCTGCTCTGCTTCATCATGCTGCATCTTATTTCTTGCCGTAGCGCTTGTTGAACTTCTCGATGCGGCCGCCTGCCTGTACGTCACGCTGACGACCCGTGAAGAACGGATGGCACTTGGAGCAGACATCGACGCGAAGCTCCGGCTTCGTGGAACCCGTCTTGAACGTGTTACCGCAACCGCAAACTACCGTAGCTTCATAGTACTTCGGATGAATACCCTGCTTCATATCTATACACCTCACTTTCCCCCCAGGAACTGGGAATGGATACAAGCTCACTCTGCGCGAGCTTGGTTTAGACCTAGCTCCCCTTCTTCGGGGGAAAGCCAGTCAATTTTGGCTTGGAAACAGACGTCACTACGTCCATTACCGGTCTATTATATCACAGAGCCCACGCGCTTGCAAGGAAGCAGCGCGAAAATCCTCTTGAAAAAAACAGCCCGATAGAGGATAATGTTGTGTACAGGGGGAATACTTCTTTCTAAAAGACAAGACGAAATCCAGATTGAATCATCTGCCGCACCTACATCACACAGAAAGGATGTTTCTACATGGCAAACGATAAAAAAGACGAACCCGTCATGAAACAGCGCTGCAGCTTCTGCAAGCGCGAAGTCGAGATCCACGACTCACTCGACATGCCGATTTACGACCCGGCCACGGGCTTCGGCATCTGCAAGAACTGCATCAAGGAGCTCGCGCACTACATCGAGCTCCACGAGGAGGACACGGCTAAACAGCAGGCGCCGGACTTCGCCGCCCAGCTCGACGAGATCCTCAAGAAGAACAAGCCGCACATCATCAAGCAGTACCTCGATGAGTACATCATCAACCAGGACCGCGCGAAGAAAATCCTCTCCGTCGCCGTCTACAACCACTACAAGCGCATGAAGTACGGCTACACGAACGACGATGGCACGGAGATTGAGAAGTCGAACGTCATCATGCTCGGCCCATCCGGCTGCGGCAAGACGGCATTGCTCTCCCACCTCTCGAAGCTCCTCGACGTGCCGTTCGCCGTCACGGATGCCTCGAGCCTCACGGAGGCCGGCTTCGTCGGCGCCGATGTCGAAGTCGCCGTCCGCAACCTCTACTACGCGGCCGACAAGGACATCCAGAAGGCCGAGCACGGCATCATCTACCTCGATGAGTTCGACAAGATTGCCCGCAAGTCCGGTGCCAACAACTCCATCACGGCCGACCCGGGCCACGAGGGCGTCCAACAGGCTCTCCTCAAGATGCTCGAAGGCAACGTCGTCGAGTTCACGGCGCGCGGCCAGCGCAAGCACCCGGAGGCCCCGACCATCAAGGTCGACACGAAGAACATCCTCTTCATCGTCGGCGGCGCCTTCGTCGGCATCGACGATGTCATCGCCAAGCGCCTCCAGAAAGCCGACTCGTCGATCGGCTTCGGCGCCGAGGTCACGAGCAAGAGCGAGAAGCCGACCTTCGACGAGCTCATCCATCAGGTCCGCCCGGAAGACCTCATGCAGTACGGCATCATCCCCGAGATCATCGGCCGCCTGCCGATCATCTGCACGCTCGAGACGCTCGACGAGGACGCCCTGCTGCGCATCCTGACCGAGCCGAAGAACGCCCCGGTCAAGCAGTACGAGAAGCTGCTCGCCATGGACAACGTCAAGCTCGAGTTCGCCGAGGACGCGCTGCGCGCCGTCGCCAAGAAGGCCATCGAGCGCAAGACCGGTGCCCGCTCCCTCAAGGGCATCATCGAGGACGTCATGCTCGACGTCATGTACGACATCCCGAAGTCGGACGAGCCGCGCAAGGTCATCATCACGAAGGCCTGCATCGACGAAGGCAAGAAGCCAGAAGTCATCGCACTCGACAAGTAAGACCATATAAAAAGAGGCATCTGTCAGCGACAGATGCCTCTTTTGCATGCCTGTGAAGCCGATTCAGGGATTGGCCCGCACGACGGGGAAGCTGCCGAGGTCCTTGAGCCACTTGCTCTTCCTCGCGACAGCCGCCACCGCCTCGCGCAGGGCCGCCTCATTGTCTTCGACCTCGAGGTCGAAGAAGAAAATATAGGCGCCGAGCTCCGTGCGCGCGGGGCGCGACTCGATGCGCGTCATGTTGACGCCACGGTCCGCGAACTCCTTGAGCACATCGTAGAGCGCGCCGGCCTTCTGGCCGTCGATCTCGCAGATGACGAGCATCTTCTCAGCAGGGCCGACGGGCCTGTGCGGCGCCGCCGTCACACGGCAGAGCTCGAAGAAGCGCGTCGCATTCGCCATGTTGTCCTGGATCTCCTTCGCAACCGTGACGAGGCCGTTGAGCTCGCCACCGCGCTCCGTGCAGATGGCTGCCGCGCCCATGCCGCGCGGCTCCTGCGCGACGATCTCAGCCGCCCGCGCCGTGCTCGCCACCTTGATCAGCTCTGCCGCTGGGTAATGTTGCTGCAAGTAGCCGCGGCACTGCGAGATCGGCTGCGGATGCGAGTAGATGCGGCAGATCTTCTGCGTGCCCGGCCTTGCCATGAGCTGATTGTGCACCGGCCAGATCAGCTCGCTTTCAACGAAGAGGTCCGCACTGCGCGCGAGCGTGTCGAGCGTGATGTTGATCGCGCCCTCGAGCGAGTTCTCCACCGGCACGAGGCAGCTGTCCACCTCGCCGTCCTCCACGGCCTGGATCACCGCAAAGATATCCGGATAGACAAGAAGCTCCGGCCTTTCCGGCAGGAGCCTCGAAAGATACTGTGCGGCAGCTTCGCTGTGTGTTCCCAAGGGGCCAAGAACGCCCATTTTCTTCATGATCGACATCCTTTCCCTCAGAGGTCCTTCTGAAGTTTCGCGAGCTCTGGGCAGAGATCCCCGATGGAGCTCGAGAGGTCATCCTTCGGCTGCAGGATCTCGAGCACCGGCTTCATCGTCTCCTTGAACTTTGCATCGTCCTGCATGAGCGTCAGGATGGCACTCGTGTTGATCGCATCCGCCAGCGCCGTGTGCTGCGTGCCCTCGAACTTGTGGTCCATCGCCCCGAGCGCATGCTTGAGCGCGAGGCTGTTGTGCAGGCCCAAGCGATCATCGAATTCCTGCTGCAGATCGACCCAGCGCGCGTTGAGCCATTCGATGTCAAAATCCGGCAGCTTGTAGCGGCACTCGCTGCGCAGCTGCTTGATGTCCGACATGCTCCACGAGTAAATCTTCGTCTCTTCCTCGCCAACCCAGTCCACAAAATCCTGGAAGCACGCGGCATACGTCTTCTTGTCAGCGACCATCGCCTGCGTGATGCCCGTCAGACTCGTGATGTGCTTCTTGATGGGGCCGTACTCCGGCTTCACGTAACACTGAAACTCCGCTTCCTGCTGGAAATTCTCGTCGAGGCGCACGGCACCGATCTCGATGACTTCCTCATTGAGCTTGCGGCGCACCTCGCGGAACTCCCGGCTGACCGGATTCATCTCCAGGTCTACGACGACATGTTTCATCTATATTTCGACTTCCCTTCGTTTCAAGTTGGCCTTACCTTTCTATTCTACGGTATCTGCACATTTTCTTCAACTGAAATGTGTGCTATCTTGACACTCCCCATGCCTAAAGGCAGGGGATTCTTGGTTCGACGACCATTGCGCCGCCTCCGAGGAATTGGCGTCTTACACGATCTCCCCAAGCGTGAATTCCC
>ERZ772881.156-NODE-156-length-77017-cov-15.141875_pt1 | contig 77017 bp, 47 predicted proteins | sample MGYA00580581_ERZ772881 | MGnify/ENA primary metagenome ERZ772881 (study PRJEB29015, sample SAMEA2737668) | human gut metagenome | biome: human gut; feature: human-associated habitat; material: faeces | place: China | collected 2012 ...
GACTTCCATTTTGATGATGTCGTAAAGCGCATATTTCGTCCTGTCTGGCTCTTTCAGGCGGTTGCGTTTGACATTGTCCTTTCCGCCAGCCATATGCAAGCCGTATTTCAAGGTCAATTCCTTGCAGATGCGGGTACTGCGCAGACGCTCGTGCCTGTCCGATATGGTATTGCCGTTGTTGTCTATGCGGTTGAAAGCAATATGCACGTGCGGATGCTCCTTGTCGAAATGCTGGGCGATGAAGAACTGCGTATTCTTGATTCCCATCCGTTCCATATATTCAAGCGCGATGCCTGCCATGATACGGTTCGTCAGCCGTAACTCATCCTCTTTGGAAAAACTCAACGCGATATGTCCGACAGGTTTTGTCACCTTATCGTTCATCCGTGACTGGGCATTGAAACTCATGGCGATAGTTTCCAGATTTTCCATAAACAAGCCTTCGCTTGCTACTATCTGCGTATCCTTCTTCTTGTCGATGATGTAATCCACCGCACCCTTGAAGTCGCTTCCTTTTACGATTTTCGCCATCATATCCCTATCTTGGTTATAAGTTCATGAATCCTTGCCACTGCCACCTTGCAGTCCCACCGTTCATCGTGGAAGCCTCCGGCGTTTGCCTTACGCGCAAGCTGGTTGAGATTGTTAGCCATGCCGCAGAGTTGGCGGATGTATCCGGCATGTTCCTCCGACAGCCGTTCTTTCACATGACCGTTACGGAAACATTCCCTCATGTACTCGCTTGGTGATACGCCCGCCTCATGCGATCGTGTCAGCAGGCGGAAGTAGTCGGCTGCCGTCATTTTCACTGCGATACGGTATTTCAGTTTCTCGGTTGCTTCCTTCTTGGGGCGACCTCCCTTGTTGCGTTCCTTGTGTTCCTTTGTCTGTTCCATATTTTATTCCTTTTAATTCGGTTACTGATTCAACTGTATAGACCGACGGGATGCCACCTCCTGCAATTTGGATGGTGGGTGGCAAGCGGTTTCGGTACACCCGAAACACAAACTTACTACCTCCCAATCCTTAAGGAATGAGTTTCGGGCATCTCCCGTTTTTCTCATTCGGGATGTCATAATCCCAACCCTTTCTTCTTGGGTTTTACGATAGTTCTTGGCGGTGGACTAACGGCTAATTTCTGCCGGATTCCACGCAGGTAATCGTTCAGGTCTTTATGCCCTTTGTAGTTGTCGGAGAAGTCGCGGATGCGTCCGGCGAACTTCCTTTCCAATTCCCGATACGCCTTTCTTCCCGCCTCGTCATTGTCGAGCATGCAGTGGATACGTCCATACCCGTGCAGCACATCTATAGCTTTGGAAACATTGGCGGTCGAATTGAGGATGACGTAATCCTGCCTGTCAAGGTCGGGCAAGTTCGAGCAGTTCCTCTTCCGCAACGTGAGGAATGAAAGATAGTCCATCATGCCCTCGAATACAAGGCATTTCTCTCTCGCTTCTCCCTGTTGCCGAATATGGCTGATGTCTTTGGGTGCGACACAGCCTTTGAAAAAACGGTTACGCACTTCAAATCCTCCCGCCACATTCGGAAAACCGATGGCGAAATAGGGCTTGCCGTTATGGGTGAAGTGGAGCTCTTTACATTGCGCCTTTGCCAAAGCGATGTTTATGCCCCGTTCCTGCAAGTATCGGAGCAATGCCGGATGGGTGAGTTCGCCCACCTCCAAATGTTGGAAACTCGGTTCGGATGCCTGCTGGCGAAAAGAGAAAGATATGGGACGGATGTGTGGTGCCTGTTCCGCTATCTTGCCAAGCAGATAAGGCACATGGTCGGATGCGTACAGTACCCCTGCAAGTGCGATGATGTTACCACCTCTTCCCAGTCGTAGGCTCGGTACAGAACGCCTTACTGCCTTTTGGCAGTAGGTTTTCCCGTACCTGCCCCCAAACCGTACTTGCATGTCTCCACGCATACGGCTCTCCGTTGATAACATGACTTTATTTAGCATGGCTGTGTATTTTGGCATAACACTTTTCACAGACAACCAATGTCTTCCTATGCTTTTCAAGCATCAGCCTGTCGCATTCAGTTTTTCCTTTAAGCTGATTTAGCTTTCTGACATGACGCATGACTACAGGTCCGACTTTTCCACATAATTCACATGTTCTCGCATCCAATCGCTCAGTAAGTGTCGGCTGTGGAATTGCGATTGTGTAGGATAAGTCGTTTACCTCCGTATAGTACATTGGTGGTTTACGTTTGAATCCCTCATTATAGAATTTCCTGTACCGTAATTTACCTTTTGCATCCTGATATGGCACTATAATGTCATTCCCAACCTTATATTTGTCAATGACTTTGCTTACAGTGCTATTGGTTTTTCCTGCAATGGTATGGTACATACTGTACTCCATGATGTATCCAAACTTTGAGAGCGCGTATGCCACGTTGTTGGCAATGCAGTAGTAGTTGTAGAACCCTCTGATTTCAGAGTTATATGCCGCCACTATGTCCTCGATTTTCTTCTTCATAAGATTGCCTCTGAACTTTGCAAACCAAACTTGTCGGCCATTTTCTACCTTGTATCTGATGGCGCTGTATTCTTCCAGTTTGTTCCGCACCGTTTCTATGGCGACCTTTAGGACTATCTTACCGTTGTAATAACGGGCTGGCACATTGTTCTTGTCCCGCTTGATAGCATCAGACTTACGGACTGAAACATCGAAGCCAAGAAATTTCGCGGGCTTTTGTGCGTTTGTTATCAATGTCTTTTCCTGTGACAGTTCCAGCTTGAGGTTTTCTTCCATATACTTGGTAATGTCCGACTTGATTTTAACGCACTCTGCCTTGCTTCCGATAACACCAATGAGGAAATCATCTGCGTATCTTACGTATCGAAGCCTTCTGTATGTTTCATCCATACTGTCTCTGCTCTCAATCTTTTGCCTTTCACGTCTCAGTTTCTCATACTCATCCCTAAGCTGTAATCTGACATCTGCATCCTGTATGTTCTTGATGCTTTTAAGGATGCGTTGCATCTTATCGCTAAGTTGCTTGTATTCTTTGGTGATGTGTCTTTCTTTTCCCTTATTGAAGCGTAGGGCGTATTCTTCCATATACTTGTCAAAATTATCAAGATAAATGTTTGCCAGTATAGGACTGATATTACCGCCTTGTGGAGTTCCCTTGTTTGTATTATGAAACTTCCAGTCTTCAATATATCCCGCATTCAACAACTTGCGGATAAGCCTTAGAAATCTATCATCGGCAATCCGTTTCCGCAAAGTTGCAATCAATACATTGTGGTCTATGTTGTCGAAGAATCCTTTAATGTCTCCTTCCACAAACCATTTTGTACCTGTAAATGTCTTTTGGATATGGGTCAATGCGGTATGGCAGCTTCTGTTTGGTCTGAATCCATGTGAGGTGTTTGCAAACACCTCTTCATAGACGGCTTCAAGAATCATGCGCACCACCTCCTGTACAAGTTTGTCCTCAAAGGAAGGAATTCCAAGCGGTCTTTTCTTACCGTTTTTCTTGGGTATGTATATCCTTTTTGCCGGATTAGGCTTGTAAGACTCATCTCTCAAAGATGCAATGACTTTGTTTATTCTTTGAAGACTCATCCGATTGATGGTTTTCCCATCCGTACCGGGTGTCATATTGCCTGGTTTGGCGTAAATACGCTGGTAAGCAACATGAAACATCTCCTCATTGAATAAGATACGGTACAGCCTTTCGAACTTGTAATCCGAAACTTTACCATGCTTGTTTAAAGCTTTTAATACTTGCTCAGGACTTCTCATAATGTCTCACACATTTTCCATTATTTGTATTAAGTTATCTAACTGCTTCCCTTCGCCATGTACAAGGCTTTCCCTTGCTCGGACTACTACGGAAGCTCCGTTCCCATGTCAGATATTCAGGGTCCTATGCCCATAGCCTTACGGCATTCTGATTTAGGGAATCCCCATTTGCTTTCACAATAACTGTTTGGCTCGGCAGACTGTCGGATGCGACTTACGTTCCTATTCCACTTATTGTGGTTGCTCTGAAGCCAGCTCCTGCTCCATTGTAATTTCGGTTTACATGGGGTGCTTCAGCCCGACGTGAATCAAATACCTTTCGTCGGGGCTGGTACGTGTGCAGCAGAACTATCGTTCAACCAATCAGGCTTCATCCTTGTGTCTGTCTTTTCCTCTCGCCATGCAGTCGCAGCTTGGTATTTAGCTGACTAATGACTTTACCGACATGCTTTTGTCACCTTTGGATTTCTCCTCCAGCTAAGTCGTTGAGGATAGGTCTGTTGAACTCTAACCTAATCTCTTGCCATAGAGATATTTATTGTGTAGCCTATATGGGCGCATCATAATCGAACCACAGGTTGCGGTCGGTGTTCACCTTGAACGAGGCTTCCGTTTCCTGACGGAACGGGGATTTATACCACAGGCAGTTTCCCTGTTGCTTTACGGGCGAATAACCCAAACTTTGCAGATAGTCCGCAATTTTGATTTGTTTTGCTTCTTGGATGTTCATGATATAATTTCTATGGATTTGATGATGACTGTAAAAACGTTGATTTGATGAATGAGATATGTATTGTCCTATACGTTAATGCTTTATATTCTCAACATCTTCTCAACAAACCACTCACAAATAGAGAATCCAACAAACTGATGCTGTTTCCCTCTCAACTTTTCTTTTCGATTGTTGAGAATTTGTTGAGAGTGTATGCTGTTTATTATCAGTATGGTTATATCATTATTCATCAATTCAACAAAAAAAGAATAGTATTACAGGGATTCAAGTTGTTCCCTTGTGACGGTGTAGAAACGACCGACTCTTTTTATCGGCTCATATCGGCACTCCCGATTGTAATTGAATTGGTAAGTGGTATATGTAAGCCCGTTAGAGGCAGGAGTAAGTTTCCAACATTCCTGCAATACCTTTCTGACTTGGTGCTTCTCCACCTTTACCTGCGAATGTACCAGCAAAAGAAGAATGTCGTTGTGGCAGAACGAGAATGTGTCCGTGCCGACACTTTCCATAATGTCAAGGATAAGTTCGCACATCTCTATCTCCAATCGGTTGCGGTTGCTGCGGATAATCTTCTGCAAGGCTTCGGTATGCAGCAAAGAGGGCGCAAACCACATACGGCTTTCCTTTTCGGTGGAAAGTTGTCTGTATTGCAGGTAATACAGAAAGGCAGGTATCTCAGCTTTCAGCTTTTGCAGGAAGTCTGTGTCATCGGATTGCAGACGGTCTATCTTGCGCACCCAATAGCGTGTTTCACCTGCATCAATGATAACAGGCAGATACTCGTTGTTGGAGCATAGCACGAACTTGGCAAAGAACGCTATCTCGTCACGGTCTTTGCCTTTGGCTTCCACCTTGTAGGAAAGTGTGGTGCTGAGGTTCTTCAACCGCTCGCTGTCCTCCCTGCGGTTGAGCAATACCTCGTCCACCACGATGAGCAGTTTTCCTGCCCAGTCGGAATTGAACTGGCTGCGGAAGTCCTCGTTGGTATTGAAAGTGACATTGTTTTGAAACACAGCTTTCAGGAAGTTCAGGAATGTACTCTTGCCCGTGTTGCGTTCTTCTGATACCAACAGCAGGATAGGCAGTTTCTGCACGGGTTGCAGGTAGAGCAATTGAAGATAGTCCATGCCCAATTCATACTGTTCACCGAAGATATGGCGCACCAATGACCGGATACAGGGAAACTCGCCTTGTTGCGGACGGTGTCCTATCGGCTCGTAGAGGTTCAGGAACTTGTCCACCACGGGACGGTAGTCCACATGGTCGGGGACGGTGCAGAAGCCGTCGTACTTCGGCACGGTGGCGAGATAGTCCTTGCCGTAGTCCTGCCGCAGTGTTTCGTTGTTCCACACGATGCGCTTCTTCACATAGCCTCCGTTCAGACGGGGCTGGTTCACTAACTTGTAGAGGGTAGTACCCACACGGATAAACTCCTCATTTTCAAAGTTGCCTTGTTTCATTAGCACTTCATTTTTTTGTTTAATCAGTGCAAAACTCGGCAATTAGCGCAGAACGGATTAACAACTCACGCATACCTCACGTAAGATTTTCTTGGATTTGGCTTTATGACATACAACAAAAGCCCGAAGAAATGCCATTCTAATGGATTTTTCTTCGGGTTTGTCGTAATCGTACGTATGAATGGCAATACACCTATTCACATACTCGTATAAATACATTGTTGGCAATGGGAATACGCATAGGTCTCACTACTTCATGTCGTCATATCATTAGAACTTATGCCTGATAATTAGACATATCCCAACCATTTATACCCAGCGAAAAGAAGATATTTGTTTTCTCTTTTCGCAAGTACAGCCTTTTAAATATGGCATTGCGCACCTGTTCCGCACCGAAGCTGTCAATGCGGAAAGCAAGTGCGACTATCATCGGAAAGCTGAACACATCGGCATGATACCCGTTCTCCTGCCGAACATACTTCTGTACCTCGTATTCTTTTAATGCTCCACTGTTATAGATGTTTCTGATGGCAGAACGAAGTGTCGGAGCAATTACTCCGAACAGTTCCACCAATTCCGGCTCGCTCATCCAAATGTTTGAGACATTCTCCGGCATGATGATATTGCCGGATTCATTCACTGTTATGCTGTTTCTTCTCATACTCATGACATCGTTATTCCGTTAAACGTCTTACTCAGTTTGTCGCCGAACATGGTCAGGTCGTTGTCGAGCTTCTGCGTGGTTATCTTTGCGTAGAGTTGGGTCGTGACTATATTCGTATGTCCCAACACACGGCTTACGCTTTCAATGGGCATCCCCTTGCTCAAAGCTAATGTTGCGAAGCCATGACGACTGCAATGAAATGATATTGACTTGGTTATGCCACATTCCCTTATCATCCGTTTCAACGGTTTGCAGATAGACCAATAGTTCAAGTCGGGGAATATACGATTGTCTTTCTGCATCGGTCGGTAGCGTTCGACTATCTGCAAGGGTATATCCAGCAGCTTCACTTGGAAGGCGACTTTTGTCTTGTGGCGTTTGGACAATATCCACTTCTCGCCGTTCACCTCCACGATGTTGTCATTCGTCAGTTCCTGAATGTCCACGAATGACAAGACGGTGAAACTGGCAAAGATGAAAATGTCACGGATGTATGCGAGCTTGCTGTCTGCAAACTCATGTGTCATGACCGCTTTCAGTTCATCCTCCGTCAGATATTCCCGTTCTTTCACATTGGGGCTGATATGAAACTGGATGAAAGGATTGCGCGGTATCAACCCGTTATAATGCGCTTTCATGACCACGCCTTTCAGCCACATACAGTTTGCCCATATCGAACCGTTCCGCAATCCGGCTTCAGTCGAGAGGTATGCGGCGAACTCCTTGATGAAATCGGGAGTAAGTTCCAACATGGACATATCGCTGCGTCTGTAAAACGACTTGATAAAGGCGGCTACATGGTTTCTTGCCCGTACACGTGCCCGATAGGTAGCCATTACCCTGTCTTTGCCTACCCGTTTCTTGAACACTTCGTTCTCACGGTCGAATGCTTTTAGCAGCGTCTCATACTCGCTGCCGATTCCCTGATAGGCGTTGCGCACCATCTCAGCCGTAACAAATGCCTCGCGGTCTGAAATGCGCTGGTAATGTTTGATGATTTGCGCCTTGATGTTGTCAAGGGCAAGGTTGATGTCTCGTGCCTCGCGGCTCTTGCCTTTCGCCTTGTTTCCTTTCACGTCCCAAAGCGTTTTCGGGATGTTCTGCTTACAACTGAACTGCGCCACAGTCCCGTTGATTGTCACTCGTCCCATGATGGGGACAATACCGTTTTTCTCCTTGCTGCCGTTCACGTAGAACAGAACCTTGAATGTGCTTCTTGCCATACTCGTTTTTTGTTTGCAAAGTTATTACTCAACGAGTTAGACCTTGATATGCCAACCTGTGCCACAAGCTGCCAAATACAACACGGTGTGTTAAAAATCACCATTCGGCGGGTAATGATTTGGAGACCGTTCTTCTTCATAAATCCGCTTTCCTTTACGTTACCTCGATTTTTCGCCTGTCCTCATTTGTCTTCGCAAACGCCTTATTGACAGGCATTACGAAGACATTTGTCCCTTTTTATTCGTCTTTTCCAGAGATTTATGGATACTTTTCATAGCAATGCAAGTTTAGAAGGTTAATTTAATGCCGGCCCCGTACATGCGGTTAGTCGGATAGTTCAAACCGGCTTCACTCGTAATTTCGGGGTCGATATCCAGATCATTGAGGTTATCGATCGAGAAAAGATTCTGTCCGAACAAATAGGCTCTGAGCTTGGTGATCCCCACTTTGCGGAACCATTTTCGGGGGAAAGTATACCCCAGCTCAAAATTTTTGAGTTTCAAATAAGCCACATTCGTATACCAAAAATCACTCGTCCAATAGTTGCTGTGGTTGGTGTTTCCTTCAAGTGCCGTAGGATACTTACCCGGAATAAGCCGACTTGCGGGATCCGAGATATCGGACAAGCGCCATTGATCCCCGAGAATATACGACCCGGAGTTACCGCCATCCCAAAACGGGCGGCTCAGCTCGTAATTGATGTTATAGGTTCCGAACGCACCGCCCGTAAAATCCATTGCGATGTCGATACCTTTCCAATCAGCTGTGAAATTCAATCCGAAATTGAGGTTGGGCATCGACCCGCGGGCATACCCGATCGGACGCTCGTCCTGATTGTTTATTACGCCGTCCCCATTGAGGTCTTTGTACTTTATATCGCCCGGGCGCAGTGTGGTATTACCCTGCCCGTCTATGTCTACCGGATAACCGGCGATCTCTTCCCACGAACGGAACTGCCCGTCGGAAAGGTAACCCCAGGTAATATTTGCGAAACGCTCGTTGAGCGAACTGCGGTATTCGTGCCAGGAGTTTCCGAAACGGGGCAAATATTGATGCCAGTCGTATTTTCGCGAATAGGTAAAGGTAGCGCCGATAGAATAATTGAAGTCCCGCACTTTGTCGTGCCATGTAATCTGTCCGTCGAAACCTTTGAACATGTCGGAGTTGAGATTCTCTTCCGGCAGGCTGAATCCAGCCTCATTGGGAATAAGGACATCGTAGCGGCTCGCTTTCAGACCGTCGGCTTTACGCTGGAAATAGTCGATCGATCCGCTCAGCCGATTGTCGAAGAACCCGAAGTCGACACCGACGTTGAAGAGCTTGATCTTCAGCCAGGAAATATTGGTTACCGGTAATCCGCGCGGGGCCGCACCGACGATATTGGCTCCGTCGAGAACAGCACCGCCCGAACCGTAATTGTAGCCGGACAAGTATTCAAACGGCCCGATCAGGTCATCCTGGCCGACCATGCCGTATGACACACGGAATTTGAGGTTACTGAAAACTTTCGAAAAACCGGCATTTTTCCAGAAATGCTCCTCGGAAACGTGCCATCCGAACGAACCCGAAGGAAAGAAGCCCCAGCGATTGCCCGGTTTGAACCGCCACGAACCGTCGTAACGTCCTGCGAATTCGAACAGATACCTATTGTCATAGTTATAATTGAGCCGCGTGGCAAAGCCCACTCGTGCCGTTTCCCGTTTCCGGTAGTCATCGTATTTTTCCAACGAATTATAATCTATATAGGTAATTGAATTAGCTGCCGGGCGCGACCATGTAAGGAACCCGGGATTTTCCGTCCGGAAAAATTCACCGACCAACACGCCACCGACGGTATGTTTTCCAAAGGTTTTTCCGTAGATAAGCTGTGCCTGTCCTGTTACCTGCTCTTCCATATTGACGATACGTTCACGGAAGGGATTCGTCAACTCATAAGCCACGGGATAAGTGTTCGTCGCCGGATCGTAGGAGTAGAGTTTATACAGGTACTCCTGATTGTTATAGAAGCGATCTCCAAGATAATACCCCAACATACCGGTCAGTTTCAACCCGTCGACAAGTTCGTACTCGGCGTTGAGAGCCAGTTGCCCGACACGGACTTTGTCCGAATAATACCCCGAAATATCATAATTGAGAATGGCGAAGTTCGATGACATGACATTCGACGTGATCTGCGGATACATGGGATTGTCATTCGCATACGGCCCTTTGGTCGGAATATTACGGTAGATGGCAAAAATGGCCTGCCACACATCGTCGTCCCCCGGTACGCCGGGATGCTTATCCTGCTCAATACGCCCGTTGAAGCGAGCACCCACCTTTAATTTCTTAGTCAGCTGGATATCGACATTGAACTGTGCATTGTAACGCTCGAACTCCCCGTAATTATGAATCGTATTCTCATCATATGTCCGGCTCAGGGCGATATAATAATTCACCTTCCCCGATTTGCCGGAAACATTGACCCCGGCGTAATTCTGCGGAGCATGCTTATTCACCACCATGTCGTACCAGTTGTAACTGCGCTTGGTACCGTTGCGGTATCCCTCCAGGTCTTCGAGGGTATAGGTCGGGGTGCGTCCCTGGATCACATCCGACTGGATATGCGCCCGCACGAATGTTTCGGCATCGGCCGGCTTGGGGAACCGGAACCACGATTTGCTGCCGTAATAGCCGTTGAACGATACGGTATGCGTATCGGTAGCATTCTTTCCAGACTTGGTTTGTACGACCACGACTCCGTTTCCGGCCTCGAGTCCATAAATGGCAGCTGAAGCGTCCTTGAGTATGGATATCGACTCGATATCGTTGAAATCCAAATTATTGAAGGCGCCTTCATTGGAATGCAAACCGTCGATAATGTACAACGGGGTTCCCAGTCCGCGGATACCGATCGTAGTACCCCGTCCGGGACGCCCGTCCGTCTGCCTGAAATTCACCCCGGCAATTTTCCCGGCCAGGGCAGTCGTCGCATGCGTCGCAGCACTCTGCCCAAGCTTCGAAGCTCCGATCGATGAAATAGCCCCCGTCAGCGATTGTTTCTTTATCGGATTGCCATATCCGGTGATAACAACGTCTTCGATGAGCGTCTTATTCTCGACAAGTTCGATCGTAAAATCCGTCTTTGCCCCTACAACCAATTGCTGCATTTCATATCCCAGGAAAGAGATCTGCAACACGTCTCGGGGAGCTGCATCAATGGAAAAGTTCCCCTCTGAATCCGTCAAAGTACCGCGCGTCGTCCCCCGAACGACAATACTGGCTCCGACAGCAGGAAGGCCATCCGGTGTCAACACATGCCCCGAAACTTTCTGCGCAGGATTTTGCACTTCATACGCAGAGGATTCGGATGGAGATGCGGATACCCGGACAAATACCGTCCCGGGTATACCTCCTCCAAACAAGAACAGAAATAAGATAAATGTTCTTTTCATAAGTGAAGTTTTAGGTTGGGTTAATAAAAGGAGTTCTGGTATTCAATCCGGCTCTGCCGGAAAGTATCATATGAGGTTCGGTTTTTCCCGCACAAACGACAAGATAACATATCGTTCCTGATTCGGGCATATGTTTTTTCAGTTTGCTAAGGCAAATGTAAATTATTAAATTTATATATGCAAATAATTTCTAATAAAAATGATTGTTTTATTTTTACAATTATATCAACAATAAATTTACAATAATATGAAACACCCTTATGAACACACCTGTAATTAACACACAACAGCCCATATATGGCATTATCAATCATCGCAGTGCTAATCCCATCAACACAGCGACACAAGGAACACGCATCAACATTATTTACATATATATTACATTTTACCACTTCCCAAGTATCACAAAACTTTTCATTTACATTTTTTTTACTACCTTTGTAAAGTTTTTAAAACAATCTGAATGGAACCAAAAGCAAATTTCAAGAACATTCTCGAAGCAGTCCGCCATGACATCCGCAACAACATGCCGGCAGGCACCTTTCTGCCGACTGAAACTGAACTTGCGGCACGCTACAATGTGTCACGACCAACGATCGCCAAAGTATATAACACCCTCCAAAAGGAGGGATATGTCTTGAAAAAACAGGGTATCGGGACTACGGTGATCTACCAAGGGATAAACCATAAAACAACATTCGGACTGTTATTGCCGGGGCCAGGCGAGTCGGAGATTTTCGCAACGATCAGCGACCGATTCATGGAACGGTCGCAAAAAGGGGATTTCGAGTGCATCTGGAATGGGGCGACTTCGGGCAATGCGGAAATCAGGCGCGACCTGACGGAGAAAAGTTGCGAAGAATATATCGAACAGAAAGTCGACGGGATCTTTTTCGCACCGCTGGAACGCATTCCGCAAGGCAACGAACTTAATAATGAGATTTGCCGCAGGATCCGCGAAGCTGGCATTCCGCTCGTGCTGATCGACCGGGATATTGTAGAGTTCCCGGACAGAAGCGAATTCGACCTCGTCAGCCTCGACAACCTCAATGCAGCTTACACCATGGCTGAACATCTGATTTCTGCCGGGTGCGACCACCTGCTGTTCTGCTTCCGGCCGGATTCGGCGGGATCGGTGCGTATACGGCAATTCGGAGTTTCGGCTGCTGCACAAAAACAGGGATTCCATTTCGGTTCCGAAAATGTATGCTGCGGCAATCCGGAAGACATGGATTTCGTCCGTGAATTAGACATCCGTCCCGGACATACAGGCATCGTATGTGCAAACGATGCAACCGCTGCCGTGCTGATGTCATCCCTCGGTGCCCGTGGCATTAAAATAATGTCAGACGCCCTTCTTTGCGCATTCGATGACATGAAATATGCCAAGCATCTGAAATATACACTGACCTCCTACCGCCAGCCTTGCGAACAGATAACGGATGTCGCCATTGAGCTGATGCTCCGCCGCATGAAAACGCCCGACGCACCGGCACTGACCATCAATCTACAGGGGGAAATATGCCCGAGAGATTCCAGCCGGTTCGCAGAAATCGAGTAATACCCACTATAATCAGCTACAAACAGGTATCTCAAGGAACAACCGTACAACCTACAACCTCATGATTCGCTTTCAAAAAATCCTCGTCTGTTCTTGCCTCATAGCCGGGCTATGGAGTTGCAAGACAAAATCGGAATGCATTCCCAACACGCTCCGCCCATCGGCTTACCCTTTGATCACGATCGACCCATACACAAGCGGATGGTCTTTCACGGATAACCTCTATGACGACGTAACCCGCCATTGGACAGGCGATAAATTCCCCCTGATCGGAGTCGTAAAAGTCGACGGGCAGCCATACCGATTCATGGGACAGGAAGAGCCCGCCTTCAGCATCCTTGTCCCGACAGCCGAACAGGGGGCATGGGAGGGAGCTTACACCAAGACGCAACCGAACGGGAAATGGATGGAATCGGATTTCAATGACAGCAGCTGGCTCCAGGGCAAGGCTTCCTTCGGCACCCACGCAAGCGCTTCTTCGGTACAGACCGAATGGAGCGGCGGCGAAATCTGGGTGCGGCGTACGGTAGATCTCCCCGAAGACATAGCCGAACACACAGTCTACCTGCAATATTCCAACGATGACGATGCAGTAATCTACGTCAATGGCATCGAAGTTGTCAACACCCCGGATTGCCATTTGCGAAATAAAATAAAATTACCGGACCCAGCAGCGGCTACCCTACACCCAGGACGCAATGTCATAGCTGGATATTGCCTCGACAGGGGCGGGAATGCACTGTTGGATTTCGGATTGGCCACCGAACGGGACGAAAAGGCCTGTTTCCCGGAAACAGCCATGCAAAAATCTGTCGACGTACAAGCCACACAAACTCATTATACCTTCAGCTGCGGCAGTATCGATCTTAAAGTGACATTCACGGCACCCTTGCTCACAGATGACCTCGATCTTTTGTCGCGCCCGGTCAATTACATTACCTACGAAGTCGTATCGAACGATGGCACTGCCCATGACGTGGCTCTTTATTTCGAAGCGTCGCCCGAATGGGCCCTGCATGAGCCTGCAGAATCTTCCAGCGAGGGGTTCATGCGGCAAGACCTGTGTTTTCTGAAAACAGGTTCGGTATCGCAACATATACTGGGCCGCAAAGGCGACCACGTGACCATCGATTGGGGTTATTTCTACCTCGCCGCAGACAACATCCGGACGGCATACCGCATAGGCGAAGCAGCACAGATACGCAAGGCGTTCCTCGCCGGCAATATGGAGTCATCGGCCGCAACGCGCACGCATACGACCCAAAAATTAGGACTGACACGTGACCTGGGACGCACAAAAGCAGCTTCGGGATATATAATGGTCGGATACGACGATCTGTACTCCATCCAGTACTTCGGCGAGAATCTACGTCCATATTGGAATCGCACAGGAAACCTTACGATCACGGATGCATTTGCGGCAGCAGGGAAAGCCTATCCGGAATTAAAAATCCGCTGTGACGAATTCGACCGCAGATTGATGGAAGAAGCCATAAAAGCAGGCGGGCGAGAATATGCCGAATTGTGCGCTACGGCATACCGCCAAGCTATTTCCGCACATAAACTCGTCGAAGCACCAAACGGCGACCTGCTACTGCTCTCGAAAGAGAACTTCAGCAACGGGTCTATCGGCACTGTGGACATCACTTATCCGTCGGCACCGCTCTTCCTTTACTACAATCCCGAACTGGCAAAAGGGCTTCTCAACCACATTTTCTATTACAGCGAAAGCGGACGATGGACAAAACCGTTCCCGTCACACGACATCGGCACCTATCCACTGGCCAACGGACAAACCTATGTAGGGGACATGCCTGTCGAAGAAGCCGGCAATATGCTCATCCTTACGGCCGCCATCGCCCATGCCGAAGGAAATGCGGCCTATGCAAAAAAACATTGGGACGTCCTGACTACCTGGACAAACTATCTCGTAGCGAAAGGACTGGATCCAGAGAACCAGCTCTGCACCGACGATTTCGCAGGACATTTCGCACACAATGCCAATCTTTCCGTCAAAGCCATTCTGGGAATCGCCTCCTACGGTTATCTGGCACACATGCTGGGAGACACACAAACTGCCCGGAAGTATACGGACAAAGCCAAGGAATTAGCCGGTTACTGGATGGAAATGGCTGACGATGGCGACCACTACCGCCTCACTTTCGACAAACCGGGCACCTGGAGCCAGAAATACAACCTTGTCTGGGACAAACTTTTCAAATGGGAAGTTTTCCCAGAAAGCGTCCGCAAGAAGGAAATCGCCTATTATCTTACAAAACAAAACCGTTACGGCCTTCCGCTGGACAATCGCGAAAGCTACACCAAGACCGACTGGATCGTATGGACAGCGACACTGGCCGATGACCAGGAAGCATTCCGTGCGCTCATTTCGCCAATATGGAAGTTCGCAAACGAAACCACCGACCGCATCCCAATGTCAGATTGGGTTTATACAGAAAAACCGCAACACCGCGGATTCCGCGCTCGTTCGGTCGTCGGAGGCTACTGGATTAAGTTATTGGAAACACAATATGGGCAATAGCTCCGTATTGAAATCTGGATGGAACCATTCAAATAGAGCCGGGGCGGGGTTACTCCGCCCCGCGTTCGTAGGCGTCGATCATCGAGCCGCGGGTGCGGTTGACGATCCGCGCACCGAGCGACGCGGCATAGTCGCGCAGTACTTCATGCCCGCGGAAGAGTTCGGCGACCTCGGCCAGGTATACCGACATCGTATAGGGCACGTGCGGCACCTTCATGTAGATGGGCTGCGGAGCCGGGGGAAGAGTATCGTAATAGTGGCGGTCGGCACGGCACAGGCGGTTCGCATCGTCGACGCAGAGCCCGTCGAGCAACGTATGATCCACCCCGTAGAGCTCGATCCGCCGGTAACCCAGTAACAGGGCGACGTATTCGCCCACCTGCACGACCGTGCCGAAATTGGCGCTGCCCAGGCCGTGGCGGAAAAGCCAGAAGCCGACGCTGCCAAAACCGCGGTAGACCTGCGTATGGAAGCGAACGATGCGGATACGGGGGTTGGGCAGCGCGGCGCGGTAGTCGAACTTTTCGGGATTATAGAACTGTACGTAGAGCGTCATCGGCCACGTGACCTTGCTATCGAGCGTGCGGTAGAGCGCGGCCACGCGGTCGCGGCATTCGCTGTCGCGGAAGAACATCGGGTCGGAAAGGACGTAATAACCCGGTCTGACCACCTCGAAGCGGTCGTCCTCGGCAAAAAAGTTGACCGCCATGAAATCCTTCGCCTCGTATTCGCGGCGCGCTATCAATCGCGGCAGGTCGTCCGACAACGAAGGGCCGTTGCCCAGAATGACCATCCCGCGCGACGGGTCGCCCGTCGGGCCCGCTCGGCGGATATAGTTGCGGAAATTCTCCTTGACGGCCATCACGGCAAAGTAAAGCGCCGTGTCGAACGTATTGCGGATGAATGCGATGAGCTTCTCGGATGCGGTCATGAACAGGGTTTTATTTGCAAATGTAGCAAAAGATCGGTATCTTCGCAAGAAACCAAACCGCAACAAATGGCATCGGCAACCATCTCGGTCATCATACCCCTCTACAACAAGCAACGCGAAATCGGCGACACCCTACGCTCGGTACTCGCACAGACCTTGCAGCCCGCGGAGATCGTCGTCGTGGACGACGGATCGACCGACGGCAGCGCGGAGATCGTACGCGGCATCGCATCGCCGCTCGTGAAGCTCGTCACGCAAGCGAACGCCGGGGTCTGCGCGGCACGCAACCGCGCCATCGCCGAGTCGACGGGCGACCTGATCGCCCTGCTCGACGCCGACGACACGTGGGAACCGGGATTCCTGGAGGAGATCGCTTCGATGGCGGCCGAATTCCCGGGCTGCGGGATTTATTCGACAGCCTTCAACATCGTCAGCCATGACGGGCGGTTCCCCGCCCCCACCCCCACGGAGCGCGGCGTGGTCGCCGACTTCTTCCGCGACTCGGCGCACCGTTATATCTCGATCCCGTCGGCCAGCGCCGTCCCGCGCGCGGTATTCGAAACAGTGGGCGGATTCCCCGAGGGAATGAAGATCGGCGAGGATCTCTACATGTGGATCAAGATCGCCCGGCGCTACAAGGTCTGCTTTTCGCCCAAGCCGCTGGCAAACTATTCGAAGGTGGCCTCGAACCGGTCGTCAGCCATCTACACGCCCGAGCGGACGCGCTACTCGTTCGAGGAGCTTTACGACCCGGCGGCGGCAGACGGATACAACGAGTTCGTGGCCCGCGCAGCCTTGGGAAAAGCGCTCATCATCAGTGCAAAGGGGGGCACGAAGGATGCGGCGAGGGCTATCCGGTTCTTCGGCTACACGAAGACTTACCGCCGCACGCTGCACAAGGTACGCATCCTCAACGCCCTGCCCCGCAGCTGGCGGGGGCCGCTGATCGGGCTTTACAACAGCCTGGCCTGGCGCATCGCCCGGAAAGGGCTCTGAGCCCCGAAAATTCCGACAGCATGAAATACCTTTCGAACCCCTCCGTCGTAAAGGGTCTTTTTACGGCATTCCTCCTGCTGGCGGCATCCGTCGCCCGGCCCCAATCCGCAAATCCGGACACCCCTTCCTACACGATGCGCTCGGGCGGCATCGAACGCAGCTACAAGCTCCACCTGCCCCAGGGGCTGCCCCAAGGCGCCCCGCTGGTGGTCGTCCTGCACGGTTACGGCGGTAACAACGACCCGGGCCGCTTCGGGCTGAACGCCGCGGCCGACCGCCACGGCTTTGCCGTCTGCTACCCGCAGGGCGCGAAGGACGGCCGGGGCAAGACATGCTGGAACGCAGGCTACCCGTTCCAGGCGGACATGGCCGTCGACGACGTGAAGTTCATCGCACAGCTGGTGCGCCACCTGCAAAAACGACACGGGCTGAGCCGCCGCAACGTATTCTGCACGGGCATGTCGAACGGCGGGGAGATGTGTTACCAGCTCGCGGCGCAGCGCCCCCGCCTGTTCGCGGCTGTGGCACCCGTATCGGGGCTGATGCTCGAATGGCTTTACAAGGCCGACGATTCCACGCACCCCGTGCCCCTGTTCGAAATACACGGCACGGCCGACCGCACGTCGGCGTGGGAGGGTGACCTCGACAATAAAGGCGGCTGGGGCGCCTACGTCGCCGTACCGATGGCCGTGCATTACTGGGCAGCCAAGAACAAATGCACCGGCATGCAGACGGACACGATTCCCGGGCGCACGCCGGAAAACGGGCGCAAGGTCATCGCCCACCGCTTCACGGGCGGCACGGGCGGCAGCGAAGTCTGGCTCTACGAGATCGTCGGCGGGAAACATTCGTGGGGCGAACAGGACATCGACACGGGCGAGGAGCTCTGGAAATTTTTCAGCAAGTTCGTGAAATAGACGGGACGACAGCCGGCAGGGGCAAGGAACCTGTGCAACACCTCGCAGAAGGAGATGGTCTACATATGTATCCAATCCCGGGAAAATTCGCGGGAAGAACACACCTACGACGACGGAACCCGGGTCGCATGCACTCCCGGGTGGGAAACCCGCTAAAAAAACACCCGGCTTTACGTCCATGCGTAAAGCCGGGTGCCGATTTACCTCTCCCCACCCCTCACGGGGCCGGGTCGTTGCAGATCAGTTCGCGAAGGTCAGCCCCTTGTCGTCGGCGTCAATGCGGATCGGCTGCTCGCGGTTGACGTCGCCCGCAAGGATGCGCTTCGACAGGTCGTTGACCACATAGCGCTGGATGGTACGCTTCACGGGACGCGCACCGTAGAGCGGGTCGTAACCGGCCGAGGCGATCCATTCGCGTGCCTTGTCGGTGTATTCGAGGCGGATGCCGTTTTCGGCAAGCATCCTGCGCACCACACCGAGCTGAATGTCCACGATGCGCCCGATATCCCGGCGCGTCAGCGGCTCGAACATCACGATTTCGTCGATACGGTTGAGGAACTCGGGCTTGAGCTGCTGCTTGAGCAGGTCGATCACATCCCGGCGGGTCTTCTCGACCACTTCGGGGGCGAGTTTCTCACCGTTGAACGCCTCCGCGAAATTCTCCTGGATGACCTGCGAACCCATATTCGAGGTCATGATGATGATCGTATTGCGGAAATCCACCGTACGGCCCTTGTTATCGGTCAGACGACCGTCGTCGAGCACCTGCAACAGGATGTTGAAAACGTCGGGATGGGCCTTCTCGATCTCGTCGAGCAGCACGACCGAATAGGGTTTGCGGCGCACGGCCTCGGTGAGCTGGCCGCCCTCGTCGTAACCGACATATCCCGGAGGCGCCCCGACCAGACGCGACACGCTGTGACGCTCCTGGTATTCGCTCATGTCGATACGCGTCATCATCGAGTCGTCGTTGAAGAGGAACTCGGCCAACGCCTTGGCCAGCTCGGTCTTACCGACACCGGTGGTGCCGAGGAAGATAAACGAGCCGATCGGTTTGCGGGGGTCGTTCAGCCCGGCGCGCGAACGGCGCACGGCGTCGGAAATGGCGGCGATGGCCTGCTCCTGCCCGATGACGCGCTTGTGCAGCTCGTCCTCCATGTGCAGCAGTTTTTCGCGCTCGGAAGCCAGCATGCGCGTCACGGGGATGCCCGTCCAGCGCGACACCACCTCGGCGACGTCCTGCGCATCGACCTCCTCCTTGATCATCGAGCCGTTGGCCGACGCCAGTTTGTACTCCTCCTGGAACGCGGCGATCTCCTTCTCCGCCTCCTGGATCTTGCCGTAGCGGATTTCGGCCACCTTGCCGTAATCGCCCTGGCGCTCGGCCTGCTGCGCCTCGATCTTCAGGGCTTCTATTTTGTCCTTGTTCGACTGAATCTTTTTCAAGAGATCGCGCTGCCCCTGCCACTTGGCACGCATTTCGGCGTCACGGGCCTTGAGCTCCTCGATCTCCTTGGTGAGATGCTCGACGCGCTCCTTGTCCTTCTCGCGGCGGATCGCTTCGCGTTCGATCTCCAGCTGGCGCACACGCCGGTCGAGGGTGTCGATCTCCTCGGGCACGGAGTTCATCTCCAGCCGCAGCCGCGAGGCCGCCTCGTCCACCAGGTCGATGGCCTTGTCGGGCAGGAACCGCGAGGTGATGTAACGCGTCGACAACTCGACGGCGGCCACGATCGCCTCGTCCTTGATCCGCACCTGATGGTGGTTTTCGTAACGATCCTTCAGACCGCGGAGGATCGAAATGGCATCCTCGGGACTCGGTTCGTCGACCATGACCTTCTGGAAACGGCGTTCGAGGGCCTTGTCCTGCTCGAAATACTTCTGGAACTCGTCGAGCGTCGTGGCGCCGATCGTCCGCAGCTCGCCCCGCGCAAGTGCAGGCTTGAGGATGTTGGCGGCGTCCATCGCACCCGACGACTTGCCGGCGCCCACGAGAGTGTGGATCTCGTCGATGAACAGCAGGATGTCGCCGTCGCTGGCCACGACTTCCTGCACGACGGCCTTCAGACGCTCCTCGAATTCACCCTGGTACTTGGCACCCGCGATCAGGGCACCCATGTCGAGCGAGTAGATCACCTTCGACTTCAGATTCTCGGGCACGTCGCCGTCGACGATCCGGTGTGCGATACCCTCGGCGATGGCGGTCTTGCCGACACCCGCCTCACCCACGAGGATCGGGTTGTTCTTGGTACGCCGCGAGAGGATCTGCAACACGCGGCGGATCTCCTCGTCACGGCCGATCACCGGGTCGAGCTTGCCCGAACGGGCCTGTTCGTTGAGGTTGATGGCATACTTGCCCAGCGCATCGAACTGCTGCTCGGAGGTCTGGGAATCGACCGTAGCCCCCTTGCGGAAGGTGCGGATCGCCTCAAGGAGTTCCTTCTCGGTAGCACCGCTGCGCTTGAGGATGTCGGCGACCTGCCCGCGCTCGGCGATAAGCCCCAGCAGCAGGTGCTCGACCGACGCATATTTGTCGCCGAAGTTCCGGGTAAAGTCCACGGCACGCTGGATCACCTTCGAGGAGTCCTGCGAAAAGAACTGGTCGCCGCCGCCTTCGACCCTCGGAAGGGACGCGACGGCACGGTCGGCCTCGTCGCGCAGGCCGCGGACATTCACCCCGACACGCCCCAGGAGGAACGTAGCGAGCGAATCGTCCTCGCGGACAAGCACGCTCAGAATATGGAGCGGTTCGACAGCTTGCTGTCCGCGCTCCCGGGCAAGAGTCAATGCACTTTGCAGAGCCTCCTGCGCTTTTACAGTTAACGTATTGATGTTCATATCTCTGATAATTTGTTTTCTAACTTTCGCAGATTATCTCCGCAAAACGCCTGCCAACCCCGATTTCCGGCCAATGTGTCATTCTTTGTCACTCCCGGGACTGACACGAGGCGCCAAAACGGCAGCTGTTTTGCAGAAGAGTTACACAATACGGCATAAAACAGCAGAACATCGCCCGAAATGTATTATCTTCGCAACACCTAACTCTCACTCTTCAGGTTCATGACATATCGTAAACCCCCGTTCCTGCTGCGCAAATGGCAGCAGTTGCAGATGCGCTATTATGCATACCGCAATCCGGAAAAGCTGGTCAGGATACGCTACCGGCAACGATTCGGCACCGACCCCGACCTCGAAAACCCCCAAACCTTCAACGAAAAAGTCCTCTGGATGATGCTCCATGCCGACACCACCCGCTGGTCGCAACTGGCCGACAAGTACCGCGTCCGCGAGTATGTCGAGCAATGCGGGCTGGGATGGATGCTCAACGAATTATACGGTGTATGGGAATCCGCAGAGGAGATAGACTTCAGCGGGGGGGGGAATCTCCCCGACACGTTCGTGCTGAAAACCAATAACGGCTACGGACAAGTTATCATCGTGAACGACAGGCAAAAAGCCGATATCCGGTCGATCCGCCGTACACTCAACCACACCCTGCGAAAGAAATTCGGCCGCATGACGGCCGAACACCACTATTTTGGTATTAAACCCCGCATTATCGCCGAACGCCTCCTTCCCTCAGAACCAGCATTCGGCAATTCGCTCATCGACTATAAATTCTACTGTTTCGATGGCAACCCCTATTGTTGCATGGTCTGCTACAACCGTAAATCGCCATCCGACGTCAAAACAGGATTGTACGATGCCAGGACATGGAAAAACATAGGTCATTACGTCACCGGAAAATATTACGACCCACATCAGTGTGATATCCCGCGTCCGGCATCCCTCGACCGGATGCTCGATGCGGCCAAACGGCTCTCGTCAGGATTCCCCCAAGTACGGGTCGACCTTTACGAAGTCGCCGGCAACCCTGTATTCGGGGAACTGACATTCACCTCATCTGCAGGTATGGATACGGGATTCAGCCAGGAGTTTCAGGAATTGATGGGATCGCAAATATCCCTGCCGCCGGCCAAGCGGACGCAACCGTCGCACCCGGGACTGCTCGGGCTCCTCGGACTGCGGAAGGCCGCCGCCAAATAAAAACGGCAGGCAGCCCGGAGAGGCGGCTGCAACAGGCTGCCCGGCCCGCCATGCACAGCCCTTCGCCCGGGTATGGGGAGAGGGCTGTCATTTTGTAGGCGGGTTTCATTTTTAATTTAATTCTTAATTCGTATCTTTGCGCTACTATGAGTGATTTTATCGTCAGCGCACGGAAATACCGCCCCGCGACCTTCGCCTCGGTCGTCGGCCAGAAACATATCACCTCCACGCTTAAAAATGCGATCGAGCGCGGGCAGTTGGCTCACGCCTACCTGTTCTGCGGCCCCCGCGGCGTAGGCAAGACCACTTGTGCCCGCATCTTCGCAAAGGCCATCAACTGCCTGAACCCCAACGGATCGGAGGCCTGCAACGAATGCGAATCGTGCCGTTCGTTCAACGAAGGGCGCTCGTTGAACATCCACGAGCTGGACGCCGCGTCGAACAACTCGGTGGAAGATATCCGCACACTGATCGAACAGGTGCGCATCATCCCGCAGGTAGGGCGCTACTCGGTATTCATCATCGACGAGGTGCACATGCTCTCGGCGGCGGCGTTCAACGCCTTCCTCAAAACGCTCGAAGAGCCGCCCGCACATGCGATCTTCATCCTCGCGACGACCGAAAAACACAAGATCATCCCGACCATCCTCTCGCGGTGCCAAATCTACGATTTCAACCGCATCCGCGTCGAGGACGGCGTCGAATACCTCAAATACATCGCCTCGCAGGAAGGCATCGCGGCCGACGAAGAGTCGCTCAACCTCATCGCCCAGAAAGCCGACGGGGGCATGCGCGACGCCCTGTCGATGTTCGACAAGGCCGTGTCGTTCTGCGGCAAGGCGCTCGATTACCGCAACGTCGCCCAGACGCTCAACGTCCTGGACTACGACACCTACTTCGGCGTCACGGAGATGTTGCTCGCGGGCAACTATGTCGACACGCTGGTGACGTTCGACAGCGTGCTGTCGCGGGGTTTCTCGGGGCAGACCTTCATGGCGGGGCTGAACCGCCACATGCGCGACCTGCTGATGGCCAAGCGCCCCGAAACGCTGCGGCTGATCGAAATGACCGGGACGCTGCTCGAACGATACCGGACGCAGGCGGGCGCCTGCGATGTCGAGTTCCTGTTCGGAGCCATCTCCTGCCTGACGGAGCTCGACGGGAAGATCCGGCAATCGTCCAACCAGCGGTTGCTCGTCGAGCTGGGCCTGATGAAGATCGCAGGGCTCGGCCAAAAAAAAAATGACTCTCTGACATCTTCCGGGGAATATCCCCTTCCTACCCTCACCCCCCGCACGGCGGGCTTCGCACCTGCGGCGGCTCCGGCAACGGCCGGGCAGCCGGCACCGCGTCCGGCGGCAAATGCCTCCGGCAACCCGGAAGCCCCGGCAGCCGCAACGGCTACTGCACAAGCGGCAGAGGTTTCGGCGACCGGAAATCCGGCAACGAACGCCCCGGCGGCAAATGCCTCCGGCAACCCCGGAGCCCCGGCAGCCGCAACGGCACAACCGGCAGGGGTTAGCGCGACCGGAAATCCGGCAACGAATGCCCCGGCGACAAGCGCCTCCGGCAACCCCGCAGCCCCGGCAAGCGCAACGGCACAACCGGCAGCGCAAGCAGCAGGAGCCGCAACGGCACCCCCTTCCGCAGCGACGTCCGCAGCAATGCCAGCCGCGTCCCCGGCCGGAAGGCCGGCAGCGGGTACATCCGCCGGCCCGACTGCACAGGGAACACTCCCGGCACAGCCTACGCCGGGGATGAAACGGCGGCCGCTGATCTCGGGCGCGTCGCTCTCGGAGCTGCTCGCCTCGGCAGGCGGCGATCCCGACGAGGAGCCGTCGGACGGCGAGACGCCCGACGAACCCGAAACCGTGCGCATAGACCCGGACTGTGCCGAAAAGTTGGAGCACGCCCGCAGCAGGATACTGAACCTCATCAAGGAGAAACGCCCGCGCTTCGTGCCGGCCTTCGAGTTGATGACGTTCCGCGACAACACGATCTCGGTGAGCGTACCGACGACGGAGCTGCGCGAGGAGATCCTGCGCAGCAAGACCGGGATGCTGATGCGCATCGCCGAACTGGCGGGCATCGAGGGTATGATCGAACTGGAGGTCGCAGTGAACGAAGAGATCCGGGCGGCACGCCCGATCAAGCTCGAAGACCGCGTCCGTTACATCACGGAGAAGAACCCGCTCGTCGCGGAGCTCCGCAAAGCACTGGACTTGGAAGTAGAATAAAAAGAACGAACAATAAAAATGGCAACAAAGAATTTCATCGAAGAACTCGAATGGCGCGGGATGATCCACACGATCATGCCCGGCGCGAAGGAACAACTCGAAAAAGAGATGACGACGGCCTACCTGGGCATCGACCCCACGGCCGACTCGCTGCATATCGGGCACCTGGTGGGCGTAATGATCCTCAAGCATTTCCAGATGTGCGGGCACCGTCCGCTGGCACTCATCGGCGGTGCGACGGGCATGATCGGCGACCCCTCGGGCAAGTCGCAGGAGCGCAACCTGCTCGACGAGCCCACGCTGCGCCACAACCAGGAGGCGATCAAGCGCCAGCTGGCCAAACTGCTCGACTTCGAGTCGGACGCCCCGAATGCGGCCGTGCTGGTGAACAACTACGACTGGATGAAGGACATCTCGTTCCTGGAATTCATCCGCGACATCGGCAAGTGCATCACCGTCAACTACATGATGGCCAAAGACTCGGTCAAGAAACGGTTCAGCGGCGAGGGGGACGGCATGTCGTTCACCGAGTTCACCTACCAGCTGGTACAGGGCTTCGACTTCCTGCACCTCTACCAGACGATGAACTGCAAGGTGCAGCTGGGCGGCGCCGACCAGTGGGGCAACATCACCACCGGCACGGAGCTGATCCGCCGCAAGCTGGGCAACGAGGCCGAAGCGTTCGCCATCACCTGCCCGCTTATCACCAAGGCCGACGGCACGAAATTCGGCAAGACCGAGAGCGGCAACGTATGGCTCGATGCGCGCTATACCTCGCCCTACAAGTTCTACCAGTTCTGGCTCAACGTCAGCGACGAGGATGCCAAGCGTTACATCCGCATCTTCACACTGTTAGACCGTGAAACCGTCGAGGCGCTGACCGCCGAACACGAAGCCGCACCCCACCTGCGCATCCTGCAGAAGCGGCTGGCACAGGAGATCACCACGATGATCCACTCCAGGGAGGAGTACGAAAAGGCGGTCGAAGCCTCGGCGATCCTCTTCGGCGGCTCGACGTCGGAGGCGCTGCGCAAAATAGACGAAGGAACCCTGTTGCAGGTGTTCGAAGGCGTGCCGCAGTTCCGTATCGCCCGCGCCGAGCTGGGACTGCCGTTCGTCGATCTGTGCGCCGAGAAGACGCAGGTGTTCCCCTCGAAGGGCGAATGCCGCAAGATGGTGCAGGGCGGCGGCGTGTCGCTCAACAAGGAGAAGGTCGCCGACCCGGCACGTACGGTGGGCGAGGCCGACCTGATCGCCGGCAAATACCTGCTCGTACAGAAGGGGAAGAAGAATTACTACCTCGTAATCGCCGAGTAGCATGGAATACCGCATCGTTCTGACGCGCATGGAATTCCACGCGCTGCACGGCTGCTACGAGCTGGAACGCAAGGTGGGCAACCGCTTCACGGTCGATCTGGAACTGACGGCCGAACTGGGCCATGCGGCCATGGACGACGACGTGCGCAAGACGGTCAACTACCTGACGGCCTACGAAGTCGTCGAGATGCAGATGCGCATCACGCAGCACACCATCGAGCGGGTGGCGACGAACATCATCGAGGCGGTTTATGCCACCTTCCCGCAGGTGCGGCACGTAAAATGCACCGTCTCGAAACTGGCGCCGCCGCTGGGCGGGAAGCTCGAGAAGGTGAGCGTCGTGCTGGAGAAATAGGACGGGTGTGCGCACGCATGCGCACACCCGTTTGCGATAATAAACAGGTTAGGTTATGCATCACAAGGAGAGTCGCGCCACCTTGGGTGGCAAATTGAGCGCCGTGCTGGTCGCCGCGGGCAGTTCCGTCGGGCTGGGCAACATCTGGCGCTTCCCTTATGTAGCCGGGGAGAACGGCGGCGGGGCATTTCTGATAATCTATGTCCTTTGTGTCCTGCTGCTGGGACTGCCGCTCATGATCGCGGAATTCACCGTGGGGCGTGCCTCGCACCGCAACGCCGTGGGTGCCTACCGGGCGCTGAACCCGCGGTGGAGCTTCCTGGGATACAACGGCGTGCTGGCGGCATTCCTGATTCTGGGTTTCTACTTCGTGGTTTCGGGCTGGACGGCGGAATACATGGTACATTCCGTAACGGGCAGCTTCGCCCGCGTCTCGACCGCCGGGGAGTACAAGGATATTTTCGAAACGTTCATCAGCAACCCCTGGCGACCCGTATTGTATACCTGCCTCTTCGTGCTGGCCACCCATTTCGTAATCGCCTTGGGCGTACAGAAAGGCATCGAACGCTCGGCCAAGATCCTCATGCCGCTGCTGCTGCTCATCCTGATCGTGCTGTCGATCCACTCGCTGCTGATGCCGGGCGGGGAGGCCGGGCTGAAGTTCCTCTTCGCTCCGGATTTCTCGAAGGTAACCCCGTCGACGGTGCTCGTCGCACTGGGGCAGGCCTTCTTCTCGCTCTCGATCGGCATCGGCACGATGGTGACCTACGCCTCGTATTTCAAACCCGACACGAACCTGCGCCACACGGCGCTCAACGTCACGATCCTCGACACGCTGGTGGCCGTACTGGCCGGCGTGGTGATCTTCCCGGCCGTGTTCAGCGCCGGTATCGAACCCACATCGGGCCGGGCACTGGTCTTCATCACCCTGCCGAGCATCTTCAACAGTATGCCGCTGAGCATGGTCTGGTCGTCGATCTTCTTCCTGCTGCTGGCCGTCGCGGCCCTGACCTCGACCATCTCGCTGCACGAAGTGGTCACGGTCTACCTGCACGAGGAGTGGCACCTGAGCCGCAAGGCCGCCGCATGGCTCACGACCGCCGCCACGGCCGCCTTGGCATCGCTGGCATCGCTGTCGCTCGGGGTGCTGGGCAGCTGGAAGGTCTGCGGGCTTTCGCTCTTCGACTCGCTCGACTTCCTGACGGCCAACATCCTGCTGCCGGCAGGCGGGCTTTTCACCTGCATCTTCGTGGGCTGGAAGCTCGACCACCACATCCTCAAGGCGCAGATCACCAACAACGGAGAGTTGAAGTTCCGTATCTACGGGCTATTCAGCTTCCTGCTGCGCTACGTCTGCCCGGCAGTGCTGCTGCTGATCTTCCTCGACAACCTCGGGGTATTCTGACAAGAGGCGACAAGCGTTTCCCCGGCCCCGGACTTTCCCAAGTCCGGGGATTTTTTATTTCCGCGGCCGGGGCCGGAGGGAGGCCATGCATTTCGATTCAAAACCATTCTTTCACAAAAAAGCAGATATTTCGTCCAATTTTTTTGTGTTTTATTTTGGAAAATAAAATTAAAGATTTATTTTTGTTTCATAATGAAATTAAAAATATTACACATCACAATTAAAGCACGGACAAAACTGACAAAACAAGAAACCCCCTAAAACGGCACGAGACTCATTCCCGGGCCGTAAAAGGCAAACCGCGGGCAGCACCCGCGGCCTGCATCCGTCCTCAGAGACAAACTTTCGCAGCGGCAGCCGACTGCCAGGGTATGAAAAAAGGATTACATTCCGGTGACAACGACGCACGAAGCCAATTATTAAAATATTTTTGCAGCCGGAGCGACACAGGCTCCCACCTATTAATAAAAAGACAGAAACACCAAGAAACCATCAGCACAAACCCGACCATGAAAAACCTGTTACTTTTCCTGCTGGCCTGCTGCCTCTGTGCCGCAGCCTCCGCCCGCCCGATACGGGGATCGGTCAAATGCGGCGGAAAGCCGATGGGCGGCGTGACCGTAACCGACGGTTATACGTTCGCGCAAAGCGACGAGCAGGGCATATTCACGCTCGATGCCGACGACCAGGCGCTGTTCATCAGCCTGGTGACCCCGTCCGGCTACCTGGCTCCGCTCGAAGGGGGCATCCCGCAATTCTACCGCACATACGACCCGGCGGCCAAACGCTACGACTTCGAATTGCAACCGTGGCCCGGCTCGGGCGAATGCTACGAACTGCTGGCGATCGCCGATCCGCAGCCCAAGACCGAAGAGCATTTCCGGCGGTTGCGGAGCGAGGTCATGCCCGCATTGCAGGCGGCAACCGATAACGGGAGGACGCGGGGCTCGAACCAGGCCGCGATCGTGCTCGGGGACATCGTATGGGACTCCCCGGAACTCTTCGCAGGCGTGAAAGCGGAGTTCGCCAAGCTCGAGGTACCCGTATACGGCGTGATCGGCAACCACGACCATGACTTGAACAAATATACCGACCGCGAGGCGACGGAGAATTACCGCAGCCATTTCGGCCCCACCTATTATGCATTCGACATGGGGCGCACGCACTATATCGTACTCGACGACATCGTTTACCACGGCGCGAAGAAATACGAGGAGCGGATCGACACGATGCAACTGCGCTGGGCAGCCGCCTATGCCGAACGCCTGCCCGCAGGGTCGCGCGTCTGCATCGCGATGCATGCCCCGGCCATGAAATCGTGGCTCGGAAACCGCGTCATGGAGTCGGCCGAGGGGCTGATGGACGCCTTCGCGGGGCACGAACTGCACTTCATCACCGGGCATACGCACCTCAACTCGAATTACGACATCCGCGAGGGGGTCATGGAACACAACGTAGCGCAGGTCTGCGGCAACCTCTGGTGGGATCCGATCAACTGGGACGGTACGCCCAAGGGCTTCCAGCTGTTCCGCGAATGCGGCGGGGAATTCTCGTGGGAATACCGGAGCCTCGGCGAGTCCCCGGCACGGCAGATCCGCGTATGGCACCCCGGCCAGGTGGCCAAGCACCCGGCCAGCGTCGTGGCAAAGGTATGGAACTGGGATTCGTACTGGACGGTCGTATGGTATGAGGACGGCCGTTACCGCGGCGCCATGCAGCGTACGACGCTCGACGACCCGGATTATACCGCGCACATCGACTCGCTGAAGGCCGCCGGAAGGAAAATCTCCAAAGTCCAGCGCCCACGCCCGACGAACTTCTATTTCACGGCACGCCCCTCGGCATCGGCCCGCAAGGTGGAGGTGGTCGCCACCGACCGATTCGGCCACCGCTACTCGGAGCGCATCGCACTCGGGCACACCGACTGACGTACAGGACACCAACACCAAAATCATCAATAGCCTATGAAAAAACTGATTACTTTAATCGCCGGGTTGCTGCTCGTCGCCCTGCCGGTCGGACTGGCCGGTTGTGACGACAGCGACAAGGAGATCTACAACGATGGCCGGCTGGTCACCGATGTAGTTATTCCGACCTCGATGACCGTCTACCGCGGGATGGAGGTTTCCGTTTCCGGCTACGGCTTCGCCCAGGGCGACGCCATCGCGTTACGCGCCGGTGAGGATCTCCCGGCAGCGACCACGGTAGCATCGGAAAAACTGCTGACGTTCGTCATACCCGACGGCGCGGCAGACCAGACCGTCTATAAGGTCGTGCTCAACCGGGCACAGGACTACCAGGTGCTCGGATCGAGCAGGATGACCGTACAACTGGCCATCGACGTCGACCTGGGCAAGACCATCTCGGGCAACTGGGGCGGCGACGCCGTGATCCGCGGCCGCGGGTTCATGGCTACGGACAAACTCTTCCTGGAACAAGGGGGGGGGAAATTCGAAGCGCCGGTCAAGGGTGCTGACGATTCTTCGCTGACCTTCACCATTCCCCAGAACGCCGCCGACGGCGACTGTGAATTCACCCTGCAGCGCGGAGCAGAAGAGCAGGCACTGGGCTCCGCCAAACTCAACCTCTCCCTGGGCGGCGTCACCGTACCGGACAAGGAGGGCGCGACGATCAAGGGTATCGTCCACCTGGCAGGACAAGGCATCGCCGACGTCCTGGTCTCGGACGGAGACCTGATCACCAAGACCGACGCCAACGGTTTCTATTGGCTCAATTCCGAAAAACGCAACGAACTCGCCTTCGTCATCCTGCCTGCGGGCTATGACGTCCCCACCGTCAAGGCGATGCCCCAGTTCTGGCAGCCCTGCACGCTCGACGCAAACACCGTCGAACAACTCGACTTCCAGCTGCTCAGGGCCGACAACGACTCCCACACCATGCTCGTGGCCACGGATATGCACCTGGCCAACCGCAACTCCCCGAAAGATTACGTCCAGTTCGCCGACGGCTTCGTCAAGGAGCTGACATCGGCCTACAACTCCGCCGCACCCGGAAAGGTATACTGCCTCAACCTGGGCGACTTCTCGTGGGACGGCTACTGGTACGACAACAAGTGGGCGCTGCCCGAATGCAAGCAGAGCGTCGAGGACTTCAACTTCCAGATGTGGTCGGTGATGGGCAACCACGACAACGACCCCTATGTAGCCTCCGATTTCGGCGCCGAAGGCCCCTACCGCCAACACATGGGCCCGGTTTACTACGCCATGAACATCGGCCGGATACACTACATCATGCTCGACAACACCGAGTACCTCAACACGGGCGGCTCGCAGGGTACGGTCGGTTCGCGCAACTACAACCGCCGCTTCGACGACCGGCAGCTGGCATGGCTCAAGGAGGAACTCACCCATGTCGACAAATCGACCCCGATCGTCGTGGGATGCCACTGCCCGCTTTACTCGTACAGCGGAAGCGGCGGCGTGAGCGTAGCGCTCCAGACCCAGGCCGACATCGACAAAATCCTGAGCTGCTTCGCCGGCTTCAGCAACGTGACTTTCCTCACGGGGCACACGCACGTGAACCGCAATATCCAGTCGCCGACCTATGCGAACGTCTACGAGCAGAATATCGCGGCGGTCTGCGGCACCTGGTGGTGGACGCAGCAGTACGGCAACAACAACGTCTGCACCGACGGTTCGCCCGCGGGTTACAAGATCTTCACGGTCGACGGAACCGACCTCAAATGGCAGTACAAAGCCACGGGGCTTCCCATCGAAAAGCAGTTCATCACCTACGACATGAACGAGGTCAAGGAGTACTGGGCCACCGACGCCACGGCACTCAAGGCCTTCGCCGCAGGCAACGACCTCCGAAACCGCGACAAGGATTATTCGACGGTGGGCGAAAATGCCGTCTACATCAACGTCTGGGCCTATGAACCGGGCTGGACGGTTTCCGTGACGGAAAACGGAACGCCGCTCGCCGTGAAACAGGTCTGGAGCAAGAAAGACCCGCTGCACAGCATTTCGTACGACATCCCGCGCGGCGCGGTCAACAACGGCACACTCACCTTCCCCTCGACCTCCTGCATGCATATGTTCGAGGTTACGGCCTCTTCGGCATCTTCCACGCTGGAGATCTCGGTTACCGACCGCTTCGGCAACGTCAGCACGGAGTCGATGACCCGGCCCAAGGCGCTCACGACCGACGTGACCAAATAACCCTCAAAAAACCTTAAGACAATGAAGCGTATAATGAACAAATGGTTGTGGTCGTTATTATGCGTCACGCTCCTGGGAGCCGCGGCATGCAGCGACGACGACACCGAAGGGGATTCGGGGAACCCCATCCCCCCGGCACTCTCCACCGAAAACCTGCCCGATGCAGGGCTGAAGTTCCTCTATTCGGCACTGACCCCGCATACATTCACCATGAGCGTCGATGCGCCCTGGGAGATCACCAAGACCGCAGGCTGGTTCGTCGTCACCCCGAACAAGGGCGAGGCGGGCCAGAATATCCAGGTCACCGTCACCCCGACCCTGAACCAGGGCGAGGCGCGCGACGGCGAATTCACCATCCGCGCCAACAGCGGCAACAACCTCCATCCCTGCCTGACGCAGAAGAGCATCCCGCTTTCGCAGGACGCCTACCTGGCGGCTGGCATCGTGATAACGGGGCTCGACGAACGCCTGCTGGCATTCGAAGCCGAAGATACGGATCCGGTAGTCTTCACCGTCGAGGCATCCTACGACTGGACGCTCACGGTGGAGAACGAGACCTGGCTGACGGTCGCCCCCAAGAGCGGCAAGGCCGGCTCTGCGGCCGAAGTCACCATCACGCCCAAGGCCAACACCACCGACGAACGCCGTGAGTCGAAGATAACGATCACGGCCGGCGACGCCGAATTCGGGGAGAACACCGCCGAGGAGATCATCGAGCTGGTTCAGGCGCCCTACATGCCCAAGGACACGCATACCGAGGGATACGTCTTCTTCAGCGACGACTTCCAGTGGATTCCCGACAACTGGGTGAGCCCCTACACCAAGTACGGCTGGCCGAGCGTGTCGATCGACGGCACGAACGGCAACGAGTTCGCCCTCTCGACCGACGGGATGAAAGAGGCCGTAGCGGCCAAGGGTTACATCTACACGCCCTCGGTATATGCCCGTTACGAAGGCCATGTCAAGCTGGGTAAGACCGCCAACATGGGCGCCATCACGATCCCCGCGCTCACGGGCATCGACGCCGGCAAGGCCGCGACGCTGCTCGTGCAGTTCGACGCAGCCGCCTATTCGTCGGCAGGCGGCACGGTGGACAACGGCGACGACCACATGGACGTCACGATCAAAGGGCCCGGCACGATCGGCGACCTGGTGGAAACCACCGCGCTGGTCGAGGTGAAGAACGTCTGGGAGTGGACGCGCTACTCGCTGATCGTCTACGGCGCTACGAACGAAACCCGCATCACCTTCGGCAGCGAGCGCGAAGTGAAATGCCGCCTCTACCTGGACAACATCACCGTGACGCGCGCCAAGGACGAGAACCCCGAAGCCCCGGCACCGGAGGCACTCGTCACCCCGTTAGACAAGGAGATCGTCAACACTTCCGATCCGAGTCTCTTCGATGCCAACAGCATGGTGGTCGCCGAAGGCGGCACGCTGACCTGCTCGGTGCGCGTCAACAAGGCCTGGACGGCAGAGACCGACTGCGACTGGCTGACGATCACCACCGTACGCTGCGGCGACGCAGACCCGTCGACGGTAACGGGCGCGAACAACGGCGCATCGCTCTCGAACGGCGTGGCGACCGTCAAGGCCACGGGGCTGCCCTACGTCACCACCAAGGTGGAAGTAGGCAGGAACTCCGGAGGCGAAAGCCGCACGGGCCATATCATCATCAAGTCGGAAGGCGCAGAGATCGAGAAGGTTGCCGTCACGCAGGCTTCCGGGGCACAGATCACCATCGAAGGGCTGACGGACAATACGCTGGAGCTCAGCGACAACCCCGCAGAATCGGGTGCCGAGGTGAAATTCACGGTCAACGCCCCCTATCCCTGGACGATCGCCCCATCGGGCGCTGCGGCATGGTACGAGGTGAGCCCCGGGCAGGGTGCCGCCAACACCGACGTGGAGGTAACGGTCAAGGCGCTTGAGCAGAACCTCTCGTTCCGCCGCTTCGGCGAGTTTACGATCACGGCGGCCGAGGGCGATGCAACCCTTACCGAGAAGATCGCGCTTTCGCAGCAGCCCGTATCGCCCGGAACGGTGAAATGGGACTTGGCGTCTCCCGTACAATGGTCGTTCTCGGAAGAGGATATGGGCAACTACGCCCAGGACTTCAAGGGCGGGCCCGACAGCCCGTACAACACGGTGCTGGCCCAATCGGGGCCGGGGTACCTATCCTATACACACACGGCACCGAGCGATCCCGACAAGAAATGCGAACGCATCGTCGGCAGTACGGGCCATCCGTACATCACGGGCGGCTGGCCGGGCGACTACTGGACGTTCGCCGTCCCGGTGACGAACCTCGACGCAGGCACCAAAGTCCGCTTCACGGCGATCACCCGCACCTCGGCCACCGGCCACAAATTCTGGCGGATGGAGTACAACGACGGCGGCACCTGGAAACCCGCCGCGGCATTGCAAACGACCACGGAAACGGGGGAAGAGGTCTCCTACACCCACGCCATGAAAGCCGACGGGAAGACCAACATCACGGTCGACGTGACGGTCACCTATGCCAATGCGATCTCCGGCGGCAACATCGAATTCCGGTTCGTCTGCGCGGCCAACTGGCAGGCCAGCGGCAAGGGCGCACTCACCAAGCCCAACGGCGGGACGATGCGCTGGGCCGGAGCCGGAACGGCCGACAGCCCGAGAATACAGATTGTTCCCTAAACCGACCTTGACGGCTGCGGCCGCCCGCAGGACGACCGCAGCCGTTCGACAGAAACCCGAATCAAAAAAATCAACAATATGAAGCTTAAAACATACATACGGAATGCTTTGGCAACCGCGGTAATGTTGCTGGTCGCTTCGGCCGCCTGGGCCCAGAGCCGCAACATCACGGGCATCGTGTTCGATACGGACGGCAAAAGCCCGCTCGTCGGGGCCACCGTCATCCTGAAGGGGAGTGCGACGGGTACGATTTCGAACGCAGACGGAACCTATACTATCCATGTCGGCAGCGACAACGACGTGCTGGTCTTCCAGTCGTTGGGTTATGACCCGCAGGAGGTCACGGTCGGAAGCCGCACCACGATCAACGTCACGCTGAAAGAATCGGCGCAGAAGATCGACGAAGTGGTCGTCACGGCACTCGGCCTGACCCGCTCGGAGAAATCGGTCGGCTATGCCGTTTCGAAAGTCTCGGGCGACGAACTCACCAAATCCATATCGAGCAACTGGGTGACGGGGCTCAACGGCAAGGTCGCCGGTATGTCGATGTCCTCGGCGGGCACCGGCCCCGGCGGTACGGTACGTGTGACGCTGCGCGGCGACACGTCGCTCAACTACGGCGCCAACGAAGCGCTGTTCGTCATCGACGGTATCCCGATGAGCAACGGCACGGTAGCCTCCGGTTCGGGCGCCAACTATGCCAACAGCAACGCCCCGGTGGACTTCGGTAACCCGATCTCCGACCTCAACCCCGACGACATCGAGAACGTCTCCGTCCTCAAGGGCCCCGCCGCAGCCGCGCTTTACGGTTCGATGGGCCAGAACGGCGTGGTGCTCATCACCACCAAGTCGGGCCGCGAACAGCGTGGTATCGGCGTTACCTACAACGGTTCGGTGACCTTCGAGACCGCAGGCTTCTGGCCCGAATTCCAGGAGGAATACGGCCCCTCGGCCGTCACCACGTCGCTCACCAACCGCGTCGCATCGGCATGGGGCCTTCCCGGCACGATGACCTACGACGGGCAGCCCGTCCGCCAGCAGATCTCGCGCTACACGTACGGCGAGCATTTCGACTCCAGCAAGCTGCGCTATCTCTACATGTCGAAGAACTGGGAAACCGGGGAGTTCACCCCCCTGCCGTGGGTATACGCCGACGACTGGTTCACCGGCCTCTTCGAAACGGGCGTTACGTGGAGCAACTCGGTGACCATCGACGGTTCGACGGGCAAGGGTACGAGCACGCGCTTCTCATTCACCGACCTGCGTAACGACTGGATCACGCCCAACTCGGGCTACGAACAGCAGACCTTCGCACTGGCCCTGAACCAGAAGATCAGCAAGGCCATCAAACTGGCGGCAAAGGTCAACTACATCCGCAAGAACAGCGACAACATGCCCATGTCGGGTTACAGCCAGGGTTCGCCCATGTACGGCCTGATCTGGGGCTACAACACCAACCCCATCTCGGCTTACCGCGACGAGTACATGCAGGGCCGTTACACCTACGCCAACTACCTGGCAGGCAGCGGCGAAGACAAATACAACACCACTTCGGGGCTTATCTACAACAGCCTCGAGGGCCACAACCCCTACCGCACGCTGTACGAGGAGCTGAACAAACTGGATCGTGACCGTTTCTTCGGCAACGTGAGCATCGACTTCACGATCCTGCCCGAGCTGACCTTCACGCTGCGCGGCGGCTTCGACGCCAATATCGAATGGCGTTCGCAGCAGAAACCCTTCATGTCGCTCGACAACCGCTACGGCATGTACCGCGAGAAGACCATCCGCCGCTACGACTACAACTCGGATTTCCTGCTCAAGTACAACAAGCTGTGGGATCGCTTCGGCGTCACGGCGGCATTCGGCGGCAGCGTCCTGCGCAACAAATACTACTCGACCACCATCACCGCCTCGCAGCTGAGCAGCGAAGGCCCCGGCATGTATTCGTTCGCCAACGCCGCGGTAGCCCTCGACACGTCGCCCTACCGCAGCAACCGGCAGACCAACAGCCTTTACGGCTTTGTCAACCTGTCGTGGGACGACACCTACTTCCTCGACGTCACGGCCCGCAACGACTGGTCGTCGACGCTGGCTCCCTCCAACTGGAGCTATTTCTACCCGTCGGTATCGGCCAGTATCCTGCTCGACAAGGCGTTCAAGATCAACTCCCCTCATGTCAACATGATCAAGCTGCGCGGTTCGTGGGCACAGGTGGGTAACGACACTTCGGTCTTCTCGCTCTACGACGACTACTCGACCACGGACTATCCGGGCGGCGTCACGCTGCCTACGGCCAGCAACTACCCGTACATCCTCCCGGAAAAGACCAGCAGCTGGGAAGTCGGCCTGGAAACCAAGTTCCTGGGCAACCGGCTCAATGTCGACGTGGCGCTCTACAAGACCAGCACCCGCAACCAGATCATCAGCGCCGAAACGAGCGCCGAAACCGGCAGTACGTCCCGCAAGATGAACGCCGGCCTGATTACCAACAAGGGTGTCGAGGTCACGTTCCGCATGGTTCCCGTCCGCACGAAGGACATCAACTGGGAGATCAACGGCAACTGGTCGCTCAACAAGAACAAACTCAACGAGCTGCAGAACGGATGGGATCCCGCAACGCCGTTGCAGACCTCGACCTCGACGACCATCGGCAGCCGTATATTCGTCTACTCGTACGTGGGCAAGTCCATGCACCAGCTCTATTCGGCCAGCCACTACGAGTACGCGCCGGAGGGTTCGACCTACACGGACGAAAACGGTAACCAGGTCGACTGCTCGGGCATGCAGATCATCAACGCCAAGACCGGCTACCCGCTGCTGACCAAGGAGACCGACTCCAAGAAGTTCGAGCACCTGGGCAGCGTAATCCCCGACTGGAAGGCAGGCTTCGGCACGACGTTCCGCTACAAGAACCTCTCGCTGAGCGCGCAGTTCACGGCGCAGGTCGGCGGCGTGGCCTACTCGGTGACCAACTTCGCACTCTCGTACCAGGGCAAACTGAAGAACTCGCTCGCCGGACGTGACGACGGCCTGGTTCTGCAGGGCGTCAACGCCGTGGACAACGGCGACGGCACGGTTTCCTACCAGAAGAACACCGCCGTCACGGAGAACATCTACACCTACTACCAGTCCTACAAATGGGTGCGCGACAACGGCCGTGAAAACACGTTCAGCACCGACTTCCTCAAGTTCAAGGAGCTGCGCATCGACTACCAGCTGCCGAAGCACCTGATGGCCAAGACCCGTTTCCTGCAGGGCGCGTCGATCGGGTTCTTCGCCACCAACCTCTTCTGCATCACCGACTGGCCGCAGTTCGACCCCGAGGCGGCAGGTCTGGTCAACGGTACGAACATTTACCCCGGTATCGAAACCGTCACCTTCCCGATGACGCGTACCTACGGTATCAACATCAAACTTCAGTTCTAAAACTGCGAACGCCATGAAATACGCAAAATATATCCTGATACTCGCGCTGCTCGCCGCATCGGGCGCATGTACGAACGATTTCGAGGATTACAACACCAATCCGAACAAACAATCGGAAGGGTCGGTAGCCCCCATCGCGCTGCTCGAACCGCTGATTTACAGCTCCACGAACAGCTATTCGTCCTACATGCTGAGCATCGCCAACGAGATTTCGCAGGTCACCGTGGCCAAGTCGACACCGCGCCGCGAACACTGCTACAACCTTGCCGACGGCAATTTCAAGGCCATCTGGAACCTCGGGTACAAATGGGCCGGCAATGCCAAGCACATGTACGACCTGGCCGTGGCGCAGAACCAGCCCAACTTCCAGGCCATCGGCCTGACGCTGAAGGTCTATAACATGTCGATCCTCACCGACATGTTCGGTTCGATCGCCTACCGCGAGGCGCTCAAGGGCGGCGAGGGCATCAACACCCCGCATATCGACTCGCAGCAGGAGGTCTATACGGCCATGCTGGAGGAACTCGAGCTGGCCAACTCGCTCTACAACGCCAGCCTGGGGCTGGACGACCCCACCAAGGACGGCATCTACGGCGGCGACATCGCCAAGTGGCAGAAATTCACCAACACGCTGCGCCTGCGTCTGCTGATGCGCGTGAGCGGCCGTAACAACGCCTTCACCCCCACGGTCGGCGAGCAGATCAACCAGATCATCTCCAACCCGGGCAAATACCCCGTCTTCGAGTCGAACGACGACAACGCCACCGTGAAGTTCTCCGGCAGCGCGGAGTATTACAAGACCTATTTCAACTCCAGTTCGTTCCCCGACGACAAGAGCCTGTCGAGCGACCACCACATCGCCGCACAGCTGCTCGACCTGCTCTACGACGCTTCGGACGGCTTCGTCGACCCGCGCCTGCGCATCTGGATCAAGCCCCGCTACATCCAGTATCCCAGTGCGACCGAGCCCGACGTGATCCGCGAAATGATCGGCGCCGTCTCGGGCTGTACGATCAACTACAACGGCATCACCTCCATCAGCGAACGCGAACCCTACCTGCATTACGAAACGCTGGTGGGCGACACGCGCCCCAACCACATGCTCGACTACAACGAGCTGCTCTTCATCAAGGCCGAAGCAGCGATGAACGGCTGGATATCGGGCTCCGCCAAGGAGTATTACGAAGCGGCGATCACCGCGTCGTGCCAGAAATGGGGCGAATACGGCATTTACGCTTCCTACCCCGAACTCAACGCGTCGAACAAGATCGAACTCAAGACCGTAGCCATCACGCAGAAGAACATCGCCGCACTGCTGGCGAGCGACCAGGTAAAATGGAACAATACCCAGCAGCGCCTCGCCGAGCAGAAATGGCTCTCGCTGTTCTGGGTCATCGGCTTCCAGATGTACCACGAAATGCGCCGCACGGGGTATCCCGAGTGCAAGACCGGTATGGGAACGATCGAGCTGAACGCCACGGGCGGAAAGTTCATCGCCCGCTATCCCTATCCGTCGATCGCTATCGCCAACAACCGTGCGAACTATACGGCCGCATTCGAGGCACAGGGCGGTACCATCAACGACAACACCATGGTCTTCCCGATATGGTGGAGCGGCCAGGCCGTCGCCAAGGATGCCGGACAGCCGTGGGAACACTCGTTCCGCAAGAATGTCATCGCCGAAGAGAACCTATAATCTAAAAACGAACGCACTATGAACGCGAAAAACATATTCCGCAACATGAGGGGCCTGGCCATGTCGGCGCTGCTCCTGATCCCGGCGGCCTTCGTCTCGTGCAGCGACGACGACACGGAGGGCGGCAGCCCCTACTTCCGGCTGGAGAATACCGTCGTATCGAGCAAGCTGGTAACCGCCTCCTCCGACCTGGGTTTCGACGCCGAGGCCATCATCGGCGACGCCACGCTCGAACTGATCCGTTACGACATCCGTTCGAACTGCAACTGGAGTGTCGAATGCAACTCCACGGACGGAGACTGGATCAAATTCTACCCCAAGACAGGCCAGGGCGACGGCAAGGTACGCTTCTGCCTGGAGGACAATGATGCCAACACCCCGCGTTCGGCGACGGTCGTATTCCGCTATGCGGACGGCAGGCAGACCGAAACGACCCTCGTCGTCAACCAGAGCGCCAACGAACCTTACATCAGGTTCGTCGTCAACAACATCGAGACGAACGAGATCGTAGCGGGACGTTATGCCGCCCATTACGACATCAAGGTCGCGTCGAACGTGACGCCGTTCTACGAACCCGAAAAAGCCGAATGGGCAACCTTCACCGAGACGGGCAACGGGACTTTCACGCTCGACATCGAGGAGTATCCCGAGCAGCCGGCATCCCTGAGCCGTGATTTCAGCATCGCCTTCAAGGGCAGCGGCCAGTACAAGGACATCAGAGCCGACCTGAACATCCTGCAGGACATCACGCCGCAGATCGAGATTACGAGCGAGGACATCGGCGACGACCTTGCACTGCCCCCGTTCCCGGCCTACCAGCCCAATGCATTCACCTTCAAGGTGAAATCCAACTGGGACTGGACGATTTCGGTTGCCGAGAACGCATGGATCGAGGTCACGCCCTCGGCCGGCGAAGCGGACAAGGAGTATGTCATGACGGTGAAAGCGACCAGCAACCTTTCGCTCGACGAACGCTCCGCTTCGTTCTCAATCATCTCGGACGAGGTGCTCGGCACCAAAGCCGTCAAGGAGATCTTCGTGACACAGGAAAGCCTGGCGGAAGGCGGGCCGCTGGAAGGTCTGGACGCTCCGGTAAAGTGGTTCTTCAACGGTGCCTCGGGCACGGACTACACGGTTCCGAAAGAGCAGTTCGAGCAGAACAACAAGCTCATGGCCTCGTCGGGCGTAGGTTATATCTCCTACTTCCACACCTTCAACTCCGACGGCAGCCTGCACCCCAACAGCACGCGCATGATCGGCGGCACGGGACAACCCTACGTCACGGGAGCATGGAAGGGCGACTACTGGTTATTCGAAGTTCCGGTCAAGAACTTCAAGTCGGGAACGAAGGTTCGTTTTACGGGTCTCACACGTATCTCCGGCACCGGACAGAAGTACTGGAGCCTGCAATATATGGACGGTACGAGCTGGAAACCGGCGACCGACACGCAGACCGCAACCGTCAACGGGGAACAGATCACCTACACGCATCTGGTACCGACGGCCAACATGCAGATCGACGTGACGATGACCTTCGCACGCGGCATTAGCGACGGCAGCGTCAAGATCCGGTTCTATTGCGAAGCCAATACCACGGGCGGCACGGAACCCAACGGCGGTACGATCCGCTGGGCAAGTTCCGCCGATAACGGGTACAACGACAGTCCGGTCATTCAGGTTGTCGAATAACACCGGGCAATCTCCACACGGTACAGGGAGGCCTTCTGGCCTCCCTGTCCTTTTATTCCGGCCCCGGGCGCCCATTTCCGAAGGCCGGGCCCATCAGGCCCAAAGCGCATCCCCATCCGTCCATGCCGTGCGCGGCAACCCGGGGCATATCAGGCAGCAGGAAGGGATGCACGGAAACGGAAACGGGCACACGAGTTCAATGCGCACAGCGTACGGCGCTGGACACACGCGGTTCACGGTACGAGGCTCACCGTCTCTCAGCACACGGCGCACAGCCTACAATTCACAGCGCACAGTTCATGATTTGCAGTTCACGGCTCACGGGCGCAAACGATAGCGATACACACCACCGGAAAAGCCGCAAAAAAGGGAGCCGTGCGAGGGCTCCCTTAAATGTCTGTATCAAAGTTCGTCAGTTGATGTTCCGCCGGTCGGGTTCGTGGTCGGGGGAAGCGGCTTCCATGTCGATCTGCAACTTGACCATGTTGATGGCTGTCGCAGCCGCTTCATCGCCCTTGTTGCCGTGGCGGCCGCCGCAGCGGTCGAGCGCCTGCTGCATGTCGTTGACGGTCAGCACACCGAATGCGATCGGCATGTTCCACTGGATCTGCAGCTGGGTGATACCCTGCGTCACGCCCTGGCAAATGAAATCGAAATGGCGCGTATCGCCCTGGATGACACACCCGAGCGCGATCACCGCGTCGACATCGGTATATTCGGCGAAAAACTGTGCGCCGAGCGCCAGTTCGAACGTCCCGGGGACATATTTGATCTGGATGTTCAGGTCGGGGCATCCGGCGGCACGCAACGTGCGCACGGCGCCTTCGAGAAGGGCTTCGGTGACCTCGCGGTTCCACTCGGCCACAACGATGCCGAACCGCATCTCGGCGGCCGAAGGCAGGGGTGAATCGAATTGGGAAAGGTTATGATTCTTGGTCGCCATAGTCCCCGGTTATTTTATGCTGCCGAGAAGTTTCTCCGCGTCGCGCGCGTCCATCGACGCAGGGTACGAAGTCAGTATCCGCTCGTAGTATGCGGCCGCTTTCGCGCCGTTGCCCTGAGCCTGCTCGGCCAGACCGGCTTTGCGGAGGTACATCGGAGCGGTGAGGTTGTTGTCGGCAGCCGCTACTGCTTTGTCGTAGAATTTCACGGCCTTGGCGTAGTCCTTTTGCTCGACGGCGATGTCACCCTGCAACCCGTAGTTCTGGGCGTTGATCAGCGCACCCGGGATACCCTTCACGGGCGAATACCTGGCCAGGAATTCGGCGGCATTCTCCAGGTCGCCGGCCTTCAGGTAGCAGATGCCGGCGTAGTGTTTGGCAAGATTGCCCGAAGGGGTCGAGCCGTACTTCTCGATCACCTCGAGGAAGCCGGCGCCGTTGGCATCGCCTTCGAGTGCCAGCGCATAGTCCGCATTCTGATCCTCGAAACGGTACTGCGCCTCGGCGATCATCTCGGCGGCCTTCTCGGCACGCGGCGACACGACCAGTGCGCGGTAGCCGAAAACGAGGGCTGCGAGCACCAGCAAGCCGAGGAAAACATACGACAACATACGGCCGTTCTTCTCGAAGAAAAACTCAGTTTTGTTCATTGCTTCGCCGAGGGTTTCCTGCTCGGCGACATGCTGTTTTGCCATAAAAATCTATCTTGTTTAGTTTATAATTCCGTACGTTAGGCAGCAAAGATACAAAACTATTCACAATGTACAATGCCGCATCCCGTTTTTTTGCAGCATCGGACAGATGCGGCACCGCATTGCCCGGATAAATCAGGCATCGCACACGGCCAGCACGAGCTTCACAGAATGCGGGCGGCGCCTTGGCAATCCCCAAATAAATTTGGCATTGCGCTCGGCTTGCACTATCTTTACAGAACACAGGCGGCGCCTTGGCAATGCCCAAATAAATTTGGCATTGCGCTCGGCTTGCACTATCTTTGAACCATGTATCTGAAGAAAATATCGCTGCTCAACTTCAAGAATATCCCACAGGAGGAACTCGCCCTGTGCCCCGGCATCAACTGCCTGGTGGGTGACAACGGGGCGGGCAAGACCAACATCATCGACGCGGTTTATTACCTTTCGATGTGCAAGTCGTCGCTGGCGATGACCGACGGGCAGAGCGTCCGCCACGGCGCGGATTTCTTCCTCGCCGAAGGACAGTACCTCACCGATGCGGGCAAGACGGAGAGCGTCGTATGCTCGTTCTCGCGCAAGGGCGGCAAGGTGCTCAAACGCAACGGGAAGGAATACGAACGGCTGTCGGATCACGTGGGGCTGATTCCGGCCGTGATCGTGTCGCCGGCCGACAGTGCGCTCATCAGCGACGCCGCGGACGAACGCCGCCGCTACCTCAACGGCTTCATCTCGCAGCTCGACCGCACCTACCTGGCCGCCGTAATGCGTTACAACGGCGTGCTGGCCGAACGCAACCGCCTGCTCAAGAACATGCCCGACGAAACGATGCTCCGCATTTACGACATGCAACTCGTCGAGCAGGGCAACCGGATACACGCCCTGCGGCGGGAGTTCACGCAACGGCTGCAACCCGTCGTCGCGGACTATTACCGCACCCTCTCGGGCGACCGCGAGCAGGTCGAACTGCACTACAAGTCGGAGCTGAACGACCGGCCGTTCGACGAACTGCTCCTCGCGGCACGGCAGAAAGACCTCGCCAACGAATTCACCACGGCAGGCATCCACCGCGACGACCTGGTGCTGAAAATCGGCGGCTACCCCCTGCGCAAATACGGGTCGCAGGGGCAGCAGAAATCGTTTCTGATAGCCCTCAAACTGGCGCAATACACCATCGTCGCCCGGGAAAAGGGCGAAAAACCGATCCTGCTGCTGGACGACCTCTTCGACAAGCTCGACGCCGGGCGCGTGGAGCAGTTGATCCGCCTCGTGTCCGAAGATTCGTTCGGGCAGATCATGATTACCGACTGCAACCCCACACGGCTGCGTACGATCCTCGACAAGGCGGGCGGCGAATATGCGCTTTTCACGGTCGGGAACGGGGCGGTGACGCAGGGGAATGCAACGGCAACGGCTGCCGCGGCTGACCCGGACAAAGGATCGGCCGGGAACCAGCCCGGGAATGCGGCAACAGACAAGGCCGCGGAACCGGAGGAGGATAAGACACAGGGACAAACCGGGTCTGCGGCCGCGGAACGGACGGAAGGGCAAGCCGGGGAATCGCCGGCGGGAGAACCCGCGCGGCGGCCTTCGGAACCAGTCCCGGCACCGGAGCCTGCCGAAGAACCGGCAGCAGAACCCGACGGCAACGGGGCACGCCCCGGGGATGCAGCATCGGAAGGAGGACGGCCATGAGACGGACGAAGACCATGCTGATGGGCGACCTGCTGGAGGAGTTTTTCAAACGCCCCTATGTTGCGGCGAAAGTCGCCGAAGGAAAACTGCCCGACACCTGGCGCGAGATCGTGGGCGACCGCGCCGCGGAGATTACGACCGAGCTGAAAATCGAAAACCACATCCTCTATGCCCGCATCCAGTCGAGCGTGCTCCGCTCGGAGCTTTTCTACCAGCGCGAGGCGCTCAAGGAGGAGATCAACCGCCGCTCGGGCGTGCGGCTGGTCAATGCCGTGATCATCCGGTAAAACACACAGCCGCCACCGCCCGGCAAACACAGGGCTGCCGAAAACAGGGAGCCGGACGCCGCGGGCAAATCTCCGGCCAACGCCGGTGAATCTCCGGCCAAGCAACTCCCGGCCACGACAGGCGAAGCCCCGGACACAGCAACCCCGGAAATCAGGACAAAAAAAGGTGCAGGACAATCCTGCACCTTTTTCTTTTCTACTTCGGGGGAAGCCCGCAGCCTCGCTCCCGATTACTGGATGATCGCGGCACGGTTGGCGGCCTGAACCTTCTTGAACGGATCGGGCGAGTTGCCCTTACCCTCGTAATTCAGCTGCTTGGGGTTGACGCCCTTCGATACGAGGAAGTCGAATACCCGCTTGGCACGGTGCTCGGCGACGCGCTTGTTTCCGGCCTTGGTTCCCGTCTGCTGGTCGGCATGGCCCACGATCTGGTAAACCATGTCCTGCGGGCCGTTCTTGATCTTCTCGGCCACCAGCTCGAGGCGGGTCTTCTCCTGCGGGGTCAGCCACGACATGCTGTAATCGAAGAGGATGATCGAAGTATCGGCTGCAACCTGCTCCTCGGCGGCAACGACGGTAGCGGCCGCGGCGGCAGTAGCTGCCGCAGCTGCGGCATCGGCCGTGGCGGCGAGCTCGGCCTGCGAGGCGGCAAGCTGCTGTGCCAGCTGGGCATTCTCGACCTCCATGGCGGCGGCAGCGGCCATGCTGGCGGCTACGGCGTCCTGGAAAGCCTGGATGTCCGCAACGGTATAGCCCGCAACACCGCGCTGCCAGCCGCGCTTGTTAAAGCGGTAAGTGAAACCTGCCGTAGCGCTGAAGCCGAACAGGTAGGAGCCGTCCATCGCAACGGGGCTGACCCGCGAAGGCGCTATCAGCCCTTTGAGTTCGATATTGAAATCGAACGACGGCGAAATGCGGAACTTGTTGAGCCAGCCCAAAGTGAACGCGAACGACTGGTGCGTACCCGAACCGTTGTTCTCGTGGCTCTTGTCGGTGAAGTTCGAGGCCATATATCCGAAACCGGCGAACGGCACGGCATAGTAGGCTCTGTCTTCACGATAACCCCCTGCCCAGTTGGAGAAGTTGAGCATGAAATCGGCATGCACGAACAAATAGGGCCATTTCGCCTTGCCCAGCACATCGTCGAAATTGGCGAACCGGCCGCCCTGCAGCTGGAGGCGCATACCGGTCACCGGATGGAACCATTTGGTAAGGCCGAAGTTGGCCTCGAAATTAATACGGTCGCCGAAACTCCCCTGGTTGGTACCGTTGGAAAGGGCCGTACCGGCACCGCCCCCAAGCGTAATTTCCCAGTTATCCCAGAAACCGTTCGACACGAAACCGGCGAAGCTCGGTTTTTTGGGCGTGTCCTGCGCCCACACAGACGTAGCCAATGCCACGGCTGCCAACAATAGAATAAGTTTTTTCATGGTCAATAATATTTAATCCCAATAATAAAGTTTCTCTTTTCCCGAAACCGTTAATTGACAGGTCATAGCACAAAAACAGCGCCGAACCCGCACAAAAAAGGCTGGAAACGTGTGTTTCCAGCCTTTTAAGCTCAGGATTAAATCCTTACAGAATCAACCGCACTTCGAATAACCGCACGACATGCACGTAAGACAGCCATTCTGGTAGGCCATATTCTCCTGTCCGCAGCTCGGGCACTTGCCTTTCGACTTGGTGCCGTCGACGATATACTGCTTCAGGGCGCGGCAGACGCCCGTCTTCCATGTGTTGATCGACTCGCTGTTCAGGTGGAGCGATTCGATCAGCGAGACGGTCTTCTCGATCGGCATGCCATGGCGCAGGACACCCGAGATCAGCTTGGCGTAGTTCCAGAACTCCTCGTCGAACAGACGCGAGATACCGCCGATGGTATTCGTATAGCCGTAACGGTCGGTATACTGGAAGTCGTAACGTTTGGTGCCGTCCTCTTCGCGTACCTTTATAATATAGCCCTTGTCGATCTTGCGGGGGATATACATGGCGTCCTCCTCGATCTTACCGGTGAAGACCTCGTAGGGGCGGCCGTCCTGCAGGCCCACGAAGGCGATCCAGTCCTCGGTGCCGTTCTTGAAACGCACGATGTCGGCCGGGATCGACTTGGGACGCTTGGGCACCTGCCCGGGATGCTCCTCGCACTTCTGCTTCTTTTTGGAGCCCTTTTCGAGCAGCACACCGTCGCGGCAGCCGTCGCGGTAGACCGTGACGCCCTTGCAGCCGCATTCCCAGGCCGTGCGGTAAACCTGCGCCACGAGCCCCTCCGAAACATTGTTCGGCAGGTTGACGGTCACCGAGATCGAGTGGTCGACCCATTTCTGGATCGCACCCTGCATCTTGACCTTGGCCACCCAGTCGATGTCGTTGGCCGTAGCCCCGTGGTAGGGCGAAGCGGCCACCCACTCCCCGAGCTCCTCGTCGGAGATCGTCGCGAGCTTCGACGTGTCGTATCCGTTCGCCTCGAGCCACTTCACGAAGTTGTGGTGGTAGACGTTGTATTCCTGGAACTTTTCGCCCGTTTCATCCTCATAGTCCACATGCGTGTCCTTGTCGGAGGGGTTGATCTTGCGGCGGCGCTTGTAGACCGTGCGGAACACCGGCTCGATGCCCGACGTGGTCTGCGACATGAGCGACGTGGTACCCGTGGGGGCGATGGTCAGCATGGCGATGTTGCGGCGGCCGACCTTCTCCATCTCGGCGTAGAGTTCCGGGTCGGCCTCGCGGATGCGGGCGATCATCGGATTGTCCTTCTCCTTGGCTGCGTCGTAGACCGGGAAGGCACCGCGCTCGGCGGCCATCTTCACCGAAGCCCGGTAAGCCTCGACAGCCAGCGTCTTCTGCACCTCGACGGCGAATGCGATCGCCTCCTCGGAACCGTATACCAGTCCCAGTGCGGCGAGCATGTCGCCTTCGGCCGTGATGCCGAGGCCCGTACGGCGGCCCTTCTGCGCCATGCCGAGGATCTTCTTCCACAGCTCCAGCTCCACGCGGCGCACGTCCTCGTCCTCGGGGTCGGCGGCGATCTTCTCGATGATCTGCTCGACTTTTTCCAGTTCGAGGTCGATGATGTCGTCCATCATGCGCATGGCCATGGCCACATGCGACCGGAACTTGTCGAAATTGAACTTCGCATCCTTCTTGAACGGGTTGTCCACATAGCTCAGCAGATTGAGCGCCAGCAGGCGGCACGAATCGTAGGGGCAGAGCGGGATTTCACCGCAAGGGTTGGTCGAAACCGTCACGAAGCCCTCGTCAGCATAGCAGTCGGGCACGCTTTCGCGGATGATCGTATCCCAGAACAGCACGCCCGGCTCGGCCGACTTCCAGGCATTGTGGATGATCTTGTCCCAGAGCTTCCGGGCGTCGATATCCTGCTCGTATCGGGGGTTGTCCGAATTGATCGGGAATTGCTGGTGGTATTTCTTGCCGGCGATGGCGGCACGCATGAACTCGTCGTCGATCTTGATCGAAACGTTGGCGCCCGTGACCTTGCCCGTGTCGACCTTGGCGTCGATGAAACGCTCGGCATCGGGGTGCTTGATCGACAGCGAGAGCATCAGCGCACCGCGGCGGCCGTCCTGCGCCACCTCGCGCGTCGAGTTGGAATAGCGCTCCATGAAAGGCACGATACCCGTCGACGTGAGCGCCGAGTTGAGCACCGGGCTGCCCGTGGGACGGATGTGCGAGAGGTCGTGCCCCACGCCTCCGCGGCGCTTCATCAGTTGCACCTGCTCCTCGTCCATGCGGAAGATGCCGCCGTAGGAATCGGCCGGATGCTTGTGCCCGATCACGAAACAGTTCGAGAGCGAGGCCACCTGGAAATTGTTGCCGATACCCGTCATCGGGCCACCCTGGGGGATCACATACCGGAAATGATCCAGCAGGCCGAAGACCTCCTCGCGCGACATCGGATTGGGATACTTGCGCTCGATGCGCTCGATCTCGGCTGCGATACGCTCGTGCATCTGTCGGGGTGACGTTTCATAGATATTGCCGAAAGAGTCTTTCAGGGCATATTTGCTGACCCATACCGTCGCGGCAAGGTCGTCCCCGTCGAAATACTTTTTCGACTCGGCAACCGCATCGTTGTAATCGACTTTCTGCGGCGCTTCGGGTTTTACGGCTTTAGACATAACTGTTATTGCTTTTATTTCAGATTTTTAGCGTCAATCCGGGCGAAACCCGGTTCTACAAAATTCATTCTTTTCTATGGAATAACCCAATGCACGGCACCAAACTTATCCACAAATTATTTACAAAAAGGTAAAACATGCGCCCCACATTTATGGGGCGCACATTTGCTGCGGACGGGATGTCCGGCAACGGCTATTTCGCCGCGACGGCGTCGATCTCGACCAGCGCCCCCATCGGGAGTGCGGCGACCTGGTAGCATACGCGCGCGGGCATTCCCGAGGTGAAGAACCCGGCGTAAACGGCATTCATCGCGGCAAAGTCGCCGATGTCCTGCAACAGGACGGTCGTCTTGGCCACGTCGCCGAGCGTATAGCCGGCCTCTTCGAGGATATGGCGCAGGTTGGTGAGCGACTGCCGCGTCTGGGCCTCGATGCCTTCGGCCATCTTTTGGGTCGCTCCGTCGATGGGAAGCTGTCCCGAAACATAGAGCGTGCCGCCGGCCTCCACGGCCTGCGAATAAGGGCCCACGGCCTTGGGGGCGTGGGGCGATGCGATAATCTTCTTCATAGCGGGGTGTTTTTCAAATTCCACACAAAGATAAGATATATTCCGTATATTTGCACAACACATTTAAGAATATGCTATGAAGATTTTGCTGAAAATCGCGGTTATCGCAGCCGTAGCGGCACTCGCCGCGGGTTGCTGCAAATGCCGCTCCTACCAGAAGAAAACTCGCCGGCCGCTCGTCGGCACCGAATGGCAGCTCATACAGTTGGACGGCAGGGCCGTCAAACCCCAAGAGGGCAAGTTCAACCTGACGTTCCTCGCCGAAGAGAACCGCTTTGCGGGGGTCGGAGCCTGCAACCGCCTGATGGGCAAATACGAAACCACAGACAAGGGCGCGCTCAGGATCGGGCCGATCGCCTCGACGATGATGGCCTGCCCGGGCATGGAACAGGAGGACGCCTTCACCAAGGCGCTCGAAGCCACCACGCACTACGATATGGACGGGCCGATGCTGCTGCTGCTGAGCGACGGCGAACTGAAAGCCGTATTCCAGGCCAAACCCTGAAAAACCTGCCGGGCAAGGGCCGGAATAGAATATAAATAGGAACGGAAGGAATCGCCAAAATCGTTTTGCGGTGCGATTCCTTCCGTTCTTGTCTTTTCAGCCGCCCGGGTCGCAGATGCAAGCCCCCCCCGGCAGCACACCCCGAAACGACAGGACAGGGCAAGCCCGGCAGCCCGGCAACTCACCGGCCGGAAAGCCAGGATCCGACCTCATCGGGCGCAGCATTCTTCAGCAACACCCGTTTATTTCTGTCGAGCAGATAGATAGCAGGCACCGTCCTCAAATCGTACACCGCATCGTGCATAAGCGTTTGTTCTTCGTCGATACCGTCGATCCACCCCGTCGGGCAGACCGTCTCCTTCCACACTTCGGGGTCGGTTCCGATGCATACCGAAACAACGGCCAGCCGCTTGTCCCGCAGCAAACCGGCCACAGCCGAAGACGAGGCCAGATAGGCTTTGGCACGCCGGCAATCGGCACAATCGGGAGCATTGAAATAGAGCAGCGTATATTCGGCTCCGATTTCCGACAGACGCCCGCGGCTGCCGTCACGGCACCGGAACGTGAAATCTTCGGCACGGTCGCCGGGGCGGTTTTTCGACATCACCGCCAATCGGGTGCGGGGGCCGATTTTCTCCACCTCCTCCAATAGGGGGCTATCGAGCTGCGCCCGCAGGAACAATGCGTACAACTCCTCGTTGTACAAAGGAGAAGCCGGCTCATCAAGGTATTTATCACCGAGCTCCATAAAATGGCAGAACATCCCCTTCGCCACTTCGGCACGGGCAAAAAGCGAATCGACAGCCGCGCCGGCACGGGGCGCATACGGCAGGATGCAGACAAAGTCGGCAAAAGCCTGCTCGGTGATCTCCGGACGGCGAACAAGCGTCGTATCCGCAAAATCAAAGCGATCCCAATAATGCAGCGCCAGATAATCGGCCCGCTCGGCAGGTTCGGTCAGCGCGGCGGGGACATCCGGCAGGCGGAATGCAGCTGCCCGCAGGGGCTCCTGTCCGCATGCCCCCTCCCCGGCCCGCAGGAGAATGACGGCACCCAGGAGGCCAACGACGGGAAACTTCATCGCCACACACCTTAGTTATCCTGGATAGCGACCAACCGGAAGCGCATGGCCACTGCACGATCCTGTCTCAGATCGGCCGGATAGGTATCGAGCTCCGTCAAACTGTGCAATCCCCGGCCGAACTGGTAGGTATAGCTGTCTTTCGTCCCGGTGCCGTCACCGCCCGCATCCGGATCGGCAACCACAGCATTCGAAGTCCAGTACTGCATGTAGGGCAGTACCGGGTGGTTCGGATCCAAATCCCCGGCAATCGAGGCTTTCTCTATGACCTGCCAGCCCATAATGCTCGGAACGGCCCAATGCAAGTCGGTTCCGTTCGCTCCCGGATCTGAATTATGGTCGGGGAAGGTCTTATTATTAAGCAGGTCGTTGATCGTGCCCGAAGGAGATTGAAAATAAGTCGGCAAGTACCACAATGTCGTTGCATAAATCAATGCGCTGCCACCGTGCTGTTTACCCCAGGGAAGGTATTTCACGGCAACGTCCCGGTGGTTCCCTCCGTGCCCGGGGTATATGTCGGGATCGAACGGCCCTTCGCTGATAAGATGGTACGTATTGGCATAGCCGTTATTGGCGTTATAATCCAATTCCTCTCCGTCGAACCCCCACGGCATCGCCTCACGATCCACCCGGTCGATATACACCGTTATCGGTTGATGACCGTATTCTTTTACGATATAGTCTCCGGATGCCTCGTACCGGATGGGTTGGTATTGCACTATCTTAAAACGAGTGAGTTCTTTTGCGTTAGATCCGTCATCGTCCATTAGCACCACGTCTACACTCCGTATACCGTCCTTAAACCCTTGGTCACCATAGATATCCTCCAGGTTCGGATCCCATGGACTGATAAATATCCACAAAACAGTTTTGCCGTCATCGGTTTTGGACACCTGTGTTTCGGCAGGCGATCCACCCAATGAACCCCAGGTGCCCGAACCGTTGCCCGCATCATTGAAATAGTGGACAAACATTATGGTTTCATCAGACGAATTTTCCGTCTTCACGTAGATACGGGGACTCTCCAACCCCGAGATGTCGATGGGATAATACTCGCCGGAACCGCCCACGATAATGTCGCCGGTCTCGATCACGACGTTCCTCAGGTCGCTTTCCACGCGCCACGTAACCTGGGAGCCATCCACCGTCAGATCCCCGTTTTCATCGACCTGGCCGCCTTCCGTGACGGCATTGCCTTCGAGCTGCAAGGTGACCTTATAATAGTGGTCGCGCAGCACGTCGAAGTTCCGGGAGACATCGTCCCCCAAGAAGAAGCGGAACCTGACGGTTCCCCCGTATCGGGTTGTACCATCGGTATTCCGGCGCAAATACAACGCCTCGACTTCGAGATAGGAGCAGGTCGCAGTAGACCGATCCTCGAGCAGGTTGCCCCATTCACCCGCCATCCGGCACGCAGCTGGACGTTTGAGGCGTGGATCACGGATGCCATCCTCGTGGCCGAAAGCATCGCCTCCATGGTCATTTTCGAACATGAAAAGCGGGGCGATGGTTCGGTCGGAAACATCGAGGCTCTCGTCATCGCCGGCGTAATGCCCGCCGGCGTAAGTCTCTGCCGAGGCTGCCCACGACGGAGCCTGCCCCTGGTCAGAAGAGAGCGTTTCGTCCCCCACGACCATCGGCCAGTTCAGCTCGCCGCCGTCGCCTTTCTGCTCGCCGATTTCCTCGATGCCGAGGGTTTCGTCTTCATAGGGTTTGTTCGCCATGCCAAGATAGCACTGCACCGGCACCCTGTGCAGGCTGATCCTGCGCGGGACGATGGAAACACCCGCGGCCAACCTCGACCCGTCGATACCTACCGTAATCGTGGCTACCGTACGCCGCAGTTCGGCGGAGAGGGACAACCCCGTCTGTCCGGTATCCGGATGGGTATGGGTTCCGGCATGCCCGGCTTCGGCAAACATCATACAACCATTGACAGGAATGCCGGGGAAACCCTCGGATGATTCCTGTTTCAGAGCTTTCAGAAGCCCGACGGTAGTCACCGCAGCCTTGTCGATCTTTCGGCCGTAATTGGCGACGATATAAAATTTTTTTCGGGTCAGCCCATACCGACCCGTAAACTCTTCGGAAAAGTGGATCGTTATATCCTTTCCCTCTTCCATCTCGACGGCCGGATCTCCGTTCTGCGATCCGTCGGCATAATAGACCTCGAACAGTGCGGAATCGTCGCTTCCGCCATCTGCGGCGACGATGTTCAGATCGCGGATCTTGTCGAAATCGCCGGCGCCAGCACGGGTCATGGGATCCACGACGACAGGTTCGGGCACAATCACGCGCAGGGTGACCGTTTTTCCTTCGTCCGACTGCGGCCTTTGCGGCATCAGTTCCATCCTGTCGCACGACGAAATGCAAAGCGCTGCGGACAGGACGCTCAGGACGAAAAACGATATGCAGGTTCTTCTTCTCATGGCTCGATACCTTAAAATTCAGGTTTCACTTCATCGACATACCATTCGGGAACGGTAATCGACACGCTCCCCGACTTGAACTCGATGCGGATCGGGATCAGCACCTCTTGCCTGGTGCAGTCGATGACATCCTCGTGCATCGCGAGGAATTCGGCAAAGTTGACCTCGGCCAACGGCTCACCGCCCGAAGCGGGCCGCACGCAAAGCGCCACGTCCTCGTGGTTTTTATGGCGCATAATGTTGGCACGGGCGGTCAGCAAAGCCCTGCCGACGTCGTATTTGCTTTCAAGACGATAGGTGGTCGCTTCTCCGCAGGCACGGTTCTCGAAATCGGTACAGGGCGACACGTTGCAGAGTTCCAATACGAGCGTCCCGTCTGCACGCTGCCCGGAGGCTGGCACACCGGCGACCTCGACCGACACCTTATAGTGCGAACTGGCAAAACCGACGACCTGCGTCCGGTCTTCCCGCCCGGCATCGTACGGCTCAGCCGTATAGGATGCGGAAGCGTAATAGAGCGAATCGTTGCCGGCGACCACCTTTCCTGCAAGGTAATCCCCGGCGGCGAACCTCATCTGGTCGAACCGGCGACAGTCCAGATTGTCGACTTCCGTATGGTGCGTATTAGCTAAACAAACGATCCGGTAATCGCCCGGATCGAGCGGCGGCAGCACGGCCGTACGGTTTGCGACCTCTTCTTCCGACAAGACCCCGGAGCCGACGCAGTCGTTGTCCGCATCGAAGACATACATCTCGACACGGCAGATTTTCGACCCGAAAATCTCGGCCGAACCGTCGCCTTTATAGCTCAGCACCAGCTTATCGGTATTATGGCAATCGCCCAGATCTTCGCGGATACACGACGCGCAAAGCCCTGCGAAAAGCAACAGGCACCCGGCGATATTCGTTGTTCTCATAAGTCTGTCGGTTTGTGTTGTAAAAACGCAGGCGGAGCCGGAGAGCCGGTCGATCCCGCCTGCGGAATAAGGATAAATCAGTTGAATACGGGCGTGAGGTCGGCATGTACCGTCCACTTGGCCACCTTTACGGTAACATCAATACATTTGTCAGGCTGTTCGAAATCACTGTCGTTGAATATGAAATTCACCCGGTAAATATGGCCGCGTTCGAACTTCGTAAGGTTCCCGCTCGCATTCTTGAGTGCTTTGGTCGCCAGGTACAGCGGAGTGCCGGCATCATTGCCGGAGGCATCGGCATGGCCGGTAGCCTGCATGAGCAACTGGGGATAGCCATCCGACGTGACAGCATCGACAAGCTCACTCCCGGCCGTGAAGAAATGGTAGTAAGATTTCTTTTCGTTTTTGTTCGCAGCCGGTGTCAGCAGGGCCCCGTTCAGGTTTTCATAGTACCACTGATCTCCCGTAAGGGTTGCAAAATGGTCGAATATCTCTGTTTCGTCAGTTTTGGCTTTCTTCAACTCCGACATCGTACCTTCGGTCAACTCGGCCTGGGCGTAGTAATTGTTGATCGCGAATTTCTGGAGTTTGATCGCGTTGTAAATCGGGCTGTCCCCGAAGTTACATTCGATGCCTGTCACCTCGACACGTGCGACGAGGGGTTCGATATTCACCGTGGCTTCATAAACAGGGTTCGAATGGTCTGCATGCTGGGCGGACAGAGTCAAAGCCTCGGATTCGCCGTATAGCGTGAGTTCGTCCACATCCTGCTGCCCGCCGATTGCCAACTGCTCGGCAAGGTCGGTTTCGGCAGCAGCCGTCAATCCCGTCGTACCGGTCTTAATCACCTGTCCGTCATCACCCCGAACATTGCCGATAACGATTACCTTGTTTACACCTGCAGGCAGGAAATGGAAAGATTGTTCCAAGCCCACATCGCCCCCGACCACAAAGAAATTCTGTGCGTCAGCCTGCGGGTCGTCGGCTTTTTTCCCGCGATAGAGGTTGGTGCCATCGGAAAAGAATACCTGATAGTTGATCAGGTTGATTTCGGTTTCGGACAGATCCCCCTCGCCGTCAGGTATGGCGGAACGGGTGCCCGGCAATACGTTGGCCAGCGAAATGGTCACGCTCTTGAGCGAGTTGTCTCCCGTGCCGGCTTCATCTTCCTTGTTGCAGGAAGCGAAAGTCATCGCAACTATTGAAGCTGCAAGAATCAAGTTAGAAAATTTCATAGAATTGAAGAATTTAGTGAGAATGAAATGAAGTGACTTGTTCGTATCGTTATCTTATCTGTTCCATGTTTTTCCGCGCTTCTACGCACCCCGCAGCGACGGCCTTTTCGAACCACCGGACAGCTTCGTCCTCCTCTTCGAGCATCATGTGGCAAACACCGATCGGATTCCAGGCACGGGGATCGTCACCGTATTCGCGCAGGAGGTCCAGTGCCTCGGCGTATTTCCCGGCGCGGATCTGCGTGTTAGCGGCGTTGATCGCATCGGCCGCGACATCGTTCAACACATCGTAATAGACGGCCACATAGCAGGCATTGCGCAGTTCGGGGTAAAAGTTTTTCAGCATATAGCGATAAGGCTTACCGCCCGCCAGCCTCTGAAGGGCAACCTTCCGGTCGTTCCCGGCATCGTTGTCCAACACTGCCAGCACTTCGTCACGGCATTCCATATCCGAAGCAGCAACCATACGGCGCAGGTCATCCCAGTTCTCGACACCGTTTATCAGTTGGAAATCCGCGTCGCACAACTCCGGGACTGCCTTTGCAATATAGGTTTTGAGGGCTCGGGCACGCTCGCCGCCCAACCGGGTATTGAGTGCAAGGGCGCCTTCGGGAGACGCGAAACCCGTGATTTCCACCCCGCTCAGACGCAGTTTTTCCGTACTGCCGATCTTGCGGATGCCTTCGACGATCTTATCCAGCGTAGCCTGGTTGCCAAATTTATCGGGATAAAGTTCGGTATCCGCCACCGGAAAGAAAACCCGGATCTCATTGCGGTCGAAAGCCCAGCGCCTGTGTGCCTCCACAACCTCGAACCGGGCCGGATCGGCGGCGATCTCCGCAACGGCGGGAACGGGCGGTGTATAGACCGGAACATCCGCCAGCAGGGTCTGGTCGCCGTCATGGCAGTCGCAGGCACAGCCGACCATCCGGCGTTTGATGCCCAGCGACGCCGTGCGCATCCACTTCTCATAGGGAACGGCTGCCGCATAGGTGCAACTCCCGCCTTCCAGTATCTGGTTCGGAGCGAGGCTCCACGTGCGGTTCCCGGACAGCGCCTGCTCCTGCCGCTCCCTCTTATAACGGATCTTACCGTAGATTTCCGCCTGCGGCAGCCATACGGTGTCGGCACCGTTGCAGAGATAGGGTGTCAGCACCATCTTGTAGCGATTTTTCAAGGTTTTCGGTGTCGTGTGAATATCGAACGCCACCTCGACGCTGTGTTTTACCCGTTTCACGGACTCGCCGGCAATATCGACCTGGGCGGTCAACGAAACCGGCAATGCGAGGATGAATATAAGTGAGGCTGTCTTTTTCATACCCTGATGCGCTATTTGATCATATAAATAATGGAGATACCCGCCTTGGTCGGGCCGAAGTAGTGCTTGTCCTGACTGCCCCTGAATTTGCCGCAGGTCGCACAGTCGTACTTATCGTAGTTCGTATAGACGTAACCGAAGCCCAGCGTCGCCTCGAGGTTCCACCGTTTGCCAAGTATCCAGTTATAACCATAGGAGAGGCCCAGGCCGGTCGCCCAGCCCTGATAACGATGGTCTTTGGTGGACTTGCCCCGGAACGGAATGCGAACCCCGCTCAGGTTGTAAAAGGCATAGCCCGAATGCACCCCGAAGAAATGGCCGTTGAAACGCTCGCATAACCAGTAGCGGAACTCCGGCATCACCATCCAGTGCCGGATCTTCCGGTTCGCCTCCCGGTCGAGCGTCCAGGGATTGTAACCACCCGCAAGGTCGAGCGTGGTGCGTTTGCCAAGGCCGAACTCGAAACCGAGGTTCGGGGTTGATGTCGCCCAATAGAGGATGTTGGTCTTAACACCGATATCCTGTGCCCATGCACGGCCTCCGGCCCAACAGATGGCAAGAAAAAAGATAAGTATGGTTCTTCTCATATTCCTTTGCTATTATCTCGATCCGAAAATCACGATTATATAACAACTCCCCATTAACAGCGCCGGAACAGGAGTGGCTGCCCGTCATATATCTCCGTCCCGGCGCGGAAAGCAAAACAAAAACAAGCGACTGGATTACAGAAAGATAATTACAGGAAAAACGCTTCGATAAGTGACAGTCTTTTCCAAAAAGACTGCGCACATTCGTCAACAGGACAAACATACTGGTAATTAAGACATTACAAACACATGCACGGAAGAAATGTTTAACCAGCAGATTCGATTTGTAAAACTGTGAAACTTAAAATACAAGCAACTGTATTGCAAGCATATAATAGCCACACAAAGAGAATATACGATGAAACAGTCCGTAAAAACCACCGATCCCGTATGGGGAACATTCCATGCGACCAACTGCCCGGCCGGTTGCATGACCTGTTCCGCCGCAAAAGACCATTCCGTTGCAAAATTCACTCGTACGCTACTCCCTGAAGCACAACTGCTGCCACAGGCCGACTACCGTTCGCACCGCATTCTTTTCCTGCTGTCGGGGCATCTACATGTACGCATCGGCAGGAGCGGCAGCCATTATCTTCTGGATCGCCAGTGCATCTTTTTAGCCCGGAAGAGGGAGATTGCAGTATCGGCGCTCCGGGAAAGCGATGTGGTCACTCTCGATTTCAACAATCGGATGATACTATGCAACAACGACATACTGGCCAGCATGGCGACGATAGATTCTGCGGATGCAGCAGGTTCGCCCGTATTGCAGGTCGTACCCGAGATTCTGGCATTCTTCGAGGGGATGGGGCCCGCCCTTGATCCCGTCGGGATGTACCTACCCTGTTACCATGTAGTCAAGGAACACGAGCTTTTTTTGATGATGCGCTACTTCTACGGAGATGCCAGATTGAGATGTTTCTTCCGCGATGTAATCCGTCCCAAGGATGATTTCCAGACATTCGTGCTGAGTTCTTACCGCCATGCGGAAAGCATCGCCGAACTGGCGCGGATGGCGCACATGAGTGAAAGTTCCTTTATCCGCAAATTCCGCGACACGTTCCGCGAGTCCTACCACAGCTGGCTGGTGAAACAAAAAGCCGCAGACATAGAACATGCAGTCCGGAGCGGGATCAGGGACAACGACCGGCTGATCCGCATGTTCGGATTCAAGAGTTACCTCGCCTTTTACCGCTTCTGCCAGCGTTATTTACATTGTTCGCCGTCGGCCCTGAAAACAAAATGCACCTGAGAAACAGAGCCTTCAGGTGTGAAAATGACAAAAAACAGATATGTGTTTGACCGATTTTGGTATGGGGGGGGGTAGATCGGAATATCGAAATAAGCACTATCTTTGCATTAGAAACAAGGGGCGGAAGCCGCCTCAGAAAGGTGAAAAAAAGGCTTTTACAGTCTTTTTGGAAAAGACCGTATCTTGCTGTATATCCCGCCGTCTATACAAACAACCGTCTTTACGGCAAAGTTATTATTTTTTTACCATCCCCGGCTCTTTTCCGTGCTTTTTTTCCGCCTCCCGGCAGCACCTTTCAGCAGCCCTGCGACGATTTCGTTCGCGGCATCCACCGTACTGTTATCCAGTTCGTCCAAATAGATCTGGGTCGTTCTTTCGGACGTGTGCCCCAAACCGACGCTGATGACCGAGACCGGGATACCCTGTTTGCGGGCAAGGCTCGCCCAGCTATGCCTCGCAACGTTGAAAGAGAGTTTGACCGGAAGATCCAGGCGTTTGCACATATCCCGGAAAAAGCGCAGGTAGTGGGACAGGCTGTATTTATAACGCAAATAGAGTTTCTCGTCGAACAGCCTGCGTTCGTCTGTCGTCGTTCCATTATACACGAGCGGGCGCAGTAGACCGTCCGCGCCGAATTCGAGCAGCACTGGCAAGGCCCAGGGTGAACATGTTTCCCGGTAACGGTCGAGGATGGACTGCACCTCGGGAATGATCCGCACCGAATAGGTTTGGCCGGTCTTGCGACGGCGGTAATGAATCATACCGTCCCGGATATCCTCCTGCCGCAGGTAGGCCATATCTACGAACGACATTCCGCGGCAATAGAAACTGAACATGAACATGTCGCGGGCACAATTCAGCTTGTAGGAGTCCGGAAATTCGGACTGCGCGACACGGCGGATCACTTCGGTGCTCACGGCCAGCTTGCGAGTTTTCTCGATCCGGATGGGCACGGCATCGAAAGGCGACCGGCCCCGGGTTACATAACCGCGTTTCTGAGCCTTGTTGTAAACGGCACGGAAATTACTCATGTAAAAAGACACCGTATTGGGTTGCAGGGGAATTTGGCGAAGGTGCTGTTCGAAATCAAGCAGCAGGTTCTCGTCCACGTTATCGAAATGGATACGGCGGCTTCCGACGAACTTTTCGAAGGCGATCAGCGTCGCATTATACTTATTGGCCGTACCCTGTGCCCCCTCTTTGCGCAACTCCTCGATCTGCCGTGTGAAAAAGGTATGCACGTAACGGTTGTCGTAACGCCGGTGGTAGGCCTGCGTGACATCCCGAACCGTAAACGGTTTCCCTTCGCGCTGCAGTTCGGACAGGATGCGCTGCACCTCTTCCTTCTGTTTCTCCAGAAAAACATTGACCTCGTGGATGAACGCCGTATGGGTTCTGCGCCGGGATGTGGCGGCGGCTTTTCCGCGCAGGTGGTCGAACTCCTCGGGCAACAACCGGTAGGGTGTGAAGATCACGCCCCGGCGGCGCTCCCGGATCAGTTGTATGACCAGCGTATAGCGACCGTCACGGCTCCCGCTGCGAATATTCAGCATCGGCCGCACGCTCATATTGGGATGCCTGAAGCTCCCGCGCTGTTCCTTGTCTTGGTTCATAATACCTCGTCTGTTAAGGGTTTAACTATCGATATCCCGTACCCCCGGCATTCCCGCACCAGAATACCCCCGGCGCCCACAGCAAGGGGACAAAGTCCATAAGCCCCGTTATCGGGAGCCTGAGTGAAAATAAAGAATGTCTTTGTCATATCATATTCGTTTTTTGTCATTCGGCACACAGCATGAGGCACCGGACAAATACGAAACCGGAAAGGCAGACGCTACGGGAACTACAAAGCGGTTCTCGAATCAAGTAAGGGTTTATCCGCCAAAGAAGGTGGTGGTTAGTATCGGGGAATGGTCGTCGGATCATGGCCGGGGGGGGGCGGTTCCCGAAAGTCCGGCCGGCAGATCCTCCCATATTAATTCTATGGCTCCCGTTGCGGCTGAGGAAACGCCTCCCCCCGGAAGGTCGTCCCGGTTCCGCATTGTCGGTCATGCCGACATAGAACGGAAGAAGGAATCCATTTAGTATACGCCCGGGGAGGTGTCTGGTTACGCGCATTCGGCTTCACACCGCAGAGATTCCGGATGACAGACATTTCCGGACAGGAATCTCTTGCCGGCCTTCCGGAAGAAAAGGCGCCAACCCGCAGCCCATCAAAACCACAGATACGGCCGGCAATATACCATCCACAGAAACGGACATCGATCCGCAGCCCGAAGGCGGCGACCTCGCGGATTTCCGCCGATGGGTACAGACGCACCTCCGGAAATACGAATGGCGGCCAACCGAACAACCCGAAATATACGGCCGTGTCGTCATTTCGTTCGTCATTGACACTACGGGATTCCTGGGCGATATCCGCTACTCAAAACCGCAAACCAAGAATTTTCGGAAGAGGCTGTCCGCGTACCGGAACTCTCCCCTCGCTGAAAATCGGGGCACCGCCGGACAAAGGACGGGAAGGTCAGCCCCCGGTGAAATATACGATGCCGTTCGACTCCCGGCCATAAATCGAAAACAGGGGCCGGTTCAAATGAACCGGCCCCTGCCGCAACAGTATGCAACCGCCGCCTATTTCAGGTGCGGATTCAGGCTGCGCCACTCTTCGACGGGCGGAATGATCCCCATCGAGATCACCTCGTCGCGCAGTTTGCAGAGGTGCCCGTAGCTGTCGGCAAGGGCCTTGTTCTCCTCGGCCGTACCCTGCACGTCCTTATAGCTGACACCGTCCTTCGTGATTTCGGTCTCCATCGCCATCAGGATATGCTTGAACAGGTCGTTGTGTACGAACACGCCGGCCGGGTAGCCGAACGGCCTGCCGCCCATCGCCGCAGCGATCATGCAGATCGACAGGTAGGCCGGGCTCTGGAACGACGAACGTCCGCGCAGGTCGATGATGTGCTTGCCGCCCTGGATCACCCGCTGTTGCAGGTCGTGCCAGTCGCCTTCGGGCATCTCGCGGCCGATCAGCTCCGACAGGGGGCGTCCGGCAACGAGCGTCGTCGAAGCGAAGACCGCCATCTGCTCGCCGTGGCCGCCGTAGGTACGGCAGTTACGGATCTCGTCGGGCGAAATCCTGAAATATTTGGCCAGTTCGCTCCGCAGGCGCGTGGAGTCCAGCGCCGCGAGGGTCGAAAGCTGCGACGGGCGGATACCCGCATAGATGAGCGTCACCAGCCCCGTAATGTCGGCCGGGTTGAAGACCACCACGACGTGTTTCACATCGGGGCAGTAAGCCTTGATGTCCTTGCCGAACTGTGCGGCGATCTCGGCATTGCCCTTGAGCAGGTCTTCGCGCGTCATGCCGGCCTTGCGGGCCGCGCCGCCCGACGAAACGACATAGGCCGCTCCCGAGAGCGCCTCCTTGACATCGCTCGTCCAGGTGATGTTCACCCCTTCGAACGCACAGTGGTAAAGCTCCTCGGCCACGCCCTCGAGCGCCGGAGCATAGGGATCGTAAAGGCAGATGTTGGGCGTAAGGCGCATCATCAGCGCCGTCTGAGCCATGTTCGAGCCGATCATGCCGGCCGCGCCCACGATCGTGAGCTTGTCGTTTGTCAGAAATTCCATAACAGAAATATTTTACATTGGTACAATCCTGTACCGGGGTCTTGCTTGCAGAAAAAGAACGTGCGACAGTTCCGGCCGTATTCCGGCGCATGTCGCGCCGCAGAGCAGGGGATTCGCCCGCAGTGCGCCCCGGCCGCAGGTCATTCGACCTCGCGGCGGTTCAGCAGGGCATGCGTGATGGTCAGCTCGTCGACATATTCCAGTTCGTCGCCGAAGCCGATGCCGCGGGCTATGGAGGTGACTTTCAGTCCCGGGAACTGCCGGAGGCGGTTCATCAGGTAGAAGAGCGTGGTTTCGCCCTCGACCGAGGTGGAAATGGCAAGGATCACCTCCTTCACGCCGCCACGGGCGATGCGTTCGGTCAGCAGGTCGATCTTCAGGTCGGAGGGCGAAATACCCTGCATGGGTGAAATGACGCCGCCCAGCACATGGTACAATCCCTTGTACTGCCGCGTATTCTCGACCGACAGCACGTCGGCCACCTGTTCGACGACGCAGATCGTCGTATGGTCGCGCTCGTCGTCTGCGCAGATCGGGCAGACTTCCTCGTCGGAGAGGTTGTTGCACTGCGTGCAATATTTGACCTCGTTGCGGAAACGGTCAATGCTTTCCGTCATTTCAGCGACCGATTCGCGCTCCATCCGCAGGATGTGGATGGCCAGGCGCAGCGCCGTACGGCGCCCTACGCCCGGGAGTTTCGACAACTCGCCGACAACGTCCTGTAAAAGCCTCGACATTCAGATGATTTCGATTTTCCGTCCTTCGACCCAGCCTTTCTTGCCGTCAGCGATCACGACCTCGCACCACCCGTCGAGGCGGTCGGTGATCGTCACGACCGTACCCTCGTGCAGCACGAAGAGGTCGGTCGACGACTTGTCGGGCGAACTCTTCACCGCCGTGGAGGCGGTCATCACCACGGCCGAAGTATCGTCGAGCATCTCACGGCGCTCCCCCACGGCGAACCACGTGGTCAGCATGAACAGCAGCGCCGCGACGACCGTGCCGTAGAAACCCGCCTTGCGCAGCGAAATGCGCTGTGCCAGCAGGTAGACCAGGAACAGCCCCAGCATACAGGCCAGCAGTGCGAGCGAAAGCAGGCTCCACGCCGTGCATCCCATCGTGTGACGGATGTCGCGCATCCACGTGACGAAGAAGAACTCGGGGATGTCCTCGATGTTATCTTTCGTGCGGGCCTCGGCGACGCTCAGGTTGTAACGGATGTCGTCGTTGCCCGGCGCAAGGCGCAACGCCCGGTTGTAATAGAGGATGGCCTTGCCGATACGGTCGTCCTTGAAATAGGCATTGCCCAGGTTATAATAGAGTTTCATGGAGCTCACCCCGCGCGAAAGCAACTCCTCGTAGGCATCGGCGGCCGCATGGAAATCGCCGTTGATATAGGCCGTATTGGCTTTGTTCCACAACTGTTCCGCAGTCTGCTCCCCGGGGGCCTGCACCTCGGCAGGGACTTCCCGCGAAACCTGTTGCAGGCTGTCGGCAGGCTCCTGCGCAAAGGATACTGCGGCCAGGCTCAGCGACAACAGAAAACATCCGATTATTCGTTTCATAGCGTTCTTATCTTTTTATCACCGCTTCGATTCGGGAAATGATGTCCACGCCCTCGGCGTACACCTCGCTCATCTGTGCCGATGCCGCGGGCGAATACTGCGCCTCGTCGCACTTGGTGATAATGGACGTGAAGCGCTGCGACTCTTCGGCCGACACGCCGCGCTTGTGCAGCTCCTCGCGGACGTTCTCCTTGGTGAGGTTGGCCACCGGGATGTTGAACTTGTCGCCCATGTACCCCCACAATGCCCGGAGCATCTCCTCGTAGAACGCATGGCGGTTCTGCTCCTCCATATAACGCTTGGCGACCCTGAAACGCTGCACGGCGACCTTGTTGGCACGCTTGCCCCGCACCAGGGCGGCGTTCTGCGATTCGCGGATCTGCTTGCGCAGCGCCACGTAGACCGCCGTGAAGAGCGCCAGAATTCCCACCAGCAGCCCCCAGTAGGCAGCCCCGAAAAGGAACGGCTCGCGCACCGGGCGCAACTGGGCATTGCCCAGCTTGATGAAACGGATGTCCTGCCCGAGCATCTTGACCTCCTCCTTGGACATGCCGCGTCCCTGCACGACATAGGCATCGCCTCCGCCGCCCTTGGCATCGGGCGTGATCTCCAGTTCGAGCGGACGCGAGCGCAGCGTCATGTACTGCATGCGCGCCGGGTCGAAATAGCTGAATTCGACGGGCTCGACGTCGTACGTGCCTTCGGCGCGTGCGATGAAGGGGTATTCGAACTGGCGGTAGCCGGAAATCCCGGCCGCCGAGGCGTTGATCGACTCGGTCGTCTTGACGTTATACTGCTCGAACGAGGCGGGCAGCGTCAGCTTGGGAGCCTGCACGAACGTGAGGTTGCCCGTACCGGAGATCTTCACCGTATAGGTCGCCGCAGAATTGGCTGCCAGCCGGTCGGGCGGCAGCACCGCATCCATCGTGAAACTGCCCACGGCGCCGCTGAAGCTGGCGGGGGCGCCCGCCGGCAGCGGTTTGACCGTGACGTTTATCCGCGGGCTCTGCACCTTGCGGGGCACGTTCACGAAATCGTGACCTCCCCCGAAGAAGGGATCGAGGCTGCGGCGGCTCTGGATGATGACCTGCGCCACGGCGGTGATCTCGGCGGGCTCGATGACGAGCGTACCAGCCTGCTGCGGATAGAGCAGGTACTCCTTGGCTACGAGCGTCTCGTAGACCTTGCCGTTGAAGGTTTCGCGTTCGCGGCGGGCGTTCTCGGTATTGAGTTCCTGGGCCCAGAAGCCGTTGAACGAAGGGAATTTCACATCGTTATACCCCACTACCGGAACCCGTTCGTAAAGCTTGAAGGTCACGCGCAGCGGCTCGCCTTTGAAAACCGAAGTCCGCGATACGATGGCCCGCAGCAGGATGTCGTCCTTGGCGACCTTGCTCTGCGCCGCACTCTCGGAGGAGGCTTCCTCCCGGCGCTGCGGCTGTCCGCCGGCGGCGGAACCGCCGCCTCCCGGCGCCTTGCCCTCGTCCACCACCTCGATCGCCAGCGGCTTGGTACGGTAGGTCGTACCCTCGACCGCTATCTCGGCGGCGCCGACCGTAACGTTGCCTGCGCCCTGCGGCACGAGCACATAGGTGATCGTGTAGTTGATAACCCGCGTCATCGCATTGTTGACGATCTGGATCGACTGCCCCCGGGCCTCCGCAGGCCCGGCTATCACGTCGAACCCTTCGAATGAGGGAGCCTTGAACGTGCCGTCGTCGGGCATGGCGTTGAGGGCGAATTCCACGCGGAACGGTTCGCCGACAGCGACCGTCAGCGGAGAATTAGCCTCAAAAGTGACCTTCTCGGCAGCCGATGCCGAGAAGATCGCCAGCACGAAGAGTGCCGTCAGGGATATTTTCGCAATGAAATCTCTCATTGAGCTTTACAATAAAACCTTCTTTCAGATTTTACAACGTAAACTTTTGCCCGTTAGTATATCCGCGGGCCGGTTTTTAATGCTTGAAATCGGCAAAAAAATCGTTGCCTTTGTCATCGACGATGATGAACGCCGGGAAATCCTCGACGTAGATCTTGCGGACGGCCTCCATGCCCAGCTCGGGGAAGTCCACGACCTCGACCGATTTGATGGAGTTCTTGGCCAGGATCGCCGCCGGGCCGCCGATCGAACCGAGGTAGAACCCGCCGTACTTCTTGCAGGCATCGGTCACCTGCTGCGTGCGGTTGCCCTTGGCCACCATCACCAGCGAACCGCCCAGCGACTGGAACAGGTCGACGTAGGGATCCATGCGCCCGGCCGTCGTGGGGCCGAACGATCCCGAGGCCATGCCGTCCGGGGTCTTGGCCGGCCCGGCATAGTACACCGGGTGTTTCTTGAAATATTCGGGCATCGGCTTGCCCTCGTCGATCATCTGCTTGATGCGCGCATGGGCGATGTCGCGGGCCACGATGAGCGTGCCTTTCAGGTTCAGGCGCGTCTTGATCGGGTATTTCGAGAGGATCTCGCGAACCTTGTCCATGCCTTCGTCGAGGTCGATCTCCACGGCGGGCGACATGCCGGGCGCCTCCTTGGGCAGGAAACGCGCGGGGTTCTTCTCCAGTTCTTCGAGGAAGATGCCCTCCGGGGTGATCTTGGCCTTGATGTTACGGTCTGCCGAGCAGCTCACGCCGATGGCCACGGGGCATGAAGCCGCATGGCGCGGGGCACGGATCACGCGCACGTCGTGCACGAGGTACTTGCCGCCGAACTGGGCGCCGACACCGCTCTGCTGGCAGATCCTGAGCACCTTCTCCTCCCACTCCAGGTCACGGAAGCAGCGGCCGCCCTCGTTGCCCGAAGTGGGCAACTCGTCGAGGTAGCCGGCCGAAGCCTTCTTCACGGTCGAGAGGCACATCTCGGCCGACGTACCGCCGATGCAGATGGCCAGGTGGTAGGGCGGGCAGGCCGACGTACCGAGGTCGAAGATATGGGTCTTGATGAAATCGGTCAGCGATTTCTCGTTCAGCAGCGCCTTGGTCTGCTGGTAGAGGAAGGTCTTGTTGGCCGAACCGCCGCCCTTGGTAATGAAGAGGAATTCGTACTCCATGCCGGGGTGGCCGCCGTAAATGTCGATCTGTGCCGGGAGGTTCGTACCGGAATTCTTCTCCTCGGTCATCGTGAAAGGCACGACCTGCGAATAGCGCAGGTTGCGGTCTTTGTAGGTCTCGTACACGCCCTTGGCAATGCATTTCGCATCGTCGGCGCCCGTATAGACGTCCTCGCCCTTGTGGCCGATGCAGATGGCCGTGCCGGTATCCTGGCATGTGGGAAGTTCACCCTCGGCCGCAACGACCTGGTTGAGCAGCATGGTGTAAGCCACGAACTTGTCGTTATCGGTGGCCTCGGGATCATCGAGGATGTTGCGCAATTTCTGCAGGTGGGCGGCGCGCAGGTAGAACGACACGTCGCTGTACGCGGCTTTGGACAAGAGTTCGAGGCCTGCGGGGTCGACCTTGAGGATCTTGCGGTCGTCGCACTCGACGACTTTCACATAATCCTTCGTCAGCAGACGGTACTGGGTTTTGTCTTCCCCGACGGGGAACGGCTCCTGATAAATGAAATCAGCCATAATCGTGATATGTTTTGTGTTTGTTAATGTCCGTTTGTCCCGTGCCCGGCATGCCGCGCGGCGCATTGCCGGCACATTACAGCAAGCAGCCCCGCAGCCGGCAGGCATCCTCCCCCCCCGCCTACTTGCCGCCCTGCCGACCGCAGTCGGCCGCAAGCAAGCCGCACCGGGCAAATACCCTGCCCGCACGCCGGGGGTTAAGGCCATGCAAAAATACAAAAAACTATCCGGATTGCGCAACAATTTTCCGCCGGCTGTTATTATTTTCACAAAAAGAGAATAAAATAGCCGGATCGGACGCAATTAATTAGAATTTTTATTAAATTTGTGCGGTTTTTCGAGACAAACAATTCACTGCATAAATTAAATTATTATGGTATCGTACAAAGAATTGGGACTTGTGAACACCCGTGAGATGTTCGCAAAAGCCATCAAGGGCGGTTATGCCATCCCGGCATTCAACTTCAACAACATGGAGCAGATGCAGGCCATCATCTCGGCTTGCGTGGAGGCTTCGTCGCCGGTCATCCTCCAGGTTTCGTCGGGTGCACGCAAATACGCCAACCAGACGCTGCTGCGCTACATGGCACAGGGCGCCGTCGAGTATGCCAAGGAGCTGGGCAAAAACATTCCTATCTGCCTGCACCTCGACCACGGCAACTCGTTCGAGTTGTGCAAGAGCTGCATCGACATGGGCTTTTCGTCGGTGATGATCGACGGTTCGCACCTGCCCTACGACGAAAACGTAGCCCTCACCAAGCAGGTCGTAGACTACGCACACCAGTTCGACGTAACGGTCGAGGGTGAGCTGGGCGTGCTGGCCGGCGTCGAGGACGAGGTTTCGGCCGAGCACCACACCTATACCGACCCCGCCGATGTGATCGACTTCGTATCGAAGACCGGCGTAGACTCGCTGGCCATCTCGATCGGTACGTCGCACGGCGCCAACAAGTTCAAGCCCGAGCAGTGCACCCGCAACGCCGAGGGTATCCTCGTTCCGCCCGAACTGCGTTTCGACATCCTGGCCGAGATCGAGAAGAAGCTCCCCGGCTTCCCCATCGTGCTGCACGGAGCGTCGTCCGTACCGCAGGAGTACGTGAAGATCATCAACACGCACGGCGGTGCGCTCAAGGATGCCGTAGGTATTCCCGAAGAGCAGCTTCGCCGCGCCGCCAAGAGCGCAGTCTGCAAGATCAACATCGACTCGGACGGCCGTCTGGCCATGACCGCAGCCATCCGCAAGATCTTCGTAGACCAGCCCGCAGAGTTCGACCCCCGCAAATACCTGGGCCCGGCCCGCGACGAGCTGAAGAAGCTCTACATGCACAAATGCGAAAGCGTCCTGGGTTCGGCCGGACAGGCTTAATCCGGAGTTCCCGACAGAAAAATCCCGGGCCGCGATGGCCCGGGATTTTCTTTTATACCCGCAAGCCCGGTGCCCCCGGATCGGCACAGCCCGACAGACCGGCACAGCCGGCGTCCCGCAGATCGGCATAGCCCAGCACCTCGCAGTTCGGCACATCCGGCACCCCCGGATCAGCACTGCCGCCCCCGCAGACCGGCAAGGCCGGCACCCCGCAGTATACCCCGCCGCCGCGCCAGGCTCCGCCCAGGGCCACCGGCCGGGCCGGAAGGCCGCCTACACGCTGAACCGTTCGGCCTGCTGCCGGGTATTACGCCCCAGCACATCCGACAAAGCCGCCCCGGTCAGGCACGCCTCGATCCATGCCGTAAAATCGAAATATTTGAGTAACGGCCGCTCGTATTTATCGGCCGCAACTGCCTGCACCGCACCGTACAGCCGTTCCCACAGGCGGCCCCTCTCCCGCCGGCTCCCGGGCAGCGGAAAGAGGCGTACAAACCTGAAAACAAGTTTTTCGACCGAGCTGTTTCCGATAGCGGTACTGCGGCGTATGGATTTGATTTCGTTTTCGGCGAAATCGAACCGCCCGCATTCGGCCTGCAGGAGCAAATTCACCAGCCGCGCAATACGGAAAGCCGGGAAATTATAAAACACGAGCCCGGTCGCCTGGATCCGGATCATGGCCTTACGGGCTTCGCCACCCCGGCCGCACACCAGATGCAGCACGACCAGATTGAGTTGCAACAACAGTTGGACATCGAGTTTCTGCTGCGATAGTTTGCGGAACAGGGTCTCCTCATGCAGCTTATAAAGTTCCTGCGCATCGGCGAAAGCCCCGCAGTTGATGAGCCGGAACGAATCGTATATATAGATATAAGCCAGCACCTTGCGGACGAACTCCTGGGGGTAATCACTTTCCGTAAGCCGGTGCAGCTTGGCGATAAAAAAGGGCATCTCATCGTAAAGCCCCGCCGAAAGCAGGCTGTCCAATACCCCCAGCACGGCATCGAGATAGTGCAACGGAGGGTTGAGCATCCGGCCCGGATTGTGGTCAAACAATTCGAGCAGTTGCTGATAGATACGGATGGCAGCCTTGTAATTGCCCGACTGCAGGAAATAGGTCGACTGGAACAGCTGGTGGAGTTTATCCACCTCGAACCCGTTGTAAGTATTATTGGCTATCAGGTGCAGCTCACTGAGCACCAAATCGTTCAGACTCTGGCATTCCTGTTCGGAACGCACCTTGCTGCGGTAAAGCGCCCGATACTTGAGGATATCGTAAAGCTGCATGTGCTGGTTGGCGCTGCGCAAATGCTTGAACGTCTCGTTGACTTTCATCTGTTTTTCGACCAGCTGCTTTTCACTCATCCCCTGAAAATCCCCGGCACTCAGGTAACGCAATTCCGTATGCCGGATCAGCATGAGCAGGGCCGTCATCTCATACTGCCCGGCCAGTTTTTTCGCCCGGCTCAGCTCCTCGGTCGCCGCCTGCAGCAAGCCGCAGCGGAAAAGGATCTCCGCCTCGGCCATGCGGTTGGAAATGCGGGCCTGGATATCGTAACGGCTCCGTAAATGCAGCAGGCAGTCGACAACTACTTTATACAGGTGCTTGACGGCGATGTCGAAACTGCTTTCCCCGGCATCGACGCCAAAACGCCGGGCAACCTCCTCAACCGAAGAGCACTCCTCCATCAGGGCGAACAGAGTCAGATAGACCTTATCGCCCTCCTGCAGGTTGCTGTAAAGTTTGAAATAGCGTTTTTCCGCCTTCGTCATCGAATGGATAAGCACAAGCAGCGAAATAGCTTTGTTCATGGCCTTGCGGGTTAGTTATACAAAGATAGGAATTATTTGCAGGAGATGAAATCCCGGAAATTCCTTATGAAAGATCCGGGTTATAAAGAAATATTCCCGGACAATTTCGCAGATATCCGGATAATCCCAAAGAGGTCGTTTCAGCACTAAATACACGCAAGACCGGCATTTCCACCCTATCTGGCAGCTCCCCGCAGCATTTATTACAGCCACAGATCCCTATAAACATTCATTTCAGATAAAATCATTTGAAAATAACCGGATAAAACATATGCCAATATACGAAATAATACATCTATATCTATAATATACAATATTTTATATCACGAGTTACAATATAAATTATTTTTAATAAATCAATTTGGGTTTATCATAATTCAAGTAAAAATACGCCTCCCCATCAGAACTATTAAACTTATATTTGTATAACAAACGGCCGGACAAATACGCCAAACGATCCGCAAATAAGGCGGCAAACGTACATATTCAACCATTACATTAACCCAAAATACGAATAACCATGTAACCTAATGCCTCGGGGCAAAGCCATCCCACCACCAGTCTAACCAACTAAACCTGTAAAACTATGACCCTAATTCTACGAAAGCACATGCTGCGCACCTGTTGTCTGGCCGCGCTGCTCGGTACGCTGCCGGCCGTCACGCATGCAGCCGGTACCGGAGATTACGACACCTTGCAACAAAACGACACCCGCCGGATCTCCGGCCGGGTAACCGACGACACGGGCAAACCGCTGATGGGCGTAACGGTCGTCGAGAAAGGTACGACCAACGGTGTCAGCACCACTGCCGACGGCAGCTATACGCTGCGTCTGCAAAATGCGGAAAATGCCGTCCTCGAATTCTCATTCATCGGCTACCGGAACACGGAACTTCCGGCAGGAACGAAAACAACGCTCGATGTGCAGCTCACCGAGTCAGTCACGACGATGGACAACGTAGTCGTGATCGGGTACGGTACCACCACGAAAAAAGAGCTGACCGGCTCGGTCTCCTCCCTCAAGAGCGATGATTTCAAACAAGGGAACATCACCAATCCGCTGCAACTGCTCCAGGGACAGGTTGCAGGCCTGAATATCGTACGCGCCGACGGCGGAGACCCCAACGGCGACTTTGAAATCCAGTTGCGGGGCATGACGACGATGGCCGGCGGCGCTTCGCCGCTGGTAGTCATCGACGGCGTCGTGGGCGGCGACCTGTCGAACGTCAGCCCTGACGACATCGCCTCGATCGACGTGCTGAAAGACGGTTCGGCCGCTGCGATCTACGGCACCCGGGGTACGAACGGTGTGATTCTGGTGACGACGAAAAAAGCCCATGCGGGGGAGAACCGCATCGAATTCTCGGCTTATGTCGCCATGCAAAGCGTGGACAAAAAACCCGACGTGATGTCGGCAAGCGAATACCGCAACACGATCCGGCAATATTTCCCCGACAAAGCGTCATCGTACGATTTCGGCGGATCGACGGACTGGTTCGACGCCGTCACGCGCAAACACCCTGTAAGCCAAAATTATAACGTATCCTCATCGGGCGGCTCCGCAAAACTCAACTACCGCGCCAGCGTCTCCTACACCAACGACATCGGGCTGGTGAAAAAAACCGGGAACGAGAAACTCCGCGGACGTCTGAACGTGAGCCAGTCGCTCATCCGGGATCGGCTGAAAGTGGATTATAATTTTGCGTACACCACCGGAAAAGGCTCCTATGCCGACAAGTTCATCATGCGGCAGGCCGTATTGCGCAACCCGACCGAACCCATTTACGAAACCAGCGGCAACAACCCCCAACTTCTTCTCGCCGGGAATCGACTACCACAACCCCGTGGCGATGCTCGAACAACGTGACGACGAAGGCATCCGCAAAGAGTTCTCGGGCAGCGTCAATGCTTCGCTGCGCATCATAGACGGCCTGAAAATCAGTGCCATGGGCGCCATCATCGAGCGGTCGGAACGCTATGGGCACTATTACGGCCGCTATTACCCGGTAAATATCGGCAACAACGGGACGGCGGAAACTTACAACGACCACTACAAGAACAAGATGCTCGAAGCGACGATCGATTATTCGGGCACGTTCGGCGACCACAAACTGCAAGCCATCGCCGGTTACTCGTTCAGCGAGGAAAGTTCGGAAAGCTACGACCAGATGAACTACAAGTTCGATACTGACATCTTCGGGTTCCACAACATCGGCAGCGGCGGGGCGCTCAAGGAAGGGCTCGCCTCGATGGGCAGCAGCAAGGAAGACAACCGGCTCATCGCCTTCTTCGGCCGCGTGATGTATAATTACAAGGAAAAATACCTCTTCTCGGCATCGGTGCGCTATGAAGGTTCATCGCGTTTCGGCGACAACCACAAATGGGGAACCTTCCCGGCCGTGAGCCTCGGCTGGCGTATATCGCGCGAACCGTGGCTGAAGGACGCCAAATGGCTCAACGAGCTCAAGCTGCGCGCCGGCTTCGGCATCACGGGCAACCAGGAAATCGGCAACTACCGTTCGTTGTCGATCCTGCGCAAGGGTTCGTCAAATTTCTATTACAACAAAAAGTGGATCAGCACCTATGAACCCGGCAGCAATCCCAACCCCGACCTGCGCTGGGAGAAGAAAAAAGAGTTCAACGTCGGGCTCGACATGAGCGTGCTCGACAACCGGCTCAACGTCACGGTCGACTACTACAACCGCCGCACCAAGGATCTGCTCTACACCTATACCGTACCCGTACCGCCCAACCTCTACCCTTCGAAATTCGCCAACGTCGGCACGATCGACAACAAAGGTATCGAAGTGACGGTCAACGCCACGCCGATTTCACGCAAGAATTTCAGCTGGAACCTCGCGGCGACGATAAGCCACAACAAGAATAACCTGGTCAAATTCTCCAACGAGGATTACGAAATGGTACAGATCCAGACCGGCTACTTCCCCGACGACCTGAAAATGTATACCATGCGCATCGTCGAAGGCGGCTCACTGGGCAACTTCTGGGGCCCGAAATTTGTGGGATTCAACGATAACGGCGGTGCCATCTACGAAGACCTCGACGGTGTAGAGGGCATTACCGAAGCGGATTACCAGGTTATCGGCAACGCATATCCCGACGTGCTGCTTTCGCTGCAGAATACCTTCAGCTACAAACAGTGGAGCCTGAGCTTCCTGCTGCGCAGTTCCATCGGCAACGACGTCCTGAACCAGAGCCGTGTCTATTACGAAGGGTTCGGGTACTTCGGCACCCGCAATATCCTGCGCTCGACACTCGACCATGCCAACTACAAGGACGGCGCATACTATTCGTCGCGGTTCGTGGAGGACGGTTCCTATCTCAAACTCGACAACATCACGCTGAGTTACGATTTCAAGCTCAAATCGAAGGTCATCTCCAAGCTGCGCTGCTATGTCACGGCACAGAACCTCTTTACCATCACCGGCTACAAGGGCATCGACCCCGAAGTCAGCATCTCGGGCCTGCAACCCGGCATCGACTGGTATGATTTCTACCCCCGTACGCGTACATTCGTTCTCGGAGCAGCCATCGCATTCTAAATCATCCGACCAACAAACGAACCTATTATGAAAAAGATAGTATCAATCCTGTCCACGATATTCCTGCTAAGTGCAATACTGAGTTCCTGCACCGACCTGGAAGAGAATCCCTACTCCTCGATCCCGTCCAACGAATTCTTCAACAACGAAGAAGAATTCCTGATGAGCGCCGGGCGTATTTACGCTTATCTGGTACGCTATACCTGCTACCGCTGTATCTGGGGCACGATTTCCGTATCGACGGACGAGGCGGTCAGTCCCCTGCGCGAAGGAAACCAGTGGGTCGACGACGGCGTATGGCGCGACATGCACGCACACACGTGGAATTCGCAGATGCAGGATCTGCAAACGATCTGGGAGTTCCTTTTCGGCGGCATTTCGCTCTGCAACCAGATACTCTATGAGTTCGACCAGTCGTCGGTCGATTTCGAGGCCAAACCCAGCCTGGTAGCCGAGGTGCTGGTCATGCGCGCATGGTTCTATCTGAATGCCATGGATCTGTTCGGCAATGTTCCCTTCACCACCGACTTCTCGGACACGAGCCTGCCCAGGCAGGTGGATCGCAAGTTCCTCTTCTCGTTCATCGAACAGCAGATCAAGGATAACGTCGGCCTGTTGCAGGACGTGCCTACCGCCTCGAACTACGGCCGCGTAACCAAGGCGATGGCTTACACCACGCTCGCCAAACTGTACATCAATGCGCAGGAGTGGATCGGCGAGGCCAAATGGGACGAAACCATCGCTGCCTGCGACCAGGTGATCGGCTTCGGGCAACTGGAGATAGAACCCGACTACTTTTCGAATTTCAAGGTGGACAACACCTCGTCGAAGGAGAATATATTCGTCATCCTCTATGACAAAGTTTACACGTCGCAAAACTGGTGGCACGTCTTCCGGTTCCACCAGCTGACGCTCAACAGCCTCTCGCAACAGACCTACGGCATCCTCGACTTTTGCTGGAACGGCTTCGCCGCAACCGAGTCTTTCTATAACAAGTACGATCCGAAAGACATCCGGCGCAGGCAATGGCTCGCGGGCCCCCAGTACGACATGTCGGGCAATCCGCTCCTGATGCAAAACGGGCAGCAGCTCGACTACACGCCGCATATCACCTCGCTGTTCGACTTCTCGAACCCGGCAAAATCGAACGAAGGCGTCCGCTCGGCCAAATACGAATATGCGAACGGGCTGCAAGGTGAATGCATGGACAACGACTATGTGGTCTACCGTTATGCCGACGTGCTGATGATGAAGGGCGAGGCGCTCGTGCGCCAGGGGCATGCCGATCTGGCCGTTCCCCTTTTCAACGAGGTGCGCCGCCGCACGGGGCCTATAAACTTGATTATAAATATAGTTGCAACTATAATACAATATGCAATTATAATGTTGTTCTGTAAAAATAAATTAGAAGAAATAGTACTAGGAAAAAAAATAAATAAAACTTTATATATAGTGCTTTTAGTAATTGCTGTTATAATTCTATGTTCAAGTATGCTTTTCAAAAATAATAGTAATACTAATAACAACTCAACAAATACTACAAATAATACAAATTCAGCAATAGAAAATAAATATCCTAATGCTAAATGGGTAGAAGTTGGTTGTTCAAGCAGTACAGATGTTGATTCTAATGTTGCAACTGTAAGCGTAAATTTGGGGCATTATAAAGAAGACACCGTTGAGAAATATAAAGTAGTAAAAATTATTTGTACAATTTATAAAGAAAGTACTAATGAAGTTATAGGTACAAGTGAAACATATTATGAAGATGTAGAATTAGAATATGGTTATTTTAGTTTTATGAAAACAATAAGAGTAAAACTTTCAACTCCGTTTGTAGGAAACGACTTTTCTTCTAAGATTGAAGCATATGGAATACCAGAATAATAAAATAGCATTGTTGTACTTCGAAAAAAGTACTGACAATGCTATTTTGATTCGCTTTAGCGTGTTGAGCCACAAAGCGAAACAAAAAACCGCCAGCTATGCTGGTGTTGTTTTAAAGGCTTACAGAAAAAGATATCAAACCATGATATAATGTTAGGTGTTCAAGCCAACAAAATATCAGAAAGGAGTGATATCTATGAGCAATACTTTATCACATACAAAGTGGAATTGCAAATATCATATAATATTTATACCAAAATACAGAAGAAAAGTAATATATAATAAATTGAGAACAGATATAAGGGGATATATTCATGATTTGTGCAGATGGAAAGGAGTAGAAATAGTAGAGGGACATTTGATGCCAGATCATGTGCATTTACTATTATCAATACCACCGAAAATGAATATATCAAGTTTCATGGGATATTTGAAAGGAAAAAGCTCAATGATGATATTCAAAGACCATGCAAATTTAAGATATAAATACGGAAATTGTAACTTTTGGGCAACAGGCTATTATGTCAGTACAGTTGGATTAAATGAAGCAACAATAAGAAAATATATAAGAGACCAAGAAAAGGAAGATGTACTAGAAGATAAATTAACAAAGAGGGAAAGCCATAACCCTTTTAAGGGTTTGTTACAGTAGTAAATGCGTTAAGGCTTGAACGGAGTGAAAAGCCAGCACCTTGAGGTGCTGCAATGTTATATGCCCTTA
>ERZ772881.157-NODE-157-length-76829-cov-4.950035_pt1 | contig 76829 bp, 65 predicted proteins | sample MGYA00580581_ERZ772881 | MGnify/ENA primary metagenome ERZ772881 (study PRJEB29015, sample SAMEA2737668) | human gut metagenome | biome: human gut; feature: human-associated habitat; material: faeces | place: China | collected 2012 ...
TATGGACCTTGTAGTCCTAAGAATTACCTGATGTTTTTTCAGTGAACACTAATTACACATGAATTTTCATTGTCTGTTTGTATGCCATTCTTTCGAAGAACGCACATGAAACGAATCGCAGTGTAGTTCATAAGCCGACGCCAATCCATGGAAGGACGTTCCAGCATACGATAGTAGCAGTTCTTGCCGGTCTCAAGAAGGCCATAGAAGCCTTTCCTGTACATAGAATGAATAGTCTCTCCGTTGATTCGGAAAAGGCAAAGAGAAAGAATGAGCTGAACTGCAGATATGCCATCATGTTTCTCTAATGACAAACGGCATAGCAGATGGCCAAGCCCAAATTTGGAGAATAGGTTGAGAATATCAGTGCTCATCTTACTTTTAACACTCAAGAGTTTGGAGATCTCACTGAAATTGCTTAATTTTATATCCATAACAGTTCCTCTTTAATTTATTGGTAATCAATGTAATCGGACACTACAAATTTACTAAAAATTATCGAGAAACTGTTATTTCATACCACTTTATATAGGGTGGGAAACTTTAGTTCATTACCTTCGTAGCGCATATCCTGACATTCCTGTCGGGAGACGCCTAAGGCGTTTTGCATTATGCTGGTATTCATGTTCTTGGAGTTTGGGCACTACAAAGATACATAATACCAGCTCTTTTAATATATATACAACAGCCTATCTATTCATTTAACGGAAGAACCCAAAAATGGGGCGTTGACATCAAGGCTCTGTGTGTCTTAATCCTTATTGTAATGGAAGATGCTCTTAGAGTGTACCTGGGTTCGTGAAATAAGCTAAAAATTCGCGTCTTAATCCTTATTGTAATGGAAGATGCTCTTAGAGATATAAGTAAATAAGTTAAATGGTGGATAATAAGCGTCTTAATCCTTATTGTAATGGAAGATGCTCTTAGAGAACAACACTTGCTATTATTGTATTGAACTCTATGGCAAGGAGGTGTCTTAATCCTTATTGTAATGGAAGATGCTCTTAGAGATGTAAGTTTCCTAGACTGTAAAAAATTTCTTAAGAAGTCTTAATCCTTATTGTAATGGAAGATGCTCTTAGAGAGTTGTGGAGCTTGAAAGTGGCTCTCATATCCTGTCTTAATCCTTATTGTAATGGGCTCTTAGAGCTTTTATTCCTGCCAGTGATTACTAAAGTTAAGCCTGTCTTAATCCTTATTGTAATGGAAGATGCTCTTAGAGAAACATAAAGTGGAAATATAATCGTCGTCTTAAGTCTTAATCCTTATTGTAATGGAAGATGCTCTTAGAGTATTTCTCCTTGTACAAAAAAAGAGGCCTTAGCAGTCTTAATCCTTATTGTAATGGAAGATGCTCTTAGAGGTGGAATCCATTCTATGAAGAGTATGACTATACACAGTCTTAATCCTTATTGTAATGGAAGATGCTCTTAGAGGATATGATGTGGTTGGATAGAAAAAATGAGGTGTTGTCTTAATCCTTATTGTAATGGAAGATGCTCTTAGAGACGGCTTAGACCCCGGGTTCGCATCCTGGGATGAGTCTTAATCCTTATTGTAATGGAAGATGCTCTTAGAGCTATCTTGCTGCCATCCTCATCTACCGTACGAAGCGTCTTAATCCTTATTGTAATGGAAGATGCTCTTAGAGACTTACAGAAGTATTCGGTATTTGCGGATTCGGATGTCTTAATCCTTATTGTAATGGAAGATGCTCTTAGAGTAAGACAGTTTCAGTTCACTGATGTCTTGTTTAGTGTCTTAATCCTTATTGTAATGGAAGATGCTCTTAGAGTAGTGCGGTTCGGACATTACGGTGCAATCGGCCTGTCTTAATCCTTATTGTAATGGAAGATGCTCTTAGAGCCCCGGCAGTGCATCACGCATTGTCGGGGCTGTTCTGGTCTTAATCCTTATTGTAATGGAAGATGCTCTTAGAGCTGCCATTGGGGATAGTGACCTGTATAACAATCTGTCTTAATCCTTATTGTAATGGAAGATGCTCTTAGAGCCGTTGGACTGCTACACGGCTAACAGCGTACAGGTGTCTTAATCCTTATTGTAATGGAAGATGCTCTTAGAGAACCGCCATTACATAGGAATGACATTCCGTTGCAAGTCTTAATCCTTATTGTAATGGAAGATGCTCTTAGAGTCCGTTGTGTCATTGAGGAAGAATGGCAAAGCCTACCGTCTTAATCCTTATTGTAATGGAAGATGCTCTTAGAGATACTTTAGTTGAGATGACAATCCCACAAATAGTGTCTTAATCCTTATTGTAATGGAAGATGCTCTTAGAGCATTTCAGTTATCAGTGAGTATAACCAAAAATTTGTGTCTTAATCCTTATTGTAATGGAAGATGCTCTTAGAGGGCAGATATCAAAATTCCCAGATATACCTAACCCTTTGTCGCTGTTTATGTAGCAATATTTGACAAAGAGCTTGGAAAAGTGGGTTTTTCTAAACGGGTGCAAAGATACAAAGAATGTACAAGAAGTCAAAGAATGCGGAGTGAAAGAAACTTAAAAGAATAGCGTATTCCGGCTGCGAGTGATGATGTCTACATCGATATGCTGGCCAATGATACTCATAGCCCTCAGCTGGTCTGTAGAGATGGGGCAGATGATGATGCTGTCATGATTGTCATAAAGAGACTGCACTTCGGCCAAATCACGCTTGATGGTGTCGAAAACGGTCTTGTCGAGGTCAGCAAGAAAGATGGATCGCTGGATGCGTGTGCATCCTTGGCGTTCGAGATACTTGGCGATATGGTATCGCACTTTGTTGCTCTCAATATCATACATGACAAGAAATAACATATTGGTGGCAGTTCGTGATGGACGGTTGACGATGCCCAACAGATGGTCGATGCGTTCACGGAGAGTAGGCATACGGTCGAGACCACCTGTCGGGCGGTTGATGGTTGGAGACCCGCTCAGGCCGGAGTGGGTCAGCTTCCTTAGAATTTCAATGTAGGGCAGGGGTCTGCGGGGTTTTCTCATGGGCATAATGTTTTAGCAGGTCAGTAAAAACTGGTTGACAAGCTGGGCCAGCAGCTCGTTGAGCTCTTCGCTGGTGCCTCTTCGCGGTGATATGACGACGCTAAAGCCTTTCCGGCCATAGAAGAGGTTGACCTCGGCTTCTTTCAGTCCCACCTTAGCCCGTATCTTCTTGGCATACTGAATGTTGATGATCTCTGTAACCACCATGCCGGTTTGCTCTATGAAAGTCTTGAGGTCGCCGATGATGTCGTTGAGCAGCTGGGGTACAAATGCGGGCGGAGCCTCTCGTTGTGGGCGGGCTTGTGGGTTGAGCTGGCAGCGTATGCGGTCGAGTACCTCGCGGTCAGGGTCTTTGGGGCCGGCGGGTACAGAGGGTCCTTTGCCGGCTGCCATCTTCTCGTGTCGGTCAAGCTCGTGTTTGGTGTCGAATACTGAGGTAGGGTTGGCGGTATCAATCAGTGTACTCAGGTCGACTGTATCGCAGAGGGGGTTGTAACAGGCATTGGAGTCTGTGCTGATGAAGCAGGCCCGGCTCACGTCGCAGGTCTTGGTGTCGATGACCTGCGAGAGGTGGTGTTGGCTGGCAAATGTGGCAGCAAAGGCTCTGTAGAACAGAGAGAATAGGCCGGCATCGTAGCACCGCTCCTTGAGTCGAAACATGACCTTGAGTCCATCCTGGCTCGGCGAAGCAAAACACATGAGCACTCTCGGATCGGAGAAGAGCTCTTGGCGGACGCTGGGCAGTGAGAGTTCTTTGGCGGACAGGTGGTCAATGTCGAGGATGAAGGTCTCGGTGAAGGCGAAGTTCTCCTTGCGCCGGTAGGGCGGGGTGAACTGTCCACAGACAAAGTATGGAAGTTGGCGCTTGAGCTGGTTGTAGCGCTGAGTATCCATGGCATAGACGATGCGGAGCTGGCGGATCGTGTTGGCGATGGCGGGCTTGGGGTTTCGCAGGCTGTTGAAGAGCTGTTCCTCGGGAATCTTCTTCAGTTCGTCGGCAAACGATTGAATGTTTGTACCATACATGACCATAGCTGTTCGTGTTTAAGGGTTGGCATTGGCGGAGGGTGGGAGGACGTGACATAGAACCTTGAACTTCTGGGCCAGCGACTGTACGTAGAGCGATAGGGTGGTGAGGCGCGAACGAGTGACGCCGCGCACGGTGATGACTTCGTCCATGTAGTCGTTGAGTGACTGGATAAGCACGCGGCGGCCCAGTGGCTCGAGCCAGTAAGAACCATCTTCGCGGACGGAATAGAACTCCTCAGTGACCACGTTCTGGGCCAATAATGTATAAACCACGTAGTCTACCCAGATACGGTAGAGCTCAATGATGTCGAAGACCAGGACTGGCCGGTTATAGTCATCACGGTGGAGCACGCCGATGTAAGGATCCACGCCGGCCTTGATGAGCGCGCCCTCAATGCGTCCGTAGAGGATGCCGTAGCCATAATTGAGGAAAGCATTGGCCACATCGGTGGCGGGATGCTGGCTACGCTCGCTGAACCGCATAGCCTCGGGCAGAAAGTGGTTGATGGTGGCGAAGTAGATGCGGGAGGCCTGACCTTCCCAGCCACGCAGAGTGGGTGCTATGTCGTTGACAATCTCGCCTTGTAGAGCTCTGATCTTGCTTCGGTAGTCTTCGAGGCGGGCAATGTTCTTCCGGGTAAAGACCTCTTGTTCGCTGTCAGTGTTGAAGAGCAGCATCAAAGCCTGCTGGTTTTCTATCTTCTGACAGATGGTTTCCTTGATCCAGTCTACAGCTTCGTGCGAATAAACAAAATTGAGTTGTCCTTTGCGGATGGTGGAGATGGAGCCATATCTGGGACTCCATATCCGACCTATGGGATTGCCAGAACGGTCCATGAACATTACTTCTATCTCCTTTTCCACGGCAAGCATCACCGCATCACTGGTTATCTGAGCCCCACGGCTAATCTGGATGCTATCAATTCCTGTGGCGGGTATGCGCTGACGACCGTCTTGGGTGGTAATGACGAATCCTTCGTTGTCGCGATTGAGAGAAACGCCATAGGTGTTGAGAATCAATTCCATGTGATCTGAAGTTTGAGATTAAGTTCAATATTTTTCTAACTCCTATTTCATGCGATGAAGAAGTCGTCGGAGATGTGTAGCCGCTCGCTGGCACGCGTCACCCACGAAAATGTAGCGCCCCTTGGTGTCATAGGCAATGAGGTCGGTGAGCAGTTTACCCGAACCGAAGATGGCCTGCGAGGGATGATGCTGGGCGATGTCCGACACCATCGATGGCCTCATCAACAATATAAATCTTGCTGTCATAGTCGTCGTTGTCAGCACTCAAAGCAGTAAATTGTAGCAGGAGCTGCCCTGTCTTGTCCTCTCCGCCTGACTGGTCTATCTGGTTGACTACATGTTCGATGTCCTGGTTGAAGTCTTTGAACTTGTAGATGCAGCTGTGTACTGTCGTTGCAGGACGGTTGGTCTTGTTGCTCAGTATCTTTGCCGCCCTGCCCATGGAGGCAAGCAGCTCGAAGTCTTTATTCTGTCCGGTCATCCAACCAATGAGGGCTTTCATCAGTGTCGTCTTTCCTGTTCCGGCATAGCCGGTGAGGATGAAAGCGCGTGCCTCTTTGCCGTCAACAAATTGTTTCAGCCTTTCGAGTGCCTGCTGAGAGAGCGTCAGTACGATATCGGGGTCTTGTTTTTTCTCCATGATGGTTGTTTTTTGCCTTTCTACTATTCTTAGTATTCCCTGAATCGAACGAAGGAGAACTGCACCACCTTCTTGCCGTCACTCAGTTCCTGCACCACTCTTTCTGATGTGGAGGCCACGCAGCGGATGCCAGCAGCTTTCAGTTTTTCCACAAGACGAAAAGTGAAGGTCATCTCGCCCATAATATGAATGGTGACTTCCCGGGCGGGATAGGCTGTCTGATATATTTTTCCAAGGGTTTTTTCTGCCAACTTGCCCAGTTTCTTATTGTCGAGGTCGGCAGATATGTCGGGGAAAGGAAGATCCTTGATTTCCCCATATTGGCGAGCTGCCGTAAGCTGTGTCTCGTCCCACTTATCGGAAGGGTGGTTAGACAAGTTGACGAATGTGCTCCGTTGGTTGGCTTGTTCCTCGTATTCCCGAGTTAAGCATATCGAGAAATTATTCAGGGCCTTGGCTATGTCGTCTTTGATGCTCTTCGTCTTCAATGGTTTCGGATTCGAGCGATAGCCGGAATGGTTGTAGTCGTTTCTTACTTTGGATAGGGTGTCGAAGGTCTGGTAGACAATGGGTTGTTCTATCAGAACATCGTGCAGCATCTCAATAAGTTTTTCCTTGTCAGCATCCTTGACCGTCCACAGGGCCGGAGGCAATACCTTGAACTTGATAACAAATGCCGAATTGACAATACCCCGTTTTGCCTCGTTGTCTTTCCTAATACCATGCCGTTCGCAGAAGAAGGTAACAACCCCTTCCTGCAAGATCGTCACTGCCTGTTGGTAAAGATGGTTGTCGTAACACCACTGGGCTGCATGAAGACAGTTTGTAAGAGAATCTCCGGGAACCGGCATTGTTGCCACCACCTTTTTTATTATGGGTTCGAGAGGCTTAATGACTATGGCTTCAATTTTTTCGCTTCTTACTCGCAAGTCATCCAGCGTGTCTCCTTCGCTGATGTGCATTCCCCGGCAGGTCTGACGTTCGTCTACCAGACTCTTCAATGAGGAAACAAAATCCGCCAGCCTCTTGTTGGCTTCTGTTCTCGTTGCTTCATTCCTCTGCAATATTTTGATAGAGTTAGATGCCAACTCGCTCATTTTTTCAACATATCCGTTTTGCAGGAAGTCGGCTGCGGCGAACGTCCAATCTTGCAGCATCGTCAGAGGCAGCAGATCGACGATGGGCGCCCCCATATCCGTGCGTGCCTCATAGTTGCCATAAGAAATGTGGGCGATGTGCACGTTCTTGAGGAACTTAGCGTAGTTGCCGAGCACCAGGATGAGCATGGACAGGTAGCGGAAGGAGTGCGTCAGGTCGAAATAGACTTCGTCGCCCTCTTCCATCAGGTCGAAAGCCGTCTGGAATATCTTCCACATCTCTTCTTCGTTCTTGCCGTCAGGAATGGGTATGGGGGCTACCTGTGTTGGTAGCCCCATCCGTTGCAAGGTGCTTTCAAGACCTTCGTAAGGGATGTTTGCCTTGGTGTGTGAGTCTATGCGTTCGGCTATCGCCTTGTCCCAGTTGCTGTGTTGTGCCCTATCTGTTAGCAAGATACAAATTCTGTCCTGCTCTGTCCACGGTTCTTTCTTGCCGATGAGCTCAAGCGTCGCCTGCTGTATGAACCGTGTTTCCGTAGAGTGGAAGTTGCCTTGCACATATCGGCAGGTCTCGTAGACGCTTGCTCCGAGAATAGATATGAATAGTTTGCGTGCCATGAGATTTTATTTGGTGTTGATGTTAAATAGTTCTTTGTTGAGTTGCAGGAACAGAACTTCCTGTGGTGTAGCTCTGTCTTGGTGCTCTTGCAGGCTGAAAGGCATAATGTCGCTGTCGGCACATTTTTCTTTGTAGCGAAGGGCAGTGCCATTGTGGTTGTGGAAGAGGATGTTACTTGATGGAATGGCAGCAATGACGGCTCCCCGGAACAGTGGAATCTCGGAGCGATGGAGAGGAGTGTCAAACTGTATGGTCAGTGTCTTTATTTTAGTCATGAGTTTTTAGCTGTTGTTATATTTCTAAGCAGAAACTCTAAAGGTTTTGTTGCTATAGAGAAATGGCCCAGATGTCTTAATATGCAAAGGTAATCTCTTTTTTTGTAAGTAAGAAAGTTTTTTTTGCTTTTTTTAAAAAAGGACAATATCTCTTAGGAGAATGTCATTTCTTCATTTTAGCCTTGCGGGCAAAGTTAAACAGACTTTGTGGTAGATGGCAATAGCCGGTCGGATTCTTGTCGAGATAATCCTGGTGGTATTCCTCAGCCGTGTAGAAATTCTTCAAGGGCAGGTTCTCAACGGCAAGTTGGCCATGAATCTGCTTCTGCTCCTCCTCGAAGGTCTTTCTGATAATGGGCTCGTCCTCTTTGTCCACATAATAGACGCCGGTGCGATACTGTGTGCCACGGTCGTTGCCCTGCCGGTTGATGCTGGTAGGGTTGATCGCCTTGAAATACATTTCCAAAAGGAATCGTAGGCTGACTTTCGAAGGGTCGTAAGTGACGTGCACCGTCTCGGCGAAGCCTGTCTTGTCGGTGCACACCTCTTTGTATGTCGGGTTCTCGGTATATCCGTTGGCATAGCCCACCTCAGTATCAACCACGCCATCTATCTGCTTGAAATAGTGTTCGGTGCCCCAGAAGCAGCCACCTGCCAAATAAATCTCTTTTCTTTCTGTCATCATACTGTCTTTTTGTTCAATCTTCTCTGACGGCTCCTGCATACGACATGAGGCAAAGGCTGTCATTAATAATAACGTGATATAGCGAAGAAATCGCATATCCTATTTTTTTATTTGATGCACTTTCTGCATTTGTTATTTACCGGTGAATACACCACAGAAACAGATATTGCCAAAGGCATCGTAAATGGCATAGAAGAATGGACGGTCGGCATAGAATTCCAGCTTTGTGGGATGCTTGCTGACGATAGCAGACAATTCCTCAATCTCACTGATGGTCTCAGCCGTTGCGGTGGTCCCATATTGGTCGACGGCAATTTCTGTATCCTGTGTCATCTTTTCCACATACAGGGGCCTCGCTCCGTCATTCATCTGCGAGAAGTTGGCCTCTCCACCGATGAACATCCGTCTATATCCAAGATTTGCCAGACTCTCTTTCAGGTCGTTCTTCACCTTGGTTGTGAAGACGGGCAAGTGTATAAGAATCTCGTTATAATGGTGCAAACGGTACTGAATGCGTTTGAGACGGTCTACTGTGAGCGTGCCGAGCAACGTAGATATAGCAGAACCCTTTGCCGGGAGGATGACCACCATGCTGAACTGTCCGTCATAGGGGAGCCGGACGACAGAGCAGAGGCTGTCGCTCATTCCGCTGAGTATCATTTTGTCATCAGAGTTTTCCATCATTGTGACTTCCACGCTATCGCCAGAGACCGTCTGAAATGGCGCCTTCTTCAGACCGTGGAAGTAGGACATCCATAACGCCTTGAATGTGGTCTTATTTGTCAGAATCGCTGTATGCTTTATCCCCCAGCTATGACTCACTGTAGCAAAATAACTATTCTCTATACAGGACCTGTATTTCTCGCTGATATTGATGCCTTTATCCTCAAAAGTGTTGATAGTCGTCAACATCGATGGCCCGTGAACCATGCCGCCGGTGGGCTTCTGCTGGCCAATCATCATCCGGCGGTTGAGCGCATTCACACTGTCCAAGTCTACCTTCCCAGCACCGATAGCCTTTTGCAGTTCCGACAACGTGGAGCCACCTGCGCCACTGGCCAACATGGACAGGTTATATCTGATGCCCGAGGGGGACACTACAGTGCTCCTCTCCGGCTCCTTGACCACGAGGCTCCGCAGCACATCCAGTCCGAGCGCATTGCTTGCATCCACCTGCGCCGATTCCTGCGCAGTCAGTTTATACGACACTTTTTCATTTGCTGCAGCCTCCTCCAGAGTGGTGTTGCTTGGGCCATTCTCCTTACAGCTTATCAGTACTGCTGATGCAGCAAGAGTTAATATTATTAGTTTATTATAGTTCATATTCCTAATTTCGCAACCATGTGCGCTATTTGTTGTAATCGGTCGTGGTTGGCACTGGGCAGTACCATTACGTTCCATCTCATTCACAAACGTTCGTGCGTTGCCAACAGAGGGTGACAACAATTGGTTGAATCCATGTGTCTCTTGTTTCCATATGTCACTAAAACGCTCTTCTTTTGGGTTTATTGTCATGTTTTTATCCATCGTGCCTCTTTTTCAGTATCTTCCTCTGAGTTAACTATGTCTCTATCGGGGATAGATATATCTTTCTCGTGCCCAAAGTTACAAAATAAAAGTTGATAATCAGGTTCGTTTCCCGTTTTTATTCTTTACCTGACTATTCGACTTTGAAACAGAATACATGACCACGCCTTGGTCATATGATGACCAGCATGTGGTCACGTCATGACCAAAGCGTGGTCATGGTGTTAGTCAGCCGTATCCTCGTCATGAGGAGGAGTTTCCATGTGCTGTAAGTGCATATTCCACACGGGGTGGAAACCCTGTATATGCCGTGCGACTCATCAGACTGCCGGGGCGACAGGTCAACTGTTCTTCTTCGAAGAGACGTGGCTGGTGGGGGTATATGAATCAATTAGAAGATAAACAAGAAAATCTTTTGATATCTATCAGGTAATGATTACTTTTGCAGAATATCAATATTAAATAAAGGTTATGAATGACGACACTTCATTTCGCCCTCATCTATCGTGTCATTGTCAATGTGGTGACTTTCTTTGTCTATGGTGTAGAGGATAATGAAATAAGGTTTAAACAAATAGGTAAGATGATATGAAACTTTTAGGAAACATACTTTGGCTGATCTTCGGTGGATTGAGTATCGCCGTGGAATACTTTGCTGCATCAATCGTGATGATGGTCACTATCGTTGGCATCCCTTTCGGCATAGCCAACCTGCGGCTTGCCATCCTCGCCCTTTGGCCTTTCGGTTCGCATATCGTTGATGACGGTGCAGGCACGGGCTGTCTGGACCTTTTCATGAATATACTGTGGTTCTTCGTAGGTGGCATATGGATTGCGCTGACCCATCTCTTCTGGGGAATCGTCCTTAGCATCACCATCATCGGACTGCCATGGGGCAAGATGCACTTCCGCTTGATGCGCCTGGCACTCGCCCCTTTCGGGAAACGTATCGTCAATAATGAACTGTAATGGAGAAAGATAAGGCAAGGCTCTTCGGTCATCCCATCTATCGCATGATGAAAGGCATGGCAACGGCCATGGACCGATATTATGTTGACCCGTTGCTGGGTTTCATTGTGCCGTCGGGTTTCGGCGACACGCTGACGGCCTTGCTGTCGTTGCCTTACATCTATTTCTCTCTCTTTGTCGTCAAGTCAGTTCCACTGACCATAGCCGTCATCAATAACATCCTTCGCGACACACTCATCGGCATGATACCCTTCTGTGTCGGTGATGTGCTTGACATCTTCTATCGGTCATATGGCAAAAATCTCCGATTGATCACCGGCTACATTGAAGGCGACAAAAAAGTGGTCTCTGATGTACGGCGAAAGGTCGTCTATTCAGTCATTGTGATGGTCGTGCTGATAATACTCATCGTGCTTATGCTCAAGCTCTTATGGCTACTTGGCGGTTGGCTGCTGACGACGGTACATGATTGGATATTCTGCTTTCTATGACACCCGACTTTCTTCTCTCTTACCTTGCGAGATTTATACTTTGTGCCGCAATCCTCCGGAATCCCAAAGTGAAAAGTTTCTCAATGTCAGCAGATTTGTGGCAAGGGGTGAGCATAAGTGGAAATTATTGTTAAATGCGAAGTTGACATGAATGAAGTTACAAAAATTGTTGTATTTTTGCATCAACCAATCGCAGAGATCAATGAAAACAACGCGATAACTTTTTAAACCATATGCACATGCTAACTCAACAAGACAAGCAACAGATTGAAGGTCGGGGAATGACTATAGCCCAGGTGGAGCATCAGCTCAGGGAGATAGAACAGGGCTTCCCGTTTTTGAAACTCGAAGCAGCTGCGGCCGTTGGCAAGGGAATCACAGTAGAAGATGGGAAAGGACAGAAAGCCGCCATGGACAAATGGCAAGCCTATAAGGATGCGGGGCACAAGATTGTGAAGTTTGTGCCGGCATCGGGGGCTGCCAGCCGAATGTTCAAGAACATGTTTGCTTTCCTCAATGCAGACTATGATGTGCCGCAAACCGACTTTGAAAAGGAGTTCTTCACTCATATTCGTCATTTCGCTTTCTACGACGCGCTCAATGCCAAGTGCCTTGAGAACAACGGGAAAGATATTCCTGCCTTGATAAAAGAGTCTGATTACAAGGTCGTTGTTGCCAATTTGCTCAACAAAGAGGGCCTTAACTATGGCCAGTTGCCCAAAGGTCTGCTGCTTTTCCACCGTTATGACGATGGTGTGCGTACCCCCATGGAAGAACATTTGGTGGAGGCTGCACTCTATGCGGGCTCCAAAGGAGAGGCGCACATTCATTATACCGTCTCGCATGACCATCTGCAGCTTTTCGAGCAGAAGGTGGAAGAGAAGAAGGATGCCTACGAGAAAAAATACGGTGTGAGGTATGACATCAGTTTCTCTGAGCAGAAACCCTCGACGGATACCATTGCAGCCAACCCCGACAATACACCTTTCCGTAATGATGACGGCACGCTACTCTTCCGTCCAGGTGGTCATGGCGCGCTGATAGAGAATCTGAATGATATTGACGCCGATGTCGTCTTCATCAAGAATATCGACAACGTAGTGCCCGACCGTCTGAAGGCCGATACCGTCAGATGGAAGCAGGTCATTGGTGGCGTGTTGGTGGATGTACAGGAAAAAATATTTGACTATCTCCGCGTACTTGATTCTGGAGTTTACAACCATACGAAGGTGGAAGAGATCATTCGTTTCGTTCAGCAAGTGCTCTGCTGCCGGCGTGCAGACCTCAAGCAATTGGAGGACGGAGACCTTGTGCCTTACCTTCGGAAGAAGCTCAATCGTCCGCTGCGTGTATGTGGTGTGGTGCGCAATGTAGGAGAACCTGGTGGTGGACCTTTCCTGGCATACAACCAGGACGGCACTGTCAGCCCGCAGATTTTGGAGAGCTCACAGATTGACATGAGCAATAATAAATATGTGGAAATGTTTACCAGTAGTACCCATTTCAATCCAGTGGATTTGGTTTGCGCCATTAAAAATTACAAAGGCGAACATTTTGACCTGCCAAAGTATGTTGACGCTCAGACCGGATTCATCAGCAGTAAGTCAAAAAACGGCAAGGCTCTCAAGGCTCTTGAACTTCCTGGATTGTGGAATGGGGCAATGAGTGACTGGAATACAGTGTTCGTGGAAGTGCCTTTAACAACCTTCAATCCGGTGAAAACTGTTAACGACCTGCTCAGAGACACTCATCAATAGACAAAAAAAGCGATTACCTTCACAGGCCACCGCTCCAAATCTTCAATAGGTATTAGTCTCATCTAAGGTAAAAAGATTGTTTTCAGGATAACGTTGACAAAGATACGGCCTTTTGTTGAGACTGCAAAATATTTGACGAAGAATTTTCATAGAATCACTAAAAAATCATATTTTATCATTATTTTTTCAATTCTACGGTTGGGAGATAGGGCCAATCATTGACATGATGAATTTATTGAATAAAAATATTCTTTATTGCTTCTTGACCTCATTACCATTGTTTGCCACCGGCCAGACGAGAATGTGTGTCAATCTGAGGAACTGGGAGTTCTCCCGCGACAGCATTCATTGGCAGGCGGTAACGGTACCCCACGATTGGGCGATCAGTGGTCCGTTTGATAAGAAATGGGATTTACAGACGGTTGCCATTGAGCAAAATGGAGAGAAAGAGAAAACAGAGAAAAGTGGCCGTTCGGGTGCTCTGCCATGGATTGGACGAGGCTTTTACACCACGCATGTGCGGATCGACGAGGTTGACAACCGGTATGTGGAATTGGATTTCGACGGTGCGATGGCTGAGCCTGTGGTCTATGTCAATGGCAGGAAGGCAGGCCATTGGGCTTATGGATACACGCCTTTCAGGGTGGACATTACACATTATATTACTAAGGGCGACAACCGTATCGACGTGTCGCTGAACAATATGGAAGCGAGCAGCCGCTGGTATCCTGGTGCTGGACTGTACCGCCCTGTGATGCTTGTCACGACGAGCAAGGTTCATCTTGATTCATGGAAGACGACCGTCAGTACACTGCGCCTCATGCGTAATAAGGCTTTGATGACTCTGTGCACGACGCTTGCGGGAGCACAGAAAAATTTTCACGGGTCGCTGAAGATGTCACTTCTTGATAATGCGACCGGTGAAGAGAAAGACTTAGGCACTTTGCAGATGCAAGGGAGGAATTTCAACGGTGGCTTCCCGGTTGTTGAACCGAAGTTGTGGAGCCCTGAGACGCCGAACCTTTATACATTGAAACTTACTTTGGCAGACAACGAGGGTCAAGAGTTGGATAACCTCTCTCTGCGCTTCGGTGTTCGTACCATCAAGGTTGACTCTATTCATGGTTTCCAACTCAATGGCGTGAGTCGAAAGATGCAAGGCGTTTGTCTGCATCATGACCTTGGCCCGCTTGGCGTTGCTGTCAACAAAGCAGCTATTGTCAGGCAGATTAAACAGCTCAAAGACATGGGATGCGACGCCATCCGAACCTCTCATAATCTTCCCTCGCAGATGCAGATGGATGTGTGCGATTCTCTTGGCATGATGGTCATGGCGGAGAGCTTTGACATGTGGATCTATCCCAAGTGCGAGAATGGCTATTCCCGACTCTTCAAGGAATGGAGCGACAGGGACATCACCGCTCTGGTGGAGGCGAACCGCAACCACCCCTCTATCGTGATGTGGAGCATCGGTAACGAGATTCCTGAGCAATGGAGCTATGAGGGTAGGGTGATAGCCGAGCATCTGCAGAATCTCTGCCACCGGCTCGATCCCACACGCCCCGTGACACAGGGTATGGACAGGGCAGACGAAGCTATCAAGTCGGGTTTTGCCCAGGTGATGGACGTGCCGGGCTACAACTATCGTGTCTATCGGTATGACAACGATATTAAGCGTCTGCCACAGGGATTCCTCCTTGGTTCAGAGACGGCCTCTACAGTAAGCAGTCGTGGCGTGTATAAATTCCCTGTTGTTTGGGGAGTGACTCCTACCGCCGACAAGGACGGGCAGTGTTCCGCTTATGATGTGGAGTGGTGCCCGTGGAGCAATCTGCCGGAACAGGACTTTATGGCGATGGCAGACAAGCCATATACCATTGGCCAGTTTGCATGGACAGGCTACGACTATCTTGGCGAGCCGACGCCCTACGATGAGTACTGGCCGTCGCGCAGCAGTTATTTTGGCATCATGGATCTTGCAGGACTTCCCAAAGATCGGTTCTATCTTTATCGCTCGGTGTGGAATAAGAATGCGCATACCTTGCATATTCTGCCTCACTGGACATGGCCAGGGCGTGAAGGACAGGTGACGCCAGTATTCGTTTATACCGACTACCCCGAGGCGGAACTCTTCGTCAATGGAAAATCACAGGGTAAAGTGAAAAAGAATCAAAGTGTTCGGCTTGAGACTCATGGTATTCCGAAATCATGGTTAGACCCGACAACTCCGGAAGAGGCCATGAAGTATGCGACCCGTTACCGACTGATGTGGCCTAATGTAAAATATGAGCCAGGAGAGCTGAAGGTGGTGGCGTATGATAACCATGGAAATAAAGTTGGGGAATCTGCGGTGCTCACAGCTTCTGAGGCAAGGTGGTTGAAGATAGATGCAGACCGCACCGTGCTGCGTAAAGGCATTGATGATCTTGCCTATGTCTCTGTCTCGCTCATTGACAAGAATGGTACAGTGCTCCCTCAGGCTGATGATCGCATAGATGTGCAGGTAAGTGGAGCCGGAACATTCCAGGCTATCTGCAATGGGGATGCTACATCGCTGGAGTCGTTTACCAGGCCAACCATGAAGCTGTTCAATGGAAAGCTGGTTGTCACAGTGAAAGCCGGTGAGAAGAAGGGTGCAATCCATCTTGTAGTGAGGGATAAAAAACGCGGATTAAAGAAGTCCGTTTCTATACGGGTGGTCTAATACGGGTGACTTGCAAACTCCACATTACATTTTTAGATAAAAAATGATAATGTTCAGGAATTAATGTGTACCTTTGCAGCGGTTTAAAAGCCGAAGCGGAGATATATCTTTAGTTACATCAATATAACGTTATAAACTTTATGAATTTCACTTTGTTAGTCACCGTGTTGCTGACGGCTATCACATTGGTGGTGGGTGCTTACGTCATCGCCAAGCTGATAGGTCCACGCTCGTATAATCCGGTGAAGGGTGAGCCATTTGAGTGTGGTATACCTACGCGTGGAAGCAGTTGGATGCCGCTTCACGCCGGTTACTATCTCTTTGCCATCCTTTTCTTGATTTTCGACATTGAGACAGTATTTCTGTATCCCTGGGCAGTCGTTGTGAAAGAGTTTGGCTGCATGGCTCTTGTGAGTGTCGGGTTCTTCCTGATAGTTTTGGTTTTAGGCTTGGCTTATGCCTGGCGGAAAGGAGCGCTGGAATGGAAGTAAGAAAACCAAGTATCAAGAGCATCCCTTACAACGAGTTTAAGGACAACGACACGCTGGAAAACATTGCTGCACAGCTTAACGATGGTGGCGTGAATGTGGTGCTTGGCTCTCTCGATCAGATGATCAACTGGGGTCGCAGCAACTCTTTATGGTCGCTTACCTTTGGTACGAGCTGCTGTGGTATTGAGTTCATGGCTGTAGGCTGTGCCCGTTATGACTTCTCACGCTTTGGCTTTGAGGTAACACGTAACTCTGCACGTCAAGCAGATATCATCATGTGCGCCGGAACTATTACTAATAAGATGGCTCCTGTCTTCAAGCGCCTTTATGATGAAATGGCTGAGCCAAAGTATGTGGTAGCCGTAGGTGGTTGCACCATATCGGGCGGGCCATTTAAGAAGAGTTACAGCGTAGTGCGCGGTATCGACCAGATAGTGCCTGTAGATGTGTATATCCCGGGCTGCCCTCCACGTCCGGAGGCTATCCTCTATGGTATGATGCAGCTCCAGCGTAAGGTCAAGGTTGAGAAGTTCTTTGGCGGGGCCAACCATAAGATGAACAGCGATGAGAAAGAGACAAGTCTTGGCCTCGGAGGACTGCATGGTATCAGCAATGAGAATATCTCTGGTGCCAAGATAGGCAATCGTGAGCCGATTATGGTGACAGGATCTCCAAATAAGGAAGAAGTCGAGGCACTCGGAAGAGAGCTTGACCAGCTCGAGAAAGAGGGTGAGCAGTTTAAAGTTGCTGATGCTCCCAGGCAGCTCACTCAGGAGGAAGCTGCAGCACAGGCTGCTGAAGCAATTAAAGCAAGAAACAATCAATAAGAAGTCGAAATGAAATTAGAGAATAAAGAATTCGGATTTGACAATTTCGCTGCTGAGATGGCGAAACTGAAGAATGAGCGGCATTTCGATTTCCTGGTGACTATCGTCGGTGAAGACTTCGGCGAGGAAGGCCTCGGCTGTATTTACATTCTTGAGAATACACAGAGCCACGAGCGTGTCTCGGTGAAGCAGATTGCCAAGGTCGTGGACGGTGACAACTATGTGTTGCCTTCGGTCATTGAGTTGTGGCATGATGCTGACCTGCTTGAGCGTGAGGTCTTCGACTTCCTCGGCATCAAGTTCCTTGGCCATCCTGACATGCGCCGTCTCTTCATGCGTAACGATTTTACAGGTTATCCCCTGCGGAAGGACTTTGACATGAGCCCTGAGGCTAACCTGTTCCCAATGACGGATGAGCCGGAGACCGACTGGACAACAGAATACGGTCTTGACAAGTATGGTCATCTGACACAGACCAGACACCGCTTGCTCGGTGATGATGATTTCGTCATCAACTTCGGTCCTAACCACCCGTCAACGCACGGTGTGCTTCGTCTGCGCACAGTGGTTAATGGTGAGACCATCAAGCATGTTTATCCCCACCTCGGTTATATCCACCGTGGCATGGAGAAGATGATGGAGAGCATGACTTATCCTCAGACGCTGGCTCTGACCGACCGTCTGAACTATCTCTGCGCCATGCATCATCGTCATGCACTTGTCAGTGTCATTGAGGAAGCCCTCGGCGTGGAGTTGTCGGACCGTATCCGTTACATCCGTACGATCATGGACGAGCTGCAGCGTATCGACAACCACTTGCTGTTCCTCGGTACATGCGCTCAGGACCTCTCTGCCCTCACTGCGTTCCTCTATTGTATGCGTGACCGTGAGCATGTGCTCAATGTCATGGAGGAGACAACGGGCGGTCGCCTTATCCAGAACTATTACCGTATTGGCGGTTTGCAGGACGATATTGATCCTAATTTCGTCGAGAATACCAAGACGTTGTGCAAGTATCTTCGTCCGATGATTCAGGAATATCTGGATGTCTTCGGCGACAATGTCATTACGCACAATCGTCTTGAGGGCGTGGGCTACATGAACCTTGAGGACTGTATCAACTATGGTGTTACAGGTCCTGCGGGACGTGCAGCCGGTTGGCACAACGATGTGCGCAAGAACCATCCTTATGACCTTTACGATAAAGTGGAGTGGAAGGAAATCACCGGCACGGGTGCTGACTCGATGGAGCGGTACATGATCCATATCAAAGAAATGTACCAGAGCCTGGACATCATCGAACAGTTGATCGACAACATCCCTGAAGGCGAGTTCTACATTAGGCAGAAGCCTATCATCAAGTTGCCCGAAGGCCAGTGGTGGCATTCTGTGGAAGGTGGTGCCGGTGAGTTCGGCGTCTATCTCGAGAGCCGTGGCGACAAGAGCCCGTACCGTGTGAAGATGCGCCCGATGGGTCTCACCCTTGCCGGAGCTTTCGACAAGATGTTGCGCGGAGAGAAGATTGCTGACCTCATCGCTACGGGTGCCAGCATCGACTTCGTTATCCCTGATTTGGACAGATAATCAAATAAGACAAACATATAATATTCATACAATGTTTGATTTTTCAGTAGTAACAAAATGGTTCGATGCTTTGCTCCGTCAGACGTGTGGCTTGAGCAATTTCTGGGCCGTCTTGATAGAATGTGTGATAGTGGGCCTTATCGTGCTGACGCTCTATGCCCTCATTGCCATGTTCATGATTTATTTTGAGCGTAAGGTCTGTGCATTCTTCCAATGCCGCCTTGGGCCCATGCGTGTGGGTAAGTGGGGTATCTTCCAGGTCGTGGCCGACGTGGTGAAGATGCTCATCAAGGAGATCTTCGGTGTGGACCGCTCAGATAAGTTCCTTTACACCCTCGCTCCGTTCCTCACCATCATCGCCTCTGTCGGCACGTTCTCGTTCCTTCCCTGGAACAAGGGTGCCGTGGTGCTCGACTTCAATGTCGGCGTGTTCATGGTGACCGCCATCTCGTCTATTGGCGTGCTTGGCGTGATTCTCTCCGGTTGGGGTTCAAACAATAAGTATTCTGTAGTCTCAGCCATGCGTGGCGCCGTGCAGATGATCTCTTATGAGATTTCTCTCGGTCTGTGCATGGTGACAGCCGTCATCCTTTGTGGCTCCATGCAACTCAGTGACATCATCGGTGTACAGACAGGTCCGTGGAGATGGCTCATCATCCAAGGTCATATCCCTGCTATCATCGCTTTCCTCATTTTCCTCATCGCCGGTAACGCTGAGGCCAACCGCGGCCCGTTCGATTTGGCGGAGGCTGAGAGTGAGCTGACTGCCGGTTATCATACGGAGTATAGTGGTATGGGCTTCGGCTACTTCTATCTCGCAGAGTACCTGAACCTCGTGGTCATCTCCGGCTTGGCTGCTACGATCTTCCTCGGAGGCTGGGCACCGCTGAACATTGGCATCAGTGGTTTTGATACCGTGATGAACTATATCCCCGGCTTTGTCTGGTTCGCTGCCAAGACCCTGCTCGTCATCTGGGTGCTGATGTGGGCCCGCTGGACTTTTCCCCGTCTTCGTATTGATCAGATCCTTACACTCGAGTGGAAATACCTCATGCCGTGCATGCTCCTGACACTTACGGTGATGACAGCTTGCGTCGCATTGGGCTTGACGCTTTAATTTATAGAAAAACATTAAAAGATAATCCCATTAGGTTATGTCACAATATTTTAAAGGTATCAAGGATGCTACCAAGACGCTGGCTACAGGCTTGAAGGTGACGATGAAGGAATACTTCACACCGAAGTCGACGGAACAGTATCCTGAGAACCGCAAGACCACACTGCATGTCTCGGCGCGTCACCGCGGGCGCCTCGTGTTCAAGCGTGTGGAAGACCCCAACGACCCACAGGCTGTGAAGCGTGGGCTGAAGATCGGTGATTATAAATGTACCGCTTGTACGATGTGTGAGAAAGCTTGTCCAAACAACACTATCAAGATCACGGCGCACATGGCTGAAGACCCGGAGACAGGACGAAAGAAGAAGGTGCTCGACGACTATCAGTACGATCTCGGCGACTGCATGTTTTGTCAGCTCTGTGTCAATGCCTGCAACTTTGATGCCATCCATTTTGTCAACGACTTCGAGAATGCTGTCTTCGACCGCAAGAAGCTCGTACTGCACCTCGACAAGGAGGTTTATCAGGGTGGTTCGCTGCCTGACCTCATCAATGGCGGCGCTCCGTTGACAATCGGTAAGTTTAACACTAAAACCAAGTAAAGGATCATGGCTAGATTAGTAATGTTCTGTATTTTAGCTGTAGTCGTCCTTGGCTCAGCTGTTATGTCCGTCTGTACAAAGAGTATTATGCGCGCAGCTACATGGCTGTTGTTCGTGCTCTTCGGCATTGCCGGATTCTACTTTATTCTTGATTACACATTCCTTGGTGTCGCACAGGTCAGTATCTATGCCGGCGGCATCACGATCATGTACATCTTCGCCATCCAGCTTGTCTCCAAGCGTTCTCTTCAGAACCTTGTGGCCCGCTTCAAAGGTGTGCGTGTCGCCCAGGGTCTTCTGATCTCGCTCATCGGCCTCGTTGTAGTGAGTCTGATACTCGTGAAGAACCACTTCATCAACGCCGCGCTTGACGTTGCCAATGTTGAGGTCCCCATGAAGCAGGTAGGTCAGGCTATGGTCAGTTCTGGTAAATATGGATATGTGCTTCCGTTTGAGTTCATCTCAGTGTTCCTGCTGGCATGTATCATCGGCGGCGTAATGATTGCAAGAAAGGAGGACAAGAAATGATTTCTGTTTATGCATTTCTCGGAGTAAGCACACTGCTGTTCTTCATTGGTGTCTTTGGCTTCGTCACTCACCGTAACCTCGTTGCCATGCTCATCTCTATCGAGCTTGTACTGAACTCCGTGGACTTGAACTTTGCAGTTTTTAACCGTCTGCTTTTCCCCGGTCAGTTGGAGGGCGCTTTCTTCACCCTGTTCTCTATCGGCGTGAGCGCAGCAGAAACCGCCGTGGCACTGGCAATCATCATCAACGTTTACCGTAACTATCACAGTGATCAGGTGAACAGTATTGAGAATATGAAATTCTAAATAAGTAATGGAATACAGTTATTCATTTTTGATACTTCTTCTCCCTTTCCTGAGCTTCCTGGTCCTGGGACTGCTCGGCATGAAGATGAAGAAGCCCGTGGCCGGGCTCATCGGTACGACAGTGCTTGGCGTACTGTGGTGCATGAGTCTTTATACGGCTTATGAATATTTCTTTGCAATGGGCAGGGATGCTGCCACCGGTCTCTATCCGACGGTGACAGTGTTCAACTTCACCTGGCTGAAGTTCACGGACCTGCTGACGTTTAACATCGGTTTCCGTCTGACTCCTATCTCCGTGATGATGCTTATCGTTATCACCACGGTCTCGTTTATGGTTCATATCTATAGCTTCGGCTACATGGCTGAGCGTGATGAGAATTATAAAGCTGTCGGTTATGAGAAAGGATTCCAACGCTTCTACGCTTTCCTCTCTCTCTTCACGATGTCAATGCTCGGTTTGGTTGTGGCTACGAACATCTTCCAGATGTACCTCTTCTGGGAGCTGGTGGGTGTGTGCTCCTATCTGCTCATAGGATTCTACTATCCGAAGCACGCTGCCGTGCACGCTTCTAAGAAAGCATTTATCGTCACACGTTTCGCTGACCTCTTCTTTCTCATCGGTATCCTCTTCTACAGCTTCTATACAGGTACGTTCAACTACGACCTCACGGCTGATCCGAAGTTGATAACAGAGCTTCCCGGAGCTGCCTGGGTCCTTCCTGCCTCCCTGTTCCTGATGTTCATCGGTGGTGCCGGTAAGTCAGCCATGTTCCCCCTCCATATCTGGCTCCCGGATGCCATGGAAGGTCCGACGCCTGTGTCAGCCCTTATCCATGCTGCTACGATGGTTGTCGCCGGTGTCTATCAGGTAGCTTCGCTGATGCCTATTTGGGTGGCTTATGCCCCCAACACCTTGCATATCGTGGCTTACATTGCGGCGTTCACTGCTTTTTATGCGGCAGCTGTGGCTTGCTGCCAGCGTGACATCAAGCGTGGCCTCGCTTTCTCGACCATCTCGCAGATTGCTTACATGCTCGTCGCCCTGGGTGTCGTGACCTCTATGTCTGGCGAGGGAAGCGTTGGTTACATGGCTTCCATGTTCCACCTCTTCACCCACGCTATGTTCAAGGCTCTGCTCTTCCTCTGCTCGGGTGCCATCATCGTCATCATTGGATCCAACTTCAAGGAGTATATGGGCGGCCTGCATAAGTATATGCCGATCACGAACATCTGCTTCCTCATCGGTACCATCGCTATCAGTGGGTTCTGGCCGTTGGCCGGTTTCTTCTCCAAGGATGAGATTGTGGATGCTTGCTTCCATTTCTCTCCGTATCTTGGCTGGTTCATGACACTCGTCAGTGGAATGACCGCTTTCTATATGTTCCGTCTCTATTACGTCATCTTCTGGGGTGACAGCTACTATGAGCAGGATCCGGGGCATCGCCGCAAGCCCGCTGAGGTTCCTTTCGTCATGTGGGGTCCTCTGGTGTTCCTTTCTCTCATCTCTATTGTCGCCGGTTGGATTCCAATGGGTCACTTCATCTCTCTCAATGGTCATCCCGAGGAGATTGCCTTGCAGCATTTCCAGTTCGGTTCTACGGCATGGATCTCTCTCTGCGCAGCAACGATTGGCTTTGCACTGGCTACATATATGTATGCTCCTAAACACAACCCGCTGCCCGACAAGCTCGCCGCAGCAATGCCGCGTCTGCACAAGGCTGCCCTCAACCGTTTCTATATCGACGATGCATGGCAGTTCTTCACACATAAGATAGTCTTCGGTTGCTTCTCTATTCCTATCGCCTGGTTCGACCGTCATGTCATCGATGGCATGTTCAACTTCTCGGCTTGGGCTACCCAGGAAGGCGGCGAGGCTATCCGTCCTTGGCAGAGTGGTGATGTGCGTCAGTATGCTGTCTGGTTCATTACCGGTTCAGTGGCATTGACTCTCATCCTCATATGTATATTATAATGTATATTGAAAAATAATATATAAGATGACTTTTCTAACATTATTCGTCATTATACCGGTTCTGATGCTCTTCTGCCTGTGGCTCGCGAAGAACGACACGCAGGTGCGCATCGTGATGGCTGTGGGCTCAACGGCATTGCTTGCTCTGTCCATCTATCTGGTCTTTGCTTTCATTGGTGCCCGCGAGACCATGCCGGCCGAGAAATATCCATTCCTTTTCGGTGATGCCATTCCTTGGTTTGAGCCATTGCACATCTTCTACCGCACGGGTGTGGACGGCATTGCTGTGGTGATGATTCTCCTTTCGTCTATCATCGTCTTCACCGGCACCTTCGCCTCGTGGCAGCAGCATCCCCAGCAGAAGGAGTACTTCCTTTGGTTCACACTGCTCTCCACGGGTGTATTCGGATTCTTCATCTCTGAGGATCTTTTCACGATGTTCATGTTCTATGAGGTCGCGCTCATTCCTATGTACCTGCTGATTGGTATTTGGGGAACAGGTCCTAAAGAGTACTCTGCTATGAAGTTGACCTTGATGCTGATGGGCGGCTCTGCTTTGCTGATCATTGGTATCTTAGGTATCTATTTCTTCAATGGCCAATACAGTGGCACCTATACGATGGACGTGATGCAGATAGCTATGCTTCATGCCATCCCAGTTTCCATACAGAAGATTTTCTTCCCGTTCATCTTCATCGGTTTCGGTGTTCTTGGAGCTCTCTTCCCGTTCCACACATGGTCTCCCGACGGTCATGCCTCCGCGCCCACGGCCGTGTCAATGCTTCACGCCGGTGTGCTTATGAAGCTCGGGGGCTACGGCTGCTTCAGGGTCGCCATGTTTCTGCTCCCCGAGGCCGCTCAGCAGCTCTCTTGGATCTTTCTCATCCTGACTACGATCTCGGTGGTTTACGGTGCCCTTTCAGCTTGTGTACAGACTGACCTGAAGTATATCAACGCTTACTCTTCCGTTTCTCACTGCGGCATGGTGCTTTTCGCCCTGCTGATGATGACGCAGACCGCTTGTACAGGTGCTATCCTTCAGATGTTGTCTCACGGTCTGATGACGGCCCTCTTCTTCGCTGTCATTGGCATGATCTATCACCGCACAGGTACGCGCGATGTTCGCCGCCTGGGAGGTTTGATGAAGATAATGCCATTCCTCTCCGTCGCTTATGTCGTTGCCGGTCTGGCTAACCTCGGTCTTCCCGGTTTCTCTGGCTTCGTGGCAGAGATGAACATCTTCGTCGGTTCTTTCCAGAACGCTGACGTGTTCCATCGTACTTGCACCATCATTGCCTGTACCTCTATCGTTATCACGGCTGTGTATATTCTCCGTGTTGTGGGTAAGATTCTCTATCAGAAAGTTCCCAATCCTGAGTATTTCAAGCTCACAGATGCTACCTGGGATGAGCGTATCGCTGTTGGGGGTCTTATCTTCTGTGTCGCAGGTCTCGGCCTTGCTCCACTGTGGGCTCAAAACATCATCAACGACGCTGTGGGCCCGATGATCAGTCATATCATGGGAATGTAAGTTTAACAGGACTAAGTTATACACGTTAGACTACGATTAAATTAGACAACAATGAATATCGATTACAGTCAATTTCTGAATATGATACCAGAGGTCACGCTGACGGCTATCCTGCTGATCGTGTTTGTCGTGGACCTCTTCACAGCCCAGAAGCCGTCTGCTCTTGCTGTTCGTCAGGCAGAGGAGGGTGAGCTGGCTTTGGAGAAAGAGAAGGGCGGGGCTCAGCCCCTGGCTGCCTCTGCACTCCGTAAGTGGTTCAATCCGCTGGTATGTGTGCTGCTCTTCATCCATATCCTCATTAACATCTTCCCGACGGCTGCCTCTACGGCTTTTGGGGGAATGTATGAGACGAACGCGAATATCGGCATTATCAAGACGATCCTTGCCTTCGGTACGCTTATCGTGCTGATCCAGGCACGTGAGTGGTTGCAGCGCCCTGACACTGCTTTCAAGGAGGGAGAGTTTTATGTGCTGGTCATCTCCACTTTGCTCGGTATGAACATGATGGTAAGTGCCAACCACTTCCTTCTGTTCTTCCTCGGTCTTGAGATGGCCTCGGTGCCAATGGCATGTCTGGTGGCGATGGACAAATACCGCCATTATTCAGCCGAAGCTGGTGCAAAGTTCATCCTTACTGCCACCTTCTCAAGTGGTGTGATGCTCTTTGGCATTAGTTTCATTTATGGTGCTACAGGCTCACTTTATTTTGAAGACGTTGCCTCGAAGATTGTAGCTACACCGCTGACTATCCTTGGCATGGTGTTCTTTTTCTCTGGCTTAGGCTTTAAGATTTCTTTGGTGCCTTTCCATTTCTGGACTGCCGACACCTATCAAGGCGCGCCAACGACGGTCACGGGTTATCTCTCTGTTGTTTCCAAAGGTGCTGCAGCTTTTGCTCTTTGCGCCATTCTGATGAAAGTCTTCGCTCCGATGGTGGAGTACTGGCGTTACATGTTGATGGTGGTTATCGTGTTGTCCATCACTATTGCCAACCTCTTCGCAATCCATCAGAAGAACCTCAAGCGTTTCATGGCGTTCTCGTCCATCTCGCAGGCCGGTTACATCGTGCTGGCCATTCTTGGTGATTCTGCCATGAGTGTGGTCGCATTAAGCTATTATGTACTCATCTATGTGGTTGCCAACCTCGCAGTCTTCGCAATTATCGCGTCTGTAGAGGAGCACAACGGTGGGACAGTGAACATGGATAGCTATAATGGTTTCTACAAAACAAACCCACGTCTGAGCTTTATCATGACGCTCGCCCTGTTCTCGCTCGGTGGCATTCCGCCGTTCGCTGGCATGTTCTCAAAGTTCTTCTCATTCATGGCAGCTGCTGAGGGTGCGCAGGTCTCTACGACAATTGGCTCACTGACTTATGCGGTAGTCTTCATCGCCTTGGTCAACACGGTCATCAGCTTGTACTACTATCTACTTATCGTCAAGGCCATGTTCATCAAGCCTAACGATAACCCGCTGCCTACGTTCAAGAGTGCTGTCAGCACGAAGTTTACGCTTGCTATCTGCACGTTAGGTGTGGTGGTCTTTGGTGTATGTTCCTTCGTTTATGACTGGATAGCTGTTGCCGCAGGGATGTAATGTATGAATATTATTGCAGACTGTCCTTTTGAAGAGAGGCTGCAATTGTTACACTGTGTTTATCACAGTTCTATTTTATCATTTTCTCGAATCAATGCCGTCTCGTTTTTTATGGTTCGGTGTTGGTTCGAGTTTTTTGTTTTATTTTACTCCTCATAGCTTCAAGAGTCAGAAAGACGACTGTGTCCAGCAACTTTTTCTTTATTTTCTTATTGTTCTGACATATTATCCGTAATTTTGCAAAGAAGGCATGAATTGGCGGCTTATTTGAATATTTTAAGCTGTGTAATGATATACTCTCGATTGTTAGTAACTTTATCAATAATATAATTCAACAAGTAATGAAGAAGCAAGCATTGGTGACGGGCGCTAATAAAGGTATTGGTTATGAGGTTGCCCGCCATTTAGGTAAGAGCGGATGGCAGGTTATTCTCGGAGCAAGAAACGAGCAGAGAGCCCTGCAAGCTATTGACAGTTTACGGGAGGATGGCGCCGACATCATTGGTTGGCAGTATGTCAACCTCTCTGACAACGGAGAAATAAGGCGTTCGGCTACAGAGATAGCACAGCGATTCCCCGACCTTGTATTGCTGGTCAATAATGCCGGAATCTCTGGCGACATGTCAGTAAAGAGTTTTGAGCAAAGCTTGCAGGATGTTATCGATACCGTTCAGGTGAACTATATCGGTACGTTTTATCTGACCAAGTTGCTTCTGCCTTTGATAGAGAAATCACATGGGCGCGTCTGCAATATTACGGTTCCCTCATCCTTCAGTCCTTATTGGCACCCGATGGCTTATGTTGCCAGTAAATCTGGACAAAACACAATGGTCAGCACCATGGCTTGGGAGTTTGACCATTTCAAAATACCCGTAGAGATCTTTGACATTCATCCAGGAGCCACGTCAACAGACTTAAATGGCCACTATTCAGGACCTGGATCTCATCAGCCTGAAGTCATCGGTGAGAAGGTCGCGGCAGTGCTGAACGATGGCAAATGCCACAATGGGGAGTTTATTGAACTTTATCCCATTGTGGATGAGGGAAATTATTAAGCGCTTTATTTATCTTTCTTTCCAAAGAGCGAGAAGTGTACGTAGCGCTTGGGATGCGCCTTGATGTTGGTCAGCAATGAGTCTGCAGAGCGTATTGTGCTATTGAGATTATGGTAAAGGGTGGGGTCGTTCATCAACAATCCTAATGAGCCATTGGGTGAATTGAGCTGTTGAGTCACGCTTTCCACATTGTCGAGCGTGCGGTCTACCTTCGCCATTGTCTGGTCGATGTTGAGCTGTGTGAGGCTTGCGGTGAATTTCTCTGTATTGTTGAGTGTTGCCCCTGCCTTACCAAGCGCATAGTCAGCTTTCGTCAGTATGCCCGGCACTTGCCCGTTGGCTTGTGCCACGAGACGGTTGAGCCCTTGTGAGGTAACGGCGAGATTGGCTGAGACGGTCTGTATGTTGTGCAGCGATGCGCTGATGGCAGGATCTGCAAGCAGCATGTTTACACTTGCGAGAATGCTGTCAACTTTAGGCAACATCGCGGCAATGGTAGGAACCAGTTGTTGCACGGATCCCATGAGTCCTGCATCAAGGTTTCCGGTGATGGTGTCGCCGGGTTCAACGCGCTCGCGCGGGTCGTTGGCCAAGAGCAGATTCATTTTAATATTCCCCATCAAGTCGCTCACGATTTCTGCCGAAGAGCCTTTTGGTATACGCAGGTCATTGTCCACTTGGAACTCTACCAATACGCGGCCTTTTTTCTGATAGTCGTAAATGATGTTTTTTACATTGCCCACTTGGTAGCCATCGGCATAGATGGGGTTGGAGGAAGACAAGCCGTTAATGTCTTTAAATGTGGCATAATAGACATTGTTGGTAGAGAATATCGGCATTCCTTTTAGGAAATGCAGCCCGAAGAAGAGCACGATGATTCCTGCGATAGCCACGAGGGCGATCTTTACTTCTTTGGTAAAAAACTTCATGTCGTCGTATGGTTTTGTGTCAATCCACAGTTTGATGTAACAGTGAACCGTCAATGATTATTTCTTTTTATTATTGAGATATTCACGGATAGCCTCGTTGACATCCATGATTTTGCCGCCTTTCATGGCGATGATGAAGCAATCGGGGAATTTATCGAGAATTGTCGTACGCAGACGCTTGATCTCATTGTAATTGTTTGAAGCCCCATAGGTGTATCTTACAATTCCGCCATCAATGAAGTTGTCGTAGTTGTCCAGTCCTTTGAAGAGTGGACTGTTCTCTTTCAGCTTCTGCCTACCCGCGAAGATCTGGATCTTGAAGACCGGCTCGTTTCTGTCTATCTGCGTCTTTGTTTCCTTCTTAGGCTTTGTCTCTCTGTCTTTCCGCGGCTTTATCTCATTAGCTGTCAGAGATCTGCGCTGGGGAGTGGCATTGGTCTTTACCGGTGCTGGCTTATCGGCATCGTTGACTTCAGGGACTTGCGGCCGGCTCGAATCATTGTCAGTGTCCTTATAGGGAATGTTGATGTCTGTACCGCCAAACCGCTGCTTGTAAATTTTAAATGCACTCACTATACCTTTTGTGTAGGCATTGAGTGCAGAGTCGGTATTGAGATAGTTCTCTTCATCGGGCGTGGTAATAAAGCCTAACTCTAACAGCACCGCGGGCATGCTGGTCAGTCGCAGCACGGCTAAGTTGTTTTGGTGGGCTCCGCCATTCTCACGGCCAGTGGCGCGGCATACCTCCCGTTGCAGAATGCGTGAGAACTCCACGCTGCGCTCCCGGTTCTTGTCGGCAATGAGCTCAAACATGATGTCGCCCTCCGCCGAGTTCTCAAGTCCCTTGTATCGTGTCTTGTAATCTTTCTCCATGAAGATAACCGAGTTCTCTCGTTTTGCCACCTCCATGTTCTCCTGGATGCCGCGGGTGCCGGTGCGATCACCAGATCCCAGCGTGTAGCTTTGGAAGCCATGACTGATCCTTCCGCCGGCCAGGGCGTTGATGTGCACCGACATGAAAAGATTTGCTTTATTGCGGTTAGCAATGTCGGCGCGCTCATGCAGGGGAATAAATAGGTCAGTCCGTCGGGTGTAGATCACGCGTACGTCGGGACAACTCTGCTCGATGGCAGCTCCCAGAGCGAGTGCATAGCGCAATGTGAGGTTTTTCTCATATGAGATCAGACCTTTTGCTCCGCAGTCGTTGCCCCCGTGACCGGCATCGACGACCACGGTAAAGGTGCGTGCTGCTTCAAGATGGAGCAGCGTGAGGAGGAAGAAAATAAGGGTAAAGATTTTGCGCATATTTTGGTTTCCTCTATTCCAGATATTTTTTAAGCGCCCTCACCACACCGTTTTTCCAAGTATTGATATTGTCGTCGTTGAGCGAGAGCGAGCTGACGAGCTTTACCACATGGTCGATAGGCATGCCGTAGCGCAATACGCCGGAGATGAGTTTGGCGTAGTTCCAGTATTCAGGATTGAACTTGTCGGACAATCCCTCCACCGTGGTTTTGTATCCACGTCGGTTTTCAAACTGAAAGTCATAACGGTGGGAGCCGTCAGCATTGGTCTGGCGGATAATCTTACCTTTGGTGACGGTCTTGGGCAGCACGATGCCCTCGTCATCGTCCTGCAGCCCGGTGAAGATCTCATAGGGTCTCCCATCGAGCAGCCCTACAAAAGCCACCCATTTATCGCGGTTGTTTTGAAAGCGTACCACATCGCAGTCGAGCTCATCAGGGCGATCCTCGATCACCTTTGGCCGAGCATACGGGCCGTTTGCCCAGTTGGCACCGTCTGTCGACGCCGCCTGCTGGGGCTTCATATCCTTATCAGAATGTTGTGTGTCCATTGAAATTACTACAAGCTTGTTATTTGTCTTTACAGATCTGGTATTTGATTCGAGTGCAAAAATACCTTTTATTTTCCACATTTCCTATAAAAAGGGGACAAAAGAGCTTATTTTTTCAGATTATTTTCCATAACTTTGCACAAATCGGTTTACTTGATTATCATGGAAAGCTTAAACGCACGTAAAAGTATTCGTAAATATTCAGGCCGTGAGCTCACTGACCCGCTGCTTTTTTCTCTGCTCAAGCAGGCTGAGCGCACGCCCACTATGGGCAACCTTCAACTCTACAGCGTGGTGGTGACAAGGAGCCGGGAGAAGAAGCTTCAGCTGGCGCAGGCCCACTTCAATCAGCCTATGGTCACGGATGCACCGGTGGTGCTGACCTTCTGTGCTGATTTCCGCCGCACCTCATTATGGGCGGAGCATCGCAAGGCCGTGCCTGGCTACGACAACTTTCTCAGTTTTGTCAATGCGACCACCGATACGCTGCTCTATTGCCAAACATTTTGCAATTTAGCTGAGGAAACTGGTCTGGGCACGTGTTTTCTGGGTACAACTATCTACATGCCACAGCTCATCATCGACACTCTGCACTTGCCGAAGCTTACATTCCCCGTGGCGACCATCACGCTCGGCTGGCCCGACGAAGATCCTCCACAGAGCGACCGGCTGCCTGTCGATGCCATTGTCCACGCGGAAACCTACCACGACTACTCAGCAGAACGTATCGATCAGGCTTATGCTTACAAGGAATCCCTACCCGAGAACCGGCAGTTCGTAGAGATCAATCATAAGGAGACCTTGGCGCAGGTGTTCACCGATATCAGATACACCCGAAAAGACAACGAGGCCATGTCGGAGAGGCTGATCTTGGCCATCAGAAATCAAGGGTTTAATATTTAAGTCGGCCCTTGACTTGTATAATGCAGACAAGAAAATGTCATTAAATTCAACGATTGAAATTGTTAAAGTGGAAACGGACAGACAGCTTAAAGCTTTTGTCGATTTCTACTATGATTTGTATCGCGCCTGTCCAAACGCGGTGCCTTATCTTTATCTGGCCGAGAAGCTGACATTGAAGCCCAGCTCCAATCCTGCCTTTGCCTTCTGTGAGGCGCAGTGTTTTCTTGCCATGATCGACGGTAAGCCCGCAGGGCGTGTGGTCGCCATTATCAACCGGCGCGCCAACGAACATTGGAAACGAAAGATGGTACGCTTTGGATGGTTTGATTTCATCGACGATCCTGCCGTCTCCGAAGCCCTCCTCGACGCAGTGGCCAGGTGGGGTAAGGAGCGTGGCATGACAGAAATAGCCGGTCCTTTCGGTTTCGAAGACATGGACCGCGAGGGCATGCTTGTGGAAGGGTTTGAACATCTTTCCACCATGTATATCAACTACAACTATGACTATTACCCGCGTCACATGGAACGGCTCGGCTTCAAGAAAGACAACGATTACGTGGAATACCGCGTGAAAGTGCCGGAGGAGACGCCTGCCAAGTTTGCCAAAACGGCTGAGTTCATTGAGAAGCGCTACCGCCTGGAGCCCAGAAAATACAACTACCACGACATGACGAAGGGGGGAAAGGCGCGCGAGCTGTTCAATATTCTTAACATTACTTACCGTGATCTCTACGGCTATTCCCAGTTGTCAGATGACCAGATCGACACAATCACGAACAACTATATCAAACTTGCCGACCTGAACCTTGTGACTTGTGTGGTGGATACTGAGAAGAACGACAAGATGGTAGGCTTTGGAGTTTCCTTTCCCTCTTTCTCTGAGGCGTTGCGCCGCACCCATGACGGGCATCTGCTGCCGTTTGGCTGGTGGCATCTGCTCAGGGTGCTGAAGTGGCATAAGACGCCGGAAGTGGACTTGCTTCTGATTGGCGTATTGTCCGAATATCGCATGAAGGGTGCCAATGCCATCATCTTCAATGACCTCATTTCGTGGTATCACCGATATGGTTTCCAATATGCAGTCACAGGTCCGCAGATGGAAACCAACAAAGGCGTGCTGTCGCAATGGCGGTATCTCGACTCTGAAGAAATCCGTCGACACCGCATTTATGTGAAGCCTATCATTTGATGTTGGCCCATTACAGCGTAAAGGCAATGCGTTAACGGTGTAAAGGCAATGCGTTAACGGCGTAAAGGCAATGCGTTAACGGCGTAAAGGGAGGAGGCTTCTTGCTCGTATGTCTTTCTCTTGTCTTTTGCAAGTTGTTTCTTTATTGTGTGTGCACACACACACTTGATGACGGGATGGAAACCAGTATAAAAAACACTGCCCTCCCGACAGTCATGTCTCGATGATCTGATCGGGGGGCAGTAGGAATGGGGTTTAGTCTTGGAAGTACACGCGTTTGACACGGTTGCTAATGCCTGTGAGCACCTCGTAGGGGATGGTGTCGAGGGCATCTGAAAGCACGGTGACGGGCAGATGGTCACCGAAGATTTCCACGCTGTCACCTTCCTTACAGGGGATGCCGGTTACGTCAATCATGGCCACGTCCATACAGATGTTGCCGACGTAGGCCGCTTTCTGCCCGTTGACGAGGCAGTAGCCATGTCGGTTGCCGAGATGCCGGTTGAGACCGTCGGCATAACCGATGGGAATGGCAGCGATCACGCTGTCGTGGTCTATCTTGCCCTTGCGGCTATATCCTACGGTGTCGCCGGCAGGCACGTCGCGCAATTGCAGGATGGTGGTTTTCAGTGTAGACACATTATTGATAATGTGGTTGTTGCGGCTGTCGATGCCATAGAGCCCGAGTCCGAGCCGGCACATATCGAGCTGGCGTTCAGGGAAGTGCTCGATGCCTGCCGAGTTGTCAATATGTCTGATAATCTTATGGCTGAAAGCGGCCTGAAGCTGTTGACTTCCCTTGTCGAAGAGCGCAAACTGTCGTGCGGAGAAATTGTCGAAGTCGTCGCTGTCGGAGCCTACGAAATGCGAGAAGACTGAGCGCGGGATAATGGCGTTCTGGTGTTTCAGGCGGTCAATGAGTCTTTCCATGTCTTTTTCCGGATCAAAACCAAGACGGTGCATGCCGGTATCGAGCTTGATATGCACGGGCCATCCGGTGATGCCTTCCTTTTCAGCTGCCTTGATAAGGGCGTCGAGAAGGCGGAAGGAGTACACCTCTGGCTCCAGATCGTAGTCGAACATCGTTTTGAAGGCAGACATCTCGGGATTCATAATCATGATGTTCGCCGTGATACCGTTGCGCCGGAGCGTTGCGCCCTCGTCGGCTACGGCCACGGCAAGATAGTCTACGCGGTGGTCTTGCAGCGTCTTTGCGATTTCCACGCTGCCTGCGCCATAGGCATCGGCTTTGATCATGCACACGAGTTTCGTTTCGGGTTTCATGAACGAGCGGTAGTAGTTGAGGTTGGCTACGACGGCATTGAGATTCACCTCCAGCACGGTCTCGTGCACTTTCTGCACTAACAGGTCGGTGATCTGGTCGAACCCGAACTGGCGCGCGCCTTTGATGAGGATGACCTCGTCGCGCAGTGTGCGGAAGACCGTGGAGTCGAGGAAGGAGCTGACACTGTTGAAGAAGAACTTCTCCGGTATGTCGATGAGTTCCGCGTTATCGGAGATCACTGGGCCTATGCCGATAAACCTCTCTATCCCGCGCTCTTTGGCCAGCCTGCCCACCTCGCGGTAGAGGTCGGCCGGTGCCATGCCGCTCTGTTGGATGTCGCTGAGGATGACCGTACGCCTGCGTCCTTTGTGGTCGGGGCGACGGCTCATGAAGTCGAGGGCGATGTCGAGAGAGTTGATGTCCGAGTTGTATGAGTCGTTGATGAGTGTGCATCCGTGGCGCCCTTCCTTCACCTCTAAGCGCATGGCAACAGGCTCTATCTGGCCCATGCGTGCCTTGAGCGTGTCGGCGTTGAGCCCCAGTTGGAGCGCTACGAGGGCAGTGACGACAGAGTCTTCGATGCTGGCATCGTCGATGAAGGGAATGGTGTAGCTTCCTTCTACTGACTTGAATGTGTAGCAGACTGTCGTAGAGGTCTCACCCTTCTTTATCCCGCTTACGAACATGGGGGCTTTGCTGTCTTTACATGACCAGCAGAGTCTCTCGCCCTTGTAGTCGGAAGCGTCAACAACTTGACTCACGATGTTGTCGTCGGCATTGTAGACAATGACAGGTGCATCGTGGAAAAGAATGAGCTTCTCACGACATTTCTCTTCCATGGATGTAAAGTTCTCCTGATGTGCTGTACCTATATTGGTGAGCACAGCGATGGTGGGCTGGATAATGTCGCGCAGGGCGAGCATCTCTCCAGGCTGGCTGATGCCAGCCTCGAAAACGCCGATCTGTGTGTCGTCATTCATCAGCCACACTGACAGAGGCACACCGATCTGTGAATTGTACGACCTGGGTGAGCGGGTGACGAAGTGGTCGGGTGAGAGCACCTGATAGAGCCACTCTTTCACTACGGTTTTGCCGTTAGAGCCTGTAATGCCGACGATAGGGATATTGAATTCATCGCGATGTCGCTCTGCGAGACGTTGCAGGGCCTCTAAAGAGTTGGTTACGCGCAGAAAGTTGGCCTGTGGAAAGCGTTTCTCGTAATCGTCGGGAACCGTTGTTACCACAAAGTTGTGGACGCCACGGTCGTAGAGCGAGGAAATGTACTTGTGACCGTCGTTTCTCTCTGACTTGATGGCGAAGAATAAAGTCTCTTCAGGAAAGCACAGGGAGCGGCTGTCGGTAAGCAGGAAGCCAATATTGGAATCGGTATTACCATATCGGCGAGCGCCTATCAGGGTAGTGATTTTCTCAATGGTATAAGTCATGGATGTGTTTTTTAAATCTGATGCAAAGTTAATAAAAAACTCAATAGGTATGCATGTAAACGTGTTGCAAAGATTTGTTAAGGTTATGGAAAGGTTTTTAACATGCGTTTTAACCAATTAATCATATCGTGATTATTGTGTACTTTTGCACATTAAGATTGCTAAATTGAATTATTAGAGAAGACATTGAAGATGAATCGTAGAGTAGTGCTCACAGGTATGGGCATTTGGTCATGTCTGGGGACATCTCTTGATGAGGTGCGCGATGCGCTTTATGAGGGGAGGAGCGGAGTGGTCTTCTCGCAGGAGCGCAAGGACGCGGGTTTCCGTTCGGGGTTATGTACACGCGTGCCTCAGCCTGATCTCAAGCCGTTTGTGAAGCGCAATCAGCGGCATTTCATGCCCGAGGAAGCACAGTATGCCTATATGGCAACGAAGGCTGCGCTGGAGCATGCCGGTATCGACCAGGAATTCATCGATGATAACGAAATAGGCATCATCTATGGCAACGACTCTACGATTGAGGCAACGATGCGGGCCATGGACAAATTCAGGGAGTTTAACGATACTGCAGCCTGTGGTTCAGGAGCGCTCTTCCAGTCGATGAATTCGAATATTACGATGAATCTTGCCTGTCTTTTCCATCTGAAAGGTATCAATCTCACTACATCGGCTGCCTGCGCCTCCTCGTCTCAGGCCATTGGTCTTGGCGCATTGCTGATTGGCCAGGGTCTGCAGGACTGTGTCGTATGTGGGGGAGCAGAGGAGAATAATTTGTGGGGCATGGTGAGTTTCGACGGCATCCAGGCTTTCTCTCTCCGCGAGGATGCTCCGATGAAGGCGAGCCGGCCTTTTGATCGCGACCGCGACGGACTTGTTCCCGGTGGAGGTGCCGCGACAGTGGTCCTTGAGGATTATGAGTATGCCATGAGGAGAGGGGCGCACATCATCGCCGAGATTGCTGGATGGGGCTTTTCAGGTAATGGCGACCATATCTCTACGCCTAACATTATCGGTCCGACAAGGTCATTGCAACGTTGCCTGAAGTGCAGCGGCATTGATGACCTCAGGGAGATAGGCTATGTAAATGCCCATGCTACCTCAACGCAGGCCGGTGACGGTCCCGAGGCACTTGCTATTGCTAACGTCTTCGGCGACTATCGGGTACCGGTGACCTCGACGAAGAGCCAGACCGGACACGAGATGTGGATGGCCGGTGCCAGTGAGTTGATTTACTCAACATTGATGATGAAGAATGGATTTATTGCAGGTAATATTAACTTCGAGAATCCTGATGAGAATACGGCGAAAATCAATGTGATCCCTGAAACAATTGAGCGTAAGTTTGATATGTTTGTAGAGAACAGTTTCGGCTTTGGGGGCACTAATTCAACGTTATTAGTAAAAGACTTTAAAGGATAAACAGATATGACACGAGAAGATATCATCAAGCAGGTAAATAGTATATTGGCTGAAGAGTTTGAGACGGAAAGCAGTGATTTTGCCCCAAATGCTAAAGTTTATGATGCGCTCAGTCTTGACTCGCTGAGCCTTGTCGACCTTGTGGCTGTCATTCAGTCGGAATATGGCGTAAAGATTCCTACGGAGTCGCTTCGCAAGATTATTACATTCAACGATCTCTACGATTTTATTGAGAGTCATTTAGAGAAGTAAGTGCCCCGATTCGACGTCATCATCATTGGTTCAGGCCTTGGCGGAATGGAATGTGCCAACATATTGGCATCCAATGGCTTAAGAGTGCTTGTGCTTGAACGTAATGGTCATCCCGGAGGGTGTATGCAGAGCTTTCTCCGACAAGGCCTGCATTTTGACACGGGCTTCCATTATATAGGGGGTCTGGGCAAGGGTGAGCCTCTTGAGGCTCCTTTCCGTATGCTGGGTCTGCTTTCGCTTCCTTGGCAAAGACTTGACGGCAACGGTTTTGACCGGATAGTGGCGGATCATCAGGTCTTCCAACTGGCTCAGGGCTTTGATGCTTTCACTGATTCCTTGGCTGAGCACTTCCCTCGTGAGAGAAAGAGCCTGAAAGCGTTTGTAGAAACTCTGAAAGCCAGTGACCGTGAGCAGTGGGAGGCTCTCTGTCCGTTGCCTGCCAATCATCTAAACTCGTGGCCTACATTGGCGGTCGGAGCGTGGGACTTCTTGCGTCAACACTTTCATGATGCTACGCTTATCAATGTTTTGTCGGGTAATGCCTTCCGGATGGAGTTGAACCGTGAGACATTACCGCTCTTTGTTTTCACTCATTGCAGCAGCAGTTTTATTCAGAGTAGTTGGCGACTGCGTGGAAGTGGGAACCTCATAATTAAATCACTTATTGACCGTTTGCAACGACTGGGTGGAAAAGTAGTGTGCAAAGCCGAGGTGGATGAGCTGATTATTAGAGACGGCAAGGCAGTGGCAGCTCACTGTAAAGATGGCATTGACTATGAGGCCACACTTTTTGTGAGTGATGTCCATCCTCAACAAACATTTACTTGGATCAAAGATTCACATATTCTCAAGTCGGCTTTTTTACATCGCATCAACAGTATGCAAGACACCTATGGCATGCTTTCTGTGCAATTGTTGCTTCGGTCCTTTACCATTCCGTACTTTAATCACAATTATTATGTTTACCGGAATGGCTGTAGTCCGTGGGATTTGCCATTGTCGGATGGGGTAGTGGGAGGCGTTATGCTGAGTTGTCGGGTGCCGGAAGATGGCAGTCCGTATACTCGGCAAATTGATTTGCTCACTCCTATGACGTGGGCAGAGTGTAGTTGTCGGGCTGATTCGGGATCAGAAGGAAGCGGAAACGATTACGATTTGCTCAAAGCTCACAAGGCAGCACAGTGTATGGAGCTGGCGGAGAAAGTAATCCCAGGCCTTCGTGAAGCCGTGGTCCAGCGCTATATCTCTACGCCGACAACCTGGCACAACTTTACGTTGTCGCCCTTCGGCTCAGCTTTTGGATTACGAAAGGACTATCATAATCCGCTGGTTTCCATTCTTTCTCCCCGCACACCCGTAGCAAATCTTTTCCTTACCGGTCAGAATGTGATGATGCAAGGAGTTCATGGAGTCACGATTACTGCCTTGTTGACCGCCGGTGAGATCATCGGGAAAGATACTGTTTGGAAACAATTGTGGAAGTAAAGGACTTATTGCTTCTTCAACTTAAACGATGTCTCAATGCTGACCAGCTCTGCAGAGAAGGCCTTGTCGACTTGGATGCGCTTTTCTACTTGTGAGCAAGAGTGGATCACTGTGGAGTGATCGCGATTGCCAACGAGCTTGCCGATACGGCTTGCCGGCATCTTCGTGTACTTTTGCGCAAGATACATCGACACTTGACGCGCTACGACATAATCGCGCTTACGGCTCTTGGAATTGATTTGTGTAGTGGTGACATTGTAATGCCGGCACACTTTCTCCAAGATGTCGTCCACGGTGAGAGGCCTGTCGTCCACTTTCACGGCACGTTTGATGACGCGTTGGGCAAGTCGCATGTCGATATTGCAGTTGTAGACAATGCAGTAGGCTAACAATGATTGTATGACCCCCTCGAGATCACGTACACTTCCGCTTGCAGTTTCTGCTATAAACTCAATGACATCGCGTGGAATCTTCAGCCCATCTCGCTTGATTTTATTTTCAAGGATATCCACGCAGAGCTTTCGGTTGGGCTTCTCCAATTCGGCGATGAGGCCGCATGAGAATCGCGTAAGCAGGCGGTCGGGCATGTCCTTGAGGTCTACCGGTGGACGGTCGGAAGCGAGGATAATGCGCTTGCCATTGCGGAAGAGATTATTAAAGATGTGGAAAAATGTATTCAGCGTGCCCGTCTTTCCCATCCATTCCTGAATGTCGTCGACAATAAGCATGTCGATGGTCTGGTAAAAGGCGATGAAAGAGTTGACCGTGTTCTGCAACACGGCATTGCTGTATTGGACCTGAAACAGCCGTGCAGATATATAGAGCACGCGCTTCTGCGGATAAAGCTCCTTGGTACGCATGCCTATAGCATTGATGAGGTGTGTCTTTCCGCATCCTGACGGTCCATAAATGAACATCGGATTGAACTGCATTGTGCCTGGATGCTCGGCGATAGACTGTCCCACAGAGCGGGGAAGCTTGTTGCTGTCTCCCTCAATATAGTTGGCAAAAGTGAGATGAGGATTGAGTTGTGGGTCGAGTGCTTGAGGTTGAGCGGCATCAAGGGGGGTCGGACTTTGGTTGCCCCGCTGAAGCGGCTGTTGCTTGACACCGTTGGCCGGCTCCGACCACACGGTCTCTGTGCCGCCACTATCTTTGCCCTCTTTGTCCACAACGACACGATAAGACAAATGAATCTTAGGGCCAAAACACTCATAGAGCACCTTGGTAAGGAGGTCGACGAAGTTCTCTTCTAAGTATTCGTAGACGAAAGGACTGGGTACCTGCACGAGGATCATCCTTTGAGCCTCATCGAAGTGCTCAAAGACAATGGGCTGGAACCACGTATCGTAAATCTGCCCAGTGACATTCTGACGAATCAATGTCAGTGCTTTCAGCCATCGGGAGTCTTCTTTTGCTTTCATTTCGTTCAACTTGGTGGATGTAGATTGTCCTCTATCATCTTGTCCTTTCTCATGAAAAGGCATCTGCAAAACTACATATTTTTTGGCGATGCTGCAAATCATTTTTTCTGACTGTGGTGGAGGACCTCATCCTAACTTCTTACAAATGATATGATTAAGCAATAAAAAAGCATTCTGTTAATGTGTTTTAAATAATTCTGTTCTTTGAACGGCGGGCCTCGACAGCTTCATTTCGAGGAATTGTCATCAGAAAAGGAAAGAAAGTGGTCGCTCATGCAGGTCATTCACACAAAAAAAACTTATCTTTGTGCGCAGGAAACATCATATAGCATTTAAAATAAGAATATTATGGCTCGTTTTAAAAGAATCCTGCTTAAGCTCTCCGGCGAGAGCCTGATGGGACATCAAGGTTTTGGCATTGATCCTCAGCGGTTGGCTGACTACGCGGCTCAGATCAAGGAAATCCATGATATGGGCGTGGAAATAGGTGTCGTCATCGGTGGCGGCAACATTTTCCGTGGACTCAGTGGCTCGCAGAAAGGCTTCGACCGTGTGAAAGGTGACCAGATGGGCATGTGCGCCACGGTGATTAATTCGTTGGCCCTGAGCTCGGCATTAGGAGCTATAGGCGTGGAAAACAAGGTAATGACGGCCATTCGTATGGAGCCTATCGGCGAATTCTATAATAAGTGGAAAGCCATTGAGGCGCTTCAGGCCGGCTATGTTTGCATTTTCTCGGCTGGTACCGGCAACCCTTATTTCACGACTGATACGGGCTCCTCGCTCCGCGGCATAGAGATTGAGGCTGATGTGATGCTCAAGGGTACGCGTGTGGATGGCGTTTACACGGCGGATCCGGAAAAGGACCCTACGGCGAGGAAGTTCAATGAGATTTCTTACCATGAAGTGTTGGAGCGTGGCCTGAAGGTGATGGACCTCACAGCCATCTGCATGTGTCAGGATAATCATCTGCCCATTTATGTATTCAATATGGATGTTGTTGGCAATCTCCGTAAAGTCATTGACGGAGAGGAGATTGGCACACTTGTAAAACCGTAGATAGGAAGTCACGATATGGCTCTTATTTTTTAGCGATTCCCTCTACGGTGTAATGGCATTGCGTTTACGGTGTAGAGGCATTGCGTTTACGGTGTAGAGGCATTGCGTTTACGGTGTAGAGACAAAACCATTACGGCGCAGTGGAATTGCCGCTGCGCCGTAATGGTTTTAGAAACTTGGTTGATGAAATATTTTTCCGTGCTTTAGGCCTGCATTTCTCTCAAGGCGCTCAGCAGTTCTGCATTCTCGGTTTTGGTGCCGATTGTGACGCGCAGGCAGTCGTTGCAGAGCTTGATATGCGTGCGGTTCCTGACAATGATGCCTTTCCCTACCAAGTAATCGTAGATGCCCTGCGCGTCGGTCATCCTGGCAAGAAAGAAGTTTGCATCGGTGGGAAACACCTCTTTGCAGACGGGCAGCTCTTTGAAGGCCTGCAGCATACGCTTGCGCTCTAAGAGGATGAGGCTGACCCACTTTTCAACAGCCTCGATATTGTCAAGCTCCTCAAGTGCCTGCTGCTGTGTGAGCTGGTTGACATTGTAGGGGTATTTTACCTTATTGAAAAGCCCAATGATCTCTTTGTCGGCGAATGCCATGCCTAAGCGGATGGCTGCGCACCCCCATGCCTTGCTCATGGTGTTGAGCACAATGAGGTTGGGGAACTCGGCGAGTCGGCGTCTGAAGGTGGGGACGGTGGAGAAGTCGCTGTAGGCCTCGTCGATGACGATGATGCCGTCGAACCGGCTCAGCACTTTCTCAACCTCAGCTACCTGCAGGTTGTTGCCCGATGGATTGTTGGGCGAACACAGCCACGCCACCTTGGTGTGCTTGTCACAGGCTGCGAGAAGGCGGTCGGCGTTCAACTGGTAGTGCTCGTCGAGCAGCACAGGCTTGTAAGCCACGTCGTTGATGTCGGCGCAAACCTTGTACATGCCGTAAGTAGGCTCTATGGCTACCACATTGTCTACCTGTGGACGACAGAAGATCCGGTAGACGAGATCGATGGCCTCGTCGGAGCCATTGCCTAAGAAAATGCATTCGGGCGGCACCTGCTTATATTTGGAGAGCCTCTGTTTCACTTCCGTCTGCAATGGGTCCGGATAGCGATTCAACAGGGTGTTGTAGGGATTCTCATTAGCGTCAAGAAAGACATGTGCCTCATGACCGCTGTATTCGCTGCGGGCAGAGCTATAGGGTGCGAGTCGCCAAATGTTGGGTCTGACTAAATCGTGGAGTTGTCTCATGAATGTGGGCGTTTATAGGTTGTTCATTCTCAATCTCATGGCGTTGGCATGAGCTTCTAACTGCTCGTTCTCGGCCATGGTGACAACAGTCTGGCCAATGCTGCGGATGCCGTCTTCGGTGAGATGCTGAAAAGTCACCTTTCGGTTATAGCTGTCAAGGTTGACGCCATTATAGGCAAGCGCGTATTGGTGGGTTGGCAGGGTGTGGTTGGTGCCGCTGGCATAGTCGCCCGCGCTCTCGCATGCCCACTGTCCCAGGAAGACACTTCCTGCGTTGACGACCTTCTCTGCAAGCTGGTTGTAGTCGTCTGTAGATAGGATGAGGTGCTCGGGTGCATAGAGGTTGCAGAGCTCCATGGCCTCCTCCTTGTCGTGTACGAGGACAAGCTTGGAGTTGGTCAGCGTTTGCGCGGCGATCTCTCTGCGCGGAAGCCGTGCGAGCTGACTTTCCACTTCCTGGCTCACCTCGTCGAGCATTTTCTCGGAAGTCGTAATGAGAATCACCTGTGAGTCAGTGCCGTGCTCTGCCTGTGAGAGAAGGTCAGCAGCCACATAAACAGGATTGGAGGTCTGATCAGCCACTACACACACTTCGCTGGGCCCTGCGGGCATGTCGATGGCAACATCGTGCAGGCTCACCTGTTGCTTGGCAGTCATGACGAACTGGTTGCCTGGGCCGAAGATCTTGTAAACCTTGGGTACTGTTTCAGTGCCATAGGCCATAGCACCAATAGCCTGAACACCACCTGCCTTATAGATTTTACTGACACCGGCTATTCTGGCTGCTGCGAGAATGGCCGGATTCACTTTTCCATGCTTGTCGGGTGGCGTGCACAGTACGATTTCGCGGCATCCGGCTATCTTGGCAGGTGTGGCGAGCATGAGCACGGTGGAGAAGAGGGGCGCGGTGCCACCGGGGATGTAGAGTCCTACCTTCTCGATGGCAATGCTCTTCTGCCAGCAGGTCACGCCTTTGCAAGTGGTGACGCGTTCACCTTTAAACTGCTGTGCCTGGTGGAAGACCACAATGTTGTGGTGGGCCAGCTCCAAGGCTGCTTTCAGGTCGGCAGAGATGCTGTTCATGGCCTCTTCCATCTCTTGTCCGGTGACTTGAAGTGAGGCCAGACGCGCATGGTCGAACTTCTCTTCATAGCGTTTCACGGCTTCGTCGCCATGCTCCCTGATGTCCCTGAGCACCGTTGAGACGGTCTCGTTGAGCTGGGAGAAATCCATGTGAGGTCGCTCAACGATGGCCTGCCATCCTGTTTTTGGAGGATATTTGATAATGTTCATTGCTCGTTGTGTACTTATAATATCATTTTCTCAATAGGGCTCACGAGGATGCCCTGTGCGCCAAGCTCTTTGAGTTTATTGATGATTTCCCAGAACCGCTTCTCATCAAGCACAGTGTGGATGGCGCACCAGTTAGGGTCGGAGAGTGGAATGATGGTGGGGCTCTTGATGCCGGGCAGTACGGCCGTGATATCGGCGATCTTGTCCTTGGGCGCATTCATCATGACGTACTTCTTGTCTTGTGCCGACCTGACCGCCTTGAAACGGAAGAGCATCTCGTTGAGAATGTTGTGTTTTTCTTCATCCATCTGCCAGTTGCCGATGAGCAGAGCCTCGCTTTGGATGATGGTCTCCACTTCTTTCAGGTTGTTGTGGACAAGCGTTGAACCGCTGCTGACAATGTCAAGGATAGCGTCGGCAAGACCAATGCCGGGGCTTATTTCTACCGATCCGGTGATGACATGTATGTCGGCATGTATGTTGTTTTTATTTAGAAATCTGCGCAGGATGCCAGGATAGCTCGTGGCGATTTTCTTGCCGTCGAACCACTCGAGCCCTTGGTAATGGATGCTCTTTGGTATAGCCAGCGACAGGCGGCATTTGGAGAAACCAAGGCGGTCGATAACCTGTGCGTCTTCCTGGCGCTCTTCAAACTCGTTTTCGCCCACGATGCCGATGTCGGCCACACCGCTGGCTACACTTTGGGGAATATCGTCATCGCGCAGGAAGAGTACTTCCAAGGGGAAGTTGGAGCTTTGGACCAGAAGAGTGCGCTTACTGGGATTGACTTTGATGTCAGCCTCTGCGAGGAGATTCATGCTGTCGTCGTAGAGACGGCCTTTTGATTGGATGGCAATTCTTAGCATAGCTAAATATGTAATGTCCTATATTGATATCTGTCTTATTTGCTTCTCTGCTATTCTCTTTTACAAATAATCCTTGCAAAAGTACCCATTTTTGCCTATATCTCCAATAAAGTTAGTAATTTTGTGCCTAAATAGTTTATGAAGTTTCATATTATCAGCATAATTACACTCTTTGCGTTGCTTTTTTCGGCATCCTGTCAAGAGAAGAAGACCGTGGAGATGACGCCATGGGGCACGCCGCTGGACAATGATTCAATTCCCCAAAACAGTAATTTTGGCCTTAACGACATTGTAAGTAATGGGGAGTTGATCATTGCTACGCTCTCGGGGCCCGAGACTTATTATGACTATCATGGGCATGGCATGGGCTTGCAATATCTTTTATGTCAGAAGTATGCGGAGAGGTTAGGGGTGTCGCTTCGTGTGGATGTCTGCAGAGATACTGCCGAAGTGGTGCGCAAAATCAAGGCCGGTGATGCCGATATCGTGACATTGCAGCTGCCCGATACGGTAAAGGGCGTGGATTATACCAGGGTGAAGGTGGACTCGCTGAAGCATGGATGGGCTGTGAATGTCGGCAATCAGGAGCTGGCAAAAAGTATTGATGCATGGTTTAAGAAAGAGTATGTGGCAGCGACTCGCCGTGAGGAGTCGTTCCTGCTGTCCACAGCCAGTGTTCGTCGTCATATCTTCTCGCCATTGCTTGATCGCTCTAAGGGCATCATCTCGCGATACGACAAATATTTCATGATGTATGCTCCCCTTGCGCGCCTTGACTGGCGCCTCATGGCCGCGCAGTGTTATCAGGAATCAACTTTTGACCCCAACGCCCGGTCGTGGGCGGGTGCGTGTGGCCTGATGCAGATCATGCCAAGCACGGCTGACCATGTGGGCCTCTCGCGGGCCTCGCTTTTCAGTCCGGAGGAAAACATCGCCGCATCGGCCAAATATATGCAGGAGTTGGGTGGTCATTTCGCCGACGTGCCTGCCGCTGAGCGGGTATGGTATCAGCTCGCGAGTTATAACGGTGGTACCAATCACGTGCGTGACGCCATGGCTTTGGCACGGAAACACGGCCGTGACCCGCTAAGATGGGGTGACGTGTCAGAGTTTGTGCTGAAACTTCAACAGCCACAATACTACAACGACCCTGTAGTACGCTATGGCTATATGCGTGGCATGGAGACTGTGGATTACGTCACTCGCATCCGAGACCGTTGGGCACAATACCGTGGCGTGGCAGGAGGTGGTGGCGTACCAGGATTTATCTCTACTCCTCAAAGGGCTAAAAGGGGTTATCGGTGGCACTTGTAGATGGTTATTATCAATGGTGAATTATGAAAGATCAGAAGATGTATGAGCCTGAGGACAAGCTCATCAATATTATTAGCGACAACTATGCTGTGCTTCAGAGTCTTGGTTCGTTCGGCATTAACCTCGGCTTTGGCGACAAGACCGTGGAAGAAGTCTGCCGCGATGAGCAAGTAGACACCTACACTTTTCTTGCCGTTGTCAACTTTACGGTGAATGGATCCTATTATTTTGAGAATGCCTCTAACATCTCTGTCCCTACATTGCTTCATTACCTTAAGGCAAGCCACGAATATTTCCTTGGTTTTCAATTGCCTTCAATTCGCAGGGAATTAGAGGAGGCTCTTGATGAGACGGACAGTCTGGCAAAGCTTATCCTCAAGTTGTATGAGGAATACGAGCATTCAATCAGAAGCCACATGCAGTATGAGGAGAAGACGGTCTTTCCTTATGTGGAAGCACTTGAGCGTGGCGAACAGCCCGCTGGTTATGATGTTCAGACGTATTCCAAGCATCACTCTGCCACCGACCGCAGGTTGGCTGAGTTGAAAAATATCATTATCAAATACTTGCCTTCCGATGGTCTGAGCAACAACCAGCTCACGGCGACTCTCTACGATATCTACAACTGTGAGGAATGGCTGCAGCAGCATGCTGCCGTGGAGGAGCAGATATTCATTCCTGCCGTCCGGCTGTTGGAGCGTAAGTCGAGGCAAAGTGATGTGAGCATGAATATCAGTAATATCATCGGGAAAGCATCGGATGGGGCTCTCAGCGAACGTGAGAAAGATGTTATCATCTCCCTTGTACAGGGGATGTCAAACAAGGAGATTGCCGAGCATCTCTTTATCTCTGTCAATACCGTCATCACGCATCGGCGTAATATCGCGAAGAAATTGCAGATCCACTCTGCCGCTGGGCTGACTATCTATGCCATTGTCAACAAATTAGTGGATATCAGCAGCGTGAAGCTGTAAAGGGAACGCTTTTTACTTGCTTTAGAGAAATGGCGCCAGCAGGTGTGCGAACCATCCGCGGAATTTGTCACCACATGTCCGCCATCGGTTCCATGTTGCGGGAGTAAGTAGGAAAGAGTCTTTCTTCTCTGAATCAAAAAGGCGGTCCAGCTGTCTTGTAGTGCATGGATCAATAATGACAGCATTCTCCTCATAGTCCCATGAGAGGCTGCGGGCGTTGAGATTGGCTGATCCCACGGTGCAGAACTTCCCGTCAACCATTATAATTTTCGTGTGATGGAAGCCCGGCTTGTACATCCAAATGGTGCATCCGTGTTTCATGAGTTGGTGAGCGTTGTAAAAACCGCAATCAGGGGTCAGCGGTATATCGCTTCTCACGGACAGCATAATCTCAACCTTTACGCCACGTCTGACGGCATCTTTCAGTGCTTTCTTGATCTTGTGATTGAGCGTGAAATAGGGATTGATGAGTTTGATGCTGTCCTGTGCGTAGCGGATAGCATGGGTGTAGAACTCGCGGATAATCTTATTTGAGGTGTGTGGCTCACGGTTGATGATACCTACCGTCTTATGTCCAGCGCTCTTACAGGTGTCTGGTTTCAGTCCCTGGAAATAGTTATTAGTGTCATATCCCTTGAAATATTTGTCTCCTCCAATATGTTGTTTGGTGACTTTGTTCCACATCTTGAGAAAGATCATTTGCAGGGTATTGACTTCAGAGCCTTGGATACGGCAGTGCATATCGTGCCATGACCCAACCTTGTTGGTGCCCTTGATGTAATAGTCTGCCACGTTCATGCCACCCGTGTAAGCGACCAGACCGTCGATGACCACGATTTTCCGATGGTCCCGACTCCAAATATCGTCAAGCCAGGGAAACTTCACGGGGTTAAATTCTCTGATGTCGATACCCGTCTCCCGTATTCTTTTGAGGTCTTTTCTACGCATCGGACTATTGTTGGAGATGTTTCCAAAACCGTCGAAAAGCAAACGCACTTCAACGCCTTCCTTTACCTTTTGCGCAAGGCGGGTGATGAGCTCGTGGTTGATAGAGTCGTTGCGGAAATTGAAATACTCCATGTGGATCGATGACCGTGCCTGGCTGATGGCTTTGAAAAGGTCGTCGAATTTTTCCTGTCCGTTCATAAGCAGCGTCACGCTGTTGTTATGGGAAAAGTTGACGCCACACTGCTCAAGGTAGTGCACGATGAGGGAGTCGCTGCTTTGAGCATGTGACAAACAAGTGATGAATATGAAGAAAAGAGCGACGATTATCCTGTTGAATGACTTCATGGTTCTCTTATGAAGATTCAGAGCATGGAAGAAGCGTAGCTGTCGACAATGCCCAAAAGATGCTTTTCTCTATCACGCACCAGCACAGAATGGATTTTATATTTGTGCATGATTCGTTGGATTTCCGAGACTTTTGTTGTAGGCATGGCCGTCTTCGGCTCCCGTGTCATGATGTCGGCAACTGTGTGATTGAAGAACTCAGCTTGCCACCGCTCCATGGCTCGCCGGATGTCACCGTCGGTAATGATGCCGGCTATTGTTTGATCTTCGTTGAGCGACACACCGAGTCCCAACTTTCCTCTCGACACTTCGATAATGGCTTTGCCTAAGTGCATCTCTTGTGGGATGATGGGAAGGTCGTCGGTGCGCATCACGTCTTCGGCAGTTGTCAGCAAGCGTTTGCCCAGCTCGCCGCCAGGATGGAACTGCGCAAAGTCACGTGGCTTGAAATCTCTCACCTGCATTAATGCTACTGCCAGTGCGTCGCCCATAGCTAAAGCTGCCGTCGTGGAGCTTGTTGGAGCCAGGTTAAGTGGGCATGCCTCATGGTCTACAAAGACCTTCACGTGGACAGTGGAATATTTGGCAAGCAGTGACTCGGGGTTACGGCTCATGCCAATGATGGGCACATGCATATGAAGAAGAATGGGGATGAAGCGCAGAAGTTCATCGGTTTGGCCGGAATTGCTGATGGCGAGCACTACATCGTCAGATGTCATTGCACCAAGATCACCGTGGTAGGCGTCGAGAGGATTGATGAAAAAGGCCGGTGTGCCTGTAGAAGCAAGTGTGGCTGCGATCTTTGCGCCAATGTTGCCGCTCTTCCCTACACCTGTCACAATGACTTTTCCATGGCAGTGATACATTAATTCTACGGCTTTCTCGAAGTTATTATCGAGCTGTGGTAGGAGTTTGAGAATGGCCTGTGCCTCATCGTGTAAGCACTGTGACGCATAGCTTGTAACGTGTGTCAGTCTTTCCTCTGGAGTATTTGTTGGCATTCCTTTTTCTTTTTTGAGGATTGGTTTAGGAACCGATAGGCATTGTCAGGAAGATAACGCATCTCAGTCGAAGTCATTGATCAGTTTTTTTATTAACGGCTCAAGCTTGTTGAGCTCTAACATGTTTGCGGCGTCGGAAAGACCTTTATCGGGATCTGGATGTACCTCGAAGAAAAAGCCTGTTGCGCCAAAAGCCTTGGCAGCAAGAGCCATAGACGGCACAAAACGACGATCGCCAACCGTTTTGCCTTCGCCTGCGGAGGGGCGCTGCACACTGTGAGTACAGTCCATGATAACGGTTGGGGTGATCTCTCTCATGTCAGGGATATTGCGGAAGTCGACAACAAGATTATTGTAACCGAAGCTGTTACCTCGCTCTGTGAGCCATACTTCGCTGGCCCCACTTTCCATGGCTTTCTCATAGGGATAGCGCATGTCTTTTCCTGAAAGGAACTGTGCTTTTTTGATGTTGACGACCTTACCAGTTTTTGCTGCTTCCACGAGCAGGTCGGTTTGTCGGCATAGAAAGGCAGGTATCTGTATGACGTCGACCACCTCTCCTACGGGTTTTGCTTGCCACGATTCGTGAATGTCGGTGGTGAGGCGCAAGCCATATTTTGACTTTATGTCAGAGAGCATCTGAAGACCTTTATCTATTCCTGGGCCGCGGAAAGAGTGCAGGCTTGTGCGGTTGGCTTTGTCGAAACTCGCTTTGAAGATGATGTCGGTGCCGAGACGGCGGTTAATCCCTACAAGCTCGCTGGCGACAATGTCCAAGAGTTCTTCTGACTCGATGACGCAGGGGCCTGCAATGAGTGTCTTCCTATTATCTATTGTCATGTTTTTCTATTGCTTCGTAGTTTTTTATTACTTTTTTGCAATCATGTCCTCAGCTTCACTTTCCGAGTCCGCATGCTGTATTTTTGACGGCTCGGCTTTGACGAGATGTGCTGTATCCGACACGATGTGAATGTCACGCTGTGGGAATGGGATCTCTATCTGCTTGTCGTTAAAGGCATTGTAGACCGCCTCCATAATGTCGCCTTCAGCGTAGGTCTGTTTGCGCGAGTCAACCCACGCCAGGATTTTGAAGTCGACGGAATTATCGCCGAAGCCTGCAAGTACCGATTTGATGTACTTGATATACCCGGCCTTATTGAGCTTTACAACAGCCTCGTCAATAATCTGTTTAACCTCCGGGACTTTTGATCCGTAAGATACGCCAACAGGAATGATGGAGAGAACATTGCCATGGTTGCGCGTCAGGTTCTTGTAGTTCTTTGAGAAGAGCTGCGAATTCTGATAGGCTATGACTGATCCGTCGAGTGCTTCTACCGTGGTAGATGTGTAGCTGATGTTTCTAACTGTACCCTTTGTACCGTCAATGGAGATGTAGTCACCCACTTTGATGCGTCCGGCCATCAGCGAGATGCCGTAGTAAAGATTTTCAAGAATATCCTTCATGGCGAATCCGATACCGGTGGACAGGCCTGCGGAGATGGCGACGATCCATGAATTGTCGATGTGGAAGATGGTCAGCGTAATGAGTAACCATGCGCCCCAGATGACAACTTGTATGAGATTACGCCATATAGCAGTGTGACTGGCCACCGTCTGCGCACTGGGTTTACGCTTTTCCTCTTTCGCCTTTCGCTCTTCCCGCAGGGTAAGCTGGTAGTGCAGGGTGTTCAGGGAAACATGGTTGATGTATTTGGCAATGAAAAAGAGCGCGGCAGCTTGAACAGCACGCATGATGCTGAAGGCAAACTTATCAGTATTGACCAATGGGCGGTTGAAAAGTGAGAGCGAGGTGTCGCTGAGATTGAACACGTCAGCGGCCCAATAGATACTGATGAGGATAGACACCGTGCCGAGGATAGGAAGAACAGCCGTGTAAATCAGTCTGAAGAACCATGTACGGCTCACCGGAGTGTCCTCATCGAAGAACTTGCGTTTAGAGTTATTGCCGTATTGTTTGAGCAGGTCAGAGGCGCAGGCAATTGTGAGTATGCAAGTGAGTTGCATGGTCCACCAAATCAAAAACTCTACCGACAGCAGGGTATAGCCCACCATTGACGCTACATCGCTGGCAAGGAATACGATAAACGATACCCATGCATAAAACGTGTCTGAGGCTGGCAACAGTTTGATATTTCTCCTTAGTGCAATCCATTGCCACACGGTAAAGATGAGAAGCAGAGGTGGCATTACGAGGTCGGTAAGGATATTGGGGATGAGTACAATGCGGAAGAAGATCACGATGAAGCACATCACCATGATAGGCATATAGATACTAAGTCCGTGCCGTATCTGTTTGCCGTCGAGACGGATAAGGAGAGACAGCAGGACGACTGCCATGAGCCATGCGTACTCTACAAGCAGTCCGGAAGCCATGGAGAGGAAGTTCTGCTCAATTGTGGCTTTCACCATTCCCACGACAGCCGCGAAGGTGATCACAGTGGCTGCGAGAATGATACAGAATCGCTTGGCGCGGAAGTTATCTTTGGCTTTGTTGCCGCCTTCGGAGCCGAAAAGCAAATGGAGAATAAAGTCGGTTTTATTCTTCTTCATGAGCCGTGTCACAATGAAGCCAATAAAGAGGTAGGAGAGTGCCGCGGCGATGATGCCGTAGAATAGAATGAGTGCTAAAAGGAGAAGGATGATGCGGCTATCCCAGTCTGAGTGAAAATTCTTTGTGGGCTTATATTTCTCAATTACCGTCTCACCGGTTTCCTTCAACTCATGCTTAAAGTTCCGCAGCATGGTCAGGAAGTTTTCGCCATTGTTGGTGAATATACTTGCCTGTATCTCGGCATAGCGCTTGTTGGCATAGTCATTGAGGCTTTTCAAGCGTGCTTCTGTATGGTAGTATATATTGATATATTGCTGGCTCTGCTGCTTATTGTAGTTGAGAGTGCGGCGAATGTTCACAGCGAGCGTAAGACAAACGTTGCGGTCGATGTTCTCTTTAGGCGTCAACGCGTTGACGTACATCGAGCTGAGATCGGTGATGAGACTGTCGTAGCGCGCTATCTCGGTGTTGACTTCCTCCACGTAAGTGCGGAAGGGACCTACGGTCTCTTTGAAGCCCTTGTATTGTTCCGTGGCCTCATGGCACGCATAGGTGAGATCGAACACATTGCCGCTCTTCTGTGAGTAGAGCATGATGGCATTCTGCTGGCTGTTGTTCATCGTGGCGATGAGCTGCTGCATCACCTGCTCCCGTTGTTCCCTTTGGGCCCCCGACTGTTTCTCCAACTTGTTGTGGTAATGGGTGAGCTCTATGCGGAGCATGGCCAGCGTTCCCCCAATATTGCGTTCCTTGAGGACGGCATGTGTCGGAAGCACCACTATCAACGACAAAAAGAGAACTAAAATATATGCCTTGTGAGAGTTCACGATATCTTGCGGAAATAATTAAATAGTTACGTGCAAAGTTACACATTATTTTTATATTTTGAATCATCCGCTGCCGTTTTGTTTGAGTGGGGTGGTATTCAATAAAAACAGGAGCGGCTCTGAAGAGTCGCTCCTGCATGACATTTCTTGTCGGTTATTTCACTTCCCAGATGTCGTTTGTTTCAAGAAGTTCCGTGAAGTTGTGGTATTTTTTCTTTGCTTTCACTTCTTCTATCTGATCGTTGAGAGCTTGTTCATAAGTGGGAGCCTCCACATCTCTGATCACTCCGAGAGCTACAGGGAAGCCGTGCTCGTTGTCCATCATGGCCAGCTTAAGCTGCAAGGTGTTGTCTGGGTTGTGGCTGTCGTGGACGAGTATATCGTCCAGGGTGTAACCGTCTTTGCCTATTTCAACGACTTTCAGCCCGAATCCTTCTTGGACGAGGCCGTACTCGTTGTGCTCTCCGAAGACGAGAGGCTTGCCGTCCTCTACATAGATGGCATGCTTGCTGCGCCCTTCCCGAGTGTAGATGGGGTCGTAGGCACCGTTGTTGAAGATCATGCAGTTTTGCAGGATCTCACACACGGCGGCGCCCTTGTGATGGCAGGCCGCCTTGAGAATCTTTATGGTCTCTGGGCTGTCGGATGCCACCGAGCGGGCAAAGAATCGTCCTCTTGCCCCGAAGCACAGCTCTGCGGGACGGAAAGGATCCTCCACCGTGCCATAGGGTGACGACTTGGAAACGAAGCCACGCGGTGAGGTTGGGGAGTACTGTCCTTTTGTGAGCCCGTAGATGCGGTTGTTGAGGAGGATTATGTTGAGGTCAATATTACGCCTCATGGCGTGGATGAAGTGGTTGCCTCCGATGGCGAGCCCGTCGCCGTCACCACTGATCTGCCAGATGGTGAGTGTGGGATTGACAACCTTGGCTCCCGTTGCCACTGCAGCCGCGCGGCCGTGGATCGTTTGCATGGCATAGGTGCTCACATAGTAAGGCAGACGGCTTGAACAGCCGATGCCGCTGATGACAGCTGTCTCGTAAGGTGCCACTCCGAGTTCTACCATGGCTTTCTGCATGCTTGCTAAAAAGCTGTGGTCGCCACACCCTGGACACCAACGGGGCTGGCCTTTCTTATAATCGCTTGCTGTATATTCCATTGCTGTATATGATTGAACCATTGGACTCTTGGCCTTACAATACTAATTTGTTGAAATAGTCGCCGCTGTTGTCCACTTCATGAGTGATAAGGTGTTCAAAATGCTCTACCAAGTCACTGACGTTGAATGGCTGTCCCTTTACCTCATTGTATTGATAGGGCGTGAAACCGTTGACCCGGATGCGGAGCAGTGCCGCGAGCTGTCCGAGGTTCTGCTCCGCCACCACCACTTTTGGATAGCGGAGAAGCACTTCTGCCGTATTCTTAGGCAAGGGATTGACATACTTGAATTGTGCCAGTGCCACCTTTCTGCCTCTCTGTCTCAGTTGGTTCATTGTGGCACGCAGGTGGCCATAGGTGGATCCGAAGCCTACGATGAGCAAGTCGGCATCATCCTTGTCGCCCTCCACTTTGAGGTCAGGGACATTGATAAGTGCCACTTTCTCCGACCGCAGGTGATCCATGACATTGTGATTATCGGGTTCTGTGGAGATGGAACCGGTCTTACCGTCTTTTTCCAGGCCGCCGAGGATGTGCTCATAGCCTTCTTGCCCAGGGATGGCCCAGTAGCGTGCCATGGTCTCAGGGTCGCGCAGGTAGGGAGTGTATTTGTATTTCTGGTCAGCGGGCGCATAGTGTGGATGGATCTCCGGCATTGTGTTGATGTCGGGGAGTTTCCATGCTGCTGAGCCGTTGGCGATGAACGCGTCGGTGAGCAACACTACGGGGGTGAGGTGTTCCAGTGCTATCTTCGCGGCCATAAAGGCGGCATCAAAGCAGTCAGTAGGGCTGGTGGCGGCGATGACGGGCATAGGGCTCTCACCGTTGCGGCCGTAGAGTACCTGAAGCAGGTCGGTCTGCTCGCTCTTCGTGGGCAGACCCGTAGAGGGACCGCCACGCTGTACATCGACGATGACCAAGGGCAGTTCGTCGATGACGGCAAGGTTCATGGCCTCGCTCTTCAGGCAGATGCCAGGGCCGGAAGTGGAAGTACAGGCCAGCGCGCCGGCAAAAGCTGCGCCGATGGCCGACGAACAGGCTGAAATCTCATCTTCCGCCTGCACGGTGATAACGCCGAGACTCTTGTGCTTCGACAATTCGTGCAGGATGTCTGTGGCGGGAGTAATGGGGTAGGAGCCGAGATAGAGCTTCAGGCCCGCTTTCTCGGCAGCGGCGATGAGGCCATAGGCTGTGGCTTTGTTGCCCGTAATGTCCATATATCGGCCAGGCTCTTTCTGTTTGGTCTCAATACGGTAGGTCGTGAAAGGCGTGGAAGCATGGGTGTTGGCACCGTAGTCGTGGCCGGCTTTCACCACTTTGATGTTGGCTTCCGCCACGGCCGGCTTCTTGGCAAACTTCTCATGGAGGAAATTGTTGACCAGTTCGAGATCGCGGTTGAAGAGCCAGCACACTAGTCCCAGGGCGAACATGTTGCGGCATTTGAGAATGCTCTTGTTGTCCATGTCCGCATCCTTGAGACATTCCTTCACCATCTTGGTGATGGGGCAGGCTACCACACGATCGGGATCGATGCCCATTTCCTGGAGGTAATCGTCGGTTTTGAACTGTGCCTTGCTGAGGTCTTTGGGTCCGAAAGAGTCGGTATCGATGATGATGGTTGCTGTTGGCTTGGCGTATTTGTACTGGGTCTTCAGGGCAGCAGCATTCATAGCTACGAGCACGTCACACTCGTCGCCCGGCGTGAAGACTTTGCCTTCGCCGATATGTACTTGGAAGCCACTCACGCCGGTCAGCGATCCCTGCGGGGCACGGATGTCGGCAGGATAGTCGGGGAAGGTGGAAATACCGTTCCCCACCGTCGCTGAGATGGTGGAGAAGATGTTGCCTGCAAGCTGCATGCCGTCGCCAGAGTCACCTGAGAAGCGCACAACGACGTCGCTGAGCTCTTTTACTTCAATTTCATCGGACATAATAGATTACTTTAGTTTTCTGTTTTATATGGCAAAGGTAAGGTAAGTTTTCCAAACTACAAATAAATTGTTACTATTTTTATACCTCTTTTATTCGTTTCGTTATCATGTATGGGTTATTTCGTTTCTTTATTTGGAATGTTTCTTGCTGTGAAGGAGAGCTGTGCGAAAGTGGTGTTGTTTTTCATTACATTCACTATTGTGCTGATATCTCCTCCGGTGTTAATGATGGTTGTGAAAACAAAGTCCACTTTGGGGCAGGCCACCGGCGAAAGGATGTGTAGGAATCTTATGTCTTTCACTTCCGTTATCTCAAGCTCACAGTTAATGATTTGTTCAAGCAGCTCAAGGGCGGTCTGCACGATGCATACTCCCGGCGTGACTGGATTGCCAGGGAAGTGGGCACGGTAAATCCAACTGTCTTTGATCAGGGCAATATGGAAGATGGTGTTGTCGTGGCTCGCTTCGTTGCTGTCTATCGTATAGAGCAGGTTTTTCAAGATGTTCATCATATCGGTCTCGCTTCGTTTATGGCCAATTTGATTTGTGTTTTGGCAAGTAGTTTGCCGTTTTCCTCAATGGTGGCGTTTGCAAGCGTCATGCCTAACGCCTCGGCTTGGATGCTGACCGTTGTTTCAATCATGGATCCTACATGCGGATGACCGAAGACCTTCAGCTTTCTTACGTTTGCGATGACGCCGATCTGCCCGCCTTTTCGGAGAATGTAATTGTTGACATAGCCGATTCTTGCGGCACAGGTCTGCGCAATGTTCTCTATCATCCCCGCGGTTGCTAAGTTGTTATCGTACATGAAGACATTATCAGCTTTGAGGCTTGTACGGGTTTTTACGGTGGTGCTGTCGTAATAGGTAAGGGTATTTACCATGACGAAGGGCTCCTGCTGGGGCAGCAGGGTGTGGATGTCGATGTGTTCAATAAAGTCGGAAGTAGGATGTGAATAGTCCATTTTCATGTTTGTATCAGTCCTTTGAATGAAGTCGTTTCCCCTCTACACCGTAATCGCATTGCGTCTACGGTGTAGAGGCGATGCGATTACGGTGTAAAGGCGATGCGTTTACGGCGTAGACGCAATGCGATTACAGCGTGAAGGCAAAGTGCCTGTGGAATGTATGAATCCCGTCTACCTGAGCGTTAAGACATTTGTGTGCTTATTGATAAAGTGCACAAATGAAAAAGGGTAAGCAGAAAGAGATTTTTTTAATACATTCCCAGCCAGAAATGGTAGACATAGCTCACGCCAAGGCCGACAATCGTTGCGGTGACGACATGAATCATGCCTGGTGCCATGAAGGAATGGTTGAGCAGATATTTACCGATGACGGTTGTCCCTGACCTGTCGAAGTTGACAGTAGCGATATCGGAAGGATAGTTGGGGATGAAGAAATAGCCATACACCGACGGCATCACGCCTAACAAAATCCATGGTTCAATTTTCAGCGAATAAGCTAATGGCAGCATGCTCACCACGACGGCACCCTGCGAGTTGATGAGGACGGAAACGGTGAAAAAGGCAAAGGCAATGGACCACGGGTATTTTGTGATAATGTCGGCAAGCATGGCCTGCATCTCTGGCTTGTAGTTGTCGAAGTAGGTGTTGCTCATCCAGGCAATGCCGTAGATGGCAACCACAGCGACCATACCATTCTGCCACACTTTACCGTCGACAGCAGCCTTGGGCTTAGCTTTGCAGAAGATGATCATAAAGGCGGCAGCGGTAATCATGATAATCTGGATGACGATGTTCATGGACAATCGCTCAGGCTTGCCGTCAACCATATACTGGGGAAGAATCTCCACTCCCGCCATTTTCAGCAGAGAGATACAGAGAACGACGGCCAGGGCGCCGAGGAAGACATAGACGGCATTCTTGCTGTTTTGCGATATCACCTTGTCGAGAGTTGTGGCTGTCTCACCGTAGATGGCTTGGTACTGTACGGGGTCTTTCAGGCGAGCCTGGAACTTGGGGTCTTTGTCGAGATCCAGACCGCGGTGCCAGCTATAAGCCACTGCCATCAGAATGCCACAAATACAGGCAGGGAGGGTGACCATGACGATCTGCACGTTGGTGATGGGAAAGCCATTGGCCTCGGAAATGGACGCAAAGGCTACGACGGCTGCAGCAATGGGCGAACAGGTGATGCCTATCTGCGCTGAGATGGATGCGATGGCGCAAGGACGCTCCGGACGGATGCCCTTGCTCAGGGCGATGTCGCAGATAATCGGCATCAGGGTATAGACCACATGGCCGGTACCTACGAGCACGGTGAGAAAGAATGTTGTCAGAGGCGCTAACAGTGTGATGCGGTCGGGGTGCTTGCGCAAGAGCTTTTCGGCAATCTGAATCATCCAATCCATACCACCGGAAGCTTGCAGCACACCGGCACAGGTTACGGCGGCGATGATGATATAAATGACATCAGTAGGGGGTGTGCTCGGCTTGAGATGAAAACAGAAGACAAGGATGGCCAGGCCAATACCGGAGATGGCCCCTAAGGCAAGCGAGCCATATCGGGCTCCTATCCATAAGGCAATGAGAACTACAAGGAGTTCGACAAGCATTAGTAAACTCATAATGTTTTTGTTTTATGTAGGTGTCTAACTTTATCTCATGTCGCGAAATTACGCTTTTCTCATTTCACTTGCAAGAGAAAGACGTTTTTTCTATCTTTACAATTCTAATATATTCTTTTAATATCTTATACTGAATGAGTTAGTAGGTTTGTTAGTTCTCTCATTCAGTATAAGACACAGGGCGACTGTTTTCAGCGTTCGTCAGCAAAAGAGTAAGGCGCGGCCTGAGTGGAGGTACCACGTGAACGATTGGGCTCGCTACTGAGTCGATACTGAAGATCTGCGCCGGTCTTCAGGACGGATATGCCGACATAGTTCTTGTCGTATGCTTGACCGTTAAGAAAGAGCGAGGAGACATAGCGGTTTGCTTTGGAACAATCGGGCGCAGAGATAGTCACGTTGTTGCCATTTTCGAGATGGATCCGCATCCATTTAAAATAAGGAGTTCCAAGTGCATACTGTCCGGAACCAGGGCAAACGGGATAAAGGCCCATGGCGGAGAAGACGTACCAGGCTGAGGTCTGGCCATTGTCCTCATCGCCGCAATAGCCATCGGGATGGGCATTGTAGAGGCGGTCCATCACCTCGCGTATCCAGTACTGGGCCTTCCAGGGCTGTCCCGCATAGTCGTAGAGATAAATGGCATGCTGAACAGGCTGATTGCCGTGAGCGTAGTTGCCCATGTTCATGATTTGCATCTCGCGAATCTCATGTATGACTTGTCCATAGTAACTGTCGTCGAAAATGGGGGGAAGATTGAATACGGAGTCAAGCATTTCACAGAATTGGCTGGGACCTCCCATTAGGTTTATGAGATCTTTGGGATTGTGAAATACGCTCCATGTGTAATGCCAACTATTACCCTCAGTGAAAGCGTCGCCCCATTTCAAGGGATTGAACGGCTTCTGAAAAGAACCGTCCTGATTACGGCCGCGCATAAGTCTCGTTTCCGGATCAAACACGTTGCGGTAGTTGAACGCACGTTTGCGGAAAGGCGCTAACTCCTTCTTGCTCTTGCCAAGGGCTTTTCCAAACTCATAAATACACCAGTCGGCATAGGCATATTCTAAGGTGCGCGCTACGTTCTCATTAATATGGACATTGTAGGGTACATAACCCAGTCGATTATAGTAGTCGTACCCCAGTCGGCCGGTGGAGCTGACGGTTGGGTGAACGCCGTTGGCTCCGTGGACTACGGCTTTCCAAAGCGTTTCAGCATCATAGCCACGTATGCCATTGAGGTAGGCATCGGCCACCACCGAGGCAGAGTTGTTGCCGACCATGCAGCCGCGGTGCCCCGGTGAGGCCCATTCCGGCAACCAGCCACTTTCCAAGTAGGCATTGACAAGCCCCGATTGAATGTGTGAGCTGACGGTAGGATACAGGAAGTTGACCAGTGGAAGTAGGGCACGGAAAGTATCCCAAAAGCCGGTGTCGGTATATAAATAGCCGGGAAGTACTTTGCCGTTGTAGGGACTGTAGTGCATGGGCTTGCCGTCAGTTCCATACTCAAAAAACTGTCGTGGGAAAAGCACGCAGCGGTAAAGACAGGAATAGAATGTGCGCAGGTGGTCGATATTGTCATCCTTGACTTCAATCTTTCCAAGCACGTCATTCCATCTTTGTCGGCCTTTAAGCTTTAGGTTTTCAAAACTATTGTTACCTAACTCTTTTAGGTTGCGCTCTGCTTGCTCGGGGCTGATAAAGGAGGAAGCTATCCGCATGTGGACTTGCTCACCGTGTGTGGTCTTAAATCCGACAATGGCACCGGCGTGATCACAGGCTGTTGTCAGTTCATGGGAATCGAGTTGCCCGTTATTCACGGTGTATTGGTAGGTGAAAGGATGATCGAACACCACAACAAAATAGTTCTTGAAGTTTTCTGGCACACCACCGCTATTTTTGGTAGAGTACCCGATAATCTTGTTTTCGGAAGGTATGATGGTGATCGATGACCCCTTATCGAAGGCATCAATAACGATGGACGCACTATCTGACGTTGGAAATGTAATTCTGAACATTGCCGCCCGTTCTGTTGGTACCATTTCAGTGGTGATGTCATAATCAGCAAGATAAGTCTTGTAATAATAAGGTGTCACTTCTTCTGCTTTATGCGAAAACCAGCTTGCACGGAGATTCTCGTCAAAGACGGGATGTCCCGTCTCAGGCATGATCGAGAATTGTCCGTAGTCGTTGATCCAGGGACTTGGCTGGTGGGTTTGCTTGATACCTCTTATTTTATGGGCAGCATAGGTGTAAGCCCAACCGTCGCCCATCTTACCGGTTTGTGGTGTCCAGAAGTTCATTCCCCATGGGAGGGCAATGGCAGGGTAAGTGTTGCCTGTTGATAGTTCGAATGTCGATTCCGATCCAGCCAATGGGTTAACATAGTCCACCACATCGTCTGCCCATAAATAGACACACATTGATAAGCTAATGATAAAGAATAGAAGTCTGTTTCCGATAGTTTTCATTAATGAATAAAATTTGTTGATCCAGAGATAGTCCCGCATCAGAGAGCTGGCGCTTCCTGTTGCCTTTATTGTCGCAAAAGTACATATTTTTATTCAGTTAATGGCTCATAGCAAAAGTTTTTTTGTAACTTTGGATGGAAAAGCAGCAACCTTTTATAGAAGGGCATTCTGCACAATAAGCTGATTTTCGGGTAACGATTTGGCAGTCGTTCCGTTTGCCATGCTTAGAGGTTTATTCGTAATATGGCAAACATGAACATTGAGGAGTTCCGCAAGATCTATGCTGATTGGCAGCAAAGCGGACAGAGCGTAAGGGCTTATACACGGTTCTACTATTGGCAGAAGAGGCTAAAGGATTGGGGGGCGAAGGAAACTGCCCACTACGTCGTTGCGGAAAGGTGCATGTAATGTCTTGTTGCTCATAATCTCTTCTTATTTTGTTTAATGATTTCTTTTCGTCTGCAAAGGTAGGCAACAATAATTATTCAAATAAATATTCTTGTGTTTTCAACAGAATATGCTAACTTTGCACCATCAACACTTCAATTACAGAATATTATTCGATAAAATTCGACTATGGCAAATACGGAGACATTCGATGATACCGACCGCCGCATCCTGCAGCTCCTTCAGAAAGACTCGCGCATGACCATCAAGGAACTTGCTGCGCGCGTTCACCTCTCTCCCTCTCCCACCTTCGAGCGCCAGAAGCGCCTGGAGCGCCTGGGATACATTGAACGCTACATGGCAGTCGTCAACCCGCAGAAGGTGGGTAATGGCATCCTCGTACTGTGTAACATTCGGCTCAAGCAGCACACCCAGGCGCTTATCCGAGAGTTCATGGATGCCGTACAGAGCATTGACGAGATCACAGAGTGCTACAATACCAGTGGTGACTTCGACTTTCTCATCAAGGTCTACACGAAAGATATGAAAGCCTATCAGCAGTTCATGCTCAACACCCTCGGCACCATCCCCTGCGTAGGAAGCCTTAACAGTATCTTCGTCATCGACCATACAAAGAGTACAAGGGGGGTGCCAATACCTGAAAATGAAACCCAAAAGGTTAAATAGTATTGCACCTCAGATGTGGCGCGTTTCCGACATATATGTGGCGCGTTTCCGACACGGTCGAGGCGTACTGTCTGCACACAAGAGAAATACAATCGAGTGGGAGGTAAACGCTAATCATAGGTGCTTATCTCCTACTTTCGTGTTTACCGACCTCTCACACCACCGTATGTGCCGTCCGGCATGCGGCGGTTCCTCTTTTGGGTAGCTATTTGGCATATTCATCTTCGGGCCTGGTGTCCCAGTAAAAATTTTATAGTGTATTCAAACGATTTCGCTCAGGATTTCGTGTTCCTTTGTGGTGTTAAAGAAGTACACACATCAGATAATACGCGAGAATCTCTACATGCAATATATGTGTGGTCTTTCGGAATTGACTGACAAGCCTATATTAGATCCCTCTCTTTTCGTCACGGTCCGTAAGCAGCTTGAGCGATACCTCCTGCCATGGCACCTATCGTATCACTGTCGCCACCGATGGAGATGGCATTGCGAAGGTGTTATCGAAGTCATGACCGATATGGAGAATTAAAATGCCAAAGTCGGAATTATCACTACCGTTGCGGCACGCCCTTTATAGTCAGTGCGATGCGGTGACGGCGGTTGTCCACTTCCAAGACCTTGACGCGTACATGTTGATGGAGTTTCACTATGTCGTTGGGGTCGTGTACAAACTTGTCAGCGAGTTGGGAGATGTGTATCAGTCCGTCTTGATGCACGCCGATGTCGACAAACGCACCGAAATTGGTAATATTTGTGACAACGCCGGGCAGCTCCATCATTGGTACTAAGTCTTCTGGCTTGCGAACACGTGGGTCAAACTCGAAAGTCTCCACCTTGCCGCGCGGATCTCGTCCGGGTTTCTCCAGCTCCTTCATGATGTCGGTGAGTGTAGGTAGCCCCACACTGGCTGACACATATTTATTGATGTTCACCTTTTTTCTCTGGTCGGCATTCCTAATGAGATCGGCCACGGTACAGCCACAGTCTTTGGCTATGTGTTCCACAATAGCATAGCTCTCTGGGTGGACGGCGGAAGCGTCGAGTGGATTCTTTGCTCCGGGGATACGCAGAAACCCTGCACACTGCTGGAACGCGGTGGGTCCGAGGCGTGGTACTCTTTTCAGCTGCGCTCGCGAGGTGAATGGACCATTCTCCCGTCGGTAGTCTATGATATTCTGCGCCAGTACGGGTCCGAGTCCCGACACGTAAGTCAGCAGGTTCTTTGAAGCTGTATTGACATTCACGCCCACGGCGTTGACGCAAAGCTCCACGGTCTGGTCGAGGCTGTGCTTGAGTTTCGTCTGGTCTACGTCGTGCTGGTACTGTCCTACACCGATACTTTTTGGGTCGATCTTTACCAGTTCAGCCAGTGGATCCATGAGTCGTCGGCCAATGGAGACGGCACCGCGCACGGTGACATCCTCATTGGGGAACTCCTCCCGTGCTACCTCGGAGGTGGAATAAATACTCGCACCGTCCTCGGAGACGACGTAGGTAGGAATACCGTCTATTTGCCTCAAGATATCAGCAGTCTCGCGCGATGCAGTACCGTTGCCACAAGCGATGGCATCAACGCGCCATTTGCGGGCAATGTCGCTGAACTGCTCCTCCGCCTTGGAAAGGCGAGACATAGAACTCTTGCTGTCTCCATGGCCTCCAACAGCGAATACTACTGTGTGGTAAAGCAGGTTGCCCTGTGCGTCGAGTACCACAACTTTGCACCCTGTGCGGATGCCGGGGTCAACTCCCATGACCCTCTTTTGTCCGAGTGGCGCGGCGAGCAGCAACTGTCGGAGGTTCTCCTTGAACACTCGAATAGCCTCATCATCGGCCTTCTCCTTGCTTAGGGCGGCAAACTCATTCTCAATTGACGGCTCGATGAGGCGCTTATAGCTGTCTTCCACAGCTTCGGCTACAAGCGTCTGGCAGGGTCCGAAGCCATGGACGTAGTGACGCTTAAGTCGCTCGATGTTGCCTTCGTCATCGCCGGTGATGGTTACACGTAACACGCCTTCCGTCTCGCCTCTGCGCATGGCAAGCAGGCGATGGGAGGAGCAGCGGCGCAGCTCCTCGGAGAAGGCAAAATAGTCGCTGTATTTCTGTGCCTTGTCTTCATCCTTCATCTTCATGATGACGCGCGAAACAATGGTGGCTTCTCGTTGGAAGTTATGACGTACAGTCTGTCGTGTGCCCTCGTTGAGGGAGATGCTCTCAGCGATGATGTCCTGCGCACCTTTGATGGCCTGTCCAATATCTTTTATGTCACCTTTTACAAATCGCTGTGCCGCCATGTCGGGATAATGCTCTTTTTGGTTCATGATGACCTTGGCCAGCGGCTCAAGACCCTGCTCGCGTGCTACTTGTGCGCGGGTGCGGCGACGTGGCTTGAAGGGCATATAGATGTCTTCTATCTCTGTGGCATCCCATGAAGTCTCGATGCGTTGGCACAGCTCGTCGGTGAGCTTACCCTGTCCGTCGATGGTCTTGAGGATTGTTTCCTTGCGTTTCCGTAATTCCTTCAGTCGTTCGTAGAGGTCGCTGACTGCTGCCACCTGTACCTCATTGAGGTTGCCCGTGGCCTCCTTACGGTAACGGCTAATAAAGGGGATGGTGGCGCCAGCGTCGAGTAACTCGATGACCGCTTCCACTTGCTCAACCCTGATGTTGAGGCTTTTAGAAATAAGAATGGAATATGGGTTCATGTCTTTTTGTTCATTTTTATTTCGTTTTAATAATCTGCCTTCCTTTCTCAATGATGGTGTCAATTCCACGTTTGAAATCGTGTGAAGTGAGAGCAACGCTGATATCAGGCCTTATGCCGTCCTCTGTGCTTTTCTTGTTTGAATCATATATGGGGCACGCTGAGAACCGGATACTCCAGCCTTTGGGCAGCTCCGATGAGAAAGGCATTCCCGCTCCACCGCCCGTACGGTCGCCGACAGTGACGACATTGGGGCAGTGGCGCATGAACTTCACGAACTCGTTGGCAGCAGAATACACCGCCCTGTTGGTGAGCACTACTATGGGTTTGTGCCAGCGGATGCCTTTAGCCGGTTTGAGCCATTGTTCCTCTAACGGGGAGAAGTCGCTATGTCCTTTCCCTGTCTTGTGCTTCATATATCCGACGAGAATGCTCTTATCGGTGAATCGTGCGGCCAGTGTCTCTGCTGATGTGAGTAATCCTCCGCCATTGTTGCGCAAGTCGATGATGAGTCCAAGACAGGGTTGCAGATACAAGAGGATGTTGTCAAGATTGCCTGCGTTCAAGGTATTATCAAAGGTGGATATACGCAGATATCCAATATTGTCGTTGAGGATACGATAGCGCATGCCGTTAGAGATGCGGTAATCGGTGCCAAGATAGCTGCGTATAAGCGAGTCGCTGTAGTTGGCGGGGTAGCGTTCATGAAATCCCCAGTAACGGCTGTAGTTGAACGATGCAAAGAGATTGACATGCCCGTCACGTAACTCAGAGAGCATATTGCCAAGTACTTCCAATTGCTGTTCGTCGGTCATGCCGTCATTAAACCTTGGAGAATAGGCGGCATGGACAGAGTCCCAGTCAACGCCCTTCTCCTGGAAGAAACAGTAGTGCTCATCCATGATACGCCATAATGCCTCAAAGTTACCCTGGGGCGAGTTGGCGAATTGCTCATCTTCGACACACGAGGTCAGCGTGAGGATCAGAATCAGGAAATATAATGTCTTTTTATTCAAGGTGTTTATGCTCAAGAATTAGAGAATGAGAGAATTATGTTCGTGCCTTTTATGGCTCAAGAATTTGAGACTCTTCAGTACATCCATCCTATAGTCAGTGCGTGCGTGTATTGATGATACTTGAGGCTATTGACGCTCATCTGTCGGATATCTCCGAGATAGCCTATGGAGAATGAGGTGTGCCACAGTCTGAAGCCAAGTATGAGCATCTGGTGGAGTTGAAGCCCTGAGGCGGGTGAGGTGAATACGATGGTGTGGTCGTAGTTTCCGTGCGTGAAGATCTCGTAGTAGCTTTGTCCGTAGTTAGGCGAGAAGGCGATGCCCAGTGCGGGTGCAGCAGCCACGTACCGCAAGGTGAAGGGTCGTCCTTTAAGGTGAAAGCGCCATGTCGCCATCACGGAAGGATCAAGGCTCAGAGCCATCCTCGCCTGTGCGGGGTTGTTGCTGTTGCGGGTGTTGTAGAGGCCGCCGAGGCTGAGGTCGGTCAAGAGACCGATGCGGAGATTGAGGGGTGAACGCGGGGAAGATGCATACGATTCACACGCTGGGGCAGGCGACAAAGGATCGATATTGTAGTGCCAGCCGAACCGCAGGTTGTAGAGAGCTCCGAGGAAGGAGTTGTCGTTGCCACGAGTGCCGGCCTTGGTGAAGAAGGCCTCTTGCACGATGTAGGTCGACCATCTTCGTAGCCTCGGCATTGTGGCAGTACTGTCAGTTTTCAGGTTTTTGCGGTTGGCTTTCTCCTTCGTATAGCGCAACTCAAGCCCTGTGGCTTTCTCCTGCGAGAGATAGGTGTCGAGCAGATCGGTATGCCCGATGCTGATGAGGCTGGCGGCTTCTTTCTGAGCTGCGGCCTTGTTGTAGGGGAGCAGAAGCAGGGTGAGCGTCAATGCCAACGTCGAGATCCATATCAAAGGTGTTGATGTCATGAGAACATATTAATAGGGGGTTATGGGCGGTCATTATCTCTGTCTCCCACACGTAGAGGGACTGGGGAGAGCCATTCCTGCACTGATATAGGGTAGGGCTCTTACTTGTCGTCGTCGAAGAGGTCGAGCTGTCTGGTCATCTCGTCGATGATCTGCTGTCGTGACTTGCCGGCATCAGAGTCAAGGTCCGTGTTGTTGTCGGATTCTTTGCTGTCGTCGTCATCGGCATCTCCAGCAGATTTGGGTTGACGCAGGGGAGGCAGCTCCTCAACCTTTTCCACCTGCCATGTGGCCACGCGCTTGCCTTTGGCTTTGAATCCCTTGACGCCGACAAACTGCTCAGCGTCGATCTCCAGGGGAGGGCGTACACTGTCTGCACCGCCGAAGCTGACGCGGAGATTGGGGCAGGATGTGTCGGTGAGGAGCAGTAGACGGCTGTCGATATTGTCGCCCACGAAGTTTTGCGGATTTTTCCTCGCTTCTAACCGGAATCGCTTGAGATAAGGGTAGCCGTTGTTGTCGGCGTCGAGGAGCACCGCCGTCCACACCTTGTGAGGGTCGTATTTCTCAATGAGTGCGATGTTGTCCTCAAAGTGGTTGTTGAGGTCGAAGCTCGTGATATAATAGTCGCCACCGTGGAGGATGACGAGGATATTGTCGTCGTCGCTGAACTCGCCGAGATACTTGCCACGTGCATCGTAGTTGAGACGCTTCACGTCACTGTCGAACCACACTTTCCTTCCGCCGAGGGTGGAGTGTCCGTGGCTCTTGAGGGTGATGCGCTTCACATTCTGCCGCGTCAGTAGGTTGCCGCGGGCTGTCCTGGTCTTGATGAGAATGTCGGAGAAATCTTTCTCTATGAACAACGATTGTTTCTTCCGTGTCAGGTTGGGCTCAAGCGTGATTTTGATGACCTCCGCCTCACCGTTGGGGTTGGCGGTGAAGTAAGCCACACGCGATCCCGCCGTGCCCTGCGTGAGGTCGTACTCGCGGTCGCGGACAACAGAGGTGACATTGAAGCGCTTGATGAAGTAGGCACCTTTCTTGCCGTCACGATAGACAGCGTTGTAGATAGTGCGCGTGTCGTTTTTCTTGAATACCTGCACCCAAAGCACGTTTTTGCCGACAAAGATTTTCTCTGCCACTTTAATGACCTTATATTTACCGTCGCGGTAGAAGAGGATGATGTCATCCAAATCGGAGCAGTTACATACAAACTCATCCTTCTTCAGTCCGGTACCGATGAATCCGTCCTGCCGGTTGATGTAGAGTTTTTCGTTGGCTTCCACTACCTTTGTCACTTCGATGGTGTCGAAGGAGCGCACCTCGGTGAGACGTGGATGGTCGTGGCCGTAGGTCTCCTTTAAGTGTTCAAACCACGCCACGGTGACATCGGTCATATGAGCCAGGTCGTGCTCAATGCCCTTGATGTCGGCCTTCATCTTGGTCATGAGTTTGTCGGCCTTGTCCTTATTGTATTTGAGGATGCGCTGCATCTTGATCTCGAGCAGTCGCAGATAGTCGTCCTCGTGTATTTCGCGTATGAGCTTTGTCTTCCAGGACACGAATTTCTTGTCGAGGAAATTGAGCACCGCCTTCTGATTGGGCGCCTGCTCAAAGTCTTTCTCCTTGTACATGCGCTCCTCAATGAAGATGCGCTCTAGACTGGCGAAGAAGAGCTGTTCTTCAAGTTCGCTTTTGCGGATTTCCAGCTCACGCCGCAGCAGGCCCATGGTGCGGTCGGTGGAGTGTTGCAGCACCTCGGAGACAGTGAGAAACTGTGGTCTGTCGTCCTCAATGACACAGCAGTTGGACGAGATGTTGATTTCACAGTCGGTGAAGGCATAGAGTGCGTCAATGGTCTTGTCGGGCGATACGCCGGGGGCCAGCATCACCTGTATCTCCACGTGTCGCGCCGTCATGTCCACCACCTTGCGGGCTTTGATCTTGCCCTTCTCAATGGCTTTGGTGATGGAGTCCTGCAGAGAGGCTGCGGTCTTGGAGTATGGCACCTCGCTGATGACGAGTGTCCTGGCATCTCTCTTCTCTATTCTTGCCCTGACGCGCACCACGCCGCCGCGCTGTCCGTCGTTGTATTTCGACACGTCAATGGCGCCGCCCGTGGGGAAGTCGGGGTAGAGGTGGAACTCCTCGCCGCGGAGATAGCTCACGGCGGCGTCGCACAGCTCGTTGAAGTTGTGCGGCAGCACCTTCGATGACAGTCCCACGGCAATGCCCTCGGCGCCCTGCGCCAGCAACAGCGGGAACTTCGACGGCAGCGTCACCGGCTCCTTGTTACGGCCGTCGTAGGAGAGCTGCCATTCTGTGGTCTTAGGATTGAACACTGTCTCCAATGCGAACTTTGAGAGGCGTGCCTCAATATATCGGGGTGCAGCGGCGCGGTCGCCGGTGAGGATGTTACCCCAGTTGCCTTGCGTGTCGATGAGCAGGTCTTTTTGTCCGAGCTGCACCAGTGCGTCGCCGATGGAGGCGTCGCCGTGTGGGTGGAACTTCATGGTCTCACCCACGATGTTGGCCACTTTGTTGTAGCGGCCGTCGTCCATGCGCTTCATCGTGTGGAGGATGCGGCGTTGCACCGGTTTCAGGCCGTCCTCGATATGAGGCACGGCGCGCTCCAGAATCACGTAGGATGCATAATCGAGAAACCAGCTCTTGTACATCCCGGAGAGATGGTGCACCGCCGAAGCGTCGAAGCGGTCTACAGGCTGATAATCAGAGTGTTGATCCACAGTCAGCTCCTCGTCCTGTTCACTATTATTGTTCTTTATCTTGTCGTCGTCCATAATATAAGAGAGGGCGTCAGTCGCCTTCATTGCAAAGTTATAAAAAAAATCGCTAACTTGCTTTGACAATCATTGAAAAACGTTTTATTTGCAATAAAAGGATACCTTATTTTTTGAAGTTCACTGAAAAAAGGTTAGGCAGTTTTGATGGCTGCGGGATCTATGACTACTCTTTCAGCAAAATCGACGAGATGAGTCCAAATTGGGATTTAATGGAAGATGCGCGTTACGCTCTTGGCCACTATCGGCCCATATCAACTGAAAACTTCTCGTACATGCCAATCGAATGGAAACGGGCATAGCGGTCGAACTCCGGATGGAGAAACCATATCATGAGATACTTTGACGAAAATGTCTCTTTATCTTTAATGCGGAGAACGGCCTTAATTCTTTCATTTGGGTTGCACGGTTACTAAGCCCACCAAAGCTATAAATATTGTTTTACAAAACCAGCTCTGAGAATTGAAAAAATCAAGAGGGCGTGTTCTTCTTCCGGAAACAGGCCATTCTTGGGTCGTTTTGTATTTTATTAATAATCAAGTGGTTATGTTTTAATAGGTTTATCCGTGTCTTGTCGCTTCGTCATAATACGGTTTTTACGTCGCGATTCAGCTGCAATGGCAGTGCGATATAGGTGCAGAGGCGTTGCGATTCAACTGTAGTCATATTGCCATTTCACTGTAAAGGCAGTGCGATTCAGGTGATGTCCCGCGGGAATTCTTCCGAGAAGGTGCCATGATGTTTACGAAAAGCAGGGATGAAGCCGTCATTGTCGCTCTGGAATGCATGTTCAAGAGCGGGTGTTTTTTTGCCAAAAGAGTTTACATTTTAGCGATCGCCAGCCATTCTTTGTAGTGCAGGGTAGGGCCCTGTGCCCTACCTGAAAAGACGTCATAACCGATGATAAAGCGGTCGAACATAGTCTGAGGTGGCCCACAGGGGGCCACCCTGCACTAATGCTCCAACTGAAATTCATTGGAGATGGGTCTCCGAAGAGGTGGCATGGATAAATGGTTCAGGCAGGAGAATAGTATCTTTACTTACGGTTTATGATGCTTAGAACAATATATTCTGACTGTGTGCCAATTCTGAATTTTGCTCCCCAGATGCCCATTCCGGAACTAATATAATAATGTGTATGACCTTTCTGCCAGGCCCCGAAGGCTTTCTCATAGAGGGCATCAGTGATCCAGCTGATGGGCCACACCTGTCCGTGGTGGGTGTGACCGGCAAACTCAAAGTCAATGCCGTTGTTCATCGCCTCCTCCAGATGATAGGGCTGATGGTCGAGTTCTAAGAGGAAAGACTTGGGATTGACGCCAGCCATAATTTCATGGAGACTTTTACGGTGAGGGTTGGTGCGGTCATCGCGTCCGATAAGCGTGATGCCCTCAAAAGAAGCAACACTGTCACGCAACACAGTGATGCCGGCTCTATGACAAAATCTGAGGTCGTTGTCAAGCCCCGTATAATAGTCGTGATTGCCTAAACAGGCAAAAATGGGAATATCCATCTGACGAAATTCCTCTGCCATATTCTCTACTGCTACAGGCCGGTAGCTGCCGTCAATGAGGTCACCGCCGATGAGTATGGCATCAGGATGTTCTGCCTTGATAAGCTGTAGCCACCGGTGCAGGTCCTTGCGCGTGTTGTGGTAACCCAAGTGAAGATCGCTCACGAGCACAAACCGTAGGGGCTTATTCAGAACTTTGGTGGTGCTGACGTTGATTGCCACGCGCTTCTTATGTTTATAATGGTACCATGCTAGAAAGAAGATAAGTATAAGACTGATAGTAAGGACCACACTCTGCGTCAGATTAGACTTGAATATTGTGGGACTTACGATATGAGAGAGCCGAAGGATATCAACGGTCAGAAAGATGATGATCAGATAGATGGCGATGATGAGCCATGAGGTACCTATCTCGTATGCTATACGTGATACGGGCATGGGACACGCGTCAATAACATGGGTCACGGAAAGAATTGACAGAATGAGGGCTGTCGCCATGAGCACTACAACAGTGATACGCACCGAAGGGACGGCAGGCAGCAACTGCCATGTACGTAGCATGATATAGCTCTGGCCGGAGAAGACAAGAATGAAAAACAGAAGAAAGAAAGACTTCATGATAACATCTTAACCACATCTTCCACAGACCTGCCAATGATAGAAGCTATCTCTGAAACATTCATTCCACGTTTAGCCAAATTGGACACCATAGCTTGTATTTGGGCATCTTTAGCCTCAAGTAGGTCGTCTTTGGCCTTGAGCTGGGCGTTCTTCGTCTCAAGTTGTGTGTCTTTGGCCTTGAGTTGGGCGTTCTTCGTCTCAAGTTGTGTGTCTTTGGCCTTGAGCTGGGCGTCCTTTCGACTTAGCTCTTCATCCTTTTTCAAGAGCATCGTATCACGATTTTCCAGAGCTGAGAAATACTCGTCCTCCACATTCATATCCTGTCGCATCTCTGCATCGGCAGCAGCAGCCGACAGGCGGTGGACGATATACTCCATATTCTCATCACCATGATAGTTCTCTTCATTAATATGAAGCAACTGACGGTCGGCATCATCTGCTTTTGACTGGTCGAAGATACTCAATACCTCATCAAGACGGTTGTTAATCTGACCGTGAAGCAACGGAATCTGTACAATGATGCTATTGTGATTCAGACTCTCAACGAAGGGGTCGGGTACACCATGTGTCACTTCATTACCGTCATAGTCATAATAATGATGATTGACATACAATACAGGAACGTCAATGTCTCCGACGCGATGTCCCAAGAGATAGATGGAGACCATGGGTATGGCAAAACCTTTCTTGTCATCCTTGTTGATGTTCAGCTTGTTGCTATACTGAGCTCCGAGATACTGTCTGAAGCGCAAAGTCTCTGTTTCAAGCCACGTCTTCTGAAGTTCTATCAGTATCAAATGACTTTTCCCATCTGCCTCCCGGATCTTGGCACCAAAGTCAATGCGGAACATGGACAGCCGGTCCTTCGTCTGGTTGGCATATTCGTGAGGACGCAGCTCGACACTCTCAATCTCTTTCTTCAGCAAAGCAGAGAGTATGGTTTTGGCTATGCGTTCATCCTCCATGAGGTATTTGAACACTGAGTCATAGATAGGATTTGCAACACTGATCATCATAAGCTGTATTGTTTTTGGCAAAGATAATAGTTTTATCTTGATTTATGAACAATATGATGTGAAAAGATGCAAAGATGCATTACCTATTTTTCACCAGCCGATAACCAATGCCCCGCACATTGATGATGCTGATGCCGCTGTCCCCGGCAAGTTTATGGCGTAGTTTTGTGATAAAAACCTGCAGGCTGCGGGAGTTGAAAAACGAGTCGTCGCCCCACAGAGCCTTCAGGATGGTTGCTGTCTCCACGACGTTGCCTTCCGAGCAGGCCAGCATTCTCAGGATCTGTGCCTCACGGTAAGACAGGTTCTCTTCGTGTCCTTCAAACACCAGTTTCTGAGTGTTGGCGTCCAGTGTATATTTGCCAATGGCGATAAGGTTGTCGGGACTTTTCTCCATCGGAGCGCTTCGCCTGATCAAAGCCTGCAGTCTGACGATGAGTTCCTGCATGCCGAAAGGCTTCCGCAGATAATCGTCGCCACCCTCTCGGAACCCTTTCACGACATCCTCCACCGAAGAGCGCGCCGTGAGGAAGAGCACCGGAGTAGTGCTGTCGTGCTCACGGATACGCCTCACCATCTCAAAGCCGCCCATGCGTGGCATCATCACATCGGCGACGACCACTTGCGGCTTATTCTCCGCGAAATGCCGCAGACCGTCCTCACCGTCCGATGCCGTCACAATGTCGAATCCCTGTGCGTCAAGCGTGTTCTTGATGATCATTGCCAGCGTGGATTCATCCTCTACCAACAGAACCTTCACCCTTTCCATCACTTCTCTATTAATACATCTTTATATTATACTTCCTTTGTATAGAAAGTCAACGTGAATGTCGTTCCCTTGCCCAGTCCGTCGCTCCTCACAGCCACCTTGCCGTCGAGCTTCAACATCATTGTCCAGACATAGTACAGTCCCAGTCCATAGCCTTTTATGTCCTGACGGTCGCCATGGGGCACACGATAGAACTTGTCGAAGATATACCGTTGCTTGTCCTTGGCTATGCCTATACCGTGGTCGGTGACGGTGATCACCATGCCGTCAGCCGATGGTGAGGCATGAATGCTGACGTCTGCCTGCTGCTCTGAATACTTCACGGCATTGTCGATGAGGTTCGACAGAATGCGCATGAAGTGGGCACGATCGGTGCAGAGCCTCATATCCTCAGGTATATCTGTGGTCACGGTCAGCGGCTTGTCGGCCTTCAGTCTCTGCTCTTTGCAGACTGCATTGACCGTGTCCGCTACGCTGATAGTCTCCGCCTTGATACGCATCGTCTTACGCCGCTCCATACTCATCGCCAGAATTTGTTCGACGAGGTTGCCGAGCTCTTCCAATTGCTGCTGCGACACTTCGAGGTACGTCCTCCGCAGGTTCTCATCGTCTGCCGCACCGAAGTTGAGCAGGGCATCATTGGCGGCGTAAGCCACGGCGATGGGGGTCTTCAGCTCATGCGTCATGTTGTTGGTGAAGTCGGTCTTCATTTCATCAAGCGTACGCTGGCGGCGAATGACGAAGAGGAGATAAGCCAACACAGCAGCCACCAGCAGGAAAGTGAGCAGTGTAGCCACAATGATACCTGCCATCTGACGAAGCACAACCCACTGCGTAGACGGAAGCTCAAGACGGTAAAAAGTCGAGGAAGCCAGGTCTATGGGCAGCTCAAACGTCTCCGCCACAGCCGTTGACTTCAGGCGCCCCTCAACATCCAGCGTGTCCACGTGCGCCTTCTGCCATTTGCTGCCTTGGATGCGATAGAGACGATACAGCCGGTAAGGGCTGCCGATACCTATCTTGCGAAGTTCATCGGTCAGACACCAGTCTAGATACTTCATGTCAATCTGCCGCATACCGTCAACACCCGTATGGACACCACGCTGCAAATAGAGTCCGAACTCGTTCAGTCCACTCCGGCTCTGGAGCAGGTGGGTCACGCTTGCCTTGGTAGAGAGCGGCTGACTGAGATATTGTCTGTTTCTTGATTTTACGCTATTTCTCCCATACACATTATCCTGATAGTTGAACGACATCGCCCATTCTCTGTCAATGCTGTCGCGCTCCATCTGCCGCTTGACGGCCTTGACACGACGGTCGAGCTCACGATAGTCGGCGCGCCGCAGTGCCTCGCTGATGTCTGTATGCATGCGGCGGCATGAGGTGTGATATTGGTTCACCATCCACCATCCCCCGTATGCGAAGATGACGACCATGGCAATGAGCGCCAGGAGAGCAACATATTTGAGCGAACGTATCATGTTGTCGATTTTTTTGCAAAGATAGTAATATTATTCTTGACACAGTGATCAACCGGCTTCCATTTTGCAGATACGGTAAGACTAAATAACACTTCCGGTAAGACTATATAAGAGGAAAGCCTTTATCAGCCCGCTGAAACGCACTATCTTTGCATCGATGTTAACAAACGGTGAATAATATTGTAAGAATGAGAAGACTGCTTTCAATCACATTGCTTTCAGTCTTTGCACTGAGCATCTCGGCGCAGAGCGACTCCCTCCGGCATGGACAGCGTCGTTCATGAGCTTCCCGATGTCATGGTAAAGGGCGGGCGACCACTGGCACATATCAATGGCTCTACCATCACCTACGACCTCCCGCAGATCATTTCCGGCAGGCAGGTGGAGAACGTCTACGACGCCTTAAAACTGCTGCCCGGCGTGGTGGAGCGCGACGGCGTGCTCACCCTCGGCATGCAGTCAGCCACCGTCATCCTCAACGGCAAGGTGACGACGCTCTCCCTTGAGGAGCTCACCTCGATGCTCAAAAGTATGCCGGCGAGCCGTGTAGAGAAGGTTGAGGTGATGTACAATGCTCCGGCAAAGATGCAGGTGCACGGTGCCGTGATCAATGTACGCCTCCGGCAGCGCAACGACGACAATGCTCCGCTGCAAGGAGAAGCAAACCTGGCATGGAACCAGAACCATAACGCCAACTACGGTGAACGAGGCACGCTGCTGTACAATAGAGGCACGCTGTCTGTAGATGCCATGTACCTGCACTCCCACGGGACTTCCTACCGCACCATCGACGACTTCAGCCATCAGCATCTCGACGACGGCACAACGCATGACATCACCATGTACGGGCATGACCGTTCCAAGAACCACAGCGATACCTGGCGGATAGGACTCGACTACCGTTTTGCCAAGGACCACACGCTGAGCTTTGCCTACAACGGTATCTACAATCACGACAATGTCGACAGCTGGCAGACCGGCAACATTGCAGGCAACGCACTGACACGCAGCCACAGCCTGTTGCAGAACCTGCGCGCCGACTATGAGCTGCCCTTTGGGCTGACTGCCTCAGCCGAGATGACCTTTTATGAGACTCCCGAACATCAGACTCTCGCCAGTACCATGCCGACGGGATCACTGCGCTACGAGGTGGAAAACCGGCAGCGAGTGAACCGTTGGAAGTTCTCGCTTGCCGAAGAGCACAGTCTGGGCAAGGCATGGCACGTCAACTACGGTGTTGTCTACACCACAAGCATCAACCACGGGTCGCAGACCTACTCCGACATAAATACCCCCAACAGCACCCCCGGCAACTCCCTGACCCGGCAGCGTGAGGACGACGTGAACCTCTATGCCGGATTCAACACGAACTTCAGTGCGAGACTGATGCTCGAGGCTTCCGCAGCCGTGGAATACTACCACTCGCCCTCTTGGAAGAAATGGACGGCATATCCCACGATGAACCTCACCTTCCTGCCTTCTCCGGGACATGTGATGCAACTGGGACTCAACTACAGCCGCAACTATCCCAACTACTGGTCGATGAGTCCCTATACGAGCTACGGCGCCGGCGGTTACAACGAGATCGTAGGCAACCCGAAGCTGCGGCCGTTGGACACCTACAAGCTGCAGCTGGTCTACATGCTGAAAAGCCGGTATCAGGCTGTGGTGTACGTACGGCACACGTCCAACGCCTTTTATCAGACACCTTACCAGCGTCATGACCGGCTGACCGTTGCCTATCAGGTGCTGAACTTCAACAACGACGATCAGGTTGGTATGCAGCTGGCAGCGCCTTTCAGCATCGGATCATGGCTCAACTCCAATGCTACGGCCGTGGCTTTCTGCATGAGGCAGAAGGATGATGACTTCTATGACATCCCCTTCGACCGGAAAAGGCTTGTGGGCGTATTCATCCTCAACAACAACTTCACGCTGAGCCATCGGCACGACCTCACCGCCAACCTCGACCTCACCTCGCAGACCAAGGCGATACAGGCCACCTACGATATCCCCGGCTTGTGGCGTATGGATGCCGGCATGCGCTGGCAGTTCTGGAACAGGACAGGCATACTCCACGTGTTCTGCAATGACATCTTCCGCACCTACCGCACGGATCCCCGTATCAGTTACATGGGGCAGGACCTCACGATGAAGATGTCGTGCTACCGGCAGTTCGGCGTGTCGTTTACCTATAAGTTCGGCGGATACAAAGAGCGGCACCACGAAGCCGTGGACACCAGTCGATTCAAATAACAGACATCATGAAACATCTTGTCCTTCTTCTCTTTCTCCCCATGCCGCTGCTCGTCCATGCCGGCTACAACATCGTCAAGGGGGACTCCTGTCTTGCCGTCTACGATGTGGCACAGACTCTCCGCCTGCTACAGCCCGACTCCACGGCGATGTTCCTCTGCCATCGTGGACTGGCTGAAAGCTTTTACGGCATGAAAAACTATACCGCTTCCCTGCCTCATTTTGAAGAAGCTGTGAGATACAATTCTGCTTCCCTCACTTCTTATTATTATGCTGTAGTTTGTGCCGAGGCAACAGGTGACAAGGACGGTGCGCGCAGATGGCTGTCAACCTTTATCAAATTATGGATTTATCGGCTGGGACCGGACGATAGTGTGATATTGTTTTACAAAACCAGCTCTGAGAATTGAAAAAATCAAGAGGGCGTGTTCT
>ERZ772881.160-NODE-160-length-76602-cov-7.382837_pt1 | contig 76602 bp, 80 predicted proteins | sample MGYA00580581_ERZ772881 | MGnify/ENA primary metagenome ERZ772881 (study PRJEB29015, sample SAMEA2737668) | human gut metagenome | biome: human gut; feature: human-associated habitat; material: faeces | place: China | collected 2012 ...
AAGCACACTACCACGTCACGAGCGTTGACCCGCCGGAACTGATTTACTTCATCCGTGAGTATTATCACGATGTGATTTTCGATGTGCCGCACGATGAGAACGGAAAACGCATCAGTATGTGGTCACTGATTCCGCAGAAGCGGATGCCGCCGACAAGAATTGCGCGTTTTTGTTGCGAAAAACTCAAAGAGACGAATGGTGATGGGCGGATGGTTGTAACTGGTGTTCGCTGGGCTGAATCAGCGAATCGGAAAGCGAATCAGGGAATTGTAAATATTAAGGGTAAGCCAAAAACAACGCAGGCAAGAGCAGACGCGCTTGGTGCGTCGTACAACATCAATAAGTCGGGGGGACTTATCCTTAACGAGGATAATGATGCAAACCGCCGCCTTGCGGAGTTTTGTTATAGGACGCAAAAAATGCTGTTGAATCCAATTATAGATTGGACTGATGATGATGTTTGGGAATTTCTGGATGACATTGTAAAAACGCCGCATTGTTGCCTGTACGATGAGGGCTACACGCGCATCGGCTGCATCGGTTGTCCGATGGCTGGTGCTGCTGGACAAAAGGCACAATTTGAGCGTTATCCCAAATTTCGGACTTTGTACATCCGGGCGTTTGACCACATGATTGAGCAGCGCAATGCGGAAGGACTGCCGACGACGTGGCAGAACGGCGAGGAAGTCATGCACTGGTGGCTGAAAGAGGAGACTGACAATGTATAAATTTCTCAGTGTGATAACCAACTTTGGGTGTCATTATACATGTCCATATTGTATTGTAAAAAATAATAATCTCAAAATTCCGAAGACCACTTTGGCCGGACTCGATTGCCTTGCCAACGCGATTGAAAATAACCGATGCAATTGCGTTTCCTTTTCGGGAGGCGGCGACCCCTTATTCAATTGGAGGGAACATACCGATTGGTGGGAAAAGGCACTTGCTATTTGTTTTCGATATAATTGCTGGACGGAACTGCACACGTCTTACTTTAACGAAGATCCATATTTTTGCAGTGCTTTTAACCGGATTGTGTTCCATTGCCGCTCGATTAGTGATTTGTACAAAATCTACCATCGCGACCGTCATCAATATAACCGTGCAGTTTTCGTAGTGACTTCCGACATGACAGAGGAAGATGTCACGGCAATCGCCGACTATGTTGAAAACAGTGACGACATTGACGAACTATCCTTCCGGCAGTTGGTCGATGACCACTACGAGACAAAATACTACCTGCATGATTTCTTGAAAGCCGGTCACAAGAAGCGTTGGTATTACATCGAGCAGAACGACTACAATGTGTACTACGCAGAGAATAGAGTAGCTTATCGCTATCGAGACATTTGTTTAGAGTAACTTTAAGCGAAGGAGATGCCAAGCAATGACGAAGAAGTACAAAACCATTTACGCCGACCCTCCGTGGATGGAGAAGGGTGGAGGGAAAATCAAGCGCGGCGCGGACAGGCATTACTCTTTGATGCGCACAGCCGACATCATGGCACTTCCCGTCCGCGACCTCGCAGACCCTGACGGATGCCACCTGTATTTGTGGACGACCAACAACTTTTTACCGGCCGCGTTGGAAGTAGTCGAGGCTTGGGGTTTTGAGTACGTCACCACGGTCACATGGCTCAAAGATAAAATGGGGTTGGGGCAATACTTTCGAGGGATAACGGAACATTGTATCTTCGCCCGGTCGAAAATCGCCCCCCCCGTATAAAATCATTGATGGAAAACGTCAGCAAGGTGTGACTGGCTTCTATTCGCCCAAAGGAATCCACAGTGCAAAGCCGGAAGAAATGCGTAAAATGATTGAAAAAGTCAGCTATGCACCTCGCATAGAGCTTTTCGCAAGAGAGAAACACGAAGGCTGGGACGTGTGGGGTGATGAAGTTGTTTCTTCCGTCGAGCTTACAAACAATAAAGAGAGGAACGGCTTATGTTTTGTCCAGAAAACGTGCTGCTTTTGATACTTCTTGTTCTTATTGTCATTCTCGTTGCTGCGAGATTAAATGCGGAGCGGTTCAATATCGACGAAATTCTATGCGAGCACAATAACCGCGACGCATATCGTCGTATTTGACACACATATATAGGAGGCGGCAAAAATGTTGAATAAAAATCGGAATAATAGGGATTCCCATTTTCAACCCGTATGGGCGAAGCGTATTTCTGCTGAATGTGCATCCTACGGCATTCGCTCTGAAACTGCTTCTATTATGTGCCGCGATTTCGGTGAGAAAAAGATGTTGTTTCTCCTCAAAAAATACGCAGAGAATCTTCATCGAACCGACAAATGAGCCATAAAAACAGCACTTATATATAAGTAAAAGAGGTGGGAGGTGTTGATTTTTGCCCTCGTATGTATATACAACAGATGACCTTCGGCAGTTTCAAGCACTGCCATTGGAAGCAAAAGTAACCATGTCCATGTCTCGTATTCAGGATGCCTACAAGCGTTTCAAAGGTGATATGTTCGTCTCTGTTTCCGGCGGAAAAGACAGTGATGTGCTTGACCATCTTGTGCATGAGATGTACCCGGACGTTCCTCGCGTGTTTGTAGATACCGGGTTGGAGTATCCAGAGGTGCGGAAACATGCGCTATCAAAACCAGACGTCGTTCGTTTAACGCCGGAGAAGTCTTTCAAAGAAGTTCTTTTGACGTATGGCTATCCTGTGATTTCAAAAGATGTTGCCGGACTGATTGAGGCGGCGCGACGTGGAGCACCGTGGGCGACGAACAAATTAAAAGGAAAGACAGTTGACGGCACGAATAGTCAATTCATCGCGTCTCGTTTTTCTCGCTACGCATCCCTGCTTGACGCACCGTTCCTGATCTCCGAAAAGTGCTGCGGCATTATGAAGGAGCGCCCGGTGATACTATATGAGCGGCAAACAGGGCGTTATCCATATATTGGAACGCTTGCTTGCGAATCACAACGACGGACGGAAGCATGGCTGCGCACAGGATGCAACGCCTTTTATAGCCGTCGCCCGCATTCCACCCCCCCCTGTCCATCTGGACAGAGCAAGACATCCTTCAATACATTAAGTCGCGCAACTTGCCCATCGCGTCTGTCTATGGTGACATCATAGAAGACAGCAATGGCAAACTGGAATTAACAGGCTTAAAGCGCACCGGCTGTATGTTTTGTATGTTCGGCGCTCAAGTAGAGAAACAACCGAACCGATTCCAGCGGATGAAAGAATCTCATCCAAAACAGTATGAGTTCTGTATGCGACCGCCTGATGAAAATGGTTTGGGGCTTGATGCTGTTCTATCTTACCTAAAAATTCCACATTAAGTTAAAAGGAGAATAAAAATGCCTCCGAAGAAGAAGCGAACGATTGACTATGCTGATGTTCCTGAAACGCTGGATGACCATATGTTCTTTGGACTTCAGCTCGACCCTGAACAGATTGCGTTTCGTAATGCCATCTACAGCCCTAATATTGACGCAGTGTTTGTAGATGCTCGCGCTGGCACAGGCAAGACGACAATTGCCGTTGCAACTGCCGTGCTGATGTACCACTACGGTTTGTGCGACGGCATCAACTATATTGTCGCGGCAAATGCTGAATCGCGTCAAGGCTATATTCCCGGCGATATGTTTACCAAAAATCTTCCCTATATGACAGGACTTTATCAGGCGCTTGAAATCGCGAATGAATATCCTGATAAGGCAATCAAAGGTATTACGCCTGAGAGTGACAAGGAAGGATACGCTTTTGTGACCGCAGAGACAGGTACATTCCTGCGCGGCAGCAATATCGGCGGACACGGCAAGAAAATTGTCATCGTTGACGAAGCCCAGAACTTTACGGTATCTGAACTTCGCAAAACGCTGACCCGAATCTGTGAAGGGTCAAAGGTGATTGTAATTGGTCATCAGCTTCAGGTGGATATTCCGCAACATGCTTCCGGCTTTCTGCCCTGCATGAAGCACTTCCATAGCACGGGTAATCCGCGTTTCGCTTTCTGTTCCCTGAATACATGCCATCGTTCGCTCATTGCGCAGGTCGCAGACGAACCGTGGAAAGAATAATAAAGAGGTGAATAAAATGTCTGAAACACAGAATACTTCGATTGACTTGGGCAGCCTCCTAAAAGGTTTGCCCTCTAATGGGCCATTTCCTGAACCTGAAATTCTGAATTATTACAAGATGCTCCAGAATCGAAAGCTCTGGTTCGATATTTCGGTGGACGAAACCGTACTCGACTTTATTCGGTTGATTATGCTTTTCAATATGGAAGACCAGCAGGCAAATATTCCCATTGAGGAACGGGAGCCTATCTGGATTTATATCGAGAACTACGGCGGCGATGCGGATATGATGTGGGCGCTGATTGATGCCATCAAGACATCTGTAACTCCTGTTTATGTCGTCAACATGGGGCTTGCGGCAAGCGCGGCAGGCATCATTTTTATCGCCGGACACAAGCGTTTCATGATGCCGTCTGCTCATGTACTGATTCATGAGGGCAGCGGCTCTATTAAGGGTGATGCCGTGAAGATTCTCGACCAAGCAGACAGCTATCAGAAGGAGCTGTCGCGGATGCGTTCGTTCATCCTCGACCATACGAAGATTCCTGCGTCAACGCTCAAAAAAAAGCGCAATAATGACTGGGACATCAGCGCGGAAGACTGCCTGAAATATGGTATCTGTGACGTAATCGTCGAGAGGATGGATGAGATTCTGTGATAAAAGAAGTTGAAGAAATCTTTGACCCCGTATAGGCGGCAGAAAAGCAACGGTAGTACGCCGACGAACACCATCTGCTATACTTCGCGCCTCGCAACGGATGGTGTTATAGATGCCGCCGAAACATCTACAAGCCAGACCGTGGATATAGCGTTGAAGTGGCTGGAAAGAAATTGATAACAGGTTGCCCGTGGTGCTGTTATAGTTTCTGTGAATAATTACAATCGGAGGTTACACAATGACCTATACCGTATACCATCTGCACTCCGATTACTCCCTTCTGGATAGCTGTACGAAGTTTACAGATTATGTTAAGCTCGCAGCTTCGCAAGGCATGACAGCCATCGCATCAACGGAGCACGGCAAACCATCCGGCTGGGTTGAAAAAAAGATGGCTTGCGAAAAGTACGGATTGAAATTCATCTATGGGGTCGAGATTTACTTGACGGAACGTCTCGAACCCAAAGTGCGCGATAATTACCATACGGTTCTGCTGGCAAAGAACTTTGAGGGCGTTGTGGAAATTAACCGTCTGATTGAGTTATCCACCAGAACAGACCATATGTACTACAAGAATCGCATTACCTTTGATGAGTTTCTATCTATCAGCCCGAACGTCATCAAAATCAGCGCTTGTATCCAGTCCCCTCTCAACAAGCTCCCGCACGGGCATCCACAATATATGGTGCTGGCGAATGCGTATGACTACTACGAGATACAGCATCATAATGTGCAGGAGCAAGCAGAGTATAATCGTTATCTTTTCACTCTCTCCCAAAAGACCGGGAAACCGCTGATTGCAGGAACGGACACACACAGTTTGAATGCTTACTACGCAGAGTGCCGCGATATTCTGATGGAGGACAAAGAGCAGCACTATGAGGGCGAAGATGCTTTTGACTTAACGTGGAAATCATACGAAGAACTTGTTGCGGCATACGAAAAGCAAGATGCGCTTCCACGATGGGCGTATATGGAAGCTATCGAAAACACAAATAAGATGGCAGAGTCGGTCGTCGATTTTAAGTTAGACAAGACCCCGAAGTATCCCGTCCTCTATGGAACGCCGGAAGCCGACGAACAGAAGCTCCGCGAAATCGTATGGCAAATGCTTGACGATAAGCTGGAGAAAGGGATTATCCCTCGCTCGCAGGAAGAAGAATTCCGGCGCGACATCGTGGAAGAACTGGAAGCCTTTCATAAGACGAACATGTCTGGGTTTATGCTGTCCATGTCGGACATCATCGCGTGGTGTCGAAGCAGCAATATTCCGATTGGCCCGTGCCGTGGTTCGGTTGGCGGTTCCAGAGTGGCTTACGTTTCTGAAATCATCGACTTGAATCCCGTTGAGTACCACACTGTATTTTCCAGATTTTGCAATGAGAATCGTGTTGAACTTGGTGACATCGACGTAGACTGCATTGGAGCAGACCGCCCGAAAATCTTCGAGCACATCATCAACAAGTTCGGCGAAAAGCATTGCGCTCGCGTCTCGTCCTACGATACGATTGCCGACCTGAGTTTTATCGACGACTGTGGCAAAGGACTTGCTATCAAGTGGGAACGCCAACACTCCCCGGAGAAATTCGACGAGAGAGGGCATTTCAAAAAAAAGACGGCTTCTTATGACGCAAAGAATCCTTATCGTCCAGCGATTCTCACATCCATTAAGCAGGGCTACAAGGATGACCCTGAAAAAACAAAGAAGCAGTACCCAGATTTGTTCCGGTATTACGACGGCTTTATTGGTACAAAGGTTTCGCAATCCGTTCATCCGGCGGGCATGGTCATCTCGTGTGATGCACTGCATGATAACTGGGGCGTCTTTAATAAGGACGGCGAAAAATGTTTGTTTCTCAACATGGACGAGGCACACGATGTGATGCTGGTCAAGTACGACCTGCTCATCTTGAAAACGGTTGAAGTCATTGCCAAGTGCTGTAAGCTCGCTGGAAAGCATTATCCCCGGATGCACGAGATTGACTTCCATGATGCCGCAGTCTGGGATGATATATGCCGTGACCAATCCGCTATCTTCCAGTTTGAATCAGGGTTTGCGGCGGATGCCTTGCGAAGATTTCAGCCCCGAAGCGTTGAAGATATTGCTGTTGTTACTGCCGCCATCCGCCCTTCCGGTGCTTCTTACCGCGACGATTTGCTTGCGCGAAAGGTACACCACAACCCAACAAAACTCATAGACGAAGTTCTAAAAGATTCGTTGGGCTATCTGGTGTATCAGGAACAGACGATTTCTTTCCTTCAGATTGTTTGTGGTTTGTCCGCCGCTTACGCCGACACCATTCGTCGTGCAATTACAAAGAAGAAGAAGGAGCAGGTAGACGAAGCGCTTCCCGTTATTCTGGAAGGGTATTGCGACACCTCTGATAAGACTCATGATGTTGCTGAGCAGGAAGCAAAAGAGTTTTTGCAGGTCGTCGAGGACGCCAGCGCGTATTCGTTCGGGAAAAATCATGCAATTGGCTACTCTCTTCTCTCTTACCTCTGCGGTTACTATCGCCACTATTACCCCGAAGAATTTATTGCAGCCTACCTGTCATGCGCAGCGAATGATGACGACATCATGGTTGGCAAGGCCCTCGCAAAGCGTCTGCACATCACGCTGACGCACCCAAAATTCGGTCAGGACAATCGCGATTACTACATCGACAAAGTGCATCATGCAATTTCCGACTCCCTTGCTTCGCTTAAAAATGTCGGGCTAAAGGATGCCGAAGCGCTGTTTTCCCTTTCTGATTTCTCCGGGAAGTATTTTGTAGACCTCCTCTATAGGGCGCAAAATTTTCCGGGAGTGCTGAACGCCACCGTCCTAAGAACCTTAATTTGGGCGGATTATTTTTCCGCATTTGGCAAAGCCGGAAAGCTCATGAGCGTTTATCTGGAATTCTTGGAAGGGAAGAACAAAATAACAAAGAACCTCATAGATGCAACCATCTGTAAGCGGATGGAACTGCTTCGTGAATATGAAGTGGCGCAGCCTGATGAAGACATTCCCATGTCCGCCATCGTCCCCTTTGACATCGCGACCTTCGGTGAACCTCGTCACCTCTACCCAGACCAGAACGGTTTGTTCGCAGTGCTGGAAGTAGATACGAAGTATTCCCCAAAGATCAAGCTCTTCAACCTTGCGAAAGGCACAACGGGTATGATGAAAATCAAGAAGCCGCTATATAAGGAGCGCGAAATTGAGCAAGGGAACATCATCCGGATTGTTGCGTGGAAGCAAACACCCGCCTACCGTTACGTCAACGGTAAATCCCAAATCATTCCGGGCGTGCATGACATGTGGCTCGATATGTACGAAGTATTATAAGGAGGCGATTTTGTGAAAGCAAATTATCCTGTTTACTACATCAGAGGGCATGACAGCGTTCGCGTTGTTGCCCCTGATATTCCGGGCTGTTACTCTTTCGCGCGAGACTTGCCCAGTTCCCGGTGTTTGATTACAGACTGTCTGTGCGAATGTATTGCCCTGTTGGAGCGGTTGAAGCACCCAGTACCGCCGCCGACCCCGTTGGAAACGCTCTTCCTCCCTCATGGGGCGATTGCAGAAAATGTTTTTGTTGATACGACACAGTATAGAAAGGAAAAGAAGTTGTGAGACAACTTGCTACTATTCAGAAGATTACTGCCATAGACCCTATCCCTGATCGTGACCAGATTGGTCTGGCACACGTTCTTGGCTGGCGCGTCATTGTGCGGTATGACCAGTTTGCTGTTGGAGATTTGTGCGTGTTTTTCGAGATTGATTCTCTTCTCCCGGAAAAGCCGGAGTTTGAGTTCATGCGAGCGCGAAAGTTCCGCGTCAAGACATTAAAGATGGCTGGCGTCATTTCACAGGGCTTGTGTATGCCCGTCAGTATTCTTTCTCCTGCCGATTATAGCGAGGGGGATAATGTGACTGACGTCCTTGGCATCACGAAGTACGAACCGCCGGAAGATATTCCGCAGACCAAAGGTGCTATTAAGGGCGGCAAAAGTCGAAATAAATTCCGTGGCTTTTTGTATCGTTTCCCGTTGACAAGAGCGCTGATGAAGCGTTTGTCGCAGGATGTTCGTCTTGATTTCCCGGTCTTTATTGCAAAGACAGACGAATCCCGGTGTGAAGGATTGCCGTGGATTTTCGGCCGCCGCGACATCCCCTATGAAGTCCACGAGAAGGTAGACGGTCAATCCGGAACATTCCTTTTGGAGCGCCACAAACATCTTTGCGGCCTGTATACGACCTATGATTTCAGCGTTTACTCCCGCAATTACCAGCGTTTGAAGGATAACTCTTCTTACTGGTCTGTTGCGGAGCGCTATCATATAAAGGAAGTGCTTCTGTCGCTGCTGAAGAAGTGCGACGATAAGTCTGATTGGGTTTGCATTCAGGGTGAATGTATCGCACCGGGTGTGCAGGGCAATAAGTATCATGTTGATACGCCTGACCTGTATTGCTTCAACCTTATCACCAAGAATAGCGGGCGTGTAGATAGTATTAAGGCGGCGAAAATTGTCGAGGAATACGGCATGAAGTGGGTTCCCTTGATTTCCGAAGAATATTATCTTCCCGCTACAATTGAGGAACTGAAGGATTTTGCGGACGGAGAATCCGCGCTTTATCCAACACTGCGCGAGGGGCTTGTTTTCCGCAATTATGAGAAGGGCATTTCGTTCAAGAATGTCAGTAAGAAATTTCTGCTGAAGTATAAGGAGTGATAACGATGGCAGATTTGAAGTTTGTTCATGTTGGCTTGGGCGACGTGGTGTGTGCAAACCACGTCATTGCCGTCATTCAGTATGGTACAGAAACCGGGCGTAAGTACCGCCAGTATTCCCGCCGCGCTCATAAGTATATTGACGCGACACATGGGAAGAAAATCAAGTCGTACCTGATTCTTGATGAAGGCACAGTCATGGCTTCCCATATTTCCGTTGCTACGCTTCAGCGCCGCTTGACCTCTCTCCCGTCTACGGATACAGGCATTGATGATTATATGCCGCCCGAAAATCCTTATGAAGAAGAGGATGATGACGACGACGAGGAAGAAGCGGTCGAAGAAATGGATGACGAGGACGAAGACGAAGGAGAAGACGATGAAGGTTTATCTGAATGAAATTTCCGGCTTGTGGCAAGCGATTGTGTCCATGTACCTTTCTAAGCGTACATGGACGCGCGAAAAAGAGCAGCGTATCATGGAAATCTATGAGCACAATTTCGACCGTCACGGCAAGCTGATTCGCGAAGAACCAGACGACGAAATGAAGAAACTGCTGGTTCCTCTCTTTAAGTGGGCGCCGCTTCATATCACGATGGGTAAGTTCATCGACTTCCGCTTCACCGTCGAAGGACTGCACCGTGGCGCGCAGGATGATTTTGACTCTCATGCCAAGCGTTTTGATAATCGAATTATCCGTTCCAGCACCCGCCTTGCCAATTATGGCGCGGAGAAATCGGATTGGTATCACGACAAAATCATCACGACGGATGAAATGCTTTCCCACTTGAAGATTGACCTGCCGAAAGAAGTTGAGGGGAAAGACGGCACAAAGTATGTGCGCGTTGCGAATGGCTACGTCAAGGAGGCTGATGCTGAAAACCACGACGTAACGCGTGGTCTGCTGATGCTTTCCATTCCCTCTAACTTTACGTTCGCTTGCAACTGCACGGAGTTCGCGCACATCGTTAAAGAGCGCGATAAGAACTCCCATGCCGCGCCGGAACTACGGGACTGCATCGAAGAGATGCTTCTGCAGATTCACCAATGGCTTCCCTACTGCACCCGCGAGTTCTTCTATTCCGTGAAAAATTGAGGTGCAGTGTGATGAAAGAAGGATACATGGTGAACCCGGACGATGCTTTCGCGAAGGGATAGAAGAAGCGCATCAAGTCGAACGGTGGATATTGCCTGAATAAAGACAAGTCCACGAAGAAGAATAAATGTCCGTGTTCCGTATTCGAGGATACGGGCGAGTGTGAATGCGGTCTGTATATCCGTTCTTCTTTTGATGAAGGATGGGACGAATAAATCTGTGCGTGTCTATAGGAGGCGCAAAATGGACTACGAAGTTTGCATCGAAACTGGCAACGACAAGAATACCCTCTATTTATCCACAGACTATCCACCGATTATCAACAAGTTGCAGAAACTTATCCGCAGTAACCCCGGTGATTTCATTGTCAAGGGCGACCCCAAAACAAATGACGGCTGCCTGTACATCAAGATGCCCGCAAAGTACCTGTCTTTCAGCTTCAAGAAGCGCGTATATAAGCCGCGCGACTTGACCGAAGAGCAGCGAGAAGAGCTGCGAGCAAGAATGAAGAAAGCACAAGCCGCCCGAAAAGAGAAGCAAACGGACAGCAAGGAGGATGCTTAATGCTTACGGTCAAAGGAAAATATAATACGGCGCGAATCATGACGAACGGTGAAGTGGATGAAGCAACACTCGAACAGGTTCGCACGATGTGCAACTTGAAGAGCTTGCAGGAATCCAATATTGTCATCATGCCCGACTGCCACGCAGGAGCAGGATGCACCATCGGCACAACCATGACGATTCACGATACTGTTATCCCAAACTTCGTCGGTGTCGATATTGGCTGCGGTGTACGCGCGGTACAGATTGCAGGGGATGTTGACTTGGAGAAACTCGACCGTGTAATCCGTGAGAAAATTCCCTGCGGATTTGCTGTTCATGATGAGCTTGATGAGTCTGACGATTCCAGTAACGAAGATGGCTATACTTCTGATCTTTACATGAAAGCGTTCTCCATACTTCTTGACACATGGTGTAAAGAACATGTGGATACAGACCGTGCATGTCGTTCGTTGGGAACATTAGGAGGCGGCAACCATTTCATCGAATTGGATTGTGATTCCTATGGGCATTATTGGTTGGTCGTGCATACAGGCAGTCGCTGCCTTGGTAAGCAGGTTGCGGACTATTATCAAAACCTTGCCTATCGCGCCTGCAATAAGCATGACTTTTCGGCTGAAATCGAGAAGTTAAAGCAGGAAGGTCGCCAGCGAGAAATCAACGATTATATTAAGCGCAACAAAGAAGAGCCCGTCCCGAAGGAATATGCACACTTGTCTGGACGCGATATGATGCTGTATCTTGATGGTATGACCACTTGCCAAGAATATGCAGCGGCGAATCGTAAAGAGATCTGCAATATCATCATGGATGCTATGGGTTGGCAAGCCATTACGCAGATAGATACTCCCCATAACTACATTGACCCTCGTGATGTCATACTCCGAAAAGGCGCGGTGGCCGCTCGTGGAAATGAGTTTCTTGTCATCCCTATGAACATGAGAGACGGAACGCTTTTGTGCGTCGGAAAAGAGAATGCGGCGTGGAACGCTTCTGCCCCACATGGTGCTGGGCGAGTTATGTCCCGTGCAAAGGCGAAAGAGTCTATCTCAATGGAGTCATACGAGAAAAGCATGAGTGGCATCTATTCCTCGTCTGTTTGCGAAGGGACTAAAGATGAAGCGCCTATGGCTTATAAGCCCGCTGAAATTATTAAGGACGCCATCGCAAACCTTGAAGGTGGTGCGGTTACGATTGTTGATGTTTTGAAACCAGTTTACAATTTCAAAGCAAGTGATAAGGAGGAATCCAAATGAATGTAATTAAGAGGAGCGGCGAAGAAGTGCCGTTCCAACCCGAAAAAATCAGGAATGCAATCAGGAAGGCGAACGAATCAGTCCCCTCATACAGTAGACTATCCGACATCGCGCTTGATAAGGTTGTGCATCGTGTCATCATAGACTGTGAGGCAATGCCTCATACGCCAAATGTCGAGGATGTACAGGAAATCGTCGAAACACAACTGATGGAAGCTGGTGCTTTCGGTGTTGCGAAAGCATACATCCGGTATCGGTATAAGCGAGCGGCTATCAGAAATAATGCGCATACCTTCCTGTATTCTCTAAAGCCTATGCTTGAAGCGTCTGATGTTCAGAATCAAAATGCCAATGTTGACGAGCAGTCTTTTGGTGGACGTGTTGGCGAAGCAACGAATGAGATGATGAAGCAGTATGCGCTAAACTTCTGCATGTCTGATATGGCGCGGCGCAATCATCTCAACAACGAAATCTATACGCACGATTTGTCCAGTTATGCAGTAGGGAATCATAACTGTTTGAGCATTCCATTTGATACTCTGCTCGCTAATGGTTTCAGCACTCGCCAAACAGATATTCGTCCTGCTGGAAGCGTCAATACAGCGTTTCAACTTCTCGCTGTCATCTTCCAGTTACAGAGCCTCCAACAGTTTGGTGGCGTGAGCGCAACACATTTGGACTGGACAATGGTTCCGTATGTGCGCAAGTCTTTTTATAAGCATTATGTGGACGGTTTGAAGTATATTGGTAGACTGGACGAAGAGGAAATTGCTTATAATCTGGCACACAATTACGCATTCTCTCCGGTTGAAAAACCTGTTGATGATGAGGTCTACAAGCAGCATACGGAAGAATATGACTATGCTATGGATATGACCACGCGAGAATTGCAACAGGCGGTCGAAGGGATGTACCACAACCTCAACACATTGCAAAGCAGAAGCGGAAATCAATTGCCATTTACCTCAGTCAACTTTGGCACATGCACTTTGCCAGAAGGTCGCATGGTTATTAAGGCGCTTCTTGATGGCTCTATCGCTGGCGTTGGCAAACTGCATCGAACTCCGACTTTCCCCTGCTCTATCTTCCAGCTCATGAAAGGGGTTAATCGCAAACCGGGAGACCCCAACTATGATATGTATCGCTTGGCGTTAAAGTCAACAGCGCGGCGCTTATACCCCAATTACGCGAATGTTGATTGGGGCGGGAATGCTGGATATGACCCGAATGATCCTCGGACTTATTTCAGCACGATGGGTTGTAGAACGGCAAACGGATACGACATCAACGGTTTCGAGCAGCTTAAAGATGGGCGCGGCAACATCTGTCCGGTCACGATTATTCTTCCCACGCTTGCGGCAGAAACGAAGCAGGAGATATACAAAGAGTGGCCGGAAGCAGACCCCGTGTATTTCGAAGGTGATGTTGACAAGCTCGTTGACAGCTTCATGACTTTACTTGATTCAAAAATCCATGAGGCAAAAGATCAGCTTATTGAGCGATTCAATTATATTTGCAGTCAGAGTTCTGCGTCTGCAAAATTCATGTACGAGAATGGCATCATGGCTGGTTATGTCCCGGAAGAAGGGATTCGGTCTGCGTTAAAGCATGGAACTCTTGCTATTGGTCAGCTCGGACTTGCTGAAACGTTGACAATTTTGATAGGAAAAGACCAGACAACCCCGGAAGGAATGGCACTCGCAAAGCGAATTGAGGAGCTTTTCAAGCAGCGTTGCAATGAGTTTAAGCAGGAATATAAACTTAACTTCGGAGTATATTACTCACCCGCTGAAAATCTATGTTTTACTGCCATGAAGAAATTCCAGAATCGCTTCGGGCATATTCCGGGAGTAAGCGACCACGACTTCTTCACGAACTCAATCCATGTTCCTGTCTGGGAACAGATAGATGTGTTTGACAAGATTGACATAGAGTCGCAGCTCACAGGCTATTCAAGCGCTGGCTGTATTACCTATGTGGAGTTGCCGAGCACAGCAGAAAACAATATTGACGCGCTCGAAGCCATTGTGAACTATGCAATGGATAAGGACATTCCTTATTTTGCAATCAATGTTCCCAATGACGCCTGCCTTGATTGCGGATATACCGGGGAGTTTAACGATGCTTGCCCTGCTTGCGGGAGCAAACACTTTCAACAGCTTCGCCGCGTAACAGGGTATCTGAGTGGAGATTACAAGACGGCGTTTAACGCAGGGAAACAGCAGGAAGTTGAGCAGCGTGTGAAGCATGTAGGAAGGATGACGCAATTGGAATGAGCAACATAGCGGGTATTATTAAAAGCGATATTGCCGATGGCCCCGGCGTTCGTGTCGGGGTCTTCCTCTCCGGCTGTCCTCATCATTGTCCCGGATGCTTTAATCAGGAGCTGTGGGATTATAACTACGGCAAACCGTTTGATACAGATGACTCTAAAAAGATAAAAGAACTCCTTTCTCGTCCATATATTTCCGGGATAAGCATATTAGGAGGCGAACCTTTATGCGACGAAAACCTTTGTGTGACATGTTGGCTTATAGCCATTGCCCATGAACTCGGCAAAAACGTATGGATATATACCGGGTATACGTTTGATGAACTTCTTAAGCGAGTGATAGAAGTGCCTACCAATGTTTTTCTCTGTATCGCCTTAAAAGAGGTTGACATTCTTGTCGATGGTCGCTTTGAGCAATCGCTTGCTGATAAACGTCTGCAATTTCGTGGTTCGTCCAACCAGCGCATCATTGATATGAAGAAAACTATCAAGGCAGTCTCTGTCGTCTTATGGAATGGAGGCGACTATCAATGAGCGAAATCTATATCGTCAAGAAACAGGAAAAGAGCCGTCCTCATCGCGGGGATATGCTCATCTATCGTATTTACTACGGCGATGAGATTGTCTATATTGGCAAGACAAAACAGGCTTTAAGCACTCGCATCAAAAGTCATCTATATGGGCGCAAATATGAGACACGCATCAACATTGATAGGATGACTCATATTGATTACAGCATTTATAAAACGCCAGCCGATTGGCTCTTGTATCACGTCTATTGGGTCAACAAGTATCATCCGCGATTGAATCAGACGCACAAGACCAGAGGACACCTTACCGTATCCCTCCCAAACGTGCGGTGGGTAAAGTATACGCCGCTTCTGCTCTCTAAGTGGCGTGAAGACTTGAAATCCAAAAAATAAAATACGGGGCAGCCGACAAAAACATCGGTTGCCCCGCACCTATAATCTATGATAATAAAGAAAGGACGGTGCTCTATGTACCAGTTTTCTCGTGTGTCCCAAGAAACCTTCGATGACGCGTGGGAGGATAATGTCGATTACCTTCGCAATCCTCCCGATGTTAGCGAGATCGAACTTCCTGCTCGTGCAACTTCTGATTCTGCGGGATACGACTTCTTTATGCCGACGGACATGACCCTTTATCCCGGAGAACGCTACGTCATTCCTACCGGTATCCGTGCAAAAATCCCACACGGTTCGTTTCTGATGCTCGTCCCTAAGTCCGGACTTTCCTTCAAATACGGCACTCGCCTGTTGAACACGGTCGGTATTGTGGATGCGGACTACATCAATTCTGACAACGAAGGACATATTCTTGTCGGCCTTACTGTTGACAAGAAGCTGGAGTTGAGCGAAGGTCAGAAGTTCGTGCAGGGAATCATCCTCCCTTATCTGACACTCGATGATGACAATACGACGGAGGTGCGTAATGGTGGATTCGGAAGCACAGGTGCGTAATATAGAGGCGGCGCAAACCTCTCCACGGGGCGATGCTGTAAATCATCCGCCTCATTACAATCATGGTGGCAAAGAGACAATTGACTATATCGAATCTCTCGGCATCGGCTTTGAGTTCTGCGTGGGCAACGCTATCAAGTATCTGTCTCGCGCTGGCTATAAAGACGACATTGTTCAGGACTTGTGTAAAGCGCTTTGGTATATCGACCGCGCTCGCGAACGCTCACTGGAAGACTTTATAGATAATCTCCTTTGTCGAGTCCAGTTCTGTGTAAAGGAATATATTATGCGGAGTAAAGAAACTCCCACACTGAAGGCGGAGGATTTGGTTGACTCCATTGGTTGTGGAAAACTGCGGCCGCGCTCTCTAATTGACCTGCTTGGTTCAGCAATTATATACTATAAGGGGGACATATGAGTAATCTTATCAAGTAGTTTTGCGCCGATTAGTCCCTCAATCGTCCGGGTTTCTGTATTCTTCACTGCGATCCTGAAGCCCGGACGGTTGAGAGCGTCCGCAAGTCTGTTGTCAATCATCATGTGGCGGCAGGGCATAAGAAGCCGCATGGTCAGCGCCTTGCAGAGAATGCACAGGAACTTGCTTCCTACATTGATTCTGATCCGGACTTGATTCTTGTTCGTGAGCGTGGATTCCATCGTTTCGCGCGTGAGACAGAAAACATTTTCAAAATGGTTGGAGTTTCTGATTACATCGCATGGACACACGCCCAGAAGTCTTTTGACGAAATCACCCCGACCAGCGTCAAGAAAACGCTGACAGGAAAGCCACGAGCGTCCAAAGAAGAAGTCGCGGCCATGCTTCCCTTATATATAGGCGGCGTTGTTTTTGACTTCGACGATGAATCGGATGCCGTTGCGCTTGGTATCTGCTGGCTTATCCAGCATGAATATATTGATGTGAAAGGAGTACCTACATGAAAAAACATGACAATACGAATACTGCCGCAGCGGGCGGTGGAATCACTTTCATGGGAGCGCTGCAAGTTGCATTCATTGTTCTGAAACTTTGCGGTGTTATCTCGTGGTCGTGGGGCTTGGTGCTTGCCCCTGTGTGGATTGGTTTCCTTGTTATCGCAATCATTGTTATTGTTACAGTCCTTGCTGCTGGGCATATCGAAAAGAAGTACACAGAATAAAGGAGACGCGCATGATTAGACTTCCGTCATTGTTCTTGCACGAATATCGAAACGGGTATATGTGGAATGCAATGCCTCTTGTTCGTATGGGGTATGAATGGATAATGAAGGGGCAAGGAAGTGCAACCGTCCTGCTTGATGGATACGGAGCATATGTTCTTGCGGGGCAAGGGTATCTATACGGCGAGTATCCTCCCGGCCATGATATACCGGAAGGTGCGGTCGAATTGCCGAATAATCTGGCAGAGCAAATTGCAACAGCATATAGGATGCCATTGCTGATTCCTATCAATAATAGAGATATAAAAGAAAAAGACCGCCTATTTGCTGAACTTTCTGATGTAATCCGTAATGCACAACGCGATGCGGCTGGACTTCCAGATGGGCATTATACTGTCATTGGAAAGAATATTTACGACAATCCTTATGGTTTGTCAAAGGATCATCTCGTTCGCGACGACCTGATTACAGCAGATGTCCCGCGCACCTTTTCTGGTATCATGTCATATTTGGCTTCCCATAATATTTATGGGCTTGTGTTTTGGAAAGACGGAGTTCCGCAGTGTGTCGTTAAGAGAAGCGATTTTTGCTTGCGCTTCCCTGATGAAGCAAAGCCTGTTGAGGTTCCTCTTCTTCCTGACACAAGTATCATCGGAGGATAAAACGAATGACGGACGCGGAGTTCCTTTCAACCATAAAGCAGATAGTTGCAAATTATCTGACGGAGTACCACCAGAGAGCGGTTTCAGAAAAAGAAATCTATGTTGTCTGGCGGCGAGAAACGTCGCAAGTCATGAAGCTGCTTCTGAACGCATCCACGCCAGACCACCTGATGTTTGAAATTTCGCTTAATGCGGTTAAGAATGAATCCTACCTAACTGTCTATGACGGCGGCAAACACAAGCAAAGGATTCGCCTGAATTGACTCTTATTGGTTTAATAGAACGGAGGAAAAAGAAAAATGCAAAAAAGCGGATTAGGACTGGGCCCATGTCCCTTCTGCGGTAGCGATAACGTGCACGTCATTAGATTTAGACCCAACGGCGAACAGCCCCTTTGGGCTGTTGAGTGTTGTGATTGTGAAGCTATGCTCTTGCGCGAAACAGAAGAAGAAGCAATGGTTGCATGGGACAGCATGTATTCAGAGGCGGCAAACGACTTGCCACGTCTAAAAGACCTCTATGCGGCACTTACCTACTGTGGCAGCAAGAACAAGTTCCCCTCCATCGAAGAATCGTGCCGTAAAGAGTTATGCCCGCTGTTCCCTTTCCGATGGAATGAGAACGCAGTGTGCGTGACGTGCATCGAGACTGTCTTCCGTAAAGCGGCGGATGTTGTGAAGAATATACTTGACGAACAATCAGAAACGGAGTGATATATGTGGCTGCAAAAATAATGGATGGCAAGAAACTCGCAATTGAACGTCGTTACCATAAACTGCGCGATCTGCGGGGACAAGCAGGTAAGAAACCATGTCTTGCAATTATTACCGTTTCGATGTACTCAAACGAAATTGAGACTGCCAGTGATGTATACGTTCACAGCAAGCAGCAAGCCTGCGCCCAGATCAACATCGACTGCATCGTCATCAAGAAGAGCTATTCATACGAAGAGATAAAAGGCAGGGTGGCGCAGTACGACTTGGCAAACACTATCGCGATGCTAAACGAAAAGGACTCCATCACGGCAATCATGGTACAGCTTCCCCTTCCAGTAGGGATTGATAGCCGTGCGGTGCTCAATTGTATTTCGCCGTCAAAAGATGTGGATGGACTTACCGATGTCAATATGGGAACCCTTGTGACGCATTGGACCTATCGCGACATCGCTCCATGTACACCAAGTGGGATAATGGAGTTATTGATTAACGAAAGAATCAATCTCAAAGGCAAAGAGGCGGTTATTATCGGGCGGAGCAACATCGTTGGCAAACCGATGGCGGCACTGTTATTGCGCGAGGACTGCACTGTCACCATCTGCCACAGCTACACAGAGAATCTCGCCCAGCACGCGCGCAATGCAGACATTCTCATCGTGGCAGTTGGCAAAGCAGGCTTCATTACCAAGGATATGGTTAAGCCCGGTGCGGTCGTCATAGACGTTGGTATCAATCGCATTGATGGCAAGATTGTCGGTGACGTGTCTCCCGATGTAGCTGAAGTGGCTGGTTATATGACGCCTGTCCCCGGCGGCGTTGGCCCAATGACCGTTTCCTGCTTGATGGAAAACGTGCTCAATATCGCAATAAAGAACAAGTAAGAGAAAGTGAGGAATTTGTAATGGACTTTAATCCGCAAAACGTTAAGCACTTTGGCTTCGCCCCGCATAAGATGCGCAAGCTGTACCGCCAGCGCATCCGTCATGGCTTCTGTGATTACGACGTGTGTGATATGGGGTACTATCTTTCCTGTGTTCTTCCAAAGATGCTTCGTCAACTTGCAACGGAAGGTATCAGTTACAAACAGGACTATGCAGAGTTCAATAGTCCGGAAGATTGGAGACAGTATCTCTTAGATACGGCGCGTTCATTTGATGTTCTTCGCAATCGCTTCGATGGCAAGTACGACGACGAACCCACGCCAGAGCAACAGCAGAAAGAAGTTGACGATGCCTTTGCAAAATTGGCACATGTCTTTTATGACTTGTGGGATTAAGGAGATTTCAGCATGGGAGAATATACCAAGTTTTGCGAACGTATCTCCGTATTCTCGCTGATCCTTGCGTTTATTTTCTATGTTATCAGTTGCATCCTTATCGACGAGAATGAAGAATTGCGAAGTCTTAACAGTAAACCTTCGCCCGTTTGCAATTGTCAAGAATATGCTCTTTATAATTGAGGTGTTTTATGGATAAAGAGTTCTGGATTGGTCTGATCGTTGTCCTTCTTATACTTGCCGTTGGCGTTTGTGTCGTCGCAACTGTTGCCAAAACCTCCCCGGCAAGTGTCGGCTGCGATTCTGCTGGCTACGGCAAACGGATAACTTACAGCCTTCCTGATGGGTACGACTTGAATTTCAAGAACCCTTACAATGTGATTGATACAGAAGATGGACTTGATGTTATATTCCATTTCAGCAAGGAGGATTGAAATGTTGGAAAATATGTATACTTGGCAAGAGCTGAATAACCTTGCCTCTTCCGGGAGAATGGATACGCCTATCTGGGTGCAGTTTGTTTCGTCATGTGATACATATGTCGCTGTCCCCGATTGGAATCCGAAAAATAACTTTATTGCGGTTCTCGGCTGTGATTGGAAAGAGTTGTCTCGTCGTTATGGTGTCAAATGGATTGCGTGGAAAATGCCGCCGACTGCACAAGAAAAAGCCGACGCACTTCTTATGGCATTCAAGCGAAAGTAATGGAGGATAAGTATGCAGCTATTTCATGGAAACTGTCTGGAATAGATGAAGGATATTCCGGACGAAAGCGTTGACTTGATTTTGTGTGACCTTCCCTATGGAATCACAAACTGCGATTGGGATAACCCCTTGCCGATGAAAGACGTATGGGATGCGTATTACCGCATCGCAAAAGAGAACGCGCCCATCGTCCTCTTTTCGGCAATGCCTTTTACTGCCCAACTTGTGATGAGCAATTTGAAGGACTTCAAATATATGTGGGTTTGGAATAAGCATTATACGCGCGGCTTCTTGAACGCAAAGAAACAGCCGTTGCGTCAGACCGAAAACATCTGCGTGTTTTACCGCAAGCAGTGTAACTACTTCCCGATTATGAGAACGGGCAACGCTCGTATTAAGGGCGGCAAAAAGGCGTTGAATCGCGGAACGTATAACGCCTTCACCCAAATCCAGACTTACAACGACCAGTATTACCCAACCGATATACTTGATTTTCCGGGAGTCCCTGTGAATCAGTTGCAGCATTCCAGCCAGAAGCCAGTAGACCTCTTGGAATATCTGGTGCGCACTTATACGCGGCGCGGTGATGTTGTGCTTGACAACTGCATGGGCGTCGGCAGCACGGGCGTAGCCTGTTTGCGTACTGGACGAGAATTTATTGGCATAGAACTTGACGAGCATTACTACGATATAGCTCGCGAACGACTTCGACAGGAGGAAGCCGCCGTATGATTTACATCACTGGTGACAAACATGGCAACTATGATGATGTCGTTGCGTTTTGCAAAAGTCACAATACCACGAAGAAAGATGTGATGATTGTGCTTGGCGACCACGGATGTTTGTATTATTCTGATTCGGATAATCGGACAAAACACCTGCTTCAGAAGTTGGAAAATCTGCCGATTACCTTTGTAATGATTCGGGGCGATCATGATCGCCGACCTTTTGTGTCTGACAACGGACGGGAACTTCGGTACTTTCTGAATCCATCCTTCACGGGGTGGTTTTATGTTGACAAAGCATATCCTTCTATTTTATTTACTCTCGAATATGGATGGTATTGGTTCACAGGGCGTCACACGTTCATTATCGGCGGCGCTCATAGTTTTGATGCGCCGTATCGTTGTTATATGCGAGATATGGCCTACAAAAACTATCGCTGGTTTTCGAACGAACGGCTATCCTCATCTGAAATGAAAGACGCACTGGACGTATTTCGTCTGCTTCAGTTGAAAAAGTATTCGAAAACTCCGTTCTACATCATGTCTCATACTGCACCGATGAAGTATGTCCCAGATGACGCAAAGAAGCCAGTTCATGATGAGCGTTTCTCGTCTGATTTCAGCATGGAAAAATGGATGGATGAGCTGGAATCTGCACATACTCCAAGTGGACTCACTTACTCAAAATGGTACTGTGGGCATTGGCACATTGACAAGGAGATTGATAATGTGCGCTTCATGTATAACGACATTATTCCATTTTATTGATTCTCTTTTATATGATTGAGGTGGTTAATGATGAAGAATCATGTTGACGAAAAGAAGGCACCGAGCTATAATAGTGATGTCCGTGAGGACATGCACCTTGAAAATCATACATCTCAATCATGCCAGAAGTTGGCTGTCTCCGTGGATGAGATGGCTTATATGATTTCTGTTTCTCGCCCCGTCGCGTATGAATTGGCACAGCGTAAGGACTTCCCTTCTTTTAAGATTGGGAAGCGAGTTCTTGTCAATGTCGCCGGACTTCAGCGATGGCTCGATAAGCAGATTGATATAAGCGACACACAATAACAGGAGGCACAACACATGGCAACAAAACGAGTCAATGGCGAAGGCAATATCCGCAAAAGGGACAATGGAACTTGGGAAGCGCGGCTTACCATTGACGGTAAGCGGCGTTCTTTTTATGGCAAGACACGCAGGGAAGTCTCCGAAAAACTTGCGAAGGTCAAAGCCGAAATAGAGTTTGGCGTGTATGTCGAGGACAAGAGGATAACACTTGCTGGCTGGGTACAACGTTGGCTTTCTTCTTATTGCTTTGCCGTCAAACCGTCTACCCGCTATAAGTACGAGAAAGACTTGCAGTATCATGTCCTTGCGTACATCGGCGACATTCCCCTCACGAAGCTGAAAAGTGACCAGATACAGCAGTGCTACACGAGGATGCGTGAAAGCGGTCTTACGTTGAAAACCATCAATAACGTCCATAGCACGCTGCACAAGGTTCTCCGAAAGGCCGTCGAGGTTAAACTCTTGCTTTCCAACCCCTCCGATGTATGCTCTGCGTCGCGAGGCAAACGCCCAGACATCCAGACCATTCCTCAAAATGCTCTGCACACTTTTTTCGATGCGGCAAAAGACAGCCCCTATTTTGAGGTGCTGTACTTCCTTGTCTTTACTGGCTTGCGCCGTTCGGAGGTCGTTGGACTGACATGGGATTGCATAGATTTTGAGAAGGGATATATCAAAGTCTATCGACAATATATCAGCAGAACCGACCTTCCCGGTCATCCCCTCCAGTTCATGACGTTAAAAAACGGAAAGACGAGAACCTTTAAGGTAGCGGAGCGTGTTATTGAATTGCTTCTATCTATAAAGGAGAAGCAGGATAATTTATCTGCAAGCCCCGATTACAGCAACGAAGAAGGATTTGTCTTCGCCAGCGACAACGGAACCCATCTTTACTCTGATACCGTTTATCGCGCATTCAAGCGAATAGCAGCATCTATTGATATGCCAACGCTTCGTCTGCATGATTTACGGCATACCTTTGCCACTCTGTCCATCCAGAATGGCACGGACATCAAGACCGTATCCACAACGCTCGGACATGCGACGGCGGCATATACTCTGGATATTTATACACATGTGTCAGAAATTATGCAGAACGATGCAGCCTCTCGAATGGACAATCTGATTCAGAGTATCTAATCACATGGACAGTAGGGGTAAGGTTGGGGTATTCTGGTCAACCAAAAATCCCGAAAGCCTTGACTCTACTGGCTTTCGGGATTCACTAAAGTTCATGACCCAAGGGGCGTTGCCCCTTGACCCCACAAGGGAGAATGAAACGGGACGAAGTCCCCTCCCTTGACCCTTCCGCGCGATTGGGTTGGTAACGCCGGCATACAGTGTCCGCGTGTTTAGCCCACGAACCTACGGTTCGGATTGGACGCTCCGGTATATATTTTCGGCACAAGCCAAGAAACACGAAACTCAAAGAGTGGCGGCGCCGAAGGTTTCCAAAGGGCGATCGCAAACTTCGTTTGTTTTCATGCCCTTTGGTCGCGCCCGCAGGCGCGATTCCCCATGTCCCATCAAAATCAAGCAGCATTTTTTCTTCCACTTATAATACCAAGCAAAAAAGGAGGCTTCCCCATGCTCGCACCGCAATCCAACGCATCCCGCACCATCCTTGACTTCTCCGGCGTATGGGACTTCCGTCTCAAGCCCGACGCGCCGTGGCAGTCCATCGCTGTTCCCGCGTCCTACAATGACCAGTCCGCTGACCCCGAATTCCGCCGTCATGTCGGTCTGGCGTGGTATCGCCGCAGCATCACCGTGCCGTCCATGCTCAAAGGTCAGCGCCTGATGTTCCGCTTCGACGCCGTCACCCATAACGCTCGCGTTTTCCTTGACGGTCAGCTGCTCTGCACTCATCGCGGCGGCTTTCTGCCCTTCGAGGCGGACGTGACCGACATCCTCCACCCCGGTCAGACTGCCCTGCTGGAAGTCGAGGTGGACAACACCATCAGCCACCACACCCTCCCTGTCGGCAACGAGGGCGGCACGGCGTTCTTCGGCTCGGATAACCCCGGCATCCCCTCCGTCGAGGCGGGCAAACAGCACCAGCATGCGCAGGGCATCAACCTGCCGAATTTCGACTTCTTCAACTATGCTGGGCTGAACCGCCCTGTCCGCCTGTACACCACCCCGGCGGATTATATTGCCGATGTGACGCTTATTCCGTCGATGGATGGCACGGTGCGCTACACCGTCGCAACCCACGGCGAGGGTGACGTGACGTTGGATGTGCTGGATGCAGACGGGCAGGTCGTCGCCAGCGGCACGGGCGCGTCCGGCGAAGTGCATGTGGCAAATCCGCATCTCTGGGAACCTGCTCCCGGCGTGCCGTACCTCTACACCGCGCGTGTCCGCTTCGCTCAGGATGAGTACAGCCAGCCGTTCGGCATCCGCGAAATCAAGGTGGATGGCTGCCGCTTTCTCATCAACGGCAAGCCCTTCCACTTCCATGGGCCCTGCAAGCACGAGGATTCCTTCTTCCACGGGCGCGGGCTTGACCAGTGCCTGAACGTGACGGACATCAACCTCTTCCACTGGCTGCACGCCAACGCCTTCCGCACCAGCCATTATCCCTATTCGGAGGAAATGCTGTCCCTGTGCGACCGCGAGGGCATCGTCGTGATTGCCGAAACGCCAGCCGTCGGCATCGGCGAAGGCGGCAACGACCCCTATCGCTGGGCGCCCGCGGATTATCACGCCCAGGTGCTGACGGACATGATTGCCCGCGACAAGAATCACCCCTGCATCGTCCTGTGGAGCTTGGGCAACGAGCCGAACACGGATGCGCATCCGCAGTCCGCCTACGACTATTGGCATCCGCTGTACCTCTTGGCGCATCAGCTTGACCCGCAGAACCGCCCGGTGACGCTCGTCGGCTGCCAGAACGACTACACGCGCGACATCACCATTCCGTCGATGGATGTTGTGTGCATCAACCGCTATTACGGCTGGTACAACCTTTCCGGCGATTTGGAAGCCGCCGCTTTCGCCATGCGCATGGAGATGGATTACTGGGCGACGGTCAACAAGCCCACCATCCTCTCGGAGTACGGTGCGGACACCATCGCGGGGATGCACGGCACAGAGATGTTCACCGAGGAATTCCAGGTGGATTACTACAAGACCATCAACGCCTGCCTGGACGAGCGTCCCTTCGTCGTCGGCGAAACGCCGTGGAACTTCGCGGATTTCGGCACGCAGCAAGGCCCGATGCGCGCTGGCGGCAACCGCAAGGGGCTTTTCACCCGCGACCGCAAGCCCAAGATGGCAGCGCACTATTTCCGTGAGCGGTGGGAGAATTTTAAGAAGTAAGGGTAGATAAGAATGAGGTCACTGTCGGTTGGGGCGGCAGTGACCTCGGTTTATTTGCATTTTCCCAGCATCTATGCTATCATAGAGCATATCGCCAATCTGTTTCATCGGAGGTGTATATGTCCAATCCTCACCGAATTTCTATTTTCCTTATCCTTCTGCTCTTTCTTGGGCTGATTTTTGTAGCCGTTAGCGACCTTCTTTCCTTCCACGAAGACGACTTCGACCTTTCGGAAGCCCTCGTGCAGGTACAGGTGCAGACGCCCCGCCATTATGATTCATCCGACGTCGAAGAACCCGTGAACTACCTGCTCGCCAGCAAACGCCGCATCCGTTCCTGCGACCCTTTCACCGCTGACGAAGCCACCGTCTACTACGTCCCCAGCGAATGCTTTGACGCCTACATCGACCGTGCGCAGAACAAAGTCCTCAACCGCCTCGTTTCCGTCGCCGTCACGGATGGAAACGGCACTCCCCTCGAAGCGCCCGCCGTCCTGCCCGACATTTTCGCGCAGATTGCCACGCTGGAGCACACGTTGTTTGACATCCGCATCCTCGACGTTTCCAGCGAATACTTCGTTTTCCTGAAACTGAACGTGAATCTCCACACGCCCTGCGAGCTGTACTATTATAATCAGCAGATCGGCAAGCTCATCGAGCTGTATTCTTTTAACGACAGGGAGCTGCTGGGGCTGCATGTGATGTCAGTGGAGAGGCTGAAAGGGCTGGAATAACAAAATAAGCAGAGAGCCATCGTTTTTCGACGTTCTCTGCTTATTTTTATGCTGCCATTTCAAGAGGATTTTTCACTTTTACTTTCCGTTCAATCGTTTCTTCTGCTCGCTTCCAATCTGCCTGATACTCTTTTCCGGGGTCGGCAAATCTTCCGGCATCTGCGCCGCTTCCGCTAATGATTTGCTGTGGGCTTTCATTTCGTTGTTCACTGCTTTTTCCTCCATATTTGTATTCTCGTTATCCTTGTGTACGCTTACAGTTTAGCCAATACCATCACATTCTCCACCCCGCTCGTCCAGCAGAACATATCGACGCTCTGCACCTTCTGCACCTTGTACCCCTTCTCCACAAACAGCGCCGCATCGCGTGCCTGCGTGGCGACGTTGCAGCTCACATAGACCACGCGCTTCGGGGCGGCTTGTGCAATCGCGTCAATCACGGCGGGTTCAACGCCCTTGCGCGGCGGGTCGATCACAATCACGTCCGGGCGCAAGCCCTCCGCCACCAGCTTCGGCAGCAGCACCTCCGCCGCGCCGCAGCGGAAATTCACGTTCCCGATGCCGTTGCGGACGGCGTTCTCCTTCGCGTTTTCAATCGCCTGCGGAACAATCTCGATGCCCAGCGCCTCGCGGCAATGGCGCGCCATCATCAGCGTAATCGTGCCCGCGCCGCAATACACGTCGCATAGGCGCTCGTCGCCCGTCAGCTCGGCAAAATCCAGCGCCGTCTGGTACAGCACTTCCGTCTGCGCCGGATTGACCTGAAAGAACGCCGCCGGGCTGATTTCAAAGCGCAGGCCGCACAACTCGTCCGTCAGCGTATCGTAGCCGTAGAGGGTACGGAAGTGCCGACCCATGATGACATTCGTGCGCTCGCGGTTTTCATTCAGAATGACGCTGACCGCGCCCGCCGCCTTCAGGGATGCAACCAGCTCCCCCTCGTGCGGAATCTCGCCGCCGTTGATGACCAGCACCGCCATTGCTTCGCCCTTTCGGTTGACGCGGACGACAATGTGCCGCACCAGCCCCGTGTGCGTCTCCTCAACGTACGGTTCGACGCGGAAGCGCTTCATCCACCCCAGCACGCGGCGGCAGATTTCGTCCGCCGGCGGCATGGCGTTCGGGCATTGCGCAATCGGGATAATATCGTGGCTGCGCGGTGCGAAAAAGCCCGCCACGGGTTCCTCCACCGTTCCGCCGACAGGCAGCGCCGTCTTATTGCGATAGTGCGATGGATCTGCCATGCCCAGCACCGGGGGCACGTCGATGTCGATATGCCCGATGCGGCGGAAGCAGTCCTGCACCTGCTGGCGTTTCGCTTCCAGCGTCGTTTCGTAGGTCATATGACGCCCCGTGCAGCCGCCGCAGCGGGGGTATGCCGCGCAATCCGGCGTTTTCCGGGCGGGTGACGCCGTCAGCGGCTTTCCCTCCATACGCCCGAACGCGAATCGGGACTGCACCTTGACGATGCGCACCCTCGCCGTCTCGCCGGGCAGCATCCCCGGCACAAAAACGGCCATGCCGTCGGCGCGGCACACGCCTTCCAAGTCCGCCCCAAGGCCATCCGCCGTCAAGGTCAGCAAATCGTTCTTCTTCATCCGCTTCGTCCCCTTCCTGTGTTGGCTTCCATTATAACAGGGTCGCCTGATTTTGACAAGGCACGCAGGGGATTTCGCCTCTTCGGAGGCGACGAGGGAGCAATGAAAACAGACGAAGTCTGCGGTCGTCCCCCTCCACCCTTTCGCAATGCACGCAATGTAAGAAAATTTTTCTGAACCCCTTGCAATTGCGCGAATTGTGATGTATAATCAATAACTGGCACATCCTTGCGCTGCACAGGATGCAGCGCCAAAAGTCCAAGAGGAGGTGAAAATGATGAATAGGTATGAACTGACCTACATCATCGATACTGCACTGGAGGAAACCGCTCGCAAGGAACTGATTGAGAAGGTTTCTGCTCTGATTGCTGCTAACGGTGGTGAAGTGGAGAAGGTTGATGAGGAACCGTGGGGCAAGGGCGCAAAGCGTCTGGCCTACCCCATCAACTACAAGACCGAAGGCTGGTACGTGCTGGTGACCTTCAAGGCGCCCGCTGACCTGCCCCGTGAGCTTGAACGCAATCTGGAGATTTACGACGACGTGCTCCGCTATCTGGTTGTGAAGCTGGAAGTCAAGCGCAGCAACGTGAAGCCCCGCGCGCCCAAGGCTGCTCCCGCTGTGGAAGCGCCCGTGGAAGCCGCTGAAACCGTCGAAGCTCCCGCTGATGCCGAGTAATCGGATTTCAGCAATGACCTGTTAAAGAGGACAAGCAGATGAACAAGCTGATGATCATTGGCAATCTGACCCATGACCCTGTGCTTCGTACTGTGCGTGACGGCATTAGTGTGTGCGATTTCTCCGTTGCGGTGAATCGTCGCAATAACCGTCAGAGCACCGCCAACGGTCAGCCGGAAGTGGATTATTTCCGCGTAACGGCATGGCGGCAGTTGGGCGAAATTTGCGCGAAGTATTTGGCGAAAGGACGAAAGGTTTGCGTCGTGGGCGCAGTCTCCGTTCGCACCTATCAAGCCAATGACGGCACGACCCGCGCGTCCTTAGAGGTCCAGGCAGACGAAGTCGAATTCCTGTCCAGCCGCAACGATGACGGCGCTCCGGCATACAACAATGCCGCGCCGTCCGCAGCCGCTGCTCCCGCACCTACCGCGCAGAACAATGGCTTCACGGCGGTCGAAACCGACGAACTGCCTTTCTAATCGGCTGAAAAAGTGCCGAATTGCGATTTCAAGTGAATGAAAAGGAGGTCACACTCATGTCTGAAGAACGCTCTGAGCGTCGTCCGCGTCCGCGCGGAGGTCGTCGTCCCCGTCGGAAGGTCTGCTCCTTCTGCGTGGATAAGATTGAATACATTGATTACAAGGACATCAACCGCCTGCGCCGTTTCGTCAATGAGCGCGGCAAGATTCTGCCCCGCCGCATGAGCGGCAACTGCGCGAAGCATCAGCGTCAGTTGTCCGAGGCTATCAAGCGCGCCCGTGCCATCGCGCTTCTGCCCTACACGGTGGACTAATCGTGTCTTCAAGCCCCTGCATGTGCAAGCATGTGGGGGTTTTCCAATTGTCCGAATAGGAGGATGTTTCTCATGGAGCTGCTTTCTGCCAGCCGCGGCTTTCTCAAATGCAATTTCCACTGCCACACCACTTGCAGCGATGGCCGCCTTTCCCCCAAGGACGTCATGGCTGCCTATCGCGCGCTGGATTATGACGTGCTCGCCATCACCGACCACCGCGAGGTGACGTGCCCCGCCGCCGATGAAATTCCCGCCGGGCTGACGCTCATTCCCGGCACCGAGCTGGATTTCCTCCTGCCGACACAGGCGGTGCATCTGCTGGGTCTGGGCGTTTCGCCGGATATTGCTGATTGCTGGAATCCAAACGGCACACCGCAGCAGGCGATAGACAGCATCCGCGCGTGTGGCGGACGCGCTGTGCTGGCGCATCCCGCCTGGTCGCTGAACACGACGGAATTGATGTGCTCCTTCCGCGGGCTGAGCGGCGTGGAAATCTTCAACAGCGTCTCCTCCGTGCCCACAAACGCCTTGCGCGGGGATTCCGCCGCCATGCTCGATCCTGTTTTCGCCAATGGACAGCTGCTCAACTGCTTTGCCAACGACGATTCGCACCGCTACGAGGGCGAATGCGGCATGAGCGCCACAATGCTCAACACCAATGACCGCAGTGTCGCAGGCATTCTGCGCGCCATTGACGAGGGACGGTTCTACGCCACGCAAGGGCCGGAGATTCGCGAACTTTCGTTGACTGATGGCGTGCTGCATATTGCGTGCTCGCCGGCAAAGTACATTATTTTTTACAGCAATGAGGTGTGGATTCCGAATCGCACACGGGCAGTGGAAGGGCAGACCAGTGCGGATTATGTGGTTTCGCCGCGCGAATCATTTGTGCGGGTGCAGATTGTGGCGGAGGATGGGAAATCCGCATGGACATCGCCAATTAAATTGGGATAAGGTTGGGCGCGTCCGCAGATGCTCCCCCAACTTGCTCTACCAACTACTCGCACATTGTCGTGCCAAATGGGCGCGACCGACCAGCATCGGGAGAAGATTTTCTCTTGGTGCTGGTCTTTTTGATTGCAGAGGAAATCAGCTGCAAATCTCCCCCCGTTCTATTTTCCTCATCCGCCGCATACACTGTATCATCACCCGAAGGGGAAAGGAGAAAAAACGCATGTTGATTGATACCATTGCCCTCGTGTTGACTATCATCGGCGCGATTAACTGGCTTCTGGTCGGCGTGTTCCAGTTCGACATCGTGGCGTGGCTGTTCGGCGGGCAGGGTGCAATTCTCAGCCGCATCCTATACACCATCATCGGCGCGGCCGGCGTCTGGTGCATCACGCTGCTGTTCAAGAACAATAGAAGTACTTGACCCCGGCGGCAAAAGGCCCTACAATAGGAGGTGATGAATTTTCTCCCGAAAGGATGAAGTGCCATGAGCAATGACCTGTTTGCGGGCATCGGCGTTGTGCCGGGGACGTTCCTGCTGCCGCGCCCAGATGCGAATTGGACGGCGTGGGCGTGCGTCGCGTGCGACCAGTACACGTCCGAGCCGGAGTATTGGCAGCGGGTAAACACGCTGGTTGGGCATCAGCCGTCCACCTTGCGCCTGATTCTCCCTGAATGCGACCTGCCCGCGCCACCAGAGCGCATCGACGCGATTCACGCTGCCATGCGCGACGCGCTGAACGTCCTGCACCCCGGTGTGACGGACGGCTTCGTGCTGCTGGAGCGCACCACGTCCACCGGCAAGCGGCTTGGGCTTGTCTGCTGCGTCGATTTGGAGCGGTACCGCTACGACGGCGCAAAGACCCTCATCCGCCCGACCGAGGAAACCGTTGCGTCGCGCCTGCCCGCGCGTCTTGCCGTACGGAACGGCGCACCACTGGAGTCCAGCCACGTCATGCTCCTGCTGGATGACCCGCAGCGCACCGTCATCGAGCCGCTCTACGCCCGCCGCGACCAGCTTTCCCCGCTCTACGACTTCGACCTCATGCAGCAGAGCGGCCATGCACGCGGCTGGGCGGTCACGTCCGACGCGGACAAAGCAGCCATCGCCGCCGCCTTGAATCGCTTAAAAGATGCCCTCGGCGCAGACCCGCTTCTCTTCGCCGTCGGCGACGGCAACCACTCCCTCGCTACCGCGAAAAAATACTACGAGCAGCTCAAAGCGACCCTTCCTGCCGAGGAAGCCGCCGTTCATCCTGCTCGTTACGCGATGGTTGAGCTGGTCAACATCCACGACGATGCGCTGATTTTTGAGCCTGTTCACCGCGTGCTGACGAACGTCCGTCCGGCGGATGTTTTGGCGGACTGGTCAGCCTACTGTGCCGCGCACGGGATGGCGCTGTCTTTCGTTCCGCCGGATGCGGATGCGCAGGAACTTCGCGTCGTTTCCGCGTCGGGCGAACAAGCAGCGTTCATTGCCCACCCGGACGGCGCACTCCCCGTCGCGACGCTCCAGCGCTATCTGGACGACTTTCTGCGCCGCCACCCCGAAGCCGCGATTGACTACATTCACGGCGACGAGGTACTTCGCCGCCTGAGCCGCGCGGACGGCGCGATGGGCTTCCTGCTGCCCGCGCTGAACAAGGTGGATTTCTTCCCTGCGATTGAGCAGCTTGGCATCCTCCCGCGCAAGACCTTCTCGATGGGCCACGCGCACGACAAGCGCTTCTACATCGAGTGTCGAAAGATTCTTTGATTTGCAAAAAAGTTATCCACAATCCCTGCACACCATGAGGACAACCAAAAGCCCCTCGACGGATTTTGCTTCGTCAAGGGGCTTCGTTTATGTTTTGGGGAACGTTGGCTGAGCGCAGCGAAATTGGATGAGATGGGTGCTGCAACGGGGAAACCCAGTAACATGGTTATGCACTGCGAAGCGCGAAAATCCCCTGCTTCCGCATGTTTATCCCTGTTGACATTAGGCTTACCTTTCCCCCAATTTTTCCTTCAATTCCGCGAGGTGCCCTGCTTCCTCCCGCACAATCTCCAAAAACGCTGCCCGCGCCTCCCCCTCACACTTCTCCTCGAATTTCGTATATGTCTCCACCGCATTCGCTTCGCTCTCCATCGCGTACCGATACAGTCCCGTCAGCGTCGTCAGCGCATCCTCCCGCGCCATTTCCGTTACGCCGCCGCGGAACAGCACATCCGCCGCCATCGCCTGCAAAAGCACCTGCTGTTCCGCCGAATTGACGGTCTTGTCCCACATTTCGGTAAAGCGCTTCAAGTGCCGCCGTTCGTCGCTCAGAATGTCTTCAATGCCCTTGCGAACTTCCTCGTCCTTCGCCAGCAGCAGCGCACGCTCGTAAGTCCGGATAGCGCGGCGCTCCATTTCCATCGCGACGGTCAGCGCCTGTCCCTGATGCTCAATAATCACTTTTGCACACCCCTTCCACAGGAAATTCCCATGTATTCCACAGCTGTTCACCGCTTTTCCACAGACTTATCCACAGTTTCCACATTTCTGGGAAGGCTAACAGCCTGTTAATCCACAATATCCACAGTCTTATCCACATGCCCCGTTGATAGTTTTTTTCTGCGGAAAAGTCCGCAAAGCCAGCAAAATCAACGGTTTGCTCGTTTATACTATTTTCGGATGAAAATGCGCCAAGATGCGCCGCGAATTTTTCATTCTGGCTAACGTGAATGAAACGCAGCGTAGCAGCGCTACGCTAAGTGGAATGAGCGGACGCCAGAAGGGAAAAGGCGCAAGCAGATGGCGCAGGTGAATCTGGAAATAGTATTATACTATTTTCGGATGAAAATGCGCCAAGGTGCGCAGGTAAATCCGAGAATCGTATTACCAAAATCAAATTGGGATTCCCCTGCCTGTGGGCAAAGGAATCCCGTCTGTGCTTATTTGGCTTGGAAAACGGTATTGAGCTTTGCAACCAGCTCTTCAACGTCGTTGCCATGCACCATCGCGGCTTCTTCGAGCGTTTCCGCCGTCGAATGCGGGCAGAACAGGCAGTGCATCCCCATATCGGTGAAAATCTTCACCACCGCGTCCATCGCCGCGTCCGAGCAGGAGCGCAGCACTTCGCCTACGGTCATATTCTTGTTAATCATGCGTGGAACTTCCTTTCCCGGCGCACGATTGGGCGCGCCGCTCTTCTATGATACCCCGGAAAGGCGCATCTGTCAACCCTTTCGACAGGAAAATCACTCCATATCCACCGGCAGGTCAGAATCATTAAACGGGTTCTCGCCGTCGTATGCTTCCAGCTGCACCTTCTTGTTCCGGGCGACTGGCGCGCTGGTGACGGACTGCATGTGCACGGTCATGTTCTCCTGCTCATCAAATTCAAGCAGAATCATGTCGCCGGGTGTCGTCATGGCGATAATCTCCGTCTGCGGCGAACGGCTTCTCCGCGCGTATTCGCGGATGACCTCCGCCCGCTCCCAGAAATGCATAGGAATCATCAGCCGTGGCTTGACGACCATTGCGAAATAGTTCGGCCCCGCGTCGAACATCATGCCCAGCCGCGGATCTACCGGGAAGAACGCCACATCGACCTTTTCCCCGCGCATCGTCTCCATCACCTGCTGAAAATCGCGCTCCGCCTCTTCAATCTCGCGCGGCGTTGATTCCTCCCGCCAGTGCCAGTTGTTGAGGTCGCCTGCGTGGAAGATGCGGATGCCGTCCATCTCCACAAGGTACGACAGCCCTTCATCCGTGGAGTCGAACGCCTTCACCTTCACATGCCGCGACAGCGTCAATTCACCACCGATGCCCATCCGCCGCCCATGCAGCGATGCATCCATCGTTTCCGGCAAAATGTACGTCACCGGCGCATACTGCTCCCATGTATACACAACCGGGTCGAAGTGGTCCTCATGCCCGTGGCTGATGAACACGAACACCTCGCTGAAGTGGCTGAGCGTTTCTGGCGTAATCCGCTGCGCTGCGGGCAGCTTTTTCCCCTGCCGCCCCATCCAGTAGTCAAACACCAGCAGCGTTTCACCGCTCGCCACCGAGAACCCGCTGTGGTAGTAGTATTTCACCGTCATCTGTTCCGTCAAGAATGAGCACCCCCGTCAACGCCCTTCGGCTTTTCACCGCGGACAAAATGAATTTTACTTGCCGCCGCCGGAGCGCTCCCACGCGCCTGCGGATTGATTTCGCTCATCCTCTTTATTATGCCACGATAAACCCTTTTTGTCAAATTTTTTGGCGTTTTGAGTGCTGAAAACCCATTATTTCTTTGATTTCGGCAAAAATTCAGCGTAATTTCCCCACTTTGCAACCACTTTTCGCACGAAAAAGCCTCCTGCTTCCCCTAACCTCATATCTTCCAATATATCGCCTTGCGCCCCTCAAAACTGACCTGATACTTTCCCCCAAGCGCCCGCACCATCTCCTTCGCCCGTTCCACATCCGCATAATCCCGTGCCGTATCATGGCTATCGCTGCCAAACGTGAAATTCTCACCGCCCAGCTCAATATACCTGCGAATCAGCGACGAATGCGCGAACGTATCCCCCGTCGTCGCATACCCTGATGTATTCACCTCGATGCACTTTCCCAGTGCAATCACATGCCGGAAAATCGCATCAAACGCATCCGGCGCATCCTCGTACACCAGCGCACGCTCCTTCCCCGTATAGATGGAGAACTTCGCCACATACCCGATATGCGCCACGCTGTCAAAGTCCTCCCAGTCCAGTATCGATTCCGCCTTCGCCTCGGCGTATTCCCGATACGCCTGCGCACGCGTTTTGCCTGTGAAATACTTTTCCGAATCGTAGCAATCCACGCCGTTCACCAAGTGCAGCGACAGCAGGCGGAAATCCAGCGGCAGCGTGTCCAGCAGCGCCTTCGTCTCCGCCCGGCACAGCGGATTGTCCCCAATCTCGATGCCGCTGCGGATGATTAGCGCCGGATACGCCGCCCGACAGCGCGCAATCTCCGCAAACCAATCCGCCCACACCGGCGGCACGTCCATCTCTTCTTCAGGATGACCTGGTTCGATATGCTCCGTCAGGGCGATTTCCTGCACACCGCGCGCCAGCATCGTTTCGCAAAGCTCTGGCATTGTCTGCCGCCCGTCCATCGAGTGATTCGTGTGCAAATGGTAGTCCATTCGACGATGTTCCACGTGAAACATTCCTTTCTCGCCTTATTTCGCGTCTATCTCCGGCACAGCAATCGCCTTCCCCACGCGCAGCGCATACAGGTATCGCTCCTTGACCGGCTTCCCCGTGATTTCTGTCAGTGCCCGCGCATACCATGCCAGCTGCTCCGCGTACCGGTTCACCAGCGTCTGCTCGTCGTCCACGCGATCGGTCTTGTAGTCCACCAGCACCCACGCGCCGTTTTCCTCGAACGCGCAGTCAATCACGCCTTGCAGCAGCAGCGCCTGCTGACCCGTCAAGCGCAGGTTGAATGCCCACTCGCGCCGGACATTCCCGCTTTGCAGCATCCGTCGCCCGATTTCGCTCGTGAAGTATCCGCTGATAGCGCCCACGCTGATGATGTGCAGCTCCTCCTCCGTGAACAGCCCGCGCTTCTGCATCATTTCCAGTGCCTCACGGATGACCGTCGGAATATCGTCCGCCACCCGCAGCGCATCCAGCGGCATCAGCGACAGCGCCCGATGCGTCAGCGTGCCGCGCTCCGCCGCCGTCATCCGCTTCTCCTCCATGAATGCCGGACGGCGCGGCAGTTCCGACAGCAGCAGCGGCGTACCGTTCTCATCCACCGCGTGCTTCGTCTCAGCGTCCTCCTCCACATCCGAAAGCGGCAGTGCGTCTGCCTGCTTTTTCACCAGTGCGGATACTGACGTTTTCAGCGGCAGAATGTCCGTCTGAACCGTTTTTTCCGGGAAAACACCCTCTGGCGGTGCCGTTTGCAAAAGCGAAAGCACCTTTGATGCATCCGCCTCCGTCTCCCCTACTTTATCCACAGTTTTCTGAGGCAGTTCGTCCCAATCTCGGCAATCCCATGGGGTTGAGGCCTGTGGATAATTTGTGGATTTCGTGTGTGCATCGGTGGATATCGCCTGCATCACCCATGTAATCATGCTCCCAGCCTCTCGCACGCGACTGTCGCTCGGCGGCAAAGCCAACTCCCACTTCGTGCGCTCAAGCCCATCCTCAGTTGCCACCAGTTCCAGATACAGCTTCGCCCGCGTCATGGCAACATACAGCAGGCGTGCCCGTTCCGCCAGTTCGTCCAGCCGCCGCTGTTCTTCGAAAGCCTCCTGCATCAGCGTTCTTCGGCAGATGTTCAGTTTCCGGTTAATGTACGGCATCGCCACGCCCAGTTTCGGGTGCAGCATCAGCTCACTGGTCTGCATCAACAGAAGCCTGCGCTCCATGTTCATCAGGAACACCACGGGGAACTCCAGCCCCTTTGATTTGTGCATCGTCATCACGCGCACCAAATCTTCGTTCTCGGTCAGCATTTTGGCGGATATGCTGTCCCCGCCCCGCTCCTGCTCGTCCATCCGCGTGATGAACGCCGCCAGCGTGACGCCGCCTTCCGCCTCGAATGCCTGCGCCCGTTCGTACAGCATCCGTAAATTCCCCTGGCGAACTTCCCCTTTTGGGAGCGCCCCGACCGCCGCGTAGTACCCCGAATCGGTCATCAGGTGCCAAATGAAGTCCGATAACCGCATGACTTCCGCCTGAAACCGCCATGTTTCAAGTTTTTCGCTGATTTTTCGGCACTTTTGGGCGAATTCATCCTCCCCGCCGCACGCTTTGGTGAACGCCTGATAGAACGGCACGTTCTGCCCCGTCTGCATCAGGCGAATTTGCGCCAATTCCTCGTCCGTCAGCGAGAACGGCACCATTTTCAGCACCGTCAGCAGCGGAAAATCCTGCTGCGCATTGTCCAGCAGGCTCAGCAGCGCTTTCATATCCATGATTTCCGGCAGGTTGAAATAGCTTTCCGCACCGTCGTAAAAGGTCGGAATCCCCTCTTCCGTCAGCGCATCGACAACTGTCTGCGCCAGATTCGTCGTCTGCGCAAGCAGAATCACCATGTCGCGGTACGAAATCGTCTTTCCATCCGGCATCGTCGTTCCCAAAAGCTCCTTGATGCGCCGCGCCACCACGCGCGCCTCTGTCTGCAGCACTTCCTCGTGGCCAGCCGCCTCGCTCGCACTCCCCTCCAGCGCATCCCTGATGTCCGGCCCACGCAGCAGGTGCACCATCACGGGCGGATCGTCCTCCCGCGCACCCAGCCCGCAAATCAGCTCATCCTCCGGCTCATAGGTCAGCTCCGTCACCGCGGGGCGCATCGTCTGCCGGAACACGCGGTTCGTCGCATCCAGCACCGGGAAGCTGCTTCGGAAGTTCTGCTGGAGCACGATTTTCCGCTCCCTCGCCCCCTCGTCTTCCGAAAACGTCTGCATCCGCCCCAAAAAGAGTGTCGGGTCGGCCTTACGGAAGCGGTAAATTGACTGCTTCACGTCCCCGACCATGAACAGGCAGTTCTGTTCCCCGTGGATGGCCTGCAGAATCGCATCCTGCACCTGACTCACGTCCTGGCACTCATCCACGAAAATGTGGTCAAACTCCCCCTGCATCTGCGCCCGCACTTCCGGCTGCTCCAAAATGTCGAGCGTGTACTGCTCCATGTCCCCAAAGTCCATGCAGTTCCGGGCGTTTTTCTCCTCGCGGAAATGTTGATGCGTCCGTTTGACCAGTGCCGCCAGCCCGCGCAGCTGCGCCTGAATCGCCGGAAGTTCCCGTTCCAGCTGCGCAAAATCGGGATTCAGCAGCTCGTTCGCCCTTTCTGCGCGCTTTTTGATTGCCGTCCGCCCATCGCTGAAGCGCTTCCCCCATTCCTTTTCTTCCGCCGACAGGCCGCGTTTCGGGGACAATCGTGGCAGGGAAAAGTTCGCAACGGCCGTCCGAAGCGCCTCCCCCTCCAAACCTTGCAGTGCCGAAATCAACTGCGCGTCTGCATTCAGTGCTTCCATGCGATCCATCACTGCATTCGGCAGGTCAAATAGGCTACGAATCGCTATTAGCGCATCATCCATCGCTCCCACCTGCAATTTCGCCGCATTTTCGAGCGTTTCCACCCACGGCTGCTGCATAAGCGGCTGCGAAAGCTGTTCCACATGCTCATCCAGCCACGCAAACGGCTTCGGCAGTGCCATCAAAAAGTCGTACAGCTGCGACGTCAGCGACAAAAGTTTGTCCTGCTTCCACGCATCCGCCAGCAGAAGGAAGTTTTCATCCGTTCGCTCGTCTAACAGCTCGTCCATTGCCGTCGTGAACGCGGCTTCAAAGAGCAGTTTCTGCTGCTGTTCGTCGCACACGCGGACAAGCGGATCTACGCCCACCTGCTCGAAGTGGCTGCGAATGACGCGCTGGCAGAATGCGTGAATCGTCGAAATCTGCGTTGTTTCCAATTCATCAAGTGCCTTCACCATTGCCGGGTCACGGCTGATAGCCTCTCGGCTGATTCGCTTTGCCAAGCGCTGGCGCATTTCCGCTGCCGCTGCCTTCGTGAACGTGACGATGAGCATCCGATTCATCGACGCGCCTTCGCGGACAAGCGAGACAATCCGCTCCACCAGCACGGCGGTTTTGCCCGACCCTGCGGCAGCACTGACAAGAATGGTGTGGTTGCGCGCACGAATCGCTTGTTCCTGCTGCTTCGTCCAATTCGGCATCATGATTCCTCCTGCGTTTTTGTTGTCTCCATTGTACCACAAAGGCGGATGTGATTCAATGTTTCACGTGAAACATTCCTTTTTGCGCTGCTTTTATTGACGTTCTTTGTATAGTGATGATAATATAATTATTTTGTTCGTGAAGTGCTTGATTTTCCTGCATTCTATCGGAATTTCGCTCACATTCTCATTCTAATTTACCTTGATGATCATCCCTTTGTCCGTCGCATCATTCGCTCTGTCTCAGCGCATTATACAAAAACGGCTGACAGGCGCTTTTCTGCCCGTCAGCCGAATGTTTCACGTGGAACAATTTCATTTTCCGGATGGTTCATCGAGTTCCGGGTCATGCAGCAAGTCCGGCTTCATCACTTCATCGCCCGCCGACTCTTCCTGAACATGCCCTTCCCCGTCGCTGTCCATCCACACGCGGTAACTCCGTTTTTCTCGGCAGCCGTCGAGGTCGCTTTCGTCCGTGCAGGTGATGAATGTCTGCACCCCCTCGATTTCGCGCAGCAGCCGCGTACGCCGCGTCATGTCGAGTTCACTCATCACGTCGTCGAGCAGCAAAATCGGTGTCTCCCCAGTTTCTGCGCAGAACGTCTCCAGCTGTGCCAGCTTAATTGCCAACGCTGCCGTGCGGATTTGCCCCTGCGACGCGAACACCTTCATGCTTCGCCCCATCAGCGACAGCCCGATGTCCTCGCGGTGAATACCGCAGCCCGCACCGCCGACGCGAATGTCCTCCTGCCTGCTTTTTTTCAGCTCCGCCCGAATCGCCGACACGGGATTGCTCGTTTCCGGCACGCACGGCTGATAGGTCATTCTGAACATTTCGTTCGGCCGTCCGCTGATTCGCTCATACTTCTCCGCCGCGATTTTCGCCAATTGCTTCACCAATTTATCCCGCAAAGGCATGATGATGCCGCATGGTGTCGCCATTGCATCTTCAAACGTATCCAGCAGCACCGGGTCAGGCGTTATTCCGCGCTTTGCCTCGCGAAGCAGCGCCGTCCGCTGCTCCAGCGCCTTTTGATACTGCTGAAGCGCGCTGAAATACGCTGTTGACAGCTGAGAAAGCATCATATCGAGCATCCTGCGGCGGATTGCAGGCCCTTCTTTGACCAGCATCAAGTCTTCCGGCGAGAAAATCACGCACTGTACATGTCCCATCAGTGCTGAAATGCGTTCTGCGCGCTTGCAGTCAATAAAAACCGTCTTTTTCCGCGCTTCTGATGGCGTTAATTTCACCGCAATTTCTGTTTTGCCGCTTTTTTTGCGCAGCGTCACGCCAGATGCCGCCATCATTGCGCCTTTCCGCACCACTTCGCGGTCTAATCCTGTGCGGTGTGAGCGTCCAAGGGCGCAATAATGAACGGCTTCCAGCAGATTTGTTTTGCCGGAGCCGTTTTGTCCGAGGAGAATATTCACGCCCGGATGAGGGGTCAATATTAGCGAATGATAGTTGCGGAAGTCCCGCAGCCGAATGGTTTCTATCTGCATTTTCGTTATGAATCCATATCGGATTGGTCGCGAAATGGGCGCACAGCTTTTCCCCGTGCGCCCGGTTTTCTTCCAGCTTTATCCTCTTATTAGGTGAACACGCGCACCGGCAGAATCAGGTAAAGGTAATCCTCCCCTTCCTGCGGCGCAATCACACACGGGCTGACATTGCTGTTGAAGCGCATGCACAGTTTTTCATCCGTGATGTTGCGAATCACGTCGGTGATGTACTTCGCATTGAAGGCGATTTCAATCGGGTCGCCCGTCAGTTCCGTCTCCAGCTCTTCCAGCACGTCGCCCAGTTCCGCGTTCGACGAGATGGCAAGCGTATCACCCGAAAAAGACATGCGAATCAGGTTATTCTTGCCTTCCCGCGCCATCAAGCTCGCACGGTCAATGGCGTTCTGCACGCCCACGCGATCCGCCAGCGCCGTCGTGCGGAAGGAAGCAGGCAAAATTTTCCGATAGTCGATGTACTCGCCCGTCAGCAGCACCGTCGAAAGCGTCGTCGTCCCGAACGATGCCGTCATGCGCGACTGATCAAACACCAGCGTGCAGTATTCATCCGTGTCGCCGAGCACCTTGCTCATTTCGTTCAGCACGCGCCCCGGAATGACTACACGCACATTTTCTTTTCCGCCGGGCAGCTCAAAGGGCATAACCGCCTTCTGAATCGCCAGCCGGAAGCCATCCAGCGCCACCAGACGCGCTTCGGTGGGCTCAACCTCCAGCAGACATCCTGTTAAAATCTGGCGGTTATCTTCTGTTGCAATCGCGAACACAACACGGGAAATCATTTCCTTCAATTTATCCTGCGGAATGCGGACGGTCGTGCCCTCCGACACACGCGCCATTTCTGGATAATCAGTCGGATTCATGCCCGCCAGATTCGACTTCGAGGACAAGCAGCGAATCGATGCCGCATGATTTTCGCCCACGCGGATGGTCACTTCCCCGCCGGGCAGTTTGCGGCTCAGTTCCGTAAACAGGCGGCCCGGCAAAACAGCTGTGCCTTCCTCTTTCACGTCCGCCAGAATCGACATTTCAATAGAAAGGTTGCCGTCAGAGCAGGTCAGTTTCACATGCTCGCCCACGGCAGAAAGGTGCACGCCCTCTAAAATCTGTTTTGTCGGACGAGCCGACAGGGCGCGGGTAACGGTATTCAAGCCGTCCAGCAGCAGCTGAACATTGGTAGTAAATTGCATGGCGCGAAGCCCTCCCATGAGAGAATGCAGGGAATTATATTTCCGCAGTCGTAGTAGGGGATGTGGATGCTGTGGATAACCCCTTTCCTGCTTGATTTTGCAAGGGTTTGTCCACAAGGATAACGCTGTGGATATCCATCCTGCTTCTCCACAGCGCTGTGGACACGGCGGTTGCGCTCCAGCCAGGAAATCCCCTCTGACTCTGTATATTCGAGTTCCTGAAGGGGGATTCCTGCCTGTTTTCCAAGAAAATCTCGATTTTTTTCGCAATGAAGGTGCAAGAAATCCTGAAAAATGCGGTATTTCCGGCTTATCCACCGTATCCACAGGCTGCACATTCCACCGTTTGTGGATATTTCCAGCGGGTGATTCCGGGAACTTTCGGCAAAACCTGCGGAGATTCCACAGCTTTTCCACAAGTTTGGCTGTGGATAATTTCCCTGCCCTCTATGCCCCTGAAAATGGCGAATAACCCGCTGGTTAATCACTTTTTTCGGACATCTGCGAAAGGAAAAACGCCATGTAACCTTTTCGCTGATACATGAAAACACTGCAGAAGTCCCTGCAAAATTTTGAAGGATGCATGGCAAGCAGGTTGCAAATTTTCCGCGCGCGTGATAAAATTAAAATGGAAAAACGTCTGCGGACGAAATGGAGGAAAAGAAACGATGAAAATTGCGCTGATCAACGAGAACAGTCAGGCTGCCAAAAACGCGATGATTGAAGGTGTGCTGCGCAAGGTGGTTGAACCGATGGGCCACGAAGTGGTGAACTATGGCATGTACACGGCGGAGGACGAATGCCAGCTGACGTATGTGAAGGCAGGGCTTTTGGCGTCGCTGCTTTTGGAAACGGGTGCGGCGGATTATGTCGTGACAGGCTGCGGAACGGGCGAAGGCGCGATGCTGGCGTGCAACTCGTTCCCCGGCGTGCTGTGCGGGCATGTGGTGGATCCGTCGGACGGCTACATGTTTGCGCAGATCAACGACGGCAACTGTGTGGCACTGCCGTTCGCCAAAGACTTCGGCTGGGGTGCGGAGCTGAAATTGGAGATGATTTTCCAGCAGCTGTTTGGTTTCGGGCATGGCAATGGCTATCCGAAGGAGCGTGTTGTGCCGGAGCAGCGGAATAAGAAGATTCTGGACGGTGTGAAGAAGGTAACGTATCGTCCGCTGCTGGATATTTTGAAGGATTTGGATCGGGATTTTGTGAAGGAAACGATTTCTGGAAAGCATTTTGCGGAGTATTTCTATCGCGACAGCAAGGACGAAGCGATTAAAGTGTACTTGAAGGAACTGCACTAATACGATTGCTGCATATATCTGCGAATCTGCTTTACAGTATACAAGGATAAGCCCCCTTCTGACTGCTGCCTGACAAGGAGAAAGTATGAACATGAAAACAAAACATCACCCGCTTCGAACGATTCTGCTGTCCCTGCTGATTCTTTTGCTGCTGGTCCTTGTCGTTTTTGTCGGCTTTTACTTTACCCGCTTGCAGACGATTCAGAGTATTGAGCAAATAACAGACTATGATGATGGTTACAACCTATACCGCATGAATGTGCAGTACGATTATAGTCTGGATCGTGTAATTGCATATGGCATTACGGATAATCAGACGATGCTGGATGCAATTTTGAAGGAGGCATTGCCGCTTCTGCCCGTCAGCATGAAGGTGCCGAATTACGGCTGTACGGCGTTTACGCTGACGGATACGGATGGCAGCGTGCATATGGGGCGCAACTATGATTTCAAACGAGATACGTCCGCGATGCTGGTATACTGTGCGCCAAAGGATGGCTATCGGTCTGTCGCCTTTGCTGCGCTGGATAATGTGGGCGCGAATATACCGGATGAAAGCCTGAAAAAGAAGTTAGCAACCCTTACTGCGCCGTTTATCTGTCTGGATGGCATGAATGAAAAGGGTGTTTCGATTGAGGTGCTGACGCTGGACAGTGAGCCGGTTCATCAGAATACAGGAAAGCCGACGATTGCGACCACGCTGGCGATTCGTCTTGTGCTGGATCGTGCAGCAACGACAGAAGAGGCTGTGCAGCTGCTCAGCAGCTATGATATGTTTGCTTCGTCAGGGCGCGATTATCATTTCTACATTACAGACGCCAGCGGCGATGGGCGTGTCGTGGAATACGACTGCGAGAAGGAGACTCGTCCGCTTGTTGCAACGCCAATGGAAGCCATCACGAATTTCTACGGTCTGTACCGAGACAAAGTGCTTCCGAACCAGCGTAATGGCATTTACGGTCATGGCAGGGAACGCTATGATGCGGTTATGAAAGTGCTGGAAGAACAGGCGGAAGGGTATACCAATGACACCGTATGGGATGCGCTGAAAGCATCGTCGCAAGAACCGAACCCCGTGGACATCACGAGCAATACCCAGTGGTCGATTGCGTATAACAATACCGGCTTGACGGCAGAAATCGTGATTCGCCGCCATTGGGACGAAATAATTTCGTATTCCCTGTCGCAGAATGATGTGACGCGATAAGCAATGATTTGGAGGAATCTGCCCTATGACAGAAGCATCTTCCCCGACGCCGCGCTTCCCGGTTTTCCTGCACGGCGGCGACTATAACCCTGACCAGTGGCTGGATCATCCGGAGATTCTGGAACAGGACATCGAGCTGATGCATAAGGCACATGTGAACTGTGTGTCGATTGCGATTTTCGCGTGGGCGCGGCTGGAGCCGGAGGACGGCGTGTACGACTTCGCGTGGCTGGATGAAGTCATCGACCGGCTGTGGCGCGGCGGCATCCACATCATTCTGGCAACGCCGTCGGGCGCGCGTCCGGCGTGGATGGCGCAGAAGTACCCCGAAGTCCTGCGCGTGAATCAGCACTACGAGCGCTACCACTTCGGCGGACGGCACAATCACTGCCTGACCAGCCCGGTTTACCGCCGCAAAGTGCGGGAGATGGACACGGCGCTGGCGCAGCGGTATGCGCATCATCCGGCAGTCATCCTCTGGCACCTGTCCAACGAGTTTTCCGGCGACTGCTACTGCCCGCTGTGTCAGGAAAAATTCCGCCAGTGGCTGAAAAAGCGCTATGGAACGCTGGAAAACCTCAATCAGGCGTGGTGGACATCGTTCTGGAGCCACCGCTACACCGACTGGTCGCAGGTGGAAGCACCCGGCGAAATGGCGGAAACCAGCACCAACGGCATGTTTATCGACTGGCGGCGCTTCTCCACCCATCAGTGCAAGACGTTCATGATGGCGGAGCGCGACGCGGTTCAGGCGGTGGATGCGACGCTGAAGTGCACGGCGAACCTGATGGAGCGTTTCTGGGATTACGACTATTTCTCCCTTGCGGAGGGCATGGACGTTGTCTCGTGGGACAGCTATCCCGCGTGGCATTCAGGGGATGATGTGGCGAAAGCAGCGGAGTTTGCCATGAACCACGACATCATGCGTTCGCTGAAAAATCAGCCGTTCCTGCTCATGGAATCGACGCCCTCGCAGGTCAACTGGAAGCCCGTCAACAAGCTCAAACGCCCCGGAATGCACCTCTTGTCCTCCTTGCAGGCAGTGGCGCATGGCAGCCAAAGCGTCTGCTACTTCCAGTGGCGCAAGGGGCGTGGCGCGGCGGAGCAGTTCCACGGCGCGGTCGTTGACCACGATGGGCGCGGCGATACCCGCGTTTTCCGGGACGTGACGCAGGTCGGTCAGGCGCTGGAGACGCTGCAGCCCCTGTACAGCAAGCCAAACGCCCCCGCGAAGGCGTGTATTCTCTTTGACTGGAGCAACTGGTGGGCGATTGACTACGCGCAGACGGGGCAGAAGGGCAATATGCGCTACTTTGACAGCGTGAACATGCACTATCGCGCGCTGTGGGAGCAGGGCATTGCGGTGGATTTCCGCGATATGCGCCCCTGTACTGATTTGAGCCAGTATCGGCTGGTCGTTGCGCCGATGCTCTTCCTGATGAAGGAGGGCTTCTCCCAAAAGCTGCGTGCGTTCGTCGAAAACGGCGGCACGCTGCTGATGACGTATTTCTCCGGCGTGGTGGATGACAGCGGGCTGGCGTATCTGGGCGGCGCGCCGCATGATCTGACGGATGTGCTGGGTGTGCGCGCGACGGAACTTGATGCGCTCTACCCGCAGGATGTGCAGCACATGGTCTTCCCGGACGGGCGGCGCTATGCGGTGCATGAGCTGTGCGAACTGCCGGAAAAGCACGACGCGCAGGTGCTGGCGGAGTACGGCGAGGACTTTTATGCGGGACTTCCCTGCCTGACGAAGCACGCATTCGGCGCGGGGCAGGCGTACTATCTGGCGGCAAAGCCGGAGCAGGACGGACTGGATGCGATTTACACCGCGATTGCGGCGGAGCTTTTGCTGCCCAAGGCGATGCAGGAGAAGCTGCCGACCGGGGTGATTGCGACGGAGCGCGGCGGCGCGACGTTTGTGCAGAATTATTCAGGCAAAACGCAGCAGGTCACGCTGGATGGCAGCTATGAGGAGATGCTGACGGGCGAGGTGCTGTCTGGCACGCAGGAGATGCCGGTGAATGGTATTTGGGTGCTGAAAAAGCAAGCCTGATGCAGTCTTGACGCAGGGATTTCGCCTCTGCGGAGGTGACCAAAGGGCATGAAAACAGACGAAGCCTGCGATCGCCCTTTGGAAACCTTCGGTTCGCTGGATAAACACGCGGGCACAGCCTGAAAGTGTTACCAACTGAATCGCGCGGAAGGGTCAGGGGGCAACGCCTGTTGGGTTCCCCCAATCAACACGCGAAAACAGTATGAAAGTGTTACCAACTGAATCGCGCGGAAGGGTCAAGGGAGGAACTCCCTTGCAGGGTGCAGGGACAGCGTCCCTGCTGGGGTCAAGGGGCAACGCCCCTTGGGTCTCCCCTCGTTTCCCCTCCACACAATCGTCGCAATTGCAACGGCGATGCAAGGAAAGTGTGAATTTGCTGTAACAAGTGAGGCGAAAAGGTTGCGCGCGGGGAAAAAGCGTGCCATAATAGAGAACGAGAAAGCCCGATGAAACGGGTGTGAAAGGAAGTTCAAGCTCATGAAATCTCCTAAGCGTTTGATGGCGCTCGCTCTTGCGGCGACGCTGATGTGCCTGCCGGGTGCGTCTCTGGCAGAGGATGCCGCGGCGACGGATGCGCCGGCTGCAATCGAAGAAACGACAACGACGGTGGCGGAAGACCCGAATGAGGTGCTGGCGACGGTCAATGGCGTGGAAATCACCCGTGCGCGTTTCAACACCTTCTATCAGTCCATGCTGTCCTACTATGGGCAGTATTACGACACGACGAACGAAAGTCTGCAGGCAGCCATCCGCCAGAGCGCGCTGGAAGTGGCGGTGCAGTATGAGCTGATGAATCAGAAGCTGGTGGAGCTGGGGCTGTCACTGACGGACGAAGAAATCGCCGCCGTGGAAGCGGAAGCGCAGACCAACTGGGATGCTGCCGTGCAGAATGGCATGGAGTACATGGGCATCACCGATGATTCCACCGACGAAGAGCGCGCCAGCGCCATGGTGGAGGTTCTCTCATCGCTGGAAGCGGAAGGCTTCACCGAGGAATCCTACAAGGCGAGCTGCGTGGAAGAAGCGGGCTACAATAAGCTGATGGACGATATCGTCAAGGACGTGACCGTCTCCGACGAGGATGTTCAGGCGGAGTTTGACTCGCTGGTGGAAGCCGACAAGGAAAAGTACGAGGGTCATGTCGATCAGTATGAGAATGACCAGTACATGAACCGTATGTACGCCGCCTATGGCTACACGGACTACATCACGCCCCAGTACTATGTGCCCAGCGGCTACCGCGGCGTCAGCCATATCCTGCTGGACGTGGATGATACCCTGATGGAAACGTACACGAACCTGCTGGCAACCTACGAAGAGCAGCAGGATCAGATTGAAGCGGGCGAAGAAGTGACCGAAGAGCTGGTGACGCTGGAGCAGGTGGAAGCGGCGAAGCAGGCGATTATCGACTCCGTGCAGCCGACGATTGACGAAATCAACCAGAAGCTGGCGGATGGCGTGTCCTTTGACGAGCTGATTCAGGAATACGGCACGGATCCGGGAATGCAGGATGCAGCGACCCGCGCAGAAGGCTACTCCGTGCATATGGACTCCACCAACTGGGATGCGGCGTTCACCGCGGGCGCGTTCACGATGGAGAAGATCGGTGACATCAGCGAGCCGGTTGTCGGCAGCTATGGCGTGCATATTCTCCAGTATGTCCGTGATGTGCCTTCCGGCGCGGTGGAGCTGGATACTGACCTGAAGGAATCCCTGCGCGCGGAGCTGCTGTCCTCCAAGCAGCAGGAAACCTTCAACGCCGCCATCACGAAGTGGATGGACGAAGCTACCGTCGTCTACACCGACGCTGGTCTTGACATCATGCCCACGACGGTGGACAACGCGGAGTAACCCCAAGGGGCGTTGCCCCTTGACCCCACCAAAGGGTCTTCGACCCTCTGGACTCCCTTTCTCGCGATTGAGTTGGTGACGCTATCCAACTTTTTCCGCGTGTTTATCCGTAAAAAAATTCGGCGCTCCGACAGGATTCATCCTCCTGTCAGAGCGCCGTTTTTTATACTATTTCCTGCATTCACCTGCACCATCTGCTCGCGCATTTTGGTGCATTTTCATTTGGAAATAGTATTCCTTATTCCACCCATTTCCGATACTGTCCCGACAGCATCAGCAGCGAGAAGAAATACAGGCAGTTGTCATAGTACCGCCGCTTTCCTGTCCGCATCGGCAGCTCCCAGAACCGCTTCAGCCACATATCCGCCGTTTCGCTGTCACTGGCGATGCTCCCCGCCGCGTTCACCGCCGTAATCGCCACCGGGTGCATCGCGGGTTCGTCCCAGCGCGTGCCGTCCAAATCATACGCGCGGTAATTCTCTTCCGGCAGCTCCTTCGCAAAGAAGTCCTGCACATGCGTCGCAATGTCGCACAGCGTCTGCGTCCGCCCGTTCCAGAGCGTATCCAGCGCAATGTTCATGATGACGCGGTATGCATCCGAATAGTAGGCGTAATTCTTCCCGAACATCAGCACCGGCGTGCCGTCATATGCCGCGTATTCCGGGCTCAGCCCTGTCACCGGGTGCGCACACAGCGCGATATACCGCCGGGATGCCGCTTCCGCCTCTGCCCAGAAGGCATGGTCGCGCTCGTCGCTGAATTTCGCGAACAGGTGATAGAAGTGCGGCAGATGATACGACGGGTCGCTGATTTCCATCCCCGGCACAAACTTGATATAGTGATTTTCCGGATTCCACATCGGCTGACCGCCCTCGACCATCTCCGCTTGATGCACGCAGTGGCGCAGAATATCCTGCGCCCAGTGCCGATATGCGAAAATCCCCTCGCCGTCGCCCCAGCGTGCCGAAGCCATCAGCAGCGCCATCGCGAAATACTCTTCTCCATCCGGCGCAGGGCCTTCCGCGTTGTGCTTGCCGTCCAGCTGCACCGACCATGCGAAGTATCCCTGATGCACGCCAGACGATAAGTGCATGTAGCGCATAGAGAACGTCCATAGCTTGTCAAAGAGATCTTTGCGGTTCATTTGGACGCACATCATCATGCCGTAGCTCATGCCCTCGGTGCGCGCGTCGTTGTTGCCGGTGTCTACCATGCAGGCGGCATCGGGGTCAGTGGGGTGCTGGTGGTAAAAGTTGTTTTCGGGGGAGAAGAAGATGGTGGAGAAACAGTCGGAGAGACGGGAGAGAACGGCGGCATCGAAAATGCCGATGCGGGCGAATTGGTTGGGGTAAGTGGACATAGAAAAAGCTCCTTTCAGGCAAAAATTAACAATTAGCAATGAGCTATTAGGAATGAAGGGCAGTATGCAGCGAACAGAAGAGTTCAATGCAGTTCCTTCAGCGGAATTGGTTCTGCCGGAACGCCGCCGAAGTTCCCCAGCGGGAGACAGAGCCAAATCACATCGTGCCACGCATGGTGCTTGTAGCCAGTCTTTTCCCAGATGCCGATGTCGCGGAAGCCCAGCGAATGATGCAGCCCGATGCTGCGGTCGTTTGGCAGCGTAATGCAGGAGTAGGCGTTCATGTAGCCCTGCCGCGTCAGCAGCTGGATACACTCGGTCATCAGCGCCTTGCCTATGCCGTGTCCCTCAAAGCCGGGGCGCAGGTAGACCGTCAGCTCCACATCCCAGCGGAAAGCCCCGCGAGAACGCAATTCATGGGCAAAAATAAAGCCGGATAACTGACCATCATCTGTTTCTGCGACCAGAAAGGGATATTTTTCCGCTACAATCATATTGGCGTAGATTTGGGGAGTGGAATGCTCCAGCGCAAATGTGATGCAAGTGTTGTCCACATAGTAATTGTAAATGTCCGCAATCAGCGGCGCATCGGTAACTTTTGCGGATCGAAGCATGAAATTCGCTCCTTTCCGATGTTTTTGCCATATGATAGCACGGAAAGAGGAAAAGTGCAAGCCGCCAAAAGCAGAAATCTCGTTATTTTCCGAAATAGCTTGCAGGAAAGTGCTCAAAAGTGTCGAATGTTCTTATATAAGTATGATTTTTGGAGGGCAATGCGGCGATGACGCTGAATGATACGATTCGTGCGCTTCGACGGGAGCGGGGCATGACGCAGGAACAGCTGGCGGAAGCCATGAATGTATCTGCCGCCGCCGTGTCGAAGTGGGAGAACGGGCAGAGCGTGCCGGATATTCTGGTACTCACTGCGCTGGCGGATTTCTTCGAGGTGTCGCTGGATGCGCTTGTGGGTTACACCGTTCAGGCGCACCGCCGGGGCGACATGGTCGCGCGAATCCGCCAGCTGGTTGTGCAGAAGAAGCACACCGAAGCGACGCGCGCGGCACGAGAAGCGCTCCGCCGCTATCCCAACAGCTTCGATGTCGTCTATGAAGCGACGCAGGCGTATGGTTATTCCGGCATGGAGCAGAACCGCCCGGAGGATTTGCGCAAGGCGCTTTCGCTTGCTGAACGCGCGATGGTGCTGATTAATCAGGATCAGGAGCGGGAGAAACATATCCGCCCTGAATCCATCTGGTCGCTCATGGGCAATTATCACGCGCACCTGAATGAGTATGACGAGGCGATTCGCTGCTATGAAAACGGCAATGTCGCGGAAGTGAACGACATTGCTATTGCCAACAGCCAGACGGAACTGGGCTGCTATGACCATGCGCTGCCGAAGCTCTCGCGCGGGCTGGTCGTCAGCGTGATTCGCCTGTTCAATGCCGCGACGGGCGCTATGAACTGCCTGATAGCTTCCGGTCGGCAGCAGGACGCGATTGCGCTGGCATCGTGGCTCTGCCGCGCGCTTGATGGCATGGAAAGCGCGTCGGGCAGTTATATTTGGAAGATGAAAACAATTCTGTACACCAGTTCCGCACGGGCAATGGTGCGCATGGGGCGCATGAACGACGCGGAATTGCAGCTGCGGCAGGCGATTCACTGTGCTCGCCGCTTCGATGCCGCACCGAGCTACAGCGTGAACGGCTTCCGCTTCTACTGGGGCGAGGAAAAGTCGATTCTGGACATTGCAGGCGAAACGGCAATGAGCGCGATTGCACGATGCATTGATCGCTATGATGATGCCCGCGCGGAGCTGCGGGAAATCTTTGCGCGCTTACAGGCATAATTTGAATTGCACTTTTGATGCAGCAGAGGGTTTTGCCTCTGTGGAGGCGCGGAGAGGACGTCCTGTTCATCCCGCGCCGCCCCTTCGGAACTCGCAATGCTTGGGGAAAATTCAAATAAAATTTCCTGCCGGATGAAAGGAGAATGTTCATGCTGCACGCGAACCCGCTGCTGCGGGATATCAGTTGCGATAAGAAATTCATTACCGTGGGTGAAATCATGCTCCGCTTGACGCCGCCGAACTACGAGAAGCTCCGCATGGCGAACAACTTCGAGGCATCCTACGGTGGTTCGGAGGCGAACATTGCGCTGGCGCTGGCGAATCTGGGTATCGACAGCACGTTCTTCTCGGTTGTGCCGAATAACTCGCTGGGCAAGTCGGCAGTGCGTATGCTGCGCTCCAACGATGTGCACTGCACGCCGATGATTCTCTCCACGCCAGAGGAAACGCCGTCGCACCGGCTGGGCACATACTATCTGGAGACGGGCTATGGCGTTCGGCCGAGCAAGGTGATTTACGATCGCAAGCATTCCGCTATGGCGGAATATGACTTTTCGGATGTGGATTTGTCCGCGCTGCTGGATGGCTTTGACTGGCTGCACCTGTCCGGCATCACGCCGGCGCTGGGCGAGAACTGCGCACAGCTGACGCTTGATTTGCTGCGTGTGGCGAAAGAAAAGAACATGACCGTCTCCTTTGACGGGAATTTCCGCTCGGCGCTGTGGACGTGGGAACAGGCGCGTGATTTCTGTACGCAGTGCCTGCCGTATGTGGACATTCTGCTGGGGATTGAGCCGTATCACCTCTGGAAGGATGAAAACGACCACAGCAAGGGCGACTGGAAGGACGGCGTACCGCTTCAGCCCTCTTACGAGGAGCAGGACGATGTGTTCCAGCACTTTGTGGAGCGTTACCCGAACTTGAAGTGCATTGCGCGGCATGTCCGCTATGCGCATTCCGGCTCGGAGAACAGCTTGAAGGCGTTCATGTGGTATGATGGGCATACGTTTGAGTCGAAGCTGTTCACCTTCACGATTCTTGACCGTGTCGGCGGCGGCGACGCGTTTGCGTCCGGTTTGATTTACGCCATGCTGCACGATTACAAGCCGATGGACATGCTGAATTTCGCCGTTGCGTCCAGCGTCATCAAGCACACCATCCACGGCGATGCGAACATCACCGACGATGTGAAGTCCATCCGCAATCTGGCGGATATGAATTACGACATCAGAAGGTGACGCAAGGAACTTCGCCCCTTGACCCCACCAGAGGCTTTGCCTCTGGACTCTGGCAGGGCGCTGCCCTGCACCCGCGAAGGGTCTTCGACCCTCTCGACACCCATCTCGCGATTGAGTTGGTTTCACTTTCATGCTTCTTCCGCGTGTTTATCCGGGAACGGAAACGCAGCAGTTGCAATCCACATAAAAATCAGCAAAAAAGGCAGGAATCACACCATGCAGGAACTTCAGCAGCGCATCCTCCAAGACGGTGACATCCTCCCCGGCGGCGTTGTCCGCGTCGAGCGCTTCCTAAACCACCGCGTTGATACCGCCCTCGCACGCCATATTGGGCAGGCGTTCGCGGACGCTTTCCGCAATGACCAGATTGACTGCATCCTCACCGTCGAAGCCAGCGGCATCATCTTTGCCATGACCACTGCGCTGGCGATGGGCGACCTGCCCGTCATCATCGCCAAAAAGGGTCAGCGCCGCAACCTTGGCGACGATGTGTATACCGCTGATGTGTTCTCCTTCACCCACCAGACGACCAGTACCATCCACGTTGGCAAACGTTGTCTGGAAAAGGGACAGCGGGTGCTGCTGATTGATGATTTTCTTGCTAACGGCGAAGCGCTCAAAGGCTTGATGGACATTTGCCGTCAGGCGGAGTGCCATCCCGTCGGTGCGGGTATCTGCATCGAAAAGTGCTTCCAGCCCGGCGGCGAAACGCTGCGTGGGATGGGCTTGAAGGTGGTTTCGCTGGCAGCAGTGGAAAAGACGGAAAAAGGTGAAATCCGCTTCCTCGGCGAGGAGTAACGCAGCAAACGCCGCTAAACACCCGCAAAGGGCATCAGGAGCGCTTGCAGACACAGAATCAAGGAAATAGCCCTCCACAGCATCATCGCCTGTGGAGGGCATTTCTGTGTGCTTATCACTATTCCGCTTCTTCGGATAAACACGCGGGCATAGCCTGATAGCGTCACCAACTCAATCGCGCGAAAGGGTCAAGGGAGGGGACTTCGTCCCGTTTCATTCTCCCTTGCAGGGTGCAGGGACAGCGTCCCTGCCGGGGTCAAGGGGCAGCGCCCCTTGGGTCTCCCCTACTCCCTTTCGATTTCGTCCCGTAATAACGCAACGGCTTTCTTTTCGACACGGGAGACGTAGCTTCGGGAAATGCCTAAGCGGCGCGCAATTTCGTGCTGGGGATGCTGACGGCCGTCGGTCAGCCCGTAGCGCAATTCCAAAACGAAGCGCTCACGCGCAGGGAGACGGTGCAGTACCTGCTGTACTTTTTCCGCTGTCACGCGGCGGATGACCGTGTTTTCCAACTCGTCCGCGTCCGTGCCGAGAATGTCCTGATAGGTGATGTCGTTGCCTTCGCCATCGCTGCCTACCGGGTCGGAAAGCGACACGTCCCCGCGCCGCTTCCGGCTTGCGCGCAGCGTCATCAGAATTTCGTTCTCGATGCACCGTGCCGCGTATGTTCCCAGCGGCGTTCCCGATGCGGATTTGAAGCTGTCCACCGCCTTAATCAGCCCAATCACGCCGATGGAAATCAGGTCGTCCGCGCCGTAGCCGGGAATCTGGTACTTCCGCGCAATGTGGCTCACCAAACGCAGGTTGTGCGTAATCAGCTCCTGCCGCGCGTTGTGGTCGCCCGCATCCAATTTCCCAATCAGTTCGGCTTCCTCCGCCCGGTTCAGCGCCGGCGGAAATTCTGATCGCCCGGTGATGTATCCCAGAAAAAACAGACATTGCTGCATCAGCAGCGCAAGCAGCTCCAGCATATGCATCCCTCCGCGCAGAGATTATGCGCCGCGCCGGAAAAGTATCACCCGTGCATTGACAAGCGCCCTCTTTCGCGGCTATAATGGAAGAAAGCTGGACAAATCAGGAAAGGCGGAAACAACGATGAAGCAGATGGGAAAATGGCTCGTGACGGCAGTGCTGGCGCTGCTGATGATGATTCCGGCGGTGCTGGCGGAGGAAACGGCGTCCTTCATGACGCTGACTGTTCCCACGACGGCGCAGGAGATTGATTTGGGGCAGAATGTCGTGACGGATTACGACGCGCTGTGCCGCTTCCTGGATGAACTGCCGGACGTGCGCAAGGTAGATATGTTCGCCACAAAAATCAGCCGCAAGGATATTGAAATGCTGGCGGCACGCTATCCGCAGGTGAAGTTCGGCTGGACGATGCGCGTGGGCGACCACCTCGTACGCACCGATGCCACCGCGTTTTCCACGCTCCATAACAACCAGAGCGCAACGCACACCAGTGCGGAGCTTTCGGTACTCAAATACTGCACGGAGATGCTCGCGCTCGACATCGGGCATAATCAGGCGACGGATATTTCCTTCCTCGCGGAAATGCCCCAATTGCGCGTGCTGATTATCGCCTGCAATAAGGTGGAGGATATCTCCCCCTTGGCGAACCTGACGAATTTGGAGTATCTGGAGGTTTTCAAGAACAAGATTCGCGATATTTCTCCCCTTTCCGGGCTGACGAATCTGATTGACCTCAATATCTGCTTCAACTACGTCAAGGACTGGACACCGCTGGAAAACCTGACGCAGCTGGAGCGCCTGTGGGTTTACAACTCCAATAACTACATGGAGAATGACCCGATTCCCAAGGACGTTGTGCGCTCGCTAAAGGAGCATCTGCCCAATACTTATGTTGATTCCAAGTCGTACTCCACCAGCGGCGGCTGGCGTGAGCATGACCGCTATCAGATTGTCTACAAGATGTTCAAGAGCGGCGAATACATCCCGTTTGCGCAAAGTCCCGCGACACTTGCGCCGGGTGAAACGCCTGCCCCGACGGGTGTGCCGACGCCGACACCTGTGCCGACTGCCACGCCGGAACCTACCGCCACCCCCGCCCCGACGGTTCGCTACGCCAACATGACGTTCGACCGCGACGCGGAAGCGATTGATCTGGGCAAAACCGTCGTGTCGGACTTCAAGAAGCTGACGGCGTTTCTGGACGAGCTGCCGAACCTGAAAAAGTGCGATATGTACGGCACGAAGATGAAGCGCGCAGACATGAAAATGCTCTCGGAGCGCTATCCGCAGGTGGAGTTCGGCTGGACGATGTACGTTGGCGACCACCTCGTCCGCACGGATGTGACGGCGTTCTCCACCCAGCATACCTATCAGAGCAAGTTCCACACCAGTAAGACGTTCTCGGTACTCAAATACTGCCACAATCTGGTCGCGCTGGACATTGGGCACAACGAGGTCAGCGATCTGTCCTTCTTGGAGGATTTGCCGCAATTGAAGGTGCTGATTCTCGCGGCGAACAATATCACGGATATTACCCCGCTGGCAAAGCTGGAAAATCTGGAATATCTCGAATTGTTCCTCAACCACATTTCCGACTTGACCCCGCTGGAGGGGCTGACGCACCTGCGCGATCTCAACCTGTGCTATAACAGCATCACGGACTGGTCGCCGCTGGAGAATATGCCGTGGCTGGAGCGCCTGTGGCTGAATTACAGCGGCAAGTACGCGCGGATTAACCCCGTTCCGGCGGAGGTTATCGCCCAACTCAAGGAAAAGCTGCCGAACACAGAAATCAATACAACCGCTGCGCATTCCACGGCGGATGGCTGGCGTTCCCATGCGCGTTCGACGCTGGTGGGCGATATGTTCCGCAAGGGTATCTACGTCCCGTTCGAGGATTGAGATGAACCCTTGCGCCGCGGGCGAAAATATGGTATGATAGCCGTTGGAAATCGAAGCATAGCGTATAAGGAGTTATGAGCTTTATGGATATGAAAACGAAACTCGCCGGACTGATGGCGCAGTGCTTGACCGACACATGGCCGGACGCGCAGGGCCTGCCGACGGCGGAAGAAATCCGCGGTCTGCTCGCCGTGCCGCCTGACCCGAAAATGGGTGACTACGCGCTGCCGGTGTTCCGCCTGGCGAAAGCACTGCGGATGGCACCGCCGAAAATCGCCACGACCGTGGTCGAAAAGTGGTCGCATGAGGATGTTGCGCGGGCAGAAGCCGTCAACGGCTATGTGAACTTCTTCCTCAACCGCGTCAATTTCGCGGCGGAAACGCTCGAAAGTGTGCTTAAGGCGGGAGAAAACTATGGCTCGTCCGACATGGGCAATGGCAAGACGATTTGTCTTGACTATTCCTCTATCAATATCGCCAAGCGCTTCCATATCGGGCATTTGTCCACCACGATGATTGGTCACAGCCTGCGCCGCATCTATGATTTCCTCGGCTACAAGACCGTCGGCATCAACCATTTGGGCGACTGGGGAACGCAGTTCGGCAAGATGATCTGCGCCTATAAGCTCTGGGGCAATGAGGAAGAAGTGGAAAAGGGCGGCGTGAACGAACTGGTGCGCCTGTACGTCAAGTTCCACGAGGAGGCCGAGAAAGACCCCACGCTGGACGATCAGGGCCGCGCGTGGTTCAAGAAGATTGAGGATGGCAACGAGGAAGCCCTGCGCATCTTCAATTGGTTCAAGGCGCTCACCCTCCGTGATACCGAGCGCGTTTATAAGCTGCTGGGCGTCACGTTTGACTCCTATGCAGGCGAATCGTTCTATAACGACAAGATGGATCGCGTTATCAACGAGCTGAAGGAAAAGAACCTGCTGACCATCTCCGAGGGTGCATCTATCGTTGATTTGAGCGAGGACAACATGTCCCCCTGCATCATCCTCCGCTCCGACGGCGCGACGCTTTACGCCACCCGCGACCTTGCGGCGGCCATCTATCGCCATGATACTTATCATTTCGATAAGTGCCTGTACGTCGTGGCGTATCAGCAGGATTTGCACTTCCGTCAGATTTTCCGTGTGCTGGAAAAGATGGGCTACGAATGGGCGAAGGACTGCGTGCATGTCGCGTTCGGCATGATTTCCTACGAGGGGCAGGCGCTCTCCACACGCAAGGGGCACGTCGTCTATCTGGAAGATTTGCTGGAACAGGCGCAGAAGAAGGCGCTGGACATCATCAACGAAAAATCCCCGAACCTGCCGAACAAGGAGGATGTTGCGCGTCAGGTCGGCATTGGCGCGGTCGTCTATACCGATTTGAGCAACAACCGAATCAAGGACGTCGATTTCTGCTGGGATCGCGCGCTGAATTTCGACGGTGAAAGCGGCCCGTATGTGCAGTACACGCACACGCGCTGCTGCTCTGTCCTGCGCAAGGCGGCGGAAATGTCCCTGCCCGAAGCGGATATGAACGCGCTGACGGACGACGAGGCACAGGCGCTCCTGCGTCTGCTGGGGCGCTTCCCGGATGTCATTAAGGAAGCGGCGGAGAAGTATGAGCCGTCAATGATTACCCGCGCTGTGACGGATATTGCGCAGGCGTATAATAAGTTCTATTATGAGCATCGGATTCTGGATGGTGAACCGGCGACGGCCGCCGCGCGCGTGGCGCTGACGAAGGCGACGAAGGATGTTATTAAGACGGGGCTGTGGCTGATTGGCATCGAAGCACCCGAACGCATGTAAGAAAAAAGAAGAAACGCACGGAAGGCGTATGAAAGAAAAACCAACACAATCGCGCGTGAATTCTTTTTCTGCCCGAATAGGCAGGAAAAAGCGACTGCGTTGTAGAATACCTGATTGTTTGCTAATGAACAGAGGTCAGTCTCTCTGTTCAGAAAAAAATCAAAAAAAGGAGTGAAGCACATGGCAGAGATTCTCGAATTCAAGTTCGACACGCAGCTGCTCATTGAAGGGCACGACCTCGACGAGGACGAAATCAACGACTACATCACGGAGCATTTCAAGGGCGACTGTCTGCTGGCAGTGGGGGACGATGAATTGATTAAGATTCACTTCCACACGAACGAACCGTGGCAGGTGCTGGAATACTGCGCGTCGCTGGGTGAAATCCATGACATTGTGGTGGAGAACATGCAGCTGCAGAGCGAAGGTCAGCACGGCTAATTGCACACAATATAAAGGGGCGCTGTCCGGCTCAGTGGTTGGAACAGCGCCCTGCTTATGTGATATGATTTTCCAAGCGACAGTGCATCATAATTGCGGAATGTCATTTTCTCTGCTTGGCGGGAAGATGGCAATGCCGTTTGAAAATCGTTTATATTAGGGCAACACCGCACAACGCGGCGATGTCACCTTATACTATTTCCAGATTCAACTGCGCCAACTGCTTGCGCCTTTTCCCTTCTGGCGTCCGCTCATTCCACTTAGCGTAGCGCTGCTACGCTGCGTTTCATTCACGTTAGCCAGAATGAAAAATTCGCGGCGCATCTTGGCGCATTCTTATCTGGAAATAGTATTAAACGTTCAGGTGTGCCTTCTTCAAGCGGCTGGAAATCATCGGGCCAATCAGCACGACAATCACCATCTTCACGATGTCCAACGGAATGAACGGATAAACGCAGATGGCCAGCGCTGCGCTCGCCGTCTTGCCCGCCTGTACGCAGAACCAGACTGTTCCAATCAGGTACAGCACGACTTCACCCGCGACCATTGCCAGCATGTGCAGCCACCACTTGTCGCTCTTGCTCATCAGGAAGCCCGCCAGCGCCACCATCGGGATATAGCCGACGATGTAGCCGCCCGTCGCGCCCGCCAGCTTCGACACGCCGCCCGTGAAGCCGCTGAACACTGGCACACCGACCAGCCCCAGCAGGATGTACAGGCAGACGCTGATGGTTGCCTTCTTCCAGCCCAGCACATAAATCGACAGGAACAGCACCAGCGTCGCCATGCTAATCGGCACAGGGCCAATCGGCAGCGAGAGCGGCGCGAGCACGCAGATAACCGCCGTCATCAGCGCAATTGCAACCAAGGTATAGGTCGTATTTTTTGTAGAAGCCGTCTTTTCCATCGCCGGGAATCCTCCTTGCGTAAACCAAAATGCGGTTTTGAGTTTACCATAGTTTCGGACGTTTGTCAACTGCTTTTTGCGCTTTGGTTGACGATGCGGAATTTTTCGCCCTTCCTTTTTTTCTCGAAATGTGGTACACTGAACACCGTGAAATGCCAACATTCGACCTGATACTGTTTTCGGATGAAAATGCGACGAGCAGATGGCGCGGATGAATCCGAAAATAGTATGAGAAAGGAGCGATTTTTATGGATTACAATCAGGCTGCCCTGCAAATGCACGAGGAACACCACGGCAAAGTTGCCGTACAGAGCAAGGTGAAGGTCGAGAACCGCGATGACCTGTCCACCGCGTATACCCCCGGCGTGGCAGAACCCTGCCGCCGCATTCATGCTGACCCGCGCGATGTGTACCGCTACACCGCCAAGGGCAATCTGGTTGCGGTGGTGTCCGACGGCACGGCGGTGCTGGGGCTGGGCGACATCGGCCCGCTGGCGGCGATGCCTGTCATGGAGGGCAAGGCGATTCTGTTCAAGGAATTTGCGGATGTGGATGCATTCCCGATTTGTCTGGATACGAAGGACGTGGACGAAATTGTGCGGACGGTGAAGGCAATTGCGCCGACGTTCGGCGGCATCAATCTGGAGGATATTTCCGCGCCGCGCTGCTTTGAAATCGAAAGCCGCCTGCGCAAGGAACTGGATATTCCCGTTTTCCACGACGACCAGCACGGCACGGCGATTGTCGTCTCCGCGGGTCTGCTGAACGCGCTGCGGCTGGTTGGCAAGAAGATGGAGGATGTGAACATCGTCATCAACGGCGCGGGCAGCGCGGGCATCTCCATCGCCAAGCTCCTGCTGCAATTCGGCGCGGGCAACATCGTGCTGGTTGACCGGGCGGGCGCGGTCAGCGTGGACGAGGACTGGCTGAATCCGGCGCAGCGCAAGATGGCGGAAATTACGAATCGCCACAACGAGCGCGGTTCGCTGGCGGACGTGATGAAGGGTAAGGACGTGTTTATCGGCGTTTCCGCCCCGAAAATCGTCACGGCGGAAATGGTTTCGACGATGGCGAAGGACGCGATTGTGTTCGCAATGGCGAATCCCACGCCGGAAATCATGCCGGAAGAAGCCGCGAAGGGCGGCGCGCGCGTCATTGCGACTGGGCGCAGCGACTATCCGAACCAAATCAACAACGTGCTGGTTTTCCCCGGCATTTTCCGCGGCGCGCTGGACGCACAGGCGACGGATATTACGGAGGACATGAAGCTCTCCGCCGCCCGCGCGATTGCGTCCATCGTTTCGGACGATGAGCTGAAAGAGGACTACATCATCCCCGGCGCGTTCGACAAGCGCGTCGCTCCTGCCGTCGCGAAGGCGGTCATGGACTGCGCGAAAGCATCCGGCATCAGCAAATTGGGGAAATAAGCACTATTTCGGCAAAGTGCATCAGTACACAAACTTAAAAACCTTTGCTTAAGCTCAACTTGCTTAGATGGGATGCGAAGGGGTCAAGGGGGCGACCGCGGACATTCGTCTGTTTCCATTGCCCCCTTGTCGCCGCCGCAGCGGCGAAACCCCTGCGATTGAAAGAAGCACCTTCTTTCGGAGAGAATACCATGATTGCAGAAATTCTATGTGTCGGCACGGAACTCCTGATGGGGCAAGTCCTCAACACCAATGCGCAGTTCCTCTCGCGCCGCCTGTCCGCGCTGGGTATCACGCAGCAGCACCAAACCGTCGTGGGCGATAATGCGCAGCGCTTGGAGGACGCCTACCGCCTTGCGCTCAGCCGCGCGGATATCGTCATTACCTCCGGCGGCCTCGGCCCGACGGTCGATGATATCACCAAGCGCGTGGCGGCGAAGGTTGCGGGCAAGGAGCTTGTCCTCTTTCCGAAAGCGGAGGAAATGGTTCGCACCCGCTTCCAGCAGTATCACCGCAACATGACCCTCAACAACCTTTCTCAGGCTATGTTCACGGCGGATTCTACGCTGCTGATGAACCCGAACGGCACAGCCCCCGGCGCGATTGTCCCGATGGGTGATGGAAAAGTCGTTATCCACCTGCCCGGCCCACCCTGCGAGCTGGAGCCGATGTTCACCGCATCGGTCGAGCCGTACTTGATGGCGCGGTCAGGGCGCGCGCTGGTGAGCCGGTATGTGCGCATCTTCGGCATGGGTGAATCCGAGGTGGACACGCGCCTGCGCGACTTGGAGAACGGAGAGAATCCGACGTTATCGCCCTACTGCTCCTTAGGCGAGGTGCAGCTGCGCGCGACGGCGAGCGCTGATACGGCGGAGAAGGCGCTGGCACTGCTGATACCGCTTCTGGCGGAGGTCAAGGCGCGTCTGGGCAATGTTGTGTACGCGATTGAGGAAACAGACGGCGGTTCACTGGCGAAAACGGCGATTGAGACGCTGCGGGCGCAGGGCATGACGTGCGCGACGTGCGAAAGCTTGACGGGCGGCAAGGTGGTTGCAGCGCTGGTGGATATTCCGGGCGCATCGGCGGTTGTCCGCGCGGGACTGGTGACGTACCAGACGGACACGAAGACGATTCTGGCGGACGTGCCTGCGGAGGTCATCGAGCGTTTCGGCGTGGTGAGTGTGGAGACGGCGTGCGCAATGGCGGAAGGCACGCGGAAGCGGCTGGGCGTGGACATTGCGGTGAGTACGACGGGCGTCGCGGGGCCGGACGGCGGGACGGAGGACTGTCCGGTGGGGACGGTGTGCGTCGGCGTATCGACGGCGGGCGGCACGAGCGCGGTTCGACTGGCGCTCTCCGGCAACCGTGAGCGCATCCGCACGCTGGCCATGAAGCACGCGCTGCACACGCTGATTGAAAAGGCAAGATAAGAAAGCAGGCTCATGTCCCGGTGGTTTTGGGGCATGAGCCTGTTTTTATGGAGTTGTAGAAAAATTGTTAGGAGGATGGCTTTCGTGCTTCTCGGTCGCGCCTATTTGGCGCGACAATGTGCAAGTGGTGGGGAATACTATTTCCAGATTCACCTGCGCCATCTGCTTGCGCCTTTTCCATTCTGGCGTCCGCTCATTCCACTTAGCGTAGCGCTGCTACGCTGCGTTTCATTCACGTTAGCCAGAATGAAAAATTCGCGGCGCATCTTGGCGCATTCTTATCTGGAAATAGTATAAAGCGAGTTGGGGGGCGCATCTGCGGATGCGCGAAGTTACTGGCAGGGACGCTTCGCTGCCTGCGCCTTGTTGACTTTTCCCTTGGAGTAGGTTTGACGAGGAACAGTTGGGGCGTTGCCCTTACCACTTCATGAACCAAGTCGAAATATACCCGGTCTTGCCATCAACCTCAACCTTGCACCAATCCGTGCCATGCTCCAGCACCTTCACTTCCGTACCCACCGGCACGCGCGCAAGTACTTCCGCATTCAGCGACGCACCCTTCCGGAAATTCACATAGCTGCCGCCGTTGACGTTCCACAGCTTTGCCGTGAACGGCTTCACTTCGCCCGCTCCCCCGCTCACCTTCAAATACTGCTTCATCATGTAGCCAATCTTGCCGTCCTGCACCTGTACTTTGACCCACTTGCTGTCTACGTTGCCCAGAATCGTCACCTTTGTGCCGTTGTGATAGTATGCCAGCACCTGCGCGTCGAGGTTCGGTTCGCGGCGCAGATTCAGCACCTGCGTGCTTTTCGGGTTATGAACGACAGCCGCCGTGCCGGACACGCTGCCGGAAGAAGAACCGAAGTTCAGGTACTTCGTTGCCACATAGCCCTCACGGTTGCCGACCTTGACGCGGCTCCAAGGGCTGCTCTTCTGCAGAACGCTGACGGACTGACCGTTCTTGACCGCCATGATAATCGTGCCGTTCATGTTCGGCTGCTCACGCAGGTTCAGCCCCGTGCCGGTGTTTGTGCGGACGGTCGCGGAGATAGCGCTGTCAGCGCTATTCAGGTACTTTGCCAACATGTAGCCGGTTTTGCCGTTCACGCTGACACGATGCCATTCGCTGCCCGCTTTGATGATTTCCACCAATGTCCCGGTGGGGTACTGCCCCAGCACCTTCGCGTCCAGCGACGCGGTTTCGCGCAGGTTCAGCGCGCCGCCCTTGACGAGCGCGCTCTCGGTCGTTTCCGCCATCGCCATGCCGCTCAGCGCGAGCATCGCCGCCGCGCTCAGGCCAGCCAAACAGGTCAGATTCTTCTTGTTCATGGATTGTTGCCTCCTTTTGCTTTCCATGGAAGAGGATGTGCTTTTGAAGCGGCGTTTCTTTCCGCTTCACCCATCCAACGACAGGAGACGGATGTTCGTTGCTGGCGCATTTTGGGAGATTTGGCGGATGCGCTGGAAACAGCGTCGGATTCTTCCTGATTCTTGTGGCGCAAATCGAGAATTTTCCGCGGAATAGATGGAATATTTTTTTGCAAACCGTCTTTTTCCGCGATTTTCTGCGCAAAGTTTACATTTTCCACACATTTCGAGGGTGTACAAGGGCAGATTTTTGCGGTACAATAGCATTGGTAAATCATATCGTTTCCGAAAAAAGGAGCGCTTGACGATGATGAAACGGATGTTCTGTCTGCTGCTGACGGTCTTGATGGGGGTAAGCTGCATCTTCGCATCGGCGGAAGATGCGCAGGACAACAGCGCGGATGCCCTGACGCTGGCGGAACTGCAAGCCTTCGCCGCGCGGATGCAGACGCTGGCAATGGCCTCTACGCCCCTGAACGATCCGGCGGATGCCAAGACCGAGGACGGCTATGCCTTCGAGTATTCCTTCGGCACGATTTATGCCGATTCGCCCGCGATGAGCATTGACACGCAGCTGCTTTCCATCGTCCTGACGAGCGCCGAAGAGCAGGGCCCGCGCGATATTCAGGTAGGCGACGAACTGTCCATCGTGCTGGAAGCGAATTACAGCGAGAATCCGTCTCTGTGCGGCAGCCGCGAATCCGCCGTGCTGTATGTGCTGGACTTGCTGCCGGAAAGCATGAGATGGGGCGAAGTGAAGCGCGACGGTCAGCGCGTGCAGACGGTGGAATACGCCGTGCATGAGCGCGTGGAAACCGATGGCGAGGGCTACACGGACACGGGCGTCATCTTTACGATGGAGGACAATATCGTCAGCGCGATTCGCGTTTACGGTCTGTCCGCGCGCACGACCGAGGCGGAAATCAGCACTGTGCGCGACAATCTCCGCTTCGATGCGCTCTTTGACGACTATGTGCAGGTTCCGTCGAGCTACAACGGCGCGGAGCTGCCTATGTTTGACGGAACGGACTTGCAGTTCTCCGGTATTGACTTCATGAGCCTGACGCCGGAATCCGCTGCGGACGTGCTGGGAGACGTGATTGACGACGTGTGGGTGGAGAACGGCACAGATGGCTATGTGCGCACGATGACGTTCGCGGCGTGCGACATCACGTTCCTCTACGACGCGCAGAAGCAGAACCCGCAGGTGGAAATGCTGCTGATTGCCGCCGATGGCATGGAAGGCCCGCGCGCGAGCCGCATCGGCGACACTTTCGCGCAGGTATACAACCGTTTCCGCAATGACAACACCGCGATTGACGAGAACGACACTGAGCACCTTTACGGCGACGAAGAAAGCGGTCAGTATGGCGTGGTGGAGTACACCGTGGACGGCACGGTCATGCGCTTTGGTCTTGTCCTTGATGACGGCGTGCGCGTTGTTCTGCGCCTTGAATTTACCGCCTCCGTCCTCTCTGAAATCATGGTGTATATTGAGTGAGGAGAGGCGCCAGAGGTTCTGCCTCTGGACTCCGCAAGGGAGAATGAAACGGGACGAAGTCCCCTCCCTTGCCCCTTCCGCGCGATTGAGTTGGTGACTTCTGCATATTTCTTCCGCGTGTTTATCTGGGAACGGGATATAGAAGCTACAATACTCCAAAGCATGGAAGTGGCGACCGAAAAGCCCCCCTCCTCGCCTCCGCAGAGGCGAAACCCTCTGCGACAAGAAAAATCAAGTAACAAAAATGCACGCTGCAAAGGAGGCATTTGCCCTTGAAGATTGATTTGAATAGCCCTGTCGAGGTCTGGCGCATTGATGCGCCCAATACCGGCTTCCCTTCCTGCGAGCTGACCCTGTTCAATCTCTCCGGACAGCAGGTCGTCTCCGTGGAAGTCACCCTCACCCTGCTTGATCCAGACGGACAGGAAATCACCCGCATCACCCACCGTGCGCACGGGCTGACCGGCGCACCCATGCGTACATTCTCCATGACCGTGCCGGTGGAAGAGCCCGCGAACGTCGGCGGCTGCGAAGCGATTATCGAGAAGGTTTGGTACGATAACAGCAGCATCTGGCGCCGCGGCAAAGAGCCACTGACGGAGTACACGCCGAACAACCTGCACCGCAGCACCGCGCTGAGTGAGCTGCGCGAGGTGGCGGGCAACATGGCGGCGGGCTATCCCGAAATGCAGGGCGACCTATGGCTGTGCGTCTGCGGCCGTCCGAACCCCGTGTCTGTCGCGACGTGCGCCCGCTGCGGACGCGATAAGCGCGATGTGTTCACCCACTTCAGCAAAGAAGCGGTGGACGCCGTGATTGCCGCGCGCGAAAAGGCGACGGATGACCAGAACCGCGTCGCCGTGGAGGAAACATCAAAGCTGCAAGCCCAGCGTGAGCAGGAAGTGAACAAGCGCCGTCGGCACCGCCGCGTTGTGGCGGGGGCAGTTGCGCTGATTCTGCTGATTCTCGGCGGCGGCTACGGCATCATGTTCCACCTCCTGCCGCAGATGAAGTACAACGACGCGCAGACGGCGCTCACCAATGGTGAATATACCGCCGCGGCGGAGAAATTCGCGGAAATCAGCAGCTACAAAGATGCGGCGGACATGGTGGAGGAAAGCAATTACCGCCATGCGGAAGCCCTGCTGGACAGCGACAACGTGACAGCGGAGGATATTGCACAGGCGCGCACGCTGCTGGACACGCTGACGGACCAGACGCGCACGGACGACCTGCGCAAGTCTGCCGACTATCAGGAGGGTCTGCTGCTGCTGAACGAGGGCAAGCTGGATGATGCCGAAAAGCTGTTCACGGCGCTGGGTGATTACGAAAATTCGCGGACGCAGCTGCAGGAAATCGCGTATCGCCGCCTATCCGCCGAAATGGAGACGGCAAGCGACTACGATGCCATCCGCGAAGGGCTGACCGCGCTGAACGGGTATCAGGACAGCGCAGCGCTCATCGAAAAAACGTGGTATCTGGAGGCGAAGAGCCTGCTGGAGGGCGACAATCCTGACCCGGTATCCGCCATTGCCTGTCTGGAGGAAATACCGGATTACGAGGGCGCGGCGGAACTGGCGCGTCAGGCGCATTACGCCTATGGCAAGCAGCTGCAAGCGGCAGGAGAAACCGCAACCGCCGCCGAGCAGTTCTACCTTGCGAAGGGCTATGAGGATGCCGATGAACAGGCAAACGTCAGCTATTACGCTCCGGCAGTGAAGGCGCTGGATGCTGGAAAATTCAAGGAAGCAGCGCGGCTGCTGCAGAACATCCGCGATTACAGCGACGCGGACGACCTGTGGAAGAAAGCCATCTATCAGCAGGCGCTGGTGGAAATGAAAGCGCTGGATTTCGATGCGGCGACGGCGCTGCTGAATCAGCTGCCGGCAGATTACAATGATGTCGCGACACTGCTGAAAGACTGCGTGTATCAGCCGGCGCAGATTGCGTATTCGCGCGGCGAGTATGAAGCTGCGATTGCCGGGTTTACGGCTGTTTCGGACTACTCCGAAGCGGCGGACATGATTCGCCTGTGCAACTACGATTGGGCGGCGAAGAAGGCGCAGGATGGCGATTACGACGGCGCAATCGCGCTGTATGAAGCCTTGGGCGACTACAAGGACAGCGCGCAGAAAATCAGCGAAGTGCGCACGATGAAGGCGCAGGCGCTTGCATCGACCGGCGCGCTGGACGACCTGCAGTCTGCCGCCGTCATCTATGCCGAATTGGGCGACGAAGCGAGCCTTGCCGCGACGCAGTATCAGCAGGCGGCGCTGCTGCTGCAAAATCAGCAGTACACCGATGCGCGGGAGATTTTCGCCGCGCTGGGGACGTATGAGGATGCCGCGACGCAGTTGAAGGCGTGCGACTACGCCATTGCGCTGCAAAAGAAAGAAGCCGGACAGCTGGAGGAAGCTGCGACGCTGCTGGAAAGCATTTCCGGCTATTCCGACGCGGATGAGCAGCTTAAAATCGTGCGCTATGCGCAGGGCGAAAAAGCTGTGGCGGATTCGCTTTCGCTGGCGGCAGCACAGTTCTTCACACAGGCGGGCGACTATTCCGATGCCGCCGACCGCGCCGCGGCGCAGTATGCCGCCTACTATGGCCCGATTGCCGACAGCGCCCGCGCACAGTACAATCAGCAGGAGTACACGGCGGTGGCTGATTTGCTGATGAATCTGAACATGGAGAATTTGCCCGCGGATTACGCCGATTTGCGCGATATTTTCCGCGAAAGCTGCTATCAGGCGGGCGAAAGCTATTATGCCGCCGGACAGGTGTATCAGGCGTACCCGTACTATCAGGAAATCAGCGACGAGCGCCGCGTGAAGGAGCGCCTGAAGGAAGCGTGCTATCTGGTGCTTGGCACATGGCAGGATACGGAAGGAAACGCCTACACGTTCAATCTCGATGGCACCTGCACACTTGCGGGCGAATCGCTGTATTTCGCGGTGGACGGGCTGACCATCCGCACGGGCACATCCGCGGATGCGTTGACCGCCACGCACCAGCTGACCGGCATCAGCGCCACCAGCGCATGGCTCTTTGATCAGCGCAATGGAGCGAATGTGCGGATTCGGCTGACGAAGGTGGAGAAATAAGGACAGAAGAAGGGGGCGTCTCTCTCGGAATGGAGAGGGACGCCCCTGATTTTTATACTATTTTCGGATGAAATGTGTTAGGATGCTTAGGCTTCTTTCGGGTCTTGCTTTTCCTCATCCAGCCAGGCAAACGCCTCGTCGATGGTCAAAAGACCTTCCGTGCGGATGGATTCGACACCTTTAGCAAGTTCGGCAAGCAGCTTCACCGTCGCCTGAAGTTTCTCATGCTCTGCAAGGCTCTGTACTACATATTTGCCGCGTCCGTTCTTGGTGAGGTAGACGGTCGAACCGTTATCGCAATGGCTGAGAACCTCGGTATAGTTCTTCAAGTCAGAAATAGGGACGATGTTCGTCATGTTATCAACTCCCTTCGTCTGTATTATACCCGAATTTACCGTCAAATTCAACCCGAAATATTGGGTAATTCCGTATATGATGCAGGGCGTCTCTCTCGGAATGAAGAGGGATGCCCTGTCTTTTGTATAGTCTATTAAGCTGATTTGGCAAGAATTTGCTGCATCCTTTCCTCTTTTGCAGCAATTTCCAGCAGTTCTTCTTTGCTAAACAGCAATTCAAGGATTTTCTCGTCCCATTCGATGTTGGAGAAAGTATAATCATACTTTGTGGTTTTCACCGTTTCTTCTCCGAGCAGCCGCCCAGCTTCTGTCATAATATATCCGCCGCAAGGGTGCTTTACTGCCAGACCAGCTGTACAAATACGTTTGTTGATTTCCTGTGCGGTGCACCCCATTTTGTCGCCCAGCGCTCTCGCGGTCAGCTTATTCCCGGTAAGATTATCCAGAACATCCTTGGGGATTGTCGGAACAACAGTTTCCTTCACAGTTGTTGCCGCTTTTTCGATGGCGCAAGGAGCTGATTCGCTTGCCTTGAAAAGTCCCTTGATTGAGTTCCAGTTTTTCGCGACAAAAAATGTTCCGATTGCACCAACGCCAATAGCAATCAGCACCGTTTTGTGTTCTTTCACCCACTGAATAGCGCCGCGCCGTTCCGTCCGCTCTGCTTCCATTTGAATGCCTCCTTCCGCCTTTATGTGGACATTTATGTCCGCATCTGCTATAATATTATAGCTGTGAATGTCCGCACAGTCAATAGTCGAAGGTGCGGCATTTTAGGCATAAATGTCCGCAACGGAGGAAGCATTATGGCAAACAAAGCCGTACAGAAAGTTCCAGTAAACAAGCAGCGTTTCTTTGAAGTCCTAAAATGGCGTAATTGCAGTATACGAAAATTGGGAGAAGCCTATGAACAGATAGAGAGAACCGAAAAAACCATCCGTCGGTGTTTAGATGCCGGGGAAATGCCGCCTGACCTTTTAGACAGGATTGCAAAATATCTGAATGTTCACCCAAACTATTTATCAGGCGTATATGATAACAATGTTGACCGCATAGAAGATAAATATTTAAGAGCCGTTTTTAAATCTTTCATCAAACCCGAAAAGTACCCTTATCTATTAAAAGCTAAAAGCGATATAGGATATACCTCTTATTTTGAAACTCTTCTCACAATAAATGATATCTCTATAGAGCAATTCAACACGCTTCCTCCAGAGGAACGAGTCCTTTTTCGGCAGGAAATGAATGTCGCAGTTCTTAGCGTGATTACAAAGCATTTTGAAACCGACTCTCTCGGCAATAATCTTCAAGATGAACTCAGCTATTGCAAATCGTTTGTCGGCGATAAAGACCCATTTTCATATTACGCACGCTTAGAGGGAATAGGTCTGCCAGACCCAGAGTTTGACGATGAACCCTTTGATGAAAAAGAAAACACATGAAAAAGCTGATTTATTCAGCAACAACAGCGAATAAATCAGCCTTTCCTTTATTTCACCCTTTTCCCCGCCCCGCATTCCGCCGCCGCAATCAGCGCCAGCAGCACCACCATCGCGCCGTACCCCACGAATGCGGGCAAGCCGGACTTATCCAGCGCGAACTCCACGCCGACCAGCCCCGCCGCGCACAGGAGCAGCGCGCCAACCGGCCACCAGCGCTTCGCAAAGGACAATGAACCCGACGCACGGCGGCACTCCACAATCAGGATTACCAGCAGTGTCAGCGCGCACAGGAGCTGCTGCACCCGCACGAAGCCCCACTTCATGCACTCCGCCAGCAGACTCTCGCACATGATTTGCGGCAGCGCCAGATAAAACGCCGTGCGCAGGAAAAGCTGACCATCGCGTCCGCCGGGCTTGCGGGTCAGACCGACAATCGCCACAATGAGCGCCGCAAGGCAGGACAGCATGAAGATGGCGGGATAGCTTTCGCCCCACTCGTTCGTCAGGGCAAAGGGGAAGAACGCCAGCTGTTCGGGCATCTCAAAGCCCGCCGTGCCGATTTCGCCCAGATACTTTTCGCCGAACCGGGCAATGGCGACCAGCAGCGCACCCGCCGGGGCAAACGCATCCAGCACGGGCAGGACGCGCTGATGCGTCAGCTTTGCGCTGATGATGACGCCCAGCACCACGCCGACCGCGCCGCCGAAGAAGCAGAACGTATCCGGCCGAAGGACAGTGAACGCACCCCATCCCCAGTGCGGGAACGCATAGTGCCATTGCAGCACCACATAAGTGACCTTGGACAGCACCGCGCCCAGCACAATAGCGGGCAGAATCGGCAGATAGCGCACGTTCCGGGCGCGCAGACGCGCCTCCAGCACAACGATGCCGAACGCGACGAGTACCCAATAGACGGTATTCACTCGTCCGCCTCCTCACCTGTCCATGCCGACGCGAAGTACACGATGTCGGAGATGGCGCGGGTGTTTTCATTCAGTACGTCGTTGATTTTCTCGCCGTTGAAAATCATCATGGTGGAGTCGCCGCCATCGAGATTATAGGCGATATACGCGCCCTCATCGGCGCAGAGCTTCGCAAACTGCTTGAGTGTCATGCCCATCGAGCCGCGCGCCTGCGAGGCACAGCAAATCGCCATATATTCCAGCGGACCAACCTGCGCAATGGCCATGCGCTGCCGCGGCTCATCGAACGCCATGCCTTCCGCCATCGGGTTCAGCACCGCTTTGCCCTCGCGCACCAGCACCGGGCCGAAGAAGAAGCTGTTGATGACCTTCTTGCCGTCCACCGTGCCGTCAAGCGAATTGCGCTTGGGGCGGAGGACATAGTGGAAATCGCCGTCCTCATCAATCAGGAGAACGTCGCGGTCGCCGCGCAGGTGGTCAAGATACTCCGTGCCCTGCCGGACGATATAACCGATGCCGGTATAGCAGAAATAATCGCCGTCAATGGCAAGGATGGCGTTGCTGCGCTTGGCCATAATCGTGCCCTTGACCGTGCGGGTGGAGTCAAAGCCGCCGGCGGACATGGTGCGCAGCTGGGAAGCATCCGCTATCTTGATATGCGCAACCCAATAGTTGCACTCCGCCTTGCGCTTCTGCGTCACCTGCACGCTGATGGTGGGATCCTCATAGCTCCAAGTGCCGTCGCCGAGGGTAAAGCCGTCCGGATCAGCGGGCATACCGGGAGAGAAATCGATGGGCAGGGAAACCATCGGTTCCGCCGTCGCCGGGGTTTCCGCCGATTCTTCCGTGTTTTCCGCCAGCGATACACTACCCATCAGCACGATGGCACTCAGCAGCGCCAACAGTCGTTTCTTCATCAGGGTTCACTCCTCTTCATGCTTGATTTTGCCACAGCAAAACGTCCTTTTCCCGTCTTTCATTATACCGGAATGGGGAAGGGTTGTCAATTCTGGGGAACAGCATCGGGGCGGATATTTTCCTCCGTATCACGGCGATGATAGACGTACTTTTCCGCACTGCATACAATTTCCGGCAGTCCAAGCAGCTCCGACACCGTGACCAGCTGATAGCCTTCCTCCACCAGCTGCGGAATCAGCACGGACAGACATTCCGCATCCTTCTTCCGCGCATGAAAGAGCAGGATGCTGCCGTTCTGCACGTCTGCCAGTGCCTTTACCGGGTCGGTTTCGCTCACATCCCACTTGACAACCGCCAGATAGCCAACCGCCGCAACGCTTTCCTCCACCTTCTGGTTCGTCTTGCCCATCGGCGGGCGCATGACCTGCATGGGATAATGGCAGTCCAGCAGCGCATCCACTTTTTCCTGCGTCCGAAGCATCTGGAACTTGATTTTCTGCCGGCTCAGCTTCGTCAGGTAAGTGTGTCCCCATGAGTGATTGCCGATTTCGCACCCAGACGCCACAACCTCCTGCCAAAGCGCCGCGTCCTCATATTTGAGCGCCTTGCCGATGGGGAAGAACGTCGCGCGGACGTCGTTTGCCTGCAAAATATCCAGCACCGCCCGAACATCCTCTGCGTGATAGCAGTCGTCAATCGTCACCGCGATTTTCTTCTCCTCGCGGTTGCCGAAGCGATAAGTGATGTCCAATTTGTCCTCTGCCAGCGCATACCCCAGCATCAGCAGCGCCATGCAGCAGCTTATCAGCCGTCTGACCATACGCTCCCTCCTTTTCCAGCCTGTTACCTATTAGACGAATCAGAGATGCCATTCGTTGCACCCAAAATGCAAAAACAGAAAAAAACTGTACAAGCATTGCCCCCTTGCCTAAATCATGCTATAATGGGAACAAAGCAGCCCGGAGGTGCATGTTCATGAAGCAGTACGGCCTGATTGGGGAGAAGCTTGGGCACAGCCTGTCCGTCCCCATTCACGAGGCGATTTGGGAGAAAATCTCTCTGACGGCAAGCTACCGCCTGATTGAAATTCCGCGCGGTGAATTGGCGGCGGTTGTACCGGAACTGCTGTGCACGCTGGATGGCTTCAATATCACCGTGCCGTACAAGACGGACGTGATGCCCCTGCTGGATGAGATTACCCCTTTTGCGCGGGAAGTAGGGGCGGTCAACACGGTGCTGACGGGCGAAAAAAGCCGCGGCTACAACACGGACGACCCCGGCTTTGAGCAGATGCTGCGCCACTTCGGCATGAATCCGGACGGACGCCCGGTGTTCATCCTCGGTTCAGGCGGAGCGATGCATGCCTGCCGGAACGCCGTGGAGCGCATGGGGGCGCGCGAAACGTGGGTGGTATCCCGAAATCCGAAGCACGCGGATGAAATCAGCTACGACGATTTCTATGCGCGCTTCCCCGATATGGGCGGGCTGATTGTCAACACGACCCCTGCCGGAATGTACCCGCACGTCGAGGGCTGTCCGATAGATACGGCGCACTTGACCAGCATCGTCGCCCGCGCCGACGGCGTAGCGGACATTATTTTCAACCCGGCGGAAACGGTACTGACCGCCGCCGCAAAACGGGTCGGGACACCCGCCTGCACAGGGCTGTATATGCTCATTGCTCAGGCGGTGGAAGCTGAAAGCATCTGGCAGGGGTGTTCCATGCCGCCGAACCTTGCGGAAACGCTGATGAAGGAGCTGCATTTGCTGTGAGCGAACCGAAAAAGATTCTCATTCTCAACGGCCCGAACATCAACCTGACTGGGCTGCGTGAAAAGGCAGTTTACGGTGCAAAGACGTATGACGATCTGCTTGCGCTGTGCCATGCGGAAGCGGAAAAGCTCGGCGTGGAGGTGCGCTGTGTGCAGTCCAACCACGAGGGAGACCTGATTGATGCGCTGCAAAAGGCGTACTTCGACGGCTTCTGCGGTGCGGTGTTCAATCCGGGTGGGTACACGCACACGTCCGTTGCGCTGCATGATGCGATTGCGTCCGTGCCGATGCCGGTCATTGAGTGCCACATGAGCAACGTCCACGCGCGGGAGGAATTCCGCCACAAGTCCGTCACCGCCAGCGCCTGCCGGGGGCAGATTGTCGGCTTCGGCTTCTACGGCTATGTGATGGGAATGCGCGCCCTGCTGGAGGCGGACTCATGACCGCCTATCGCCCGAACTGCCGCAGAATCCCGGAGCTGAACGGGCTGCGCGTGCTGCTGGTGTTCATCGTCAGCTGGTACCACTTCTGGCAGCAGTCGTGGCTTACGCCGTCGATTGGCCGTTACTCGCTGGACTATCTGCTGCGCGCTGGATATATGCCGGTTGACGGCACAATTCTGCTGTCGGGCTTTCTGCTGTTCCTACCGTATGCGCGGACGATGATGCTGGGCGAGCGCGTGCCGGACACGAAGGCGTTCTATCAGCGGCGCATCATGCGCATTGTGCCCAGCTATTATTTCCTGACGCTGCTGATGCTTGTCGCCGTCGCGATTCCGTACAACCTCTACGGGCGCACATCAGAAGCCGTCCGCGACGTCCTCATGCACCTGACGTTCACGCAGACGTTCAATTACGCCACCTACATTGCCACGCCTATTGGCGTTGCATCGTGGACAATCGCCATCGAGATGCAGGCGTACCTGATTTTCCCCCTGCTGGCGAAGGGCGCGATGAAGAATCCGCTCGGTACGCTGATGAGCATGGCGGCGGTCGCGTTTGCGTTCCGCGGCTGGTGTTTATGGCGGTTGGACGAGTACAACATGGTCGTCAATCAGCTGGCGAATTTCCTTGATGTTTACGCAATGGGCATGGGCGCGTCCATCTTGTATGTGCGCCTGACGCAGCTGTACCCGGCGGAAAGCCGCCGCAAGTGGCTCTGGCAGGGCGCGGCGACTCTTGTGTTCTGCGTCTCTCTCTACGGGATGCTCCGCGTCATCCGCGCACAGGCGTACACGTCCGGACAAGCTGCCATGCAGGCCGCGCAGATGATGCGCCGTCCACTGCTCTGCCTGACGATTGCGGGCCTCATGCTCTCGCTCCCCTTCGCCGTGCGCCCCCTGCGCTTCCTGATGGGCAACCGCGTCATGGGCTGGCTTGCCGCCATCTCGATGAACTACTACCTGCTGCATCAGAACCTTGCTGTCCACCTGAAGCGGCTGCACATTCCGCCGTCCGTGAGCAATGAACCGAACCGCGTCGGCGAACAGCCTTGGCAAAACCAGTACATGGCGCTCTGCTTCGGCTTATCCCTCCTCGGCGCGATTCTCATCACCCTGCTGATTGAAAAGCCCTGCGCGTGGGCGCTGAAAAAGCTGTTTACTCGGAAGCAAAAGGCTTGACCTTTTTGTGCGCCCGCAGGTGCACCCCTGCAACAAAAAGCACTTTCCCAATAAACTCGCGTAACCAAGGCAAAAGAGATCCTTTTGCCAATCATTTCTTACCCACAAAGAAAGGAGTCTTTTCCCATGATGATTCTCTACCCCTACGGTCTGCGCAAGGCGCTGACCCTCTCCTACGACGATGGCGTGGAAACCGACATCGAACTCATCCGCATCCTCGATGAATACGGTATTCTCGCCACCTTCAACCTCAACAGCGGCTGCTTTGCCCCAGAAGGCACGGTTTACCCTGCTGGCACGATTCACCGCCGCATGAGCGAATCCGCCGTTAAAGCGCTTTATGCCGGCGGCCGCCACGAAGTCGCCTCCCACGCGCTGACCCATGCGTCGCTGTCCGCGATTCCCGCGCCGCGCATTGCCTATGAGGTTCTTGCTGACCGCGATAATCTGGAAAAGCTGTTTGGCAAAATCGTCCGCGGCTTTGCGTACCCTTACGGCACATACAGCGACGAAGCCGTCGACACCCTGCGCACCTGCGGCATTGCTTATGCCCGCACTGTCGTCAGCACCCACAACTTTGAGATTCCCAACGAATGGCTGCGCCTCAACCCAACTTGCCATCACGATGACCCGAAGCTGGACGAGCTGTGCGACCGCTTCCTTACGGGGAAATTGTCATTCGGGCTGAAGCTGTTCTACCTGTGGGGACATAGCTACGAGTTTGAGCAGCATAACAACTGGGAGGTCATCCGCGCCTTCTGCGAGAAAATGAGCGGCAAGAAGGATATTTGGTACGCGACAAATATCGAGATTGTGGACTATCTGAACGCCAGCCGCCAGCTGCGTACCAGCGCCGACGGGCACATCGTCTTTAACCCGACCGCCACCGACATTTGGGTGGAGAACAAAGGCGAGGTCATGACGATTAAAGCAGGGGAAACGGTCAGAATGTAACAGAACAACTGCATCGAAAAGCGCCCTGCTCCGGCGGATGAGTTTGCCGGGGCAGGGCACATCTTTATGTGGTTTTGTGGAGGAAAGCATACAATCCGTTCGCGCCTGTCTGGTGCAATTGATACTAATTCTCATCTAAAACATGTCATTCGCCCAGCATCTTTTCCGCCCCGGCTTTGCTTCGTTCCGCTCGCGCGTACCTCCAGTAC